>Ga0247832_1005210_pt1 | contig 15288 bp, 10 predicted proteins | sample LaCruzMarch2015__10_FD_192407 | JGI IMG/M metagenome (GOLD analysis project Ga0247832, IMG submission 192407) | Freshwater microbial communities from meromictic Lake La Cruz, Castile-La Mancha, Spain - LaCruzMarch2015_4m | ecosystem: Environmental > Aquatic > Freshwater > Lake | place: Spain... | reverse complement strand
CTCTTCTGGTCTGTGGCGTTTCCTAGTCATTGCACGCTTCATTCGAAACTCCTTCTGGCCCTGTTGGACCTGGTTTAGTTTCTCATAAGCGGTGGTCCTTTATCGAGGTCTCCTGTCACCCGCCTCAAGGCTGGCAAGTGCTCTTGAAGTGGCGCACATACGTCCGGTGTCCGAAAAAGGACCGGACGCATTAGGCAACGCACTTGTCTTGACTCCGACATTGCATCGCTTGTTCGACGCCGGATTGTTCACACTGTGTATTAGCCGTGGCCAGGTCCGCGTGAAGCGACATCCCAAACTGGCTGAGTCGGCTCTGTCGAATCCTGAGCGTGGAACGATCATTAATTTGAAAGAGGGAATGGCACTCTTAACTCCGAGAGTTGAGGAAATGCAGCCTATGCGTCAGTTTGTGGAGTTCCACTCGAAGAATATTTATGGCAAGGCGGGTTAGCGAAACGGGATGGCTGGGTCGCATGCAAAAAATCGTAGAGTCATTGGTACGGATCCTGCATGTCCGTTTCCCATTTGCGGGGAGTGCGACGTGTTTCATTAGCGCTCCGCGGCACGGGTGGCTTGTGCTGAAGGAACTCGCTGTATCGATACACTCGGATTAGGAATTGCTCCGGAAGAATCTCCACAAACCACCGCATTAGAGTTTGAAGAGTTTCTGTTGGATATATAACCGTGCCGTCGAGGGAAGGGTGCGCGTTCAGTCGCTGACGAAGTTCGCCAAACCGCGGCTGATCAGCAACGAGATCGCACATGATCCGATAGATAGGCTGCATCTGAAGCGCGAGGCGAAGTTGTAATCTGAAATCGTTACGCCCAAGGCCTGCGGGTATCCCAAGACCACGCAGATCTCGCACAGCAGCGTCAAGGGTTGCTGTCGGCACAAGCGAGGGAGCACCTGAGTAGCACTCAAACAGCATTTGAGGCGATCGGCATTGGGGAATCCAAAGGGTGTGCTCGGGCCCACTTGCCGACATGGGCATGGAATCGGCTACTGACACCGGCAATGAACTGCCTATGAATGCGTTAGCCAGCGCTTGTGTTGCCATCATGACTGCACTCGTTGCTAAGACTGAGGCATTTAGCAATGTTCGCTCAAAGTCACGCCAGCTCGCATCTGCTTCGACTCTATGCAAAATCTCTGTATTGGCAAAGGCGGCCCAGCCAAACCCTGCATTGGTGAGGTTGGCAGAGCCTATGAACACGCCGTTGTCGGCGCGATAGTACTTAGCGTGGAGGTTATGAAGAAGCCGCAATTGCGTGTGAGGCCGCATCTCGCATTCGCTAAACACTTCTAGGTCAGACACTCCGGCAGCGACCTCCTCGGGTCTCCAACGCGTGATCACAGTAAGCGGCACGCGCGACTGTAGGTTCAGGACCAATCTTCGAAATGCAGTCACTTTGATAAAAGGCGAGACCAAGATCGCGCTTTCGGCGCAACCGGAAATAGCGTCGCGCACGCGTTCGCCAATCGGGTGGCTTGGATCGTGCATCAAGGAGCGCTGACCTAGTCTTGCTTGAGGAATTGTTTGGCGACACGCCCCCAGTCGGCACGGACTTCCTTCGCACGGTCCTTTTGTTCGAGAGGCAGCTCATCCTCGTATCGAGCCCAGGCTTCAATCAACAACTTCAAGCCCTCGTACGACCGTCGCATTCGCTGCCTGATGGCACTCAGATCGGACTCGTCGGGATCCTGCTCAAGTAATGCCACTAGGTGTTGATATGCCGGATGATCAGTGTTGATGAAGATCAGAAGCGTGCCGCCCTTAGGGCGAACGGTAAAGAATGCATCAGTCTCAATTGACGCATGCATAAACTCATACTTTCGCCGATCGTCCAGAATTCTCACAGCGCGCTCATTGGCGACGGCTGGTTCGAATCCGGCGTCTATGAAGCCTTGCTCAATCTCAACGCGTCGCTTTTCAATCGGGTCAGACTCAGCGGCATCACTTTCCCCGCGGTGTCCGGCAATCTGACGCTGCCTGGTGGCCTCGGTGGCTATGGCTTCAGCACTGTCTGGGTGGCGCGTTAACTTCGTCCCCTGCGCGCCTTGCGTACGCAGTTGCGACCGGATCACATTAAGGTTGCTTTCAAGATGTTGTTTAACATCTAGAAGAACAAGGCGCGGCTCGTCGATTTGCTTCCATTCGCTCCTTAACTCTTGTACGGAATCAAATCCCTCGCGCTCGGCGATTTCTTCGGCGTCTAGGTTTGCTAGATCTTCGAGTGCTCTTGCGCTTTGTTTGTCGTTGGTGACACCAAAAATTTCATCAAGTGCGGGGGGAAATTCTACTTGCGCTCCCCACCATCGTTCACGTGGTTCGTGTCGTGTTGTCCAAGCTAGTTGGAGTTCGAGTTCTCGATTAGCCCTAACGATGGACACGCCTACGTTGTGGGCGGCGTGCTGGCCATAATCCTTTCGGCCAGGGTTATAGCCTTCCCGCGCAGGCTTCTTGGCTATAGAGAAAGTCACTCGAACAATGTGTTTCTTTCCATTGAACCCAACCTCAATCTCGCGCGGATCGCCGTGAGGTTCAAACATGGCGGTCTGATCCCATGGGGCGGGGCATGAAGTGATTTGCATCAGATACATCGGATCGTTTGCTTGCGCCACCTTGTCAATTGTAAAGCTAGACGGGTCGTTGATATCGAATGCAGCCATTCGAATGCTGGCTCTTCCACTTTGTAGGAACATTCGATACATTCGGCCAATGGCGAATTCAGAGTTCTCGATGATGGCGCGGGACGTCCGCCAAGTACAGCGATCGACTTTGCTCCAGACGACTAAGGTGCCGGATTTTTCGATATTTTGAGCGGCAACACGCCAAACACTCGGAATGGCACGCTTCTCCGGTGCTGGTACGGACTTGAGATGTCCCTCATTTATCTCCTGAAGATCAAGGTATGTGTGAATTGGCTCTTTCCCATCCTGCCAACTCCAAACATCCACGCGCGCTGCTTGTGAGAGTGATGAATTCGGTAGCCCCATTCCGAATCGCCCCATTCCGCTCCGATCATTTAATCGCGTGCCGTTGCCGTACGCGAGTGCTTGCCGGAGCGTCGGGGCGTTCATGCCGCTTCCGTTATCGATGACTGCGATTTCGTGAATTCGCGCATGATTGCGTGTGCCGCCAGTTTGATACATCTCGGCGCACAGTAACTGCACGTTGGTCGCGCCCGCCTGCAAGCTGTTGTCGATCAATTCAGCGATGGCATGCGCTGCGTTTTTATAGCCGCTATCTCTTAGCGCTTTAACAGCGAGATGTACCGGCACAATATCGTGTACGTCAGTATTCACCACACGTCCTCCCAATTTGTAAATGCAGATGACAGATCCCCGAAGCCCGGCAACGATGGATCAATAATAGAGACGATTTCGGCTTCCGAATGACCGCCAGCCCTTGTGCCGCGCAGTGCGCGCCCAGCCATTTGACTGTAAAGAACTAAGGACTTTGTTGGCCGAGCGATGAGAGCAGCGCTTGTCTGGGGTGCGTCAAATCCGGTAGTCAAGATTCCATAGTTCGCCAAGATTCGAGGCTCTTCATCCTTGCTGAGGAACCAGTTGATTATGCGAGCGCGTTCGCCAGGCAGTGTATTGCCCGTGACTGACGAGGCGGCCAACCCCATAGAGCGCAGGACCATTGCAAGCAGTTCGGCATGGGCAACAGTTGCTGCAAAGAGCAACACTCGACGATGCTTCTTCAATAGTGATTCGCAAGCACGAATAATTTGTATGTTTCGAAGATCATCGCATGCTAATTTCTCTCTTACGTCTTCCGGTACATCCAGTGATTCGGCGACTGCGTTAAGTTCGGCGCGACTAAACTCAACAGTTGACTGGACTATGAGTTGGCGAAATCGCGGCATAGCGATGTATCCGCGCTCGATCAGGTATTCAATTGGATTGGTGTACCCCTGAATCTGGAGTGTTACCTTGGACCTTCCAAAGTAACTGGATAGTTCAAGGTCTTGGGCAACATCATTCCACGACCGCCCTGGAGTTGCGGATAAGCCAAGTAATTGGGTTTCTAGATTGCGCGATAGAAGTGAGTCGGTGACTAGTTTGTAAGTCGGCGCGACAGCTTGATGAGCTTCGTCGAACACTACAAGAGACACGTTATCGCCTAGAAATGGCAGCAGTGTCTGATCCTGCCTACATTTGGAATGTAACTTTGCTAGCCCGGCAACAATAAACTTAGGCCCATTCGCGAGGACATCCTTTCGTTCAAGTGGATGTTGCCCCCATGCACGTATGAGTGTGACATTACGATCCCCGCTATGCCGCCAAGTATCAAAGAATTCCTGTGCGGCCTGTTCACAGAGTTCTTCACTAGTGGCTAACCAGCAAACCGTCGTGTCGACATCGCCTTGGAGGTGATGAGCCGCAACTTGCATCGCGGTTCTGGTCTTGCCGGATCCTGTCGGCATATGTAGTAGCACCCGATGTGGATACGCCTTGAGTGCAGCCTGAACCCGGACCATCGCATCTCGCTGGTGAGGGAACAAGCAGCGGTCCGGCACACAATCTTGCAGACTCGGCCGCAATGGGGCATCTTGAACGTTGCTAGGACGGTAAATCTCAAGCGATACCAGCAGGCTGGCAAAGCGATTGGAGTTAGGCGATAGCCATTGAGTCAACTGCGCGATGTCAGAACTGGGCGCCCCGGTGGTTCCTACCAGGCTCTCGACTTCATCGATATAAAGCATTTCTAAAAATAACTGCCGCGCGTCCTGATCCTCTAGCAGTTTCCAAGGAGGGCGTATCTCAAGTAACGCATCTCGGAAATCTTGCATAGAAATGCCCGACCCTTTGGTCGCCTGCATGAGTCGGACTGTGCTTTTCCCAAGGAGAAAATGTAGCGCCGTCTCGTCCGCCCGGACGAGGAGTTGGGTAAATGTGGGCACGATTCCTAGATTTCGATTGGAGTTCATCGATCTACTGCGAGTTGGAGTTTGTAAATCGTGTGACGGTGTGCAGCATTGATGAGCGGACCTGAATTTGCGTCTGTGCTTGAGTTCGCGATCAATCAACAACGGACTGGTTGCTTAAACTTGTTGGCGTACGTGCAGTCTCACGTTGGTGAAATGCCTCTATTCGCCCCGGCGTAGCAATACCATGCGTAAGAGAACGCTTAATTAGTTAAGGACCACCGGACGCCGCTCTCGTTAGAAATCTCAACCGTGTAAGTATAGCCGAAACATCTGAGAATTTGTCTGGTATTGACGCCAGGCAATAAAATTCAGTTCGCAATTTGGAACCTCTAGGACGGCCTCTTTAACTGGTTGAGACTGATCGAAAGGGTTATAGTTGCCCGTCTGATGTTCGATTTGCGAGATTCGGTGCAGATGTCTCGCGCTGACTGAAGTTCGCTGGCCAATCCGAGATTGCGCCGAAACCAAGCACTTGTCAATATCAACGCTGCTAATCACCGGCTGTCGCGCGCGAAGGTGTTTGGGCGCTTAGTTAATGGCCGTAATGATCGCGCAGCGTTCGTTTAGCGGGTAGTAGCTGCCGCTATGTAGATTCGAAGCGGGGCCACAAAAGGCGACCTCAGAGCGACCTGTTTAGCCTGCTAGATCAAGAGCCGAATTCATCAAGATCGGCGTGTTTTAACCGGGTCGATTGGGCCGTTCACTTTTCAATCACTGCGATCCAATAAACCACGATATGTGCGTGGTCGTCGTACCCCACAACGATGAAACACGACAGCCTTGCGGTCTCTGTTTCTGCGAGCCCAAATCTCCATCGCAGAGAATCTGGAGTTCCCTAATAAATCGCTGTAATAAACAGCTTGAACACTAGTGTCGAGCGAAAAATTTCGAAAGAGAAATAACCGTCGAGACTTCAGCGTAGATCCGTGGTGGACAGCTTTGCGGCGCATGCAAATGCGATCAAGGACGCGCCTCTGTTGCGGCCGTGGTGATAAGAGTTAGTCGCGGTTTAGCGAGTGCATTTCTGGTCATGATCCACTGGGCGGAGATCTTTCCCGTTGGGATCTCCATTAAGTAATTTATCGGTGAATCGTGAAAAGTGGATTTCCTGATTTTGGTCTTTGTTAAAGGAATCAGCTTCGATAGTGCCTGGTTGCACCAGGACTGGCTTTTTGTTCCTTCGATAGGCTTTTGTTCGAGGTATGCGTTAATCAGGGTTTGGGCACACCCAGGTCGCCCAGAGCGCTCGTACCAATAGAGGTGCGCCATCAATTGAATCCACACAGATGTTCTGGTGGACGCTCGTTCGCTAAAATCGACAAGCTTGTTGGTGGGATTTAAAATACTGCCAGCCCAGAACAGTTCGGTTCCTGATTTGAAATTTCGAGTGAACATCTCAGGGTTGGCTCTGCTCAGTCCATTTAGAGCGCCCACTACGTATCGTGCTATGACGCTCATGCCGTCTGTTGCCGCTGATTCCGTCGGTTCTCCCATTAGCTCACACATTGTCCTCAAGGCATCAGCGTCGGAGATCAGTTCGATGAATGAAATGACCAAAGCGCGTTGCGCAACAAGCAGGAAAAATAAGCTTGATTTCTTGTGTTCCTCAACGGCTTGAACGATGGCTTGGTATTCGTTAACTCTAACTCCCTGGCTTTCGAGTTCCGCGCAGACGCTCGCCAGTCGCAACTTAAGTTCTGACTCAATTTCGGTGTGGGACCCTTTGTGCTTGTACCGTGCGTGGTCAGATGAGCACTGATACCACTGTGAAAATTTTGCCCCAATAGTGTTTCCTCGTTCGCGAAGCTCGATCAATTTGCGATACGGTTCAAGACAGCATAGGAGCGTTACCGCCGCACGTCCCCACCGCTTACCAAATACATCGCCAATCTGATTGACTTCGGCAGTATTGAAGTGGAAAGGGATCGGAGGATTCGCTGTTTCACTCTCGCTAATCCTGGACTTGGTGTCTTCGGGTAGTTTGGCATGCACGGCAATAGCGTTGAATGCTTTGTATGGCTCGGCCGCATCGGGGTCAAACCCAGTTGGTAAATTCCATCGAAACCTCTTGCTGTTTGATTTCAGCAATCGCGTCACCCACCAATTCAGTGCGAGAACGCTCGTGACGTAAGGTCCTTCGTCTATCTTTGACTTGTTTTCACCATGCCAATCGATCATGGCCAGTGGCACTTTAATGTCAAACTCGCCATCGGCGTGCGAGATACTCCCGTAAGTCGGCTGTCTTTGGGATTCAACGGGGTTCGATAGGTTCAACTTCTCGGAGATAAGTGCTCGAATACACGCGGCTTGCAAAGACGCGTCGTCAAGCAAGATGTTTCGTGCCGTCGAAACTGGAACTGCGTGCTTATTTAAATCAATGAACACGCCTCGCATTGCGTCCATGGTGTTTGGACTAGAGGGCGCATAGAAACCAAGTTTTTTGTCGAGTATCAAGACGATGATACTGACGTATGACTCTTGGGCAACGGATTTGTTGGCTATCGAAAACTTCTGAATCGCCGCGAGTCTGTGTTGCCCGTCAATCGCGACGGCGTTCAAGTGGGGCGAAATGATCCAGCTAGCTTTCCCGAACGACGCGCTAGCAGGAACCGTGCATTCGTTGACTCTTTCTACGCGTTGTGTCGCTAGCGCTACACCAGGAAGCGAAATGCTTTGAGAGTTCGGAAATGCAACGACTTCGGCATCTAGAGCTGGAGCGTCGGGCTGTGCTACGAGCGCAATTGTGATCGAGTTGAAAAATGCTGGCCTCCCATCGACTGTCCGGAGATACCTAGTTGCTATGTCATGCACTCGTTCGCGATTCAAAGAGCGTTGATAAAGTTCTTGTAGCCGCCAATCTAGAGTGTGGTACTTCGGAATCTCATCTGACAGCCGAAAGGACGCGGCGACGTCCCATAGTGACATCACGCAACTAAAGTACGGGAGTCGAGATGTTGCTGTTTTGAAGGCTCCAAAGATCACAGGAACCGGAATGGAGTGCGACGGAGTTGTGGCGGGTATGTCTGATAGGGTAGTCATAGGGGGTTCGTCGTTTAGCCAGCGCGGACAGTTAACGGTGCTAGGCAGTAGTGGGTTAACAACCGTTCAACAATGGTTCTTTCTGATTTGGAAGAATCTGGCATTTCGATAAACCGGAGTACGAGATCATCGACTTGTAGTCCGCACGCTTCAACTCGTTTTCTCAAACTACTGTGCATTGATAGATGGCTCATCACCCGGCGGCGTATGTTTTTGGTTTGGCCAACATATAGAACGGGCGCGAACTCTTCGGCGGCTTTTAAGTAGGAATCAATACGGTCGCGCCCCTTCGCTGAGCTGACCTGTCCTCGTAAATCGGCAAGTATCGATTCGTCCTGAACGCTCCCACCAAATTGGATGCGATCAAATTTTATGAATCCTTGCCGGACGGATCGCGGCCTTCCCGGCAATGTGCTCAGAGTGGCATGAGAGATACTTAGCACTGGGGAGAACGCAATTCGCTTTACTAGTTCAAACATGGAGTTCTCATCACTGATTGCGTGTGGATCTGTGGGCGGCGAGATCTGCCAGGCGTAGACCGCTGCCTGTTTGGGCAGGCTGTCTCCGGAGCGGCAATCGGCGGCAGGTATTCGTTGAAATATCACCCGTGCTCCTAAAGATGACAAATCGCACACCCCTCGGCCTCATCCATCTGCGGCAGCGGATATCTCTTGGGATCGCTCTCAACATCCGCCAGTGTCTTCCCATCAACCCACGTGAATTGCTGGCTACCTGACACGCGTTCGTATCCCTTTGCCGCTTCAAACAGGTCGGGGTGCTCCTCCTTCAATCGCTGCCACTCGCCGCGCTGTTGGTAAAAGCAGAAGTAGCAGCCTGACCGCGACCGCCAGCGGTAATAGTCAGGAAAGCCCAGCCCGGACTCTTCAAGTATGCGCTTCACGTCTGGCATCCGAATGCCATCATCACGAAATGGATAGACGGGAACGATGTTTGCTCGCTCTGAAATGACCGGCGGCTTCTTCTGTGCCACATAGCCGTCCCGGGCCTCGTCAGCTCGGATGCCGATGTAGCTAAAGCACTTTGAATCACCTACAAAGTGTTCAAATGGCTGGATCTTGAGCACCCGCGTACACCAGCGCATGCGAGGGGAGGGCAGGAAGCCGCTGTAGCGTTCCTGAAGGAACCAATCAAACGCATTGCGGCCTGGAATCTGGCGTATGCCGAGCATTTCAAGCGCGTTCACATGCTTGATCTTGATGCCAAGCACGGCTTCCATTTTTTCCAGGTACTCGTATGTCTCCGGAAGCTCCGTTCCGGTGTCACAGAACACGTACTCCGCTGGGATCTCTGGGTACTTCTGCTTCAGATGGACTGCTAACGCAGCCGAATCCTTGCCGCCAGAAACGGACACGATGTGCCGGATGGTGGGGTCAGACGTGATGGTCGCGAGGGCTTCTTTCAGCTCAGCCATTGAATAGAGTCTCCTGATCAGCACCTACTGGTGCAACCTTCCGATTAACAGCCTTGAGTAGCAACGCACGCGCTTCCGTCTTACCAACGATCTGCGAAAGCATGTGCACATGATGGCTGATACGGCGCTCCACAAGGGAGGCAAGCCGCGCCTTCGCGCCGTCGTCGATCGGAGTCCCTGAGCTAGCAGCATCAAACGCTGCGGCCTCCACTACATCCACAATTCGGCGGAACTCTTGTTGGAACTTCGCAACTTCCGTGTCGTCCCAGCGGCTCAGCTGTTTCGTCAGGCGGGCACTAATCATGGTTGCAAGTCGCGTAGCATCGGATCCTGGACTCGACAACTGCGAGACCACTCCCTTTGCTCTCGGTTCATGCACTACATCAAGGGCCTCCGGTGGAATCGCATCAGCCCAGCGCTTGAGCGCCGCGAGTTGCTCGCCCGGAATCGTGGTGCTGGATGCCTCGCCGATGGAAGAGACCATGATTGCCATTGCTTGTCGCGTGTATAGGTCGACAACACTGTCCAGCTCCGCCTTGATGCGCTCAAGACGAACCAAGGCTTCTGCGAGATTCCCATCGGTGACTCCGAGCGCCGTTGGCAAGATCTGTAGCAGGACACGGACCGGATCCTCGGTCGCCCACAGTGCCTTCCGCGCAGCCGCCGCCTGTGGTGTAACAGTGCTCGAGACGCGGACCGCCTCGGGGGACTCGGTCTTCCAATACTGAATCCACTCAAATGCGCGCCGAACGAGATCCGGATCATCGATGGTTGCGACCTTCTTGCCCCGGAACAACTCGCACACACCCTCAAGGTAGGCGCGCTGTCCGTCTTCAACAGCAACGACATTGAGGGCGTAGCGAGCAGGATCTTTGCATAGATCCTCAATGACGGTCGGACGAATGTCGCTGACGTACTGACCATCGCACGTCATTGAGCCGACCACTGGAAACGCCCGGGTTGCGCACGCAAGCAGAATGGGGATCACTCCCGCTCGAACGCCGTAGGGCGGCGCCTGCAGCGTGGCGATGAGTTTTGTGAATGACTTGGGATGATCACTTGCTTCCGTGAAGAAGCTGCGGATCTCCTGCCAGACTGCAGCAAGTCCCGGATCCTTGATTGACTTCGGCGCAGCAAAGCCCCAGCGCTCGCCGCCACCATCGCGGTAAAGCCCAGTATTGCGAATGATCGCTCGGTATTGCGCGAGCACCGCCGCGCCGAGCTCCTGCTGGTACGCGGCTTCGTGAAATCCGAATTCCGGTCGACCCGACGCTTCAAAGATGGCTGCGAGCAACTTCTTCCGCGCGTTGACGATAACTGCAGACGGCTTGCGGCGATTGACTTGCTCATTGGGAAGCAGGGGGGTGAATGAGTAGAGTCGGTCACAATTGGCACTGACGGCCTTGCGAAGTGACGCAGCGCCAGTGATCTTCAACTCCTTACCATTTGCAATGAACCGGAGTTTCTCATTCGGCGTGGTCAATCGCTCAATCAATCGCAACATGTGTGACCGAGCGTCATCTTCCATCTGCCGCAGTTCTTCAGCAACCAGTGGGTCTGCGTCAAGAAGCGCGCGATCCTTCTGAAGCATCATGATCGCCGCAAGTTCCACGGCAGCCTGTTCGAGTGGAACGGGTTCGAGTGGCACGGAGACCATGAGCCCGCCACCGACCGAGCGCGTCATTTCCCGCGCAGCTTCAATAGCTGCTGCGGTGGTCTTTCCATCGCCCGCCGGCAGGAAGTGCAGGATCTTGCCATCGGCATGCGCTTCGCCGCCGGTCAGCATCGCGGCGAATTGCTCGCCGTCGACGGTGTTGGCTGCGCGATAGCTACGCGTGAAGAAGCGCCGCATCCGGAATCGGTCATTGTGTTCCGTGGCGCGTACTGCTGGAAGTGGCCACTCGCGTGCAAGGAACTCCACAAGATCAAATGTGCCGCCGACCGCGATCCGCGTGTCGGCGATGCGCTCGCGCAGATTGGCATCAGTGCCGTGCCAGACAGATACCTCGTCGCTGTGGCGCCGGTACAGCAGAAGCTTTCGCTCGATCAGTGCATCGATGGTCTGCTCAGCACTTGTTATGTCCGTGGTTGGACCAGCGATAGCAAGGGCGAGCAGATCACGCGAAATCTTCGTTCGATTTGAACTGAGACCAATGGATAGGGCACACGCAGCCTGGAGTGCGTACACCTGGTCCTCACTGGCGCATTTACTGGTAGCGCTATTCGTTTCGAGCATTGCTCGGTAGGTGCCGCCCGGGCCTACATCCTGCCGCATCGCTGGTTCAAAGTAGCGGTACAGCGAATCGGCGCCGACACGTGCAGACCAGTCTGCTGATTGCAAGAAATTGAAGAGTGTGCGTTCATTCTGAGCCACTCGTGCAGAGATGCGCGGCAGAAGGAACAGGGCGCTTCCATCAAGCGGAAACACGCGCGCGAGCATGGACGCTAGTTCGGCATGCTTGAATTCCTTGAACATCCCAGCTGCAAGCAGTGATTTCGCTTGCGCTGAAAATGCTCGTGCTGATGGGACGTTAGTTTGCGTGCGGTGTTGCGCTTCGGTCAGTTCAACTAGAAGCCGGAGCAATTCTTTGCTGTCATCGATGTACTCGACCCGTTCAAAGCGTCCCTCAATCTTCTGCCATTCGCGCCGCACGGTGTCGGGTGCAGTGGCTGCGTAGGCGCTGAATCCTTGGTGCAACAGCACACACATCCGAAGGGGCGTTCCCTTGCTGCGAGTGGTCACCTCAGCCAGTTGTTGCACATCATGCAATTCCGACGGGCGGCCATTCGATATCAGTGACTCAAGGTGCCTACCGAACTCATCCCAAGCCAAGAAGACTTGGTCGAACCCAGCATCGTGCGCAAGTGCCAGAAGAAACTGCATGGTGTCCGGAACAGACGATTCTGCGGCGAGGTGATCTTGCAATTTCTTGGCAATACCGCGCGCAGATCCTTGCCGGGTCATTCCAACGGCGAAGGCATCGCACAGTGCCTGTCGGAGCGCGGGGACATTCCCTTGTAAGGCAATGGTGAGTCCGCGCGCCTTGGAGCGGCCGCGTTTCACGGCGTACTCGCCAAGAGTTGTGCTGACGTTGGTGATGCTTTCGGCAAGCGAACGCAGTACGGGCTTTGCGTCATCTCGATTCTCGATGAGGTGGAGCGCGTACGTGGCAGTGAGCGACTTTCCGGATCCGTAGGGCGCCGTCACCAAGATTGCTGGCGATGTTCCAAGGCAGAGTTTCTCAAGGAGAACTGCAGCCTTTGCGGTTGGCCGGAAGTGCGCCACGCGGGAGGCATCGCCCGCGTCGAGCTGCACATTGATCGAACGGAGGAACGAACCAATTTCGGTCCGATTGTTGGACTTCGGGGTGCGATTACGCATGTTGTGTGACCTCGCTCGTCGCGTAGTAATGCTTGGCCCAATCGAGTTGATTCCGCGGGTTCCCAAGGCGGACGCCGCGCTCCCCGGCCTGTGAACGCATGGCGAACTCCTTACGGTCCGCCTCTTCATAGCGAAGTATCAGGTCGTAGATGTCATCTCCGCGGAGCATGAAACAACGTCCGGGGGCGCTTTCGCTGCGTTCGAGTTGTGCGATCGTAAAGTCGCTTTGCCCGGTGGTTCCGGGCATGCATGCCAGCGCGTAGCCGAACAGCGGGGCGCTGATCGGCTTTGGGTCAAAGTTCATCTGGTAGTAACCGCTCGCCCCGTAATGGAACAGCAGTCCAAGATCCTGAAATGGTGAGTCGGAGGAGTCTTCAGGGTCATCAATGCGCGCGGGAATTGGTCGCGCGTAGCACTGGAGAAAGGCAGCGACATCGCGCTCGAGTGTGCGGGGTGATGGAACCCGTGGCAGTTTGGCAGCGCCGTACCGCTTCAGGCCTTCGATGCACGGCGCTCGATCAAAGCGCTGCAGGGCCCAGTTGTTGAAGAACCAGTTCCATGTGAATGCCTGATCGGGATTGTTCACAAGGTTGATGTGCAGCATCCACCATGTTCCCGGGTCGAGAAAGTGTGGATCTTTCTTACGTACGAGGGCGCCAAACTTGGTTGGCGACAGTCCGCCCTCGTCACCGCTCCCTGATTGCGCTAACCCAGTGGCGGCAAGCCAGTGCCGAATGGATTTAGCCATGTTTCGGCCAACGCCGAGGTGGTCTTCCGAAAATTCATCCATGAGAAGTTTCGGGTCTTCAGTAAGCAGCTCAAGTCCCCGTGCGAGCCAGCCTTCACGGACGGCAAATGATTCATGGCCTCCAAATCGCATTACGCCACCTCCTTGTGCGTTGGTGAGTTGCTCACTCGGCGCGGTTCTGCGCCAAGTCTGATTGCTGATTCAATGATGAGTCCGGCAGCGCGCTCACACGCTTCGAACGATGTGTCCTCGGAGACCGCATAGCGAATGCTGGCATATGCCTGCTCTTCGCTGAGTCCCATGGCTCGTAACACGTATGACGGTTCCGGGCGCATGTTGGTGCAGGCGGAGCTTTGCGAAATCCGGACGTTCTTTGCGTCAAGTTGTGCAACTAATGCCTGGCCGTCAATACCTTGAATCAACACGTTGCCGGTGGTGCATACGCGGTCGGCAAGGCCGCCGTTGAACTGCACGTTGGCGATCGACTCGCGCAACCGAGCCTCGAACATGTCGCGGAGCGCGCGCGTCTGCCGGATGAATGTCCGAAGTGTCGCGTGTCGATGTTCGGCAGCAACGCCGAAGCCGGCGATTCCCGGATAGTTCTCAGTGCCGACGCGCCGTCCGTGCTCTTGCGAACCGCCGAACAGAATTGGCCCCGGTGCGAGCGTTGGCTTGGTGATCGCTGCGCCAATTCCTTGCGGGCCATGGATCTTGTGAGCAGTGAATGTCATGGCATCAAGGGGGCTTGATGCGAAATCGATAGCCATCTTGCCAATGGCTTGTGCTGCGTCTGAGTGTGTTCGGCCGCCGCGTGCTTTCACAAGCGCGGCGGCTTCAAGAACGGGCTGCATGACGCCAGTTTCATTGTTTGCCCACTGAATACTCACCAGTGTTGCAGTGTCGATTTCATGGCGATCGAGGGTTTCGACGGCAATGCGACCTTGATTATCTACCGGCAGAATGACTACCTCGACACCTTGACTGCGCAGCGCCTCGGCGACGCCCAGGATGGATGAATGCTCAACTGCAGTGGTGATGATGCGGCGAATCCCGCTGCGGACGGCGCCTTGCAGAATCCAGTTGTTCGCCTCAGTGCCTCCACTTGTGAAGTGCACATGTGAACGGTCCGCGCCAGCGAGCGAAGCAACTTGATCGCGTGCGTCTTCAACAATTTGCCGCGCGCGACGACCGGTGCCGTGCGCGCTTGATGGGTTGCCGAAGTCCACATCCATCGCGCGCATGACGGCGTCTCGGACGATGTCGAGCGGGCGAGTGGAGGCTGCGTTGTCGAGATAGATGGTTCGTGACTTTGCGTCGCGGCTCGCATCGGGTTGTGTTGCGTGGGCCCGGATGTAGTTCAGTTCACTCTCGGTGAACACCACCGACCGCGTGCGATTTGTTCGCCCGCTGGGAATGAGGCCATCCTGGCGCCAGCGCCAAATGGTTTGCCGAGACACCGCGCAAGCTTGCGCCACGTCCGTGCAGGTGTAGAAGATCGATCCGTCGATCTGGCTTGGCATAACATCTCCAATGTAACATGATGCAACGTGCTGTGTGGGGCTTGGCTTCTGATTAAGACCCCGGGGGACTAAGAGTGTTGCGGTAACGGGGAGCAATCTACGCGGACACCGGTCGGTCGTGGAAACGCTGGCGGTATTTCGGCAGGAATTTCAGGTCAGCCAACCCCCACCCGAAACCGAAACGGCAACCCCTCCCTCTCCGCCACTGCATTCGCGTCCTCCATCT
>Ga0247832_1005209_pt1 | contig 15288 bp, 13 predicted proteins | sample LaCruzMarch2015__10_FD_192407 | JGI IMG/M metagenome (GOLD analysis project Ga0247832, IMG submission 192407) | Freshwater microbial communities from meromictic Lake La Cruz, Castile-La Mancha, Spain - LaCruzMarch2015_4m | ecosystem: Environmental > Aquatic > Freshwater > Lake | place: Spain... | reverse complement strand
CAGTCACAGGGCATTGCGGTGAGCGGGTCGGCCGTGCTGGCCGGGGCCGCCGAGATTCACCAAGGGGTGCAAGCGGCAGCGGCCCACCAAAGCCCGGTGTCAGGATCGCGCCGCAGGGCTTGATGAAAAACGCAAGTTCAGGATGAAGATGACAAGCAAGTTGAGGAGGGCAACCTCACTGCAAAAGCGGGACTGCAGCCCAGCACTCAGGACGCAGCCCAGTGCTCGGGATCGAAGCCCAGTGCTCGGGATCGAAGCCCTTAGCTCAGGCGTTGGCCACCGGGCTGGGGCCTTCGCGAAAAGAGGCCGCCAGCGCCACGGCTTCTTTCACGTCCACGCAAATGCCGTCGGCGCCCAAGCTGCGAGCGTCATGTTTTTGCAAAGTGAAAATGGGGCCACCGAGCAGCACGCCCGGTTCGGGGTTGCCCGATGCGGCCTTGAGGGCGCGGATCAGACCGGGCAGGGCTTTGAGTTGCGTTTCGGTGGCGCACGAGATACCAATGACGTCAAACCACTCGTTGTTGACCGCGTGCACCAGCTCTTTTTCGGAGACTGAAATTTCGATGACCACGTCCCAGCCGGCTTTTCGAAAGAAGTCGGACACGATGGTCATGCCCAAAAAATGCTGCGAGCCTGGGGCTGAGGCCAACATGATGCGCTTTACGTCGCCGCCCAGTTGCGGACCGTTTTGGTATTCGAAGCCCAGGCGGTGTGTGATCTCGTGCATGCGCACCAGGCCACAAGTGACTTCGGTGAAGTCGCACAGGTCTTGATCCCACATCTGGCCCAGCTGCCGCGCAGCAGGGGCGATCAGATCCAGGAAAATCCGGTCGGTGGTGACGCCCTGGTGCAGCAGCTCGTCGACGAATTGGGTGGTTTCGCTGGCCTGACTGGATTTGCTCAGGGCCACAAATGTGGCCAGTTGTTTGGGCGAGATGCCAGGGCCCAGTGCGGCGGGGTCAACTTCGGGCAAGGACACCCGGTGAGCTTGCACCAGGCGTGGAATGATCTGGGTCTCGATGGCCTCGGTCAAAGACCTTTTGCACTCTTCTTGTGCATTCAAGGCGTCGGCTTTGTTGGGCTGCGACCGAAAGGCGCTCAATTGCTGCCCCAGGGACGACATGAGCGTGAGCAATGCGCTTGTGTGTCCCTTCAACGGGTTGAAGTGGAGGCCCGGTAAATTGAGGTACATGGAAAAGTCCAAGAGTGTCCTTAGACCTTAACGGTTTAAAGGCCATATCGCAAGACTCCAGGGGCAAGGAGGTCTAGGGGTTATCACCTGTAAAAAGTGTCCATTGAGGTCTTTTTGGGCCTATTCCAGTCTCTCGCGCAGAGGATGAGCCTGGCGCGAAGTGATATCGCCGACAACGAGGCCAGGCAGCGGTTCTGACGTTTTTTTGCCTCAAGCCTTCAAGCCCGTGGCTTACCAGCGGAGGCCGCGCGCTTTGAGGAGTTCGATCGCAATGTCTGGGCGGTCTGTCACCAGGCCGTCTACCCCCAAGTCCAGCATCTGGCCCATGGTTTCGCGGTCGTTCACGGTCCAGGCCAGCACTTTGATGCCCAAGCTTTGGGCCTCGCGCACTTTTTGGGCATCCAGCTCGCGCCAGAACGATGACCAGTGCGTGCCGCCAGCGGCTTTGATCATTTTGGGCACCGAGCCGTGTTGCGCGTGCTGAAACCCCGCAGTCCAGGCCGAGGGTTGGCCTGCCTTGATGCCCAGGTTGTCCAAAGCCGCCAGTTGCGCCGTGATGTAAACCGTGGGCATGCCGGGAGCGGTTTTTTGCACGGCCTGCAGGGTGCGCCAGTCGAACGACAAAATCTGCACCCGCTCGCTCATGCCGTGGTCCTTGATTTCCTGCAGCAGCAGGTGCACAAACCGCTCGGGGTCGGGCGTTTGGTCGGGGCGCAGTGGCGTGATCTTGGTTTCGATGGCGAATTTGACTCGCGTGTGGCCTTGGGCATTGACCAGCTCAAACAGGTCTTTCAGACGGGGAATTCGCACGCCGTCTTGGCCCTTTTGCGCTGAAAAAGTCTGGGCGTAGCGCGATGTCGGCTTGATGCGTCCGACATCGTAGCTTTGCAGTCGTTCAAACGTCAGTTGCCGGATGTCAGGGCCTTTGCTGCTCAGAAAGCGGCCTTGTGCGTCGCGGGTGATGTCGGGGTTCAAAGCCGGATCGTGGCTGATCACCAGCACATCATCCTGTGTGACCACCACGTCCAGCTCGAGGGTGGCCACACCCATTTGCAGTGCCAAGGCAAAGGAGGGCAGGGTGTTTTCGGCCAGCAGGCCGCGTGCGCCCCGGTGGCCTTGCAGATCAATGGTGCGTTGTGCCAAGCTGGGGAAACCCGCCAGCAGCAAGGCCCAGCACATGAGCGCTCGCCCCCCGAATCGTTTGAAATGCATTGACAGTCCTTGTATTTTCTGACAAGAGGGTTCACGCTTGGGTTTGAAATTGATCGGCGTTTTTGCCTTTGAAAGGCGCGTAAAAGCTTTGGATGGCAGCCATGTCGGCGTCTATATCGCCGGTGGGCGTGAACACCGGGCCCAGACCGCTGCGGCGGGTGCTGTAGTCCATGTAGGCCATCACGATGGGGACTTGGGCTTGCTGGGCGATGTAATAAAAACCGGTTTTCCAGTAACGTGTTTTCCTGCGCGTGCCCTCGGGGGGCACGATCAATTGCACCGGGCCTTGCGCTTGCGCCAGTGCTTGTGCAGAGGCCGCGACCAGGTTGGTCGATTGTTCGCGGTTGACCGCAATGCCCCCCAGCCAGCGCATCAGCGGGCCAAACGGGAATTTGAAAATGCTTTGCTTGCCCATCCAGTAGGGCGTCAGCCGCAGGGCAAAGGCCACCATCAGGGTGTAAGGCAGGTCCCAGTTGCTGGTGTGCGGCGCGGCAATCAGCACGCTTTTGTGACCGGCGGGGGGCAAGGCCCCTTCGACACGCCAGCCTTTGAGGCGCAAAAAACCGATGGAAAACCAGCGCAGCAAGGTGTTGACGACTGGGGTGGTGAAGATGGTGCGGTGCATGAATTGAGCGTTTGCTGCAAGCCTCAGGCGATCGGCTGACTTGCAAATGAAGAATTCCTATTTTGAAGGCGGCTTGTAACAGATTATGGCGCTGTGGGCGACACCCGGCTGTGCAAGGGGTGCCGATAATTCACACTTAAACCCCGAGGGAGAACAGCATGGCTGGTGCGTTGAATGGATTGCGTGTGCTGGATTTGACCAGTGTCCTGATGGGCCCGTTTGCTACGCAACTCATGGCCGACATGGGGGCGGATGTGATCAAGATCGAGTCGCCCGCCGGGGACACGGTGCGCGGTATTGGTCCCATGCGCCACGCGGGCATGGGCTCGATTTTTTTGCACGTCAACCGCAACAAGCGCAGTTTGGTGTTGGACCTGAAAAAGCCTGAGGGCCTGGCTGCTTTTTTCAAGCTGGTGGAGACGGCCGATGTGGTGGTCTACAACATCCGGCCGCAGGCCATGCAGCGCTTGGGTATCGATTACGAGCGGCTCAAAGCCATCAATCCGCGCATCATTTATGCAGGCATGTATGGCTACAGCGAGAAGGGGCCTTACGCGGGTAAGCCGGCTTACGACGACTTGATTCAGGGCGTTGCGGCCGTGCCCAGTTTGATGAGCCGCGCCAGCGGCGGCGAGCCGCGCTATGTGCCCCTGACCTTGGCCGACCGCACGGTGGGCCTGATGGCGTCCAATGCCATCTTGGCGGCGGTGATTGCGCGCCACCAGACCGGCGTGGGGCAGGCGGTAGAGGTGCCCATGTTCGAGACCATGGCGCAATACGTGTTGGGCGAGCACATGGCCGGTGCCACCTTCGAGCCGCCCATGGGCGAGACCGGTTACCCGCGCTTGCTGGTGCAAGAGCGCCGACCCTACCCCACCAGCGATGGCCATTTGTGCGTGCTGATTTACACCGACCACCACTGGGAAAAATTTCTGGGGCTGATTGGCCAGGGGCAGTTGTTTGAACAGGACCCGCGTTTTGCCAGCATTGGCGCGCGGACCCAGCACATCAACGACTTGTATCGCCTGGTGGCGCAGGCCATGGCCACGCAAAGCACAGAGGTCTGGACGGCGCGACTGAACGAGGCCGACATTCCCTGCATGCCCATGCACGATGTTGATAGTTTGTTACAAGACCCGCATTTGTTGGCGGTTGGCATGCTGCAGGATGTGCAGCATCCCAGCGAAGGCCATTTGCGCGAAATCGGTGTTCCGGTGAGCTTTTCTGGCACCCCGGGTTTGTCTGTGCAAAAACCAGCCCCGCGTTTGGGCCAGCACAGCGCCGAGGTGTTGCGCGAAGCGGGCTTGAGCGAAGAGGCGGTGCAAGCGCTGCTGGCGATGGTGCCCGCAGTTTTGTAGGAGCCCACCCTGTGGGTGATGGCCTGCGTTGGTGGACAGCGTGGAATCGCCCACAGGGGTGGGCTCCTACAGAAAAATTCCCTGTATTTTGGTGGCCTAGGGTCACTCGGCTTTGGCGCCCGAGTCTTTCACGGCCTTGGCCCAGCGTGGCATTTCGGTGCGCAGGTGGGCCGCGTATTCGGCGGGTGTGCCGCCCAAAATCTCAGCGCCTTGTGCGGCCAAGCGTGCGCGCAGGTCGGGGTGGGCCAGTGCCTTGTTCACTTCAGCGTTGAGCTTTTGAACGATGTCGGCCGAGGTGCCCGTGGGCACCACGATGCCTTGCCAGGCGGCGGCATCAAAGCCGGGCATGCCCGATTCGGCCAGCGTGGGCAGATCGGGCAGCAGGCTGGAGCGCTTGATGCTGGTCACAGCCAGGCCGCGCAGTCGGTTGTCGCGCACATAAGGCAAGACCGTGTTGATGGTGTCGATCATGAACTGGGTTTGACCCGCTGCCAGATCCACCAAGCCCGGCGCGCTGCCTTTGTAGGGGATGTGCTGGGTCAACACGCCGGTTTGTGAGGACATCATGGCGCTGGCCAAATGTGTGATGGTGCCGGTGCCCGAGGAGCTGTAATTGAGCGCACCTGGGCGCGACTTGGCCAGGTCCAGAAACTCCTTGACGCTGCGCGCAGGCAGCTGCGGGTTGACCACCAACACCATAGGAACACTGGCCGTCAGGGCCACGGGCGCAAAGTCTTTCAGGGTGTCGTAGTTCACCTTGCCGTAGAGCGCTGGGCCAATCACGATGGCCGATGTGTTGTAAAAAATCGTGTAGCCATCTGGCGTGGCTCTGGCGGCCAGTTCGGCGGCCAGGTTGCCACCTGCGCCGGGTTTGTTGTCGACGATCACTTGTTGCCCCAGTTGTTCAGACAGGCGCTGCGCCAGCACCCGTGACACCAGATCGGTGGGGCCGCCGGGAGGGAAGGCAATGATCATGCGCACCGGGCGCGTGGGCCAGCTTTGCGCCCACACGCTGGTGGCCATGAAGGCCAGCAAAAGGCCGGTCAAGATGCGACGTTGAATGGACATGAATACACTCCTTATGAATTGAATTGGTCGAGCACTTGGCCTGGCCCGTGTGGATGGTCCACATAGTCCTGACCGTCGTGCACTTTCACGCCATTGACCCAGACGCCATGCACGCCTGTGGCTTCGCGCACCATGCGCGTGCCGCCGCCCGGCAAGTCCTGGCGCGGCAAGGGTTTGGAGATGCCGACCCTGGCCGGGTCGAACAGCAGCAGGTCGGCGGGGAGGCCCACTTGCAAACGGCCTCGGTCGGGAATGCGGAATCGGTCAGCGGGCTCGCTGGTCAGGCGGCGCACGCCTTCGGCCAGTGTGAAGTGCCCGGTGTCACGCACCCAGTGCGCCAGAAAATACAGGCCAAAACCCGCGTCGCACATGTAGGTGAGGTGAGCACCGGCATCTGACAGTGTGATGACGCTGGCGGGGTGCTTGAGCGAGGGGGCCACACCGTCGTCGTTGTTGTTGAAAAACTTGCCCACAAAATGAGTGCCCAGGTCTTCAGACAGGGCCAAGTCAAAGAACACATCCACCGGGTCCAGGCCGCGCTGGTCGGCCAAGGCCTGAATGCTCATACCTTCGAGTGCCTGGTTTTCTGGGCGCATGGTTTGCCCCACCTCGATGTGTCGCCAGTTGCCCAGAAACAAAATGCCCGCCTTGGGCTGGCGCAGGTTTTGTCGAAAAGTTTCGCGAAATTCGGCCGAGCGGTACAGCGCTGGCAATTGGCCTCGCGTGGCGGTCTTCACCGCATCAAAGGCCGCATGGCTGAGCAGCACATAGGGGTCGGTCAAGGTGAAGTCGAACGATAGCGGCTGGCAGCTGGTCAGAACATAAAGCTCGTTGCCGCGCGCCAGGGCTTGGGCGCAACGCTCGTAATAAGTGGCCGCCAGGTCCGGGTTGCCCTCGTTGTACATGGTGAGCACAGTCGAGATGTAGCCGGGTCGGCCCGTGTCTTGAACGATGGACTCCATCACATCGGGGCTGGCGCGGGTGCCGGTGGCCATCATGAAGACGCCTTTGTTTTTCTCGCCCAACACCCCAGCCAAAGCCCGCAACTCACTTTCGGAGGCGATGGTGGACGGCATGGGGATGCCGCCAAAGCCGCTGTGATTCGGTGAAAACGAAGAAGCAAAGCCAATGGCACCCTGGTCCATGGCGTCGCGCACCAAGGCTTGCATGGTCTGCAGTTGTTCGGGTGTAGGGTCGACTTGGGCCGAGCCGTCTGCACCCATCACAGCGGTGCGGATGACCGAGTGGCCTGCGAACACGGCGGTGTTGACGTAAGGGCCGATGCGGCGCAGCTGGTCCATGTATTGGCCAAAGGACTCAAACTGCCAGTCCACACCGGTGAGCAAGGATTGCAGGTCCATGCCTTCGACCACCGACAGGTTTTTCAGCATGGTCTCGCGCAGCGGTGCAGGACAAGGCGCAATGCCAAAACCGCAGTTGCCAATCACGGCAGTGGTCACGCCCAATGCGGGAGAAGGCGACATGGTGCGGTCCCAGGTGACCTGGGCGTCGTAGTGGGTGTGCAGGTCCACAATGCCCGGCATCAAGGCCAGGCCTTGGGCATCGATGTTGTCGCGGACAGGGCCGTCCACCTGGCCCATGTGGGTGATGCGTCCTTGCGAGACGGCCACGTCGGCGATCTGTGGGGGGCCTCCCAAGCCGTCGTAAACCTGCGCATTGCGGATGATCAAGTCATGCATCTGTCTAAAACCTTGCTGCTGTGAAAGTCTCGCGCGGGGTGCATCCCTGCGCATTTTTTGGACTATAGGCAGTTGCTCGCTGGTGGCTGTCGCGCAGTGGATATCAGGGTTTTCCAGACCGATAGGGGTTACCCTGAGCCTACATGCCAAGGGCCATCCCGGCCTTTTTCTTTGTCATCCCGGCCTTTTTTTTGTCATCCCGACCTTGAGCCGGGATCCAGAGCGCACAACCGACCTTTGCAATGGGTGGCGGTTGATACTGGATCCCGGGTCTTCGCCCGGGATTACAAACACGAGGACAGACCGGATGTTTAAATTTCATCGGGCCGGATCAATAGGACGAACCCTTGCTGTCGCGCAAAGCAAAGCCCCCATTAGGCGAAAACCCGAACCGTCGAAATAATGCGGTGCAGCGGCTGCCATTGGGTGCTGGCCGACGGCTCGGTTATGAATGAAGCGCGCATGAAAATCTTGTTAGAGAAAGAGGTGTTGGCATGAGCCAGCTTGATTCGTTGAATCCGTCGGTCATTCCTGCGCAAGACGAAGAGCTGCGCCAAGAGGTGCGCGCTTTTCTGGTGGAGGCCATGCGCGGCGTGCCAGCCCATGTGCGGGCCCGCTCTTGGATGGGTTATGACTCGGAGTTCAGCCGGGAGCTGGGTCGCCGGGGTTGGCTAGGCATCACGTTCCCGCCAGCGTATGGTGGCGCGGGACGCAGCGCGTTCGCGCGTTATGTGCTGGTCGAGGAGTTCTTGAACTTTGGCGCGCCCGTGGGTTCACACTGGATCGCCGACCGTCAGAGCGGGCCTCTGCTGCTCAAGTACGGCACCGAATCGCAAAAACAGCGCTACCTGCCTGCCATTTGCCAGGGCGAGGCCTTCTTTTGCATTGGCATGAGCGAGCCCGGTGCCGGCTCGGACCTGGCCAGCGTGCGCACCCGCGCCGCGCCCAACGAAACGGGCTGGCTGCTGAACGGCCAGAAGATCTGGACCACCAACGCCCACAACTGCCATTACATGATCGCCCTGGTGCGCACCAGTGGCGAGACGACCGACCGGCACAAGGGCTTGTCGCAGGTCATCGTGGACTTGTCCTTGCCGGGGGTCACGGTGCGGCCCATCGTGGACCAGTCGGGCGACAGCCATTTTTGCGAAGTCTTTTTCGAGAACGTGCAGCTGGGGCCTGACGCCCTGGTGGGCGACGAAGGCGGGGGCTGGGAGCAGGTCACGGCCGAGCTCGCATTTGAGCGCAGCGGACCTGAGCGGTTGTTTTCCAGCATCGCCTTGTTCGACGAATGGCTGGCCTATGTGCGCACGCCGCAAGGCCGCACCCCACAGGCCCAGCGCCTGGCGGGCAAGATCCTGAGCCAGTTGGCGCCGCTGCGCGCCATGTCGGTGGCCATCACCGAAAAACTCACTCGGGGTGAAAGCCCTGTGGTCGAAGCGGCCCTGGTTAAGGACCTGGGCACAGGCGTGGAGCAGTTGATTCCGGCGGCGATTGCCGACGATTTGTTTTCGCGTGACGCGGCCGATGCGCCGGCCGAGTTGCTCAACACGCTCAACTACATCACGCAAGTGGCGCCCAGCTACTCGCTGCGCGGCGGCACGCGCGATATCTTGCGCGGCATGATCGCCCGTGGCCTGGGTCTGCGTTGAAAAGGAAAAACCATGGACGATCTTTTTTCTGACGCCGTGAAGGCACTGTTGACGGACCACTGCACACCCGCCGTGGTGCGCGCCATCGAAGCGGGGCAAGCCCACGCCCCTTTGTGGCAACAGCTCGAAGACTCGGGCTTTGTCGATGCGCTGGTGCCCGAATCTGCTGGGGGCGCGGGGCTGGCTTTGGCCGATGTGTACCCGGTGCTGGAGCTGTGCGGCAGCTTTGCCGTGCCCGTGCCTTTGGGCGAGACCTTGCTGGCGCGTGGCTTGTTGGCCCATGCGGGCTTGCCGACGCCAATGGGCTCGGTGGTTTTTGGCAGTGGCCAACTGGCCAGCAATGGCCATCTGCACTGCGCGCAGGTGCGCTGCGCCGCCAAGGCCGACTGGGTGCTGGTGTCGTGTGGTGGTGCGTGCCGCTTGCTGCCCGTGGCGGCGGCTCAAATGCAAGTGGCCGGGTTTTGCCTGGACGCACAACTGAGCTGGCCGCAATCAGCTTGGGACGCTGCACACGCAGTGCCTGGAGCGCACGACCTCATGACCTTGCAGGCGGCCCTGTACGCAGCCCAGTTGGCAGGTGCTTTGATGTCCGTGTTCAGCCGCACGCTGCAATACGCCAACGACCGCCAGCAGTTTGGCAAGCCAATTGGCAAGTTCCAGGCGATCCAGCACCAGCTGAGCCTCATGTCCGAGCACGCCTTTGCCGCCCGTATGGCCGCCCAGTTGGGCTTGTGCGCGACGGGCCAGGTGCCTGACCGTCTGCGCGTGGCCATGGCCAAGGCCCGCACCAGCGAGGCTGCACTCGAGGTGGCGGGCCTGAGCCACTCTATCCACGGTGCGATCGGCTTCACACGCGAGTTTGATTTGCAGCTGTACACCCGCAGGCTGCACGCTTGGCGGCAGGCGGCCGGTTCAGAGTCTTACTGGCACGACGTGCTGGGCCAGGCCTTGCTGGACAGCCCCGAGCCCTTGAGCTTGGATTTGATCCGCACACTCACCGATGTTGTTGTCTGACCTTTTATTTCAGGAATTGCCATGAGTTCATTTCTCAAAATCACCCGTGAGGGCAGCATCGCCATCCTCACCATGAGCCAGCCCGAGACCCGCAACGCCCTGACCGGCAACACGGCGGTCGAAGAATTCGTGCAGTCCTGTGCGGACATCACCCGGGACACCAGCATCCGGGTGCTCATCCTCACGGCCGAAGGCCCGGTCTTCAGCTCGGGCGGCAACGTCAAGGACATGCTGCGCTACCAGACGCAACAACTCATGCCCGACGTCATCCGCGAGGAATACCGCAACGGCATCCAGCGCCTGCCCAAGGCGCTGTACAACCTCGATGTGCCCGTGATCGCCGCCATCAACGGCCCGGCGATTGGCGCGGGGCTGGACTTGACCTGCATGTGCGACATCCGCATCGCCTCCGACAAAGCTACCTTTGCCGAGAGTTTTGTCAAAGTGGGCATCGTGCCGGGCGACGGCGGGGCCTGGCTTTTGCCGCGTGCGGTGGGCGCGTCCAAAGCGGCCGAGATGGCCTTCACGGGCGAGGCCCTGACGGCCCAACAGGCGCTCGATTGTGGATTGGTCTCGCGTGTGGTGGCCCCTGAACAGCTGCTGCCTGAAGCACTGGCGCTGGCCCGCAAGATCGCGGCCAACCCGGGTGCGGTGTTGCGCATGACCAAGCGGTTGCTGCGCGAGGGCGAGCGCAGTTCACTGGAGTCATTGCTGGAGTTGTCGGCGGGTTACCAAGCCATTGCCCACATGACCACCGACCACCACGAGGCGGTGAACGCCTTCATCGAAAAGCGCCCGCCTAAGTTTTCGGCCTGAAGGCGTGTTCCACGCCTATTGCCCACGGGGTGGGCTCCTACAAAATGGACTGTGAGCCTGCGGTTTTAGGAGCACCACTGTGGGCGATGTCAAATCCCGCTGGGCCTTTTTAATGCCGTTGTGCGGTCGGTGCTCAGCAGCTCGACTTCGCGGCTTTGGCCCTCGTTGCGCACAGTGAGGGTCAAACGGCTGCCGGCAGGTCCCAAGGCACGCAGGCGGCGGTAAAAATCGGGCAGGTCCTGCAGTATTTGGCCTTGCAGGGCCAGCAAGGTGTCGCCCACGGCAATGCCCGCCAGCGCGGCCGGGCTGTCGGGAGAAACACGCAATACGGCCAAGCCTCCGCTGGGCAGGCGCTGGCTGGTGATGCCCAGCCATGGCGTGGCCGGGCCAGTGCGTTTGCCGCTGCGCACCAAGTCAGGCAGAGGGTCTTTGAGCAGGTTCACCGGCACAAATAAATTGCCAGGCAACGGCACTTGGTCGCCAAACACGTCTTGCACCAACAAGGAGCCAATACCCACCAAGCGGCCTTGGTCGTCGAACAAGCCAGCGCCACTCCAGTTGTTCACCGCGGGCAGTGTCATCAGGGGGGATTCCAGCAGGTATTCCCAACTGCCTGCGAAGACCTTTCTGGAGACCAGCTCGAGCGCCGTGGGCGCGGACTCGCTTTGACCCAGCGTCCAGAGCTTGCCGGGTGTGGGCAGAATGTCCGAGTCGCCCAGTGGCACGGCATCCAGGCGCAAAGGGATCAAGGTGCGGATCAGCCCCAGGCCACTGAGGTTGTCCACGGCCCGCACTTGGCCTGGAATTCGGCGGCCTTGGTGGTCGATCAGGTCCACGCTTTCTGCTTCGAGCAGCAGGTAGCCAATGGTCAGCACCAGGTCGGGGCCAATCACCACGCCCGTGCCTTCGCGGCGCTGGCCCAGGGTGCGGCTGGTGTTGGCTTGCGCATCGCTGCGACTTTGCACCGTAACCACGGATTGCATGACCCTTTGAAGCGGCTCTGGCGGCATTGCTTTGGCCGTGTCTTGCGCCCAGGTCAGGTTACAAAACAAAAGGCTGGCCAGCAGAGCCATGACAAACGGGTGGCGCATGGTCGTCCCCTTGGAAAAAGTAGCGCTCAAACAGCGATAAAGCATTGTGGGCCGTGCCTGTTAACCCCATGCCCGCAATGCCTACTGGCATCAGTGCCGCGCAGACTGCGGTCAGTCGGCTCAGGCCGGAAAGCGCTCTCTTAGTTTAAGTTTATAAAACTTGCCCGTCGAGGTGCGAGGCACAGCTTCGATGAACTCGTAGCGGTCGGGCGCCTGCCACTTGGCAAAGCCGTGCTGCAGCAGGTGAGCGGCAAAGTCTTCAGGCTGGGGCGCTTTGCCAGGCTTAAGCACGATGCAGGCCAGCGGCCGCTCGCTCCACTTGGGGTCGGGGATGGCGATCACCGCCGCTTCGGCCACGTCGGGGTGTGCCATCAGGGCGTTTTCAAGATCGACCGAACTGATCCATTCGCCGCCGGACTTGATCAGGTCTTTGGTGCGGTCGGTGATGCGCACAAAGCCCATGGCGTCCACGCTCGCCACATCGCCCGTGCGCAGCCAGCCGTCGGCGCTGAATTTTTCCTCGTTCACGGGCACCTGGTGGTAGCTGCCAGTGATGAAGGGGCCACGCACCTGGATTTCGCCAACATGCTGACCATCCCAGGGGGCGTCTTGCCCGTCTTCGCCCCGTATGCGCAGCTCGGTCAGCGGCACAGGCACGCCCGCCATGGCGGCGCGTCGGTAGCGCTCTTCCATTGACGCGTTCTTGAGCTCCGACTTGGGGTAAGACACGGTGCACAAAGGCGAGGTTTCGGTCATGCCCCAACCTTGCAAAAGCCAAATGCCGTGCCGGTCAAAGGCGCGGATCAGCGCCTCCGGCACGGCCGCGCCCCCCACCAAAGAGCGCATGCCCACGGGCAGCTTCCAGCGGCCCGGCTGGGTGATTTGTGCGGCCTCAAAAGCCTGGATCAGCCCCATCCAAATGGTGGGCACGCCCAGCGACAGCGTGGGCGGCTCGGCCGTCATCAGGTCCAGCATGTCTTCCGGGTGCAGGTGCGGCCCTGGGAACACGAGCTTGACGCCCATCATCACGGCGCCGTAGGGGATGCCCCAGCTGTTGGCGTGGAACATGGGCGTCACGGGCAAGACGACGTCGCTGCCTTTGAGGCCCCAAAAGTCGCCCAAGCAACCCACCAGGGTGTGCAAGATGGTTGAGCGGTGCGAGTACACCACGCCCTTGGGGCGACCCGTGGTGCCCGAGGTGTAGCACATGGACACCGCATCGTCTTCGGCATGCGGGGCGTATTGAAAACCCTGCGTGTCGGTGCTGGCGATCAGCTGCTCGTAATCGGTAAACGGCGCGGGAACGGCGGCACCGGAGAAGGGGAACACGATCACCTTTTCAAAGTGGTACAGGTGCGCAAACTGCTGGTACAGCGGCAGCAACACGTCGTCGATGATCAGCACCTTGTCTTGCGCGTCATTGGCGATCCAGGCGATCTCTTCGGGCGACAGGCGCAGGTTGAGCGTGTGCATCACGCCGCCCGCGGCCGGAATGCCGAAATAGCACTCCAGGTGCGCATGGTGATTCCAGCACAGCGTGGCCACGCGTTCACCTTTTTGCAGGCCCAAGTTTTGCAGGGCTTGCGCCAGTTGGCGGGTGCGTTGGTAAAACGCGCCGTAGCTGTGCCGCACAAGCGACTTGTCGGGCAGTCGCGAAACGATTTCGTTGCTGGCAAACAAGGTGCCCGCACGTTCGAGCAAATGGTTCAGCGACAAGGGCATCCGCATCATGGTGCTGCAGATGGGGGCCTGGGCAGGGGCTGGAGAGTTTGCTGTGGTCATGAAGGGCGTGGGTTGAAATTGTCAGCCCAAATCATGCGGCCCGCAGCGCACGCCGCACGCTAGGGAAAACCCAAGGCCCGTGTCACTCAGGTCAAGTGACCAGGGCAAACTCACTTGGGGAGATCGCGGGCACCGCTTTCGGGACGGTGCATCTTGAACAGCTGCTCGGGTCCGATGCTGAAGTAATCGGCCGGACCGCCCCCGCGCAAGATGTGCCCCGCATTGGCCGTGTCGTAGACCCCGTTGTTCAGCAGCCGCTGGTCTATGTGGACGCCCACCACCTGGCCAAACACCATCCAGGTCTCGATCTTTTTGCCGTCCAGATCTTCGAGTTGCAAAATTTGCGTGCAGCGGCACTCAAAGCTCACCGGGCTTTGCGCCACACGCGGCACGCCCACGATGCGTGAGGGTTCGGGGCTCAAGCCCGCCAGGTCGAACTCGCTCACCTCGGGCGGCACCGCCTCGCAGGTCTGGTTCATCACCTCGGCCAAGTCACGCGTGACCAGGTTCCAGACAAATTCACCCGTGGCTTCGATGTTGTTGAGCGAATCCTTGCGCCCGACACTGGAAAACCCGATCAGCGGCGGCACGTAATTGAAGGCGTTGAAAAAACTGTAGGGCGCCAGATTGAGCACCCCGCTGGCGCTGCGGCTGGACACCCAGCCAATGGGGCGGGGGCCGACAATTGAGTTGAACGGGTCGTGCTTGAGGCCGTGGCCCAGGTGGGGTTCGTAGAAGTGCATCGCTAAAATTCTATCCACTGAAATATTTATGCCGTTCGCCTGGGCGACATCATCCGATGGAACCAGCGACATACCTTGAAGCGCCCGCGATATGTCACCCCAACCACCCCTCCTCGACGCCCAAGCGTTGAAAGCTTTGGCTCAGGCCACTTCACCCGAAAAATGCCAATGCGCTTTGGGGCCTTGTGCCGGCTGGGAAAGCATGACGGAAGACCGTTGGCCCAGCACACAAATGACGGCTGTGGGCAGCCTGCGTGCAGCACTCTCTGAAGCGGGAAATGCTGTAGGCAGTGAGCCCACCTTTGAAGAGTTCCACCCTCAAGGCACCCGATACGACAGCCCGCTTGCGCCCTTTGCGCCGCAATTTTTCCCCTGCAACCGAAGCGATGTTTTTTCTTGCAACCGCTGCCAACGCTTGTTGCTCAGGTACACCGAGTTTGGCGGCTACTACGTCGACCACCGGGTCCGCGCACTGAACGCGGATTTGTTGGTCGACGCATCGCCGCCGAATGCGGTGGCTTGAACTCAGTCGGGTTTGATGCCGTTGTCGCGCACCACTTTGGCCCAAGTGTCGATCTGACCGTCGATGAAAGTTTTGGCTTTTTCAACACTGCCGCCTGAAATTTCAATGCCCTGGGCCACCAGTCGCTTGGAGACATCCGGGTTGGCCAGCGCCTTGTTCAGCTCTTCGTTCATGCGTTTGATGATGTCCGGGGGCGTTTTGGACGAGGCCAACAGGGCCCACCAAGCGGGGGCTTCGAAGCCTGCAAAGCCCGCTTCGGCAATGGTCGGGACATCAGGAAAATCGGCGACACGTTTGGCCGATGTGACGGCCAGAGGCCTCAAACGCTTGCTGTCGATGTGCGGTTTGTTCAAAAAGACGGTCGCCATCGACAAAGGAATGTGCCCTGCGATGGCGTCGTTCATCAAGGGGCCACCGCCCTTGAAAGGGACATGGTTGAATTCCATGCCGCCACTTTTGCCCAACAAAGACATGGCCAAATGCGCCAGACTGCCGTTGCCAATGGAGCCATA
>Ga0247832_1005206_pt1 | contig 15303 bp, 25 predicted proteins | sample LaCruzMarch2015__10_FD_192407 | JGI IMG/M metagenome (GOLD analysis project Ga0247832, IMG submission 192407) | Freshwater microbial communities from meromictic Lake La Cruz, Castile-La Mancha, Spain - LaCruzMarch2015_4m | ecosystem: Environmental > Aquatic > Freshwater > Lake | place: Spain... | reverse complement strand
TATACACATGATCGACTATAATAGCCGTGATCTCAAGCCGAAGACTTTCTTCGTCAAGATCGAGCGTAATCGTAGCGGTAACTTCACAGTTAAGCGCGCCAAGGTTCTCCAACAGAAGAACCAGTTTGCTCGTTCTATCCGTCGCATTGATGCTCGCGATCTCACTCGCGCCATCAACCGTACCGGTGGTCTTAACGTTGCCTAAATAACGTTTAAATTGAGCGCCGCCTTTTTTATAAGGGCGGCGCTCTTTTTTTCTACAATAGCCTTAACAATTTATAAACTATTTTTAAAAATCTACTTGTGCATAATAGAAGTTCAATTATAATAGGGGCATGAGTTTATTGAACAAAGAAGACATCAACGCTCGATTGAAACGAAGCATGCAAGGCACCACACCCAAGCTCAAATGCTTAATCACCGGCATGGAACGGGTTACAAGCATGGATTATCTGAAGACCAAAGAGAAGAAGTTTGGTACTGTTGCAAACTATGTTAACAACTACATCAGCAGTGATGCTGTAAGATTGCTTAAGCAAAAAATACCTATTATGGACATTAAGAACACTCTGAATCCTAGTAGCTTGCATATGCCTAATGATGCAATTGTCACAGAAGCCAGCAAATACTATAATGTTTAAAGAACCTCCTTTCCCTATTGGGCTTCGAAAGCCTGTTCTTAATTTGCCTGCAGAGAAATTGCGTAACCGATTTGGCAGAATGGTTTATGGACATAAGACTGCTGGTGCCATTGAGGTCATGACCAAAGCATGTTGGGATGCCAACAAGAAGTATTTTGAACCCAATGGTGCGCGTAGTTGTGTGAAGAATTTTTCAAAAACAACTTGACGTAATATTAATTTCCGCCATAATGTAACTATGGAAAAAATATATTACTGTTCTGTATCGGGTGAACCTCTTGCAGGTTCGCGTGTTGAAGCTCTTCAAATGCTTGGCATTCCAGAGAATGCGTGGACCAGTGTGGAACACAGCAAAGCAAGACGCAACAAAGGCATATATTTTGGATCCCAAGGATCCGGCAAGCTCATCATTGCAACCAAGATATATTCTGAAAGTGAAACCAATCTGGATGAAGCATTGAACGAACAAGAGAAACACTCCGAAAAACTTTATACATAATGAAGCGCAAAGATTATGGTGATGTGACTAACAAAATTGTTAGTACTGAACAAGTGCTAGCACGCGGTCTTCGCGTCCCAGCCATTGAATTAACCTTCAAGACATCTGGTCATAACAGAACAGGTGGGCATCGCGTATACATTGATTACAGGTGTGCCCAGGAACTAATTACCAAGCTACAAAAGGAAATAGATAGTATTGAATCTAAATACTTTGTAAATGAGTACTACAATCGACTACACCGACCCCGCGAAACGATGCTTAGCTAGTGAAGTAAAACTGCTTGATTCTGAAGCACTAGTGCAGCATCTTAAGGACATTGAGCACTATGTCAAGACTGGAACTGCCAGCAAATGGATGGTTGTTAAAAAAGATGATGTGCTTGTGCACATTGAGTTCTGGAATTCATTTGATCTGGCAAGGTACAAATTGCTCATCAACATGGAACTGCTTGATAGATGTAACTCGTTCGAGTTGCTACCCAAATTAAAGTTTCACTTTTAACTTGACCAAATGATGAATTCCTTTATACTTTAACGTATGAACATTAAGATGACCTCAACGAAGTTCACTCCGATTAAGGACGTGACAATCCCTGAAGTGTATTACCGCCGCATGAAATGTGGCATTGAAAAGCTGGATGCTCTTTTCGGTGAAGGTATTTTGCCTGGTAGCTCCATCACTTTGACTGCTCGAGCTGGCTTGGGCAAGACTACGCTGGTGTTGCAGATGCTAGAAAGCCTGCACAAAAACGGTTACAAAGTGGGGTATTGCAGCTCTGAGGAGTCTGTGGCCCAGCTAGCCATGACTTGCAAACGCTTGAATGTGCAGAGTATCAGCGTGTGTAATGAAGCTAATGTGGATAGGATCTCTAGTTATATGGAAGAACATGACGTAATTGTTATTGATTCATTTCAGGGTCTTGTTAAAGGTAATCTTCGGGGGCGTGAACTGGAGAAGTATTGTATTGAGAAGCTTGTCGTGCGCGCCAAAGAGACGGAGTGTGCGGTAATTCTTATCTGTCACAATACTAAAGCTGGTGGTATTAAGGGGTCTTCTCTTATTATTCACGCTGTAGATGTGAATATGAGTATTAATCCTATCAAAGAAGCTGAAGCTAATGCTCGCTGTATTACCTTTGATAAGAATCGATTTGGACCTGCTACCGATATTGAATGTTATATTGAATATAGTGGGTATGACTTTCAGACCGAAGTTGTAGTGGATGAAGAAGCTGCTCCTGGATCGAAGTCTAAGAAGAAGCAAGATCAACGTGAAGCTATTCTTAAGCTCAAAGACATCACTCTGCCTAACGTCTGTAAAACTCTTAGCATTGACTCAACTCGTGCAGGCTTCTTGCTACGTGAGCTTCAGAATGAAGGTAAGCTCTGCAAAGAAGGCAGAGGTGTTGATGCATCATGGGTTAAGTCAGAACTCGATATTACCGTAATTAAATCCAATTAAACTTTAACTAAGTTATACTATAAAATTAATAGTTACATCATAGATTGTATCTATATCTGTATAACGTACAACACCTACTTCCCCCAGGGCTAGCCCAGCAGGTCTAGAGCAACGTGGTAGTGGCCGAAGGCGTATTAGTGGGTGTTTCAGTTACAGTAGGTGTATTGGTTTGTGTTCTTGTTGGGGTTTGTGTGGGGGTTGGTGTGACTGTAGGTGTCTGTGTAAGTGTCTGTGTGGGGGTAGGTGTGGGGGTAGGTGTTCTTGTTGGGGTTTCAGTGGGCGTTGGTGTGACTGTAGGTGTCTGTGTATTAGTTGGTGTAAGTGTCTGTGTGGGGGTAGGTGTTTTGGTAGGTGTTCTTGTTGGGGTTTGTGTGTAGGTTGGTGTGACTGTAGGTGTCTGTGTAAGAGTTGGTGTGTTAGTCGGTGTTTCAGAAGGCGTTACCGTTTGTGTAGGTGTATTTGATGGTGTAACAGACGGTGTAATTGTATTAGTAGGTGTAACTGATGGCGTAACTGTATTTGATGGTGTTACAGACGGCGTCGGTGTATTAGTTGGTGTCTCAGAAGGTGTCGGGGTAACTGTAGGGGTATTAGTTGGTGTCTCAGAAGGTGTAGGTGTAGGTGTTACTAGTGATAAAGAATCAACAAGATACCCTTTATCAGATAACTTAACATACCCTGCACCATTCAATGCGATGATGTCATATTTGCCTGCACCAGACAAGCTGGCCAAATTAATTTTGAGTTGATTGTCATCAATGATGTCATAGTTGGTGTAAACAAAACCGTTAAACTCTGGGAATATAGCAGAAAGCCTTGGATATGAAGAGAAAAGATTAAAAGCTGAAGCTGTATAGAAAGTATTATCGCTTGTAGTACTTAAAAGAACGTATTGTGTCCATTTAAAATTATAACCTTTAACATATACAAATGTTGTCAGATTATCTGTATAGGTAATATAATTCATCTCTTAATATTTATTGATTTTCTTTGTGATATAATCTATTCTATATGTATGAGCGCTGGAAAAGGTGATAAACCAAGAAATTGTTTTAGTAAAAAATTTAAAGATAACTACGATGAAATAGTCAATTGGGCTACTAAAGAAGGCAAAGAAATTCGTAACTATATCGTCAAAAAAGGTAAAAAGATTTACCGGTATCCATAGATTGACGCGCAAGTGGCGAAATGGCGAAACGCAAGGGACTTAAAATCCCTTACATTAGAAACAATGTGGGTTCGAGTCCCACCTTGCGTACCGTTTAATTTATATATTTTGTGTCTTGCACTAATTTAAAATTCCTCTATACTACGAATATGAAGCGCGAAAAGCCTTGGATTGAAGTTATTACAGAAGATTGGGGTGGAGATGGTATTCAATCAAATACATACTGTGTTGTGGATGTTATTCGTACAGATAGGGTGCAAGTGGGTCAACGATACACTTATGATCAATTGTGCCGCTTGAGCAACAGAGGCATTGATTTTGAGATTGCTGAAGAATACGTGGATTACAAATAATATGGAAGTTGATTACCTTTTAGAGCAGATTGAGTTTCATAATTCTAGTTATGAATGGATTGTTAGAGAATCAGAGAAAATAGCTACAGAGATAAAGGCTTTAGATGAAAAAGAGTTTGATTCTGAAGCTTATGATAAAGTTACCAAGCGCTTCCTTGAGCTTGAGATGCGTTACAAGAGAAATAAGAAAGACTATGATGCTGTAGTAAAGCAGGTTCGCGCTTACTTTGATGATAAACATGGAATTGATATTATGGGGTTATTGGATGATGATATTAACGAGGTTAAATAAATGAGACCAACAATTATTATTTGGACTATTATTATTCTTATTTTTATTGTTGTTAGTAGAGTTTGCGGCTCTAAAATTAATGATAATTACGACAACCCCAACCGCCCGTATGTGGCAGGATGTCCATGAACTGGGTTATTCGAATACGATAGGAGGTTTATGCCTCCGTCGTCTAACTGGTTAAGACCCACGATTTATACTCGTGAAGCTCTAGATGTGAGCGCAATATAGGTTCAAATCCTATCGGAGGTACCATTTTAATTGCACCTGTAGCTTAGTTGAATAAAGCAATTGATTTCTAATCAATAGAGCGTTGGTTTGAATCCACTTCTGCCCATATATTTAAATAAATATATGTATGGCTTTCTCAGTTAATGACAATGGTACATGGAAGACAGTAAAAAAACTTAGTGTTAATGACGGTACCTGGAAGAATGTAAAATCGGGATGGATTAATAAAGATGGTGTTTGGACAAAGTTTTATGCTTCTGATACTTCTATTACTATAACAGGAGGTAATAATATTGACTTGAGATCGCTATACCAAACACAAACAAGTGATTACTCTTCAACTGCAGTTGATGTTAACTTTATTGTAACAGGTAATGTAGGAAGCACTTCTACTGGAACTGCATCTATAGTTACAGGAGCATGGCCTATAGGGAGTAATATTACACTTACAAACAACGCTATTATAGCTGGTGCAGGAGGAAGAGGTGGTAATGCTTGGGCAGGTCAATATTTTGGTGAAAACGGGTCTCCAGGAGGACCTGCAATAAGCTTGAGCTATAACATAACAATAAATAATTTAGGGACCATAGGTGGGGGAGGCGGAGGCGGAGGAGGAGGCAGTTGGTTCTATCCCTTCAACGGCGGTTTTCTTGTAACTGCAGGAGGAGGAGGAGGCGCAGGTATTTCAGGAGGGGAAAGAGGCATATGTAACTCGCCAGGTAATTCATCCAACAATTGTCAAGTGGGAAATGCGGGTGCTACTTCAAATGGAGGTACCGGTGGTATATATAGCTATAGGTTTGTAAATGTTACTATGACCGCTTATGGTGGAAATGGTGGAAATTTAGGTCAAAACGGTACCAGTGGAGCTCCACCATATAATCAAAACACTGCGCGTTCATACCCTGGAGCTGGAGGAGCTGCTGGTAAGGCAGTTGATCTTAATGGTTATACAGCCACAATAACAGGCAATGCTCTTCTGGGAGCAGTTAGTTAACTATCTGCACTTCTGTGAGAGTTTAAATTAATTTACCCCATTATAAATAAAATTGTGAATGATCAGCTATCACAAGTCTTCGACGACGATTCGTTAAGAATATTTCATAATGCAGGGTTCTTTTCTTGTTGTTCTGTGCGCATATCAGAAATAGTAGAATTCTTTAATACATATAAGAAGCTTCCTAGAACTGTGGATTCATCGTTCCAGTTTAGTGCTTATAAAAATATTAATAAAGATTTAACACCAGAATTTTTTAAGACAAAAGATGAAGCGTTCCCTTATAAACGTAATATTATTTGTACCCGGGAAGATCAATGGTTAAACTATAAAACATTAGACTTTGAAGGTATTACGCCTATTGTGAAGAAATACTTCTCTTTAAGTGATAGAGCTCTAGAAATGGTTAAGAGCTTTGAAACAAAGTACCAGTTCGATTACAATAACATAATATCTGTATTTTATAGAGGGTTAGATAAAAATACTGAAACCGGTATAGCTCCTTTCGAAGAGTTTATAGAAAAAGCCGATGAACTGTATAAGAGTAACAATAACAAGCGCTTTTTTATTCAAACAGATACTGAAGAGTTTCGTGATGTATTTACATCAACCTTTAAGAACTCTTTTTACCTAGAAGAAGCACCGGTTTCTAACGCTAGTGCTTGGGGTGTAATGCATAATCTTGTCCCTATAGATAAAAGAGAGAGCCTTGCATTGACAATACTTTCTAGCACTTATATGATTTCCAGAACACATAGTATTATAACACATACAGGAAATTGTGGGCTATGGTCAATGTATTATAGAGGTAATGCTAACAACATATATCAGTATTTTCAACCAAAAGATACACCTTATAAAAAAGATAAATATTGGCTAATATAATAAATAATAGTATATGGCTGATACGACAATCTCTGATCTATCTGAAGTTACGCCTGCAGGCACAGGGGTAATTCCTTATTCAGATGGTACAACTACATACAAATCCACCATTACTAACTTGCCTGTGGCATGGAATTCAGTGACTGGCAAACCTTCCATTGGAACCAATGCATCAGGAGCAAAAACCATCTCCACTCTGGCACCTTCTGCTGGTAGGGCAGGTGACATATGGTACCAGGTGTAATGTACATGTTGTATGGCATTCTCAGTCAATGATGCAGGCACCTGGAAGACAGTAAAAAAACTCAGTGTCAATGATGGCACATGGAAGGCTATAAAATCTGGTTGGATCAACAAAGCAGGTGTATGGACCAAGTTTTACAGTGGCTCCACAACTATAGATGTCACATCTCAAAACAACATCAATCTGCGAACACTTTATACCAATCAAACTGGAGACAGTTCCAATGATGCTGCATCAGTCATCTTTAACATCAATGGCAACATTGGCAGCACATCACCTGCAACTGCATCAATGGTTACCGGTACATGGCCTGCAGGCAGTGACATTGTTGTGAATGTATCCTCAGGCGTGTACGTAGTTGGCGCAGGGGGTAGATATCAGAGACCGCCAAGTTTAGGAAGTCAGACTGGATCAGGATATTGCAGAGGGGTAAACGGTCAAGATGGAGGCAATGCCATACAATTGAATTATAGTGGTATCACTATTGTAAATAATGGTACCATTGGTGGAGGAGGTGGTTGCGGTGGTATGTCGAATGCATATAATGATTTTTCGTACGATCGATGGGATGATCAGGGCTATGTGCCAGGTGGTGGCGCAGGGCTAGTTAATGGTAATTACTCTCCTACAAGAGCAGGTGTAGCTCTTGCAACTCTAACCAGTGGAGGTGCAGGTCAAACAATGAGTGATTATTATTATGATGACTACAGATTTATTTACTTGACAAATTATTCTGGTGCAGGAGGTGGTCTCGGCCAACCAGGTGCAGGTGCCTTGCACACACGCAGTGGCAGTGCCGGATCAACTTCTTGTCCAGCTGGAGCTGGAGGAGCTGCCGGTAAGGCAGTTGATCTCAATGGTTATACAGCCACAATAACAGGCAATGCTCTTCTGTGAGCAGTTAGTTAACTATCAAGTAGTTACATCTGTTGCAACAAAACAGTTGACTCTTTCTGCGGTTCAGCCATAATATATGAATCATGAATAGCACATTGCTAGAACCAACGGTTCGCAAGAACCCGGCTAACCGAGAGAACGCCGCTAAGTCCTCTCGCGAGGTGACCCCTCGTTTGGTATGCATCATCACCGGCAAGTCCCGTCTTACCAACGCCATGTATTTGGCTTCGAAGCCTGAAGGTTTCGTGACCAACTACATTGCTCGCCCTGCGCTGAAGCTGCTTCGCGCTAATAAAAGCGTGCAGGACGTTCGGACGGAACTTGGTGTGACTGATGTCACTACCGTGATCTCTGATAGCGCTCTCCAGAATGCCATCAAGATCAACGGCAAGTGGTCTAAACAGAGCTAATATTGCAGCTTAAGAAGAGCCTCAGTCAACAGCAATACAACCTACGAAACCCCATGCCGAGTTTAGCTCTTCTTTTCGGCATGGGGTTTCTATTTTTTAACACATGAAACAATACACACATGATGAATTGGTGGACCGCAAGATCATTTTCATCAACACTGCAGTGAATCGTTTTGCCATTCACGAAGGCAAGATCAATGAATTTTCGCCTTCAGGCAAATGCATCAAGATCAATCATGAATGGTTCTTGTTGGAGAAGATATCCATGCTTGAATTGTTCACAGAAGAAGAGCGTCCAGGCTTGAGATTTGTTTAAGCGTTGTTGCTAACTGTTATGTAACGAGCATCATTGGTGATGATGTAGTTGCCATTGTTGGTGATGAGATAACTGTTCTTACGAGGTATGTTCAATATGTAGGAACCAGTGTTTGAACCAAAATCAATGTAATAGGATGAACCAGGTTGCAGGGTTGTGAAGCTATTGAATGCGTTCGAGCCTCCATAAGAATCCCAAGCGGCGTACTTACCTGGACCTGTGACAATTACAGGTGTCCACATGGTGGTGAAGATGCTGTTGAAAAGCACTGTGGAGGAGTCTGGTTTGGTAACTGTCGCAGTTGCCAAGGTTATGGGCAATGAGTTGATAGGCATGGACAAAAAGGTATACCCCAAATAGCTTCCTCCCACTCCTGCAAAAGCACGAAGTGTGATGCCTGGATTTGACCTAGCCCCAGATATCTGCATGGATGCTGTGCCATCTGAGGTGACTTGATATGATGAACCAGGTACAAAGGATGTCAACCATGAGGGGTTAAAAATACCTCCTCCTGGTATGTAAGGTCTAATGTCAGTAGAGTCCTCAGGATTAACAGCCCAAATTCTGGTTATGCCGTTTAGATTTTGAACGGATGTGAATGTATTGCTGGCACTACCATTGTGAGTGTATATGGAAAACCCTGCAGGGAATGTGTAGTTCAAATTGGCCATAAAGATATTTATTCTCACAAGTCAATTATTTTATATATTATGCAAGATCTGTCATATTTTCTTTGGCCACATGCATGCGCATGCGAGATGCATTGTCAACTAAAACATGTATTTTAAAGAAAATAACAGGTGATAATATAAATATTATTATGACCTTTGATGACAATAAGATGTTCGCAAATTACATTAACAAGCGCTTGCAGGTGCTCAATGAAGGCACATATGCAGATGCCGGCCTGGAACAAGCCAATTCAAAGCGTTTGATTAAAATATTGGACATGATCAAGAGTGATGCCAACATGGCCACTCAATTTGCTTTGACACCAGAAGAATTTGCAGGTGTCATTGAATGGGCCAAGAATAAATTTGCTGCTACTGCACCTGCATCAAAACCTGGTCATAAAGATGAATCAGGTGCTTTAGGAGGACCTGTATTTACAACAAAACGTGTTGGTGAATCGGTGGTCAAAGAGAAGAAGCAAACCAAAGATGAAGACAACATGGAAATGGTCAAGCACAAATCAGAAGAGACTGAAGAAGAGTATCTGGCCCGTCGTGACAGTGCCATCAGAGCTGCCATTGCTGCCAAAGAAGAATCAGAAGAACAAACAGCGCTCAATTCGCATTACAATGTGAATCATGAAGCACTGGACTTGGTGGACAGCTTGCTCAATCATGCCAGGAAGTACTCCAAAGCAGATGCCATCAAGATATTGACCATGGCTTCAGACAGACTGCAGAACAAAGCCTGAGTTGGTCATTCAGATATCACACGCACCACTTTGCCCACATAGTTTTGCTCAATGACGTAATTGCCATCACACAATGCATTGTTGTCACCCTTGGCAATGAAGCCTCGAAAGGTCTGCAACACCACACGATGGCAAGTTGAAATGTCTTCACTGTATTCTGGATCATTGAAACAAACAATGTCACCTTCTCGCAAGGAGCCATATGCAATGTCTCTGTCAATGCAAAGCAGGTCACCATTCTTGAATGTGGGATACATGGAGTTGCCATGCACTCGAAGCTTAGCAATATCTTCTGCAAATGCGTTAATAGTAAGCAGACTTGTTAAGGCAATAATCTTTAATTTCATTATGCTTTTATTATACCGGAATTTAGGATATTGGCAATATAAAAATTAAGAGAGACTTGGTTGGTTGCCACCTGTAGCCGCCGGCAAAGATTGAGTGGGTACCATGTCAGCGCTAGTGACCAAAGCAGTTTTGTCAGTTTGTGGCAAAGAAGATTTCTTTTTCTTTTTGCGTATTTGTTGACGCATGTACTCTTTGAAAGTCATATTAGTTAGTGCTGAATGTTGCAGTTCCTACAGTTGTAAACACATGGTAGGTCTTGTTGTCTGCTGCATTGTATGTGATGTAATCACCCCCTGCACCTCTTTGTGTGCCAGCATATCTGATGACAATCACGCCTTTAAAACCAGCGTTGTTGTGACAGCCTCCACACCCATACCATTTTGCAGCTGCAGTTTGGCCTGTGCCGCTTCCACCCGCTCCTGGTCCTCCTGCTCCAGTACCTGCAGTAGAAGAGGTCCAACCTCCACCTGATCCCATATGGGTAACAACTGCACCATTCAAATTACTAAAAGGAAGCACTTGTTTGATATTTACATCCAAAGCAAGTCCTGTGCCTCCCGCACCCCCATAATTTCCTCCAGCACCTCCGTATCCACCACCTGCTCCTCCTGCATAGGGATGACCACCACTTCTACCGCTCCCACCTGCATTTCCTTGCCCTGCTGTACCTGCTCCTCCACCATTTAATTCACCTCCACCGCCACCAGATCCACCTGCACTTCCAGCACCTAAACCTGAAGACCCTCCTCCACCTCCAATGGCAGTGAATGTGGAATTGAACACACTGCTTGCACCATTGTTCTGCCCCCCTGCACCTCCTGCTCCTACTGTTGCTGTGTAAGAAGTGAATGAATTTGCAGTAAAATTAAAGAAAGGAATGACACCGCCTCCGCCACCACCACCTCTGCCTCCCCCGCCTCCACCTCCTGCCACAATCAACACTTCCAAAGTGTATGGACCAAAATCTGACAATATGCTGCCCCAATTTATACCATTGTATATTTCTGCTTTGCCTGTGGATGTATTGAAGCGAATGGCACCGGCAGTTGCTGGAGATGGTCTTTCAGCAGTAGTGCCTGATGCAAGTTGACCTATGTTTATACCTGCAGTAATGGAAGAAACATATGTTTTATTTGTGCTGCTTCCTGTTGAATAGGGAATAAAATGAGAACCTAATGGGGTTCCTAAATTCAGATCAGATATACTTACATCGGCCATATCTATTATTTATTATAATCTAGCCAAAAGGATTGAACTCTTGGCTAGAGTTAGGATTACTTGGAGAAGTCGCCAAGATCGCGGCAGAATGTATATTCACCGGGTGCAGTTACAACCGTATCATATACTTCCTCTGTCGCATCAGCCATAGCAGCAAAAGGCGATGCTACTGCAAACACACCAAAGCCAGCAACTGTTGTTGCAGCCCCAATGGGTCTCACCAGTAACACATCACCAATGCATGTCCAAACGCTCTCCACAGTGACATCATTGTTGCTTGTATTAGAAGCAGCGCCGTTGTCAGCCAGAGCAGAGCCAACAAGCATTACACTTGTGGCCATAGTAACGAGTAGTTTATTCATATAAGTAATATATATGCTTTTGTATCCATTTCCACATAAATAATAATATATGGCCGACGTAACCATCTCAGAACTAACACCTGCACCATCAGTAGCTGGTACAAATATTTTACCAATTTCTAATGGATCTGTAACTTATGGTGCTACAGTAAATCAAATATTATCTGTAAATTCTGCTAATGCTTATATGGTAGATTTTCTTATAGTAGCAGGTGGAGGCGGAGGAGGTGCTTTTGCATATGGAGGAGGCGGCGGAGCAGGAGGAATGGTTACCGGTTCTTCCTATATTGATTCAGGGGTAAGATATGGACTAATCGTGGGTAAAGGAGGAGCAGGTGGTGATAGAAGTACAACCGGTTATATGAAGGGTAAGAATGGACTTAATTCTATTTTCTTAGGATATACAGCTGTAGGAGGAGGAGGAGGCGGGTCTTATAATTCTGATAGATTTGGTTTAGGTAATCCTGGTGGTTCAGGAGGCGGTCATAGCGGGTATTTTTATTCCTGGCAATGGGATAATTTTAATTCAGGAGTTAATGGTCAAGGAACCAAAGGAGGTCAGGGATCTAATTATGCGGGTGGAGGGGGAGGAGGTGCAGGAAGTGCGGGAGAAGCATCATATGATGGAAATTCTGGAGGCTTTGGCGGCGCAGGCTATACATGGCTTAATGGTGTAATATATGCAGGGGGAGGAGGAGGCGGGTCATATAATGTTAATCAAACAACAGCTGGGGGCACCGGAGGAGGAGGTACTAGTGGATCAAACAATACCGTACCAACAGCTGGTACCAACGGCCTAGGAGGAGGGGGTGGAGGTTGCGGCGCTCCTTCTGGATTACCTTATACGGGCGCGGCCGGAGGATCAGGCGTTATAATTCTTAGATATTATGGAACTCAAAGAGGTACAGGAGGAACAGTTACATCAGCAGGAGGATTTACTTACCATACATTTACAACAGTAGGTGGTGCAGTATATTTAGCATAATATGGCCGATACCACTATATCTGCATTTCCACATAAATAATAATATATGGCCGATACAACTATATCTAGTTTGACGCAAATACCTACATTAGTTGGAACTGCTTCACTACCAATAACTAATGGTGCAACAACATATAGAACTACTATAACGCAATTAACAAGTTTTAACCTTCCTATAATTGTTGCCACAGGAGGAACAGAAACAACAATAACTGAAAGAGGTATAAGATATAGAATTCATACATTTACAACAGTAGGTACATCATCTTTGAATATTAACACGGCTACAAACAATCCTAGTGTTGAATTATTACTTGTAGGAGGAGGAGGGGGAGGCGGAGGGGATTTGGCCGGAGGGGGAGGAGCTGGAGGTGTTTATTATAGTAAAAGCGTCACGGTGACTACAGGTAATAAAGCGGTAAGAGTAGGTGTAGGAGGTTCGGCCGGGGGTACAACTAGACATGTTAATACAGTTGGAGGAGATGGTGGGGTTTCTCAATTCGATATTTATTCAGTAAACGGAGGAGGGGGCGGCGGGGCATGGTGGGAAAGTAATTTAACATATACAAACGGTAGATCAGGAGGATGTGGAGGAGGCGCTGGTGCAGTAGATACTAGCCCGCTTGCATCCGGAGGAGCAGGATTAAAAGGTACTAATAATGTTTTAGGTGGTAATGGTGGCGGGGGAGGTAATAATTCATATTCTTCATATTCAGGAGGAGGAGGCGGTGGTGCAGGGGGTAATGGTGAGGCTGCTGATCCTTACTACATGGGAGGAGAAGGAGGAACTGGCATTTTATGTGATATTACAGGTGTAGCTACTTTTTATGCAGGAGGAGGAGCAGGCTCTACAAGCTATGATGCTGCGTTTACAAGACTAAATGGTGGGTTAGGTGGAGGTGGTGCTGGGGGTGCATGGTATGGTTATCCTAATAATTTAGCAGGGGTAAATGGTACTGATGGTCTTGGTGGAGGAGGAGGGGGAGGTAATCATAGTGGCTCTACTCCTGCAGGAGGAGGAACAGGAGGATCAGGTATCGTAATTGTACGATACCCTATATATTAATATGGCCGACGTAACCATATCTCAATTAACACAAGGTGTGCCTAGCAATGCTGCATTACTGCCTTATGCTCAAGAAGGCAATACTCTGTGTGTTGCTGCTAGCGCTCTGTTGCAAAATGCAGGCAACATAGGAATTGGCACTGCGAGTCCGAGTCAAAAACTAGATATTCAGAGTGCATCAGCAGGAGTGCAAATTAAATCAACAACGGCTACAAACGCTGCAATTTTTAAGATAGAGAATAATAGCACTGCGTACGTTGGGAACGAATCAAGTTCTAGAAATACTATGTTCTTAGGCACAGTGGCATACGCAACGTGCCTTGGAAATTTTGGCGCATACCCAGTTCAACTCGCTACAAATAATAATGTTAGGATGACCATTGATTCGAGTGGGAATGTTGGGATTGGGACTGCGAGTCCTTCTGCACAACTTGAACTCTCCACCGACAGCGCAAAGAAGCCGTCAACTAACACTTGGACAACTGAATCTGACCAAAGGTTGAAAACCAACATCACAAACGCCGACAATGATCGGTGTTACGAAATTGTTAAGCAAGTCCCCCTTAAACGCTATACTTGGAAGAACGAAGTTTATTCCGAGGGGCAGGTAAAAGACAGGAGCAAGCTGGGCTGGATCGCACAAGACGTAGAGGCAGTGTTCCCCAAGGCCGTTGGAACAAACAGATTTGCCTACAATCAAGTCTTTGAAGATGTGGTCACACCAGAATTGGATTCTGATGGTAATGCTGTTCTTGATGAGAATGGTGTAGCCAAAACAAAGACTGAGAAAAGATTGGTTAGCGAAGAAGTTATTGAAGATTGTAAGGATCTAAACTCCGACCAGATTTATGCGGCTATGTATGGCACAATTCAAAAGCTGATTGAGAAGGTGGAAACCCTCGAAGCTAAAGTCGCCGCCCTGGAGGCCGCCTAATCCGTGACCCTAACCGAAATCGCGCAGTATGCGGGTGAGAAAATCGGCAAGACCGATGTCGATACGCTCACCTTCCTGCAAAAGTCAGCCTCGCTGAACTATCACCGAGTCTGGAACTTTGCCGCTTGGCGTGAGACTGTCACCACCTCCACCGGTGGAGGTGAATCCCATAACCATATATTTACTGATACTAGTCAGACCAATCTTCCCCCTTACTATGCTCTGGCATATATAATGAGGGTAACTTAAATGTGCTCATTCGTTATAACTATTATAGTCACAAGTTTAATAAGTTTCTTTGGCATTAAAAGGCTTAAGAATAAGTAATTGTATGAAAAAAATTCTATTGACTCTGTGGGCCTCATTGTGCATGGCACAAGCAGCCACAGTGGGCATCACCACAGATGCCGATTACTACATGTATTATGGCACATACAGTGAGGTGCGCACACCTTTCTATGTGGGTGTGAATGACATCACCACAGGCAGTCCATATCAATATCATTTCAATGCAGCAGGCATGAGCATGTCAGACATCACCAATTTTCAATCTGGAGACACAGCATTGCT
>Ga0247832_1005205_pt1 | contig 15303 bp, 11 predicted proteins | sample LaCruzMarch2015__10_FD_192407 | JGI IMG/M metagenome (GOLD analysis project Ga0247832, IMG submission 192407) | Freshwater microbial communities from meromictic Lake La Cruz, Castile-La Mancha, Spain - LaCruzMarch2015_4m | ecosystem: Environmental > Aquatic > Freshwater > Lake | place: Spain... | reverse complement strand
CTCCGATGCAAATGAAGATGTTCCTAACAAGAATGGGAATGACAGCGAAATTTGTGATTACAGGAGATATGTCGCAAGTCGATTTACCACATAAACAGAAATCAGGTTTGGCTTACGTTCTTGATGTTTTAAAAGATATAGACGAAATAGGTGTTGTTCGCTTAGGGCAAAGTGATGTGATTCGCCACAGTTTGGTAAAGAAGATTGTTCAAGCTTTCGATGAAGTGGAAGCAGAAGAAAAGAAAAAAGAAGCAGTAATTGCTGAAGAAAAAAGGAAATATTATAAAGATAAACGCGACGAAAAATGAATGCAATAACTTCTTCTGAATTTAATTTTAAAGGACAAAAAGCTGTTTATCACGGGAAAGTTCGTGATGTGTACACGCTTGAAAATGAGGTATTGGTGATGGTGGCTTCAGATAGAATTTCAGCTTTCGACCACATTTTACCGAAAGGAATTCCCTACAAAGGTCAAGTGTTGAATCAAGTGGCGACTATGTTCCTTGAAGCAACAAAAGACATCGTTCCAAATTGGTTGATTGCAACTCCAGATCCAAGTGTGGCTGTTGGTCTTGCGTGTGAGCCTATTCGTGTGGAAATGGTTATTCGTGGCTATTTAGCTGGACATTCCGCACGTGAATACAAACTAGGAAAACGAACGCTTTGTGGTGTTACACTTCCCGAAAGAATGAAAGAAAATGATCGTTTTCCTGAACCGATAATCACACCAGCAAGCAAAGCTGAAGAAGGTCACGACGAAGACATTTCACGCGAAGATATTATTGCAAATGGAGTTGTTCCTGAAGCAATTTATGTACAAATGGAAAATTACACACGTGCTTTGTTTCAACGTGGAACAGAAATGGCAGCTGCTCGTGGATTGATTTTAGTTGATACAAAATATGAATTTGGTTTGCGTAATGGAGAAGTAATTTTAATTGATGAAATTCACACGCCTGATTCATCGCGTTATTTTTATGCAGAAGGATACGAAGAACGTCAAGCGAACAACGAACCTCAAAAGCAGTTATCGAAAGAATTCGTTCGTCAATGGTTGATTGAAAATGGTTTCCAAGGATTAGAAGGTCAAACGATGCCGTTTATGCCAGATGAGTTTGTGCAAACAATTACCGATCGCTACATCGAGTTGTATGAACGCATCACTGGAAAAGAGTTTGTGAAATCTGATACTTCAGACATTCAAGCACGCATTCAAAAAAACGTGGATTCGTATTTAGAAAATTTGATTAAATAGAAAATCTTCAGATTTATTACATATTTCTACGATACTGTCCACCAACTTCAAACAACGCATTCGTAATCTGACCCAAAGAAGCATATTTACAATTCTTCATTAGTAATTACATATAATGATTGTTAATAATTATTTTTCTATAATCGTATGAAACGAAAAATAAACTATTAATAATTCCACTTCATGTATTTTCCTTTACTTCCATCCCAAAAAACTATCTTTTTAGGTAATTCAAATAAATTATCGTTTACGAAATCTTCTTTTATTTCCAAAAGCACACAGTTAATCCTTAAAACATTATTTATTGATACAGTCATACTATCAACGACTTTATCTTCTATTTGCAAATCTCCAATTTTATTTCCAATAGAAATTAAACGAAGTGAATTGTGAGAAATTAAAGGATATTGTCTATAGGCGACATAAAATTTTGAATGTTTTTGAAAATTAAAAATATTCGAGGTTGAATCTAATTTCTTTCCATTTTTTGTAATTATTTCAGCTTGCTTATCGATAGGATATACTAAGAATTCATTCTCATTTTTGTAATCAATGACAAAGTAGTTTGTTTCATTTCGTTTCTTATAACTATACAAATCAATATTGACTTGTACTTCCAATGTGTCAAAAAATGTTTGAAAAGGCTCACCATTTTCCGTATTTAAGAAATGGCCCGTTTCAATTTTGTAAATAAGTGTTCCTTTAAAATTTTGACTAAAATTTTGAAAAACGAATCCGAAAATAAAAATAACCGAAAAGAGAATACTTGTTTTCAATATTTATAAATTTCTAAGTGTTTTAAAAACATGAAATAACAATACATATGCATTTCAAAAGAATAAACAGAAAAAAAATAAACTCGTTATCTAATTTTCGTTTGTCTTTACTAAATAGTTCAGTAACTTTCAGTTTTCCTCTTTCAATTCTCAATTTTACATTTTCAATTTATTACATATTTCTACGATACTGTCCACCAACTTCAAACAACGCATTCGTAATCTGACCCAACGAAGCATATTTACATGTTTCCATCAATTCTTCAAACATATTACGATTGTTCACAGCAGCATCTTGTACTTTTTCTATACCTGTTTTTGATAATTCAGCATTTCCTGCTTGCAATTCGTTCAACATCTCGATTTGATACTGCTTTTCTTCTTCGGTAGCACGAATTACTTCTTTTGGTTGAACAGTTGGAGATCCTTTTGAACTTAAAAACGTATTCACACCGATAATTGGAAATTCGCCAGTATGTTTCAAAGTCTCGTAATACAACGATTCTTCTTGAATTTTTGAACGTTGGTACATTGTTTCCATTGCTCCTAAAACGCCACCTCTTTCAGTGATTCTATCAAATTCTGACAATACTGCTTCTTCCACTAAATCCGTTAAATCGTCGATTATGAATGAACCTTGTAATGGATTTTCGTTTTTCGCCAAACCTAATTCGCGATTGATAATCAACTGAATAGCCATTGCACGACGCACCGATTCTTCCGTTGGTGTAGTGATTGCCTCATCGTAAGCGTTGGTATGCAAAGAGTTACAGTTATCGTAAATCGCATATAAAGCTTGTAAAGTTGTACGAATATCGTTGAAGTCAATTTCTTGTGCGTGCAACGAACGACCTGAAGTTTGAATGTGGTATTTCAACATTTGCGCTCTTGGGTTTGCTCCGTATTTTTTCGCTAACGCTTTCGCCCAAATTCTTCTTGCCACACGACCAATCACAGCGTATTCAGGATCGATTCCATTGGAGAAAAAGAACGATAAATTCGGACCAAAATCATTGATATCCATTCCGCGGCTCAAGTAATATTCCACGTAAGTGAAACCATTTGCCAACGTAAATGCCAATTGTGTAATCGGATTCGCACCTGCTTCGGCAATGTGATACCCAGAAATTGAAACTGAATAGAAGTTTCTTACACCATTATTAATGAAATATTGTTGCACGTCACCCATCAAACGCAACGCAAATTCTGTTGAGAAAATACACGTGTTTTGCGCTTGGTCTTCTTTCAAAATATCTGCTTGAACAGTACCACGTACTTGCTTCAAAGTATCTGCTTTAATTTGCGCATAAACGTCAGCCGGTAAGACTTGGTCACCTGTAACACCTAACAACATCAACCCTAAACCGTCATTTCCCTCAGGTAATTCACCTTGGTAACTAGGACGTTTCGTTCCTTTTTGTTTGTAAATCGCAGCGATTTTAGCTTCAATTTCAGCTTCTAAACCTTGTGCTTTGATGTATTTCTCACAATTTTGATCGATGGCTGCATTCATAAAGAAACCTAACAACATCGGCGCTGGACCATTGATAGTCATTGAAACGGAAGTCGCTGGATGACTTAAATCGAAACCTGAATATAATTTTTTCGCATCGTCTAAACAGCAAATCGAAACTCCAGAATTTCCAATTTTCCCATAAATATCGGGACGAATCGCAGGATCATTTCCGTATAAAGTAACCGAGTCAAAAGCAGTTGAAAGTCGTTTCGCAGGCATTCCTAAACTCACGTAATGGAAACGTTTATTTGTTCTTTCCGGACCACCTTCTCCAGCAAACATACGTGTTGGATCTTCACCTTCGCGTTTGAATGGGAACAAACCAGCTGTGTATGGAAATTCGCCAGGATAATTTTCTTGCAAGACCCAACGTAAAATATCTCCCCAACTTGAATATTTCGGTGAAGAAACTTTAGGTATTTGTGAATGCGACAAAGATTCAGTGTGCGTTTGAATGCTCAACACTTTATCGCGCACTTTAAACTGATATTCTGGGTTTTTGAACGATTGTTTTTTCTCGTCCCAATTTTGTAAAATCGCCCAATTTTTCGGGTCGAAATTCAATTTTTCGTTTTCAAATGCTTCTTGTAATCTTTTAACCAATCGGTCTTTATCTTCGATGGTTGAATTGCTTATCGTTTGAATCGATGTTTTTAATCCGTGTAATTTCTCTGCAACTGCCACTTGTTGATTTACCCATTTATCGTATGCGCGATTATTCTCAGAAATCTCCGATAAATAACGTGTTCTATCTGGTGGAATCACAAATATTTTCTCTGACATTTCACGTGTAATTTGGAACGTAGAATTTAAAGGCGAACCTGTTTTTTCTACGACTTTATCCATAATTACTTTGTACAACGAATTCATTCCTGGGTCGTTGAACTGCGATGCGATGGTACCATAAACTGGCATATCGTCCACGCTGCTTTCCCATAAATTATGGTTGCGTTGGTATTGTTTTCTTACGTCACGCAAAGCATCTAAAGCGCCACGTTTGTCGAATTTATTCAAAGCGATAACGTCAGCAAAATCCAACATGTCGATTTTTTCCAATTGTGTTGCAGCACCGTATTCTGGCGTCATCACGTACAATGAGACGTCCGAGTGATCTAATATTTCAGTATCCGATTGACCGATTCCAGAAGTTTCCAAAATGATTAAATCGTAATCTGCTGCTTTTAATATACTAATCGCTTCAGCAACGTGCTTGGATAAAGCCAAATTCGATTGACGTGTTGCCAATGAACGCATATAAACGCGATCACTTTTAATGGAATTCATTCGGATTCTATCTCCCAACAAAGCTCCACCCGTTTTTCTTTTTGACGGATCGACAGAAACAACGGCGATTTGTTTATCGGTAAAATCAATTAAAAAGCGACGTACTAATTCGTCCACTAAAGACGATTTTCCAGAACCACCAGTTCCTGTAATACCAAGTACTGGAATAGATTTAGACTCAGCTATTGCTCTCACTTTATTGAGCATTTCCGTATTTTCTTCTGCAAAATTCTCTGCTGCTGAAATTACACGAGCAATGGCAGGAACATTTTTAATTCCTATTAAATCTGGTTCGTTGGTGATATTTGTTCCAACTGGGAAATCACATTTTTGAATTAAATCGTTGATCATTCCTTGTAAACCTAAAGAACGCCCATGGTCAGGGTGGTAAATACGTGTTATACCATAACCTTGTAATTCTTCAATTTCAGACGGAAGAATCGTTCCTCCACCTCCACCGAAGATTCTAATATGTGGTGCTCCTTTTTCGTTCAGTAAATCGAACATGTATTTGAAATACTCGATGTGACCACCTTGGTAAGAAGTCATTGCAATTGCTTGTGCGTCTTCTTGAATTGCACAATCTACCACTTCTTCCACTGAACGGTCGTGACCTAAGTGAATCACTTCACAACCAGTCGCTTGAATGATTCGACGCATGATGTTGATTGCTGCATCGTGACCATCAAAAAGCGAGGCTGCAGTTACAATTCTTATTTTATTTACTGGTTTATAAGGCGCAACTTGTTCCATATTTTTAGTTCTTTTTTTAAGAGTGATAAAATTAAGAAAAAATGGTAAAGAAGGCAGTTAAAAATGTTGAGCTTAGTTCCAATTAAGAACAAAAAAGAACAAATTAAAAATCATCTCACAATTGTCACAAATCCATTTTTATTCCTGATAAATTCTTGACAACTAAGCTGATAGAATAATTTGTAGAAGTAAACGCCATCTTTGAGAGGTAATTCCTTCGAGTTTCCATCCCATTGAAATTCAGGATTATCCGTTTTATACACTAATTCCCCCCAACGGTTTACTATTTCTAAGTTGAACTTAACAACATCTTGCGATTCAATGAAATATAAATTATTAATTGCATCAGAATTTGGTGTAAAAACGTTTGGAATTTCTCCGAAAAATGCTGGGTCTTCTGTTATTCTAATGGTATCAGAAGATGCGCATACATCTAAAGAATTTACAAAATAGAAACCTGAATTTTGAGTTTCTATGGATTTTCCTTTTTCACCAGTGGACCACAAGAAAGAATTTGATGTTCCAGGATTTTTAATTTTAATCGTTAGCCACTCGTCGTCGCAATGAAATAAGTCGGTACCAATATCTAACTTTAAAATAGAGTCGATTTCTATTTGTTTTACCAATGTATCAAAACAAGAAACTAAATTTTCAACTATTAAAGTTACATCATAGCTACCAATTGAAGGGTAAATATGAGTCGGTGAAATTTGAGTTGATTGAATTCCATCACCAAAATCCCAAAAATAATTTAAAATTGGAGGAATTGCAGTTGAAAGATTGGTGAATTTAACAAGTTCATTTTCGCAAATTGGATTCTCGAAAGTAAAGTTTGATTGTACAGATTTTGGTGAATTGTGACTTGAAAAATCGTAGGATAAATTCACATCAGGACAAGAAGTGTTTGGATTTGAAAGAGTCATATTATAAGTTCCATCTTGACTTGTGGAAATACTATTTGTTCCTTGACCAGTTAAAATCTGTGGTCCTGACCATAAATAATCAGAAAACCCTTCAATTCCGTTGATAAAAAATGAGTTTGAATTACAATCGTAGTATTGAGTAAAAATATCTTCAGAACAATAAAAATCAACATAAGCATAACCCCAATCGACGTCGTAAACACACCAATCACTTGTAATTGTTATAGTTAATGTTTGACCAATATAAGGAGACAAATCAATTGCATTCATTTTCCAAGGTTGATAGAATATCGGAAAACAGCATTCACCATCGTAATTACTAGCAGGATCTTTGTCTGATTCTAAAAATCCATTGCCAACTTCTGATTGAGCAAATACGGTATATTCAGTACAAGGAACGCTATCGCCAAATGAATTGGTAATTTGTAACTTTACATAAGAAGCCTCGTCCTCAGTATGAGGGTAACCAAGTAAAACAATTGCATAGCCATAAATTAGGTTTTTGTTACTTTCATTAACCAAAATTGATCTTGAGATTTGAGTATGATTGGGAGAGTTCGTTATTGGTGAAGATGTTTTGCCTAACCTAACTGAATAGTTACCAGAAAGTGCTAAAGGGAAATTGCCATAATAATCAAATTCTTGTCGATTTACAAGTTCAACATCACCGAATTTAGTCCAATTTTGAGTGTTTCCTTTTTCAAAATCTAGATTTCCACAATCTGATTGGGTAAAAACATTGAATGCTGATGACATATGAAAAAACAAGATAAAATTTATTCTGTTTAAAAATGGTTGTAAAATCTTCATTGTCAACATTTAAGTTAATTTATACTTAAATTTAGAATTTTACAAATATTTTAAAATTTGAAATTTTTTAATATTTGCTTTTCAAAATAAGGTTTTAAATTATTTAACTTTATAATTGTTTAATAATTAGAAAAAGTAAGATTAAATTTACATAACTTTTGATTATGTTTAATAATTCTGTACTAAATTCTTTGATTTTCAAACATATAGAATAATAATCCAACTGAAGAACACTACTAAAGTACAAACACTTAAAACGAATATATTAAGCGGATGAATTCTGATTTGTTCAGCGTTCGATTCTTTAGCAAATGCGTTTAAAATGAAACGAATATACAAGAAAGCACCAATGATGGAGGTTATTAAAGTTAAATAAACCATTATTGGGTGATTTTCATACGTATTGATTAGTAATATCATTTTAGCAAAAAATCCTGTCAATGGTGGGATTCCAGCTAATGAAAGAAAGAAAACTAATAAAACAACTCCTAAAAATGGATTTTTATAGCCGATTCCTTTCCAATTAACAATTTCATCCGAGTTTGATTTTTCTAAGACTTGACTAATTGTTAATAAACCAAGTGTTGCTGCTGTATATCCAAGAAGGAAAATCCAAAGTGAAATGAAGTTCCCTGAGAATAAGGTTAGCATCGCAAAACCTGTGTTACTAATACCAGAATAAGCTATCAATCTTCTGAAATTAGTTTGTTTCAATGCTGATAAATAACCCATGAAAAGAGAACCAATCGTTGTAACGTAGAAAAGTGGTACAACAATGTCTGTAGCAGCTGAAAATGTATGACCAAACAAAGTAACAATTGAAGTTAAACCAGCAACTTTTACAACAGTTCCCATGTGAGCTGTTACAGGATTTGGACTTCCTTCATAAACATCTGGACTCCAAAAATGGAAAGGTACAGCACCAATTTTGAATAAAAGAGCTGCAAAAATGAAGAGAATTCCCACAATCGCCATTGGAGAATTGGCATCAAAAAGTGTTTGTAGTTCTGAAAAGTCAAAAGTTCCTGTTGCACCATAAACCAAAGCAATTCCAAACAACAAAATTGCAGTTGCAAAGGAACCTGTGAAAAAATACTTTATGGAAGCCTCTGAAGATAAAAGGTTTGACTTTTTAATACCGACAAGAACATAAACTGGAATAGATAAGATTTCTACACCAAGGAAAAACATAAAAAAATTAGTACTACCAATTAATACTAATGCACCACATACTGAAAAATATAATAAACCGTAATAATCAGCAGTGTGTTCTATTTCATTTTTGAAATATTGAAATCCACTAATTGTAATCAATAAAGAAAGACCAATAACTAACTCAGCAAACAACCAATGATAAGTATCAAACTTTAAACCGTCAAAATTGTTAAATAGTGAAGAATATTTGCCGTAATAACTCATTACAACAAAAGCTACAGATAATCCTAAAACAGAAATGACAAGAGTTAGATTTGGTTTCTTCATCATTCCGACAAACAAACCAATCAAAGCAGTAATAAATATTATAATCAGCGCGTCCATTCTATTTTATTATTTTAAATCGTATGTAGTTAATTCTTGAATTTTGATAATGCTTGGTTTCACGAAATCAATTACAAATTGCGGGAAAAGTCCAAGTAAAATTGCAGCGGTTAATAGCACTGCGAAAACCAGAATTTCGTTCCATTTTAAGTCTTCAAAAGTTGCTAGTTTTGGTGCTCCAAACATCGATAGTTGGTAAGCTCTTAACATATAAACTGCACCAAAAACTAAAGTAGTAGCTGCTGAAAATCCAGCAAACCAATGTGCTTCAAATAATTCTTTAATTAATAAAAACTCTCCGAAGAAACCAGCTGTGAAAGGAACTGAAATAGAAACAAATGTGATTGTTGCAAACCAAAATCCAAAGTTTGGAGCTAATTTAGCAATTCCTCCAAGTGCGTACAAATCTCTCGTGTTAGTTCTGCTTTCGAGAATATCAGCTGCCAAGAACAAACCTATTGCAACAATACTGTGATTTATCATTTGAATTATTGCTACTTCCAAAACAGTTGTAGAATAAATCATAATTGCTGCAGCTATCAATCCAACGTGACTAATTGAAGCATAAGCGAAAAGGGTTTTAATGTCATTTTGTTTGATTGCAATCACAGCCCCATATACAACGCCGATTAATCCCAGTGAAATAACTAACCACTTGATAGATTCAATTCCTGTAAATCCGAGAGGAATCATCCATTTTATCATTCCATATAGAGCCATTTTTAACATCAACGCTGAAAGTAACATTGTGCCAGCCATTGGTGCAGTAGTGTAAGTTGATGGCTGCCAAGTGTGAAAAGGAAATAATGGAATTTTAATTGCAAATGCGAGTAAGAATCCACATGAAATCCAACAAGCAGTTTTAGCAGGAATAATTGCTCCAAAAATTGCTAATGTTTCGTAATCATAAGAGCGGGCTGTAATACCAATTACAACGATTGATAACAACATCGCCAAAGAACCTAGTAACGTATAAATAAAGAATTTTAGTAATACTTTATTGTTGTTTTGTTGACCAAACCAATATAAAATCAAGAAAATTGGAATTAAGGTGATTTCCCAAAAAATATAGAATAACATTCCATCTTGTGCTAGAAAAACACCGTTAAGGCCTACTTGCATAAAGAAAACCAAAGCGGTAAAAGATTTATTGCTTGCGAGCTCTTTGTTGAAATTGGATAAAAGAATCAAAGGAATTACCGAGTTAACAAGTAAGACAAGTATAAAACTAAGACTGTCATATCCAAGCTTAAAAGTCAAGCCAAATGGTAATTCTTTTTTAGGATTTAGAATAGCGACATAACTTTCTACATTAAATTGAAGTAAATGTCCAATAGTGAGGGCTAGAATAACCAACGATGCAACCAATCCAAAATATTTAACTCCTTTTGCTGGAATTAAATAGGAGAGTAATGCAATAACAAGGGGTAATATTAATAATTCCAAAACTGTATTTTTATAACGTAATAAGTAATCAAACCAACTATACTAAGAAGCATCCAAAACAAATAGCTTGATAGAAATCCTGATTGCCATTTGCGCGTGATGTTTCCTGTTTTTTCTATCAATCCTGCAATAGTGAAAATACCATTTCTTAGAATCAAGATATCAAAATAAGTATAGATTATTTTTGAAATTAGTTCCAAAGGTTTGACAAATAATAAGTTGTAAGCTTCATCAATGTATAATTTAGCATTAGAAGCTTTTTCCCAACCTTTTAATTCATTATCTTCTTTAGCCAGTTTTCCTTTTTTAGCATAATTAAAATAAGCCCAAGCCATAACGCCAAGTGCAATAAAACTAGCTACAACCATCAAAATAATAGCTTTATTACTTTCTAAATGGTGCATATCTATTTCATTTAATCCTGCAGTAGTACTTTCTAGATAATGACTGAACCAATGAGCTTGATTTTGTAGAAAGATACCAGGTAAATTTAAAAGTCCACCAAAAACAGATAAAATTGCAAGCACAATTAATGGAAAAGTCATACTTATTCCACTTTCATGTATATGAGATTCTAATTCATTTCCTCCTCTGAATTTCCCATGAAAAACTAAGAAATAAAGACGGAACATGTAAATGGCTGTTAATGTAACTGCAATCATTAATGTACCATATAACACTGGACTTTCCATTAAAGCATGAGCTAGAATTTCGTCTTTTGAATAAAAACCAGAAAGAAAAGGGAAACCAGATATTGCAAGTGTTCCAATCAAGAAAGTAAGATGAGTAATCGGAATTTTTTTTGCCAAACCTCCCATTTTTCGAATGTCTTGTTCATCTGACATTGCATGAATTACACTACCTGAGCCTAAGAATAATAGTGCTTTGAAGAAAGCATGTGTTGTTACATGGAATAAAGCAACTGTATATGCACCCATACCAAGTGCAACAAACATTAAACCTAATTGAGAAACAGTAGAATAGGCAAGTACTTTTTTGATATCACTTTGACGCATAGCAATGAATGCAGCAATTAATGAAGTTGCAAGACCAATGTAAAGTATAATATCTTTTGTAAAAGGCGCAAGCTCAAACAAGAAATTTGAACGCACAATAAGGTAAATACCAGCAGTTACCATTGTTGCAGCATGTATCAAAGCAGAAACTGGTGTTGGTCCAGCCATTGCATCGGGCAACCAAGTAAATAAAGGAATTTGAGCACTTTTTCCAGTTGCAGCAATGAATAAACAGATAGTTATTGCGCTAATTGCAACTAATGGCAATGCCAAACCACTCAATTTTAACTCATTGATTTTAGCTGCTATTCCAGCATACTCTAAAGTACCGAATGTATTTAATAGCATAAATAATGCGAACAATAAGCCAAAGTCACCGATTCGATTCATAATAAATGCTTTTCGTGCTGCAACACTATTTTCAATTCCTTTTTCAATATCACTGTAATGAAAACCAATTAACAGGTAGGAACATATTCCAACACCTTCCCATCCGAAGAAAAGTATGAAATAATTGCTTCCCAGTACCAAAAGCAACATCGAAAAAATGAATAAATTTAAATAGGCAAAAAATTTATAAATTCCTTCGTCATGACTCATGTAACCAATTGAAAATACATGGATTAAGGTCCCAACTCCTGTAATAATTAATGTCATCCAAATAGATAGCGCATCAAGTTGAAAATTGGCACTTAATTTAAAATCTTCAAAATTTACAACATTAAATAGATGAACAATTTGCGTTTTTACATTCATGTTAAAAAGCAAAAGAGCACAAATAAATGAGCTAAATACTGCTAAGGTTGCAATTGTTACAGTAAAACGCTTAGAAATATATTTGCCTAAAAAACCTGTTAAGATAAATCCAACAAGTGGTAAAGCAATGAGCGTTAATAAAAGTATATCTTGTCCCATTTACTTAGTCTTTAAGTTTATTAAACAATTCAATATCGATTGATTTTCTATTACGGTAGGCCATAATTAAGATTGATAAGCCTACTGTTGCTTCAGCTGCAGCTACAACTACAATAAAAAATACAAATATTTGAGCATCAGCAGCTCCATGATATTTAGAGAATGTTACTAATAGTAAGTTTACTGAATTTAACATTAATTCAATACACATTAATAGAACAATCATGTTTTTGCGTGTAAGCACTCCAAAAGCTCCAATCACAAATAGAGCAATTGAAACAATTACAAAGAAATCGAGCGAGGTACCAATATTATTCACTTCAGTTGTCATTTTAATCAATAATTTGTTTTTCCCTTTTTGCTAATAGCACTGCTCCAACCATTGCAGCAATAAAAAGGATGGATGAAACTTCAAATGGAACAACATATTTAGAAAAAAGTAAATTTCCTAAACTTTCAACAGTTCCAATAGCTTCATTTTTTAAAGTGTATGTTTTTGAAAGTTGAATGCTATCTTTTAAAGCCGCGATTAAAACTAAAAACAAACCACCAGCAGCAATTAATGAACTTAATTTTACTAGCATAGTAGATTCTGGCTCCGAAGTTTTGTTTAAGTTAAGCAACATTAAAACAAATAAGAAAAGCACCATAATTGCACCCGCATAAACTATGATATTTACGATTGCTAAAAATTGTGCGTTCATTAAGATGTATAAACTAGAGATGAAGAAGAAAGTCACTACTAAAAAGATGACACTTCTAATTGGATGTTTGCTCAATACAACCATCAAAGCTGATGCAATTGTTAAGCTACCAAGAATAATTGATATTATTTGTAAACTCATTTTTCAGTTCTATTACCTGTATGTTGCCTTTTTGTAATATCAATAGGAAAATCAATTGACTCTACAAGCTTATCTTTTCCATAAATGAATTCATCGCGTTCGAATTCTGTTGGAACAAGTCTATCTGTCAAGAAAATAGCTTCTTTTGGACATGCTTCCTCACACAAACCACAGAAAATACATCGCAACATATTTATTTCATACATTTCTGCGTATTTTTCTTCGCGATATAGATTTTCTTCCCCTTTTTTACGTTCACCTGCAATCATTGTAATGGCTTCAGCAGGACATGCTACTGCACACAATCCGCAGGCTGTACAATTTTCTCTTCCTTTTTCATCTCTCTTCAAAACGTGCATGCCTCTATAAACAGGAGCAAAAACCCTTGTTTCTTCCGGATATTTAATCGTTTTTCTTTTTTGCAACATGTGCTTAAAAGTAACTTTCATTCCATGAAAAATTGCAGGTAAGTACAATTCTTCCATGAAAGTCATAGGCTTATCAGAAACTACTTTTTTTCTATTAGTTAGACTTTCCATTACATTAATTCGTTAAACCAACCTTCATTAATTGAAATTACAATTGCAGTTATTAATAAATTGACCAAAGCAACTGGTATTAAAACCTTCCAACCTAAGTGCATTAATTGGTCAAATCGAAATCTTGGTATTGTCCATCTGATCCACATAAAGATGAAGATAAACAGAAATATTTTAGAAAAGAATACTACTAAACTTAATATAGCAAGCGTATTTCCTGAGAAATTATCCATCCCTGGAAAATTGTATCCACCTAAAAATAAGATTGAAATAATAGCTGCCGAAATAAACATTGCTGTATATTCAGAAAATAAATATAGACCTAATTTCATTGAGCTATATTCTGTATGATAGCCACCAATTAATTCATTTTCACATTCTGGTAAGTCAAATGGAGCACGATTCGTTTCTGCTAGTGAACATATAAAAAAGACAATAAAACAAACTGGTTGATAGAAAATATTCCAGTTCATTCCATGTTGTTTGTTAACGATATCTGTTAAGCTCAAACTTCCTGATAGTAATATAATTGTTATGGCTGAAACTCCCATTGCCAACTCATAAGAAATCATTTGAGAAGAAGCACGAATTGCACCATATAACGAATATTTATTGTTTGATGCCCAACCACCAATCATAATACCATAAACACTTATTGATAAGACAGCAAATAAATACAAGATTCCAATATCAAAATCAGCAACTTGAAGTGTTATTGTTCTGCCAAAAAGCTCTAAATCTGTACCCCATGGAATTATTGCGCTTGTGATTAACGAAGTAAACATTGCAATTCCTGGACCTATAATAAACAACCATTTATCAGCGTCTTTAGGGATGAAGTCTTCTTTTAAGAACATTTTAACTCCATCGGCAATTGGTTGTAAAATCCCAAACGGACCTGCACGATCAGGACCAACGCGGTCTTGAATCCAAGCAGCTAATTTTCTTTCAAAATAAGTTTGATAGGCAGCAATTCCAAGTGAAATAAGGAATATAATTAAAACTAATACTGACTTTTCAATTAATAATCCTGTGTCCATCAATCTAATTTTTTAATTCTTCTTGTCATATTTGTTTTGTATTTCCCTTGAGAAATTACTGAATGACGGTTAATAGTTCTTGGAACAGTTATGTTCCAATCAGTTGCATCTTTTTTCTCAAATCTACATTCATTACAGATCCAAGCAGTTTTGTTGTCAATAGTTTCAATTTCGCCATATTGATCTTTACGACCAGTAACTCTAAAAATATCTTTTCCAAACATCCAAACTACAGCTTTTCCTGAACATTTTGTACAATTTCTTTCAGCTTCCATTGGTTTTAAAAACCAAACGCGACTTTTAAATCGGAAGGTTTTATCAGTCAATGCGCCTACTGGACATACATCAATCATGTTTCCAGAAAAGTCGTTATCAATTGCATTTTCCATATATGTACTGATTTCAGCATGTTCACCACGATGTAATACTCCGTGTACTCTTTTTTCAGTAAGCTGTTTTGCAACTTCTACACAACGATAACATAAAATACAGCGATTCATGTGTAATTTGATAGTATCTCCAATATCTACAGGTTCGAAAGTTCTTCTTTCTTCTTCGTAACGTGTTTTCTCTGAACCGTGTTCGTAGCCCAAATCTTGTAAATGACATTCTCCAGCTTGATCACAAACAGGACAATCTAAAGGGT
>Ga0247832_1005203_pt1 | contig 15309 bp, 19 predicted proteins | sample LaCruzMarch2015__10_FD_192407 | JGI IMG/M metagenome (GOLD analysis project Ga0247832, IMG submission 192407) | Freshwater microbial communities from meromictic Lake La Cruz, Castile-La Mancha, Spain - LaCruzMarch2015_4m | ecosystem: Environmental > Aquatic > Freshwater > Lake | place: Spain... | reverse complement strand
GCGAGGCCGTTAACGGTGCAGTGGACGGCGGCGGAGCACACACAGCGGTGTCACACGCCAGGGAAGCCAGAGATCCGATGAGAGTGTTGGAGCAGGGGCCGGATCGTCAGCGCGCTCCTGACGCCTGCCCCGGGGGAGTGTCATCCATCGAAGGGCCTCCGAAACCGATGCAGGAACAATCGGACGGCCAGAGGGCAGGGGCAATAGGGGTTTATGCCTTAGGGAGTCGGGGCGGAGCGATCAAAGGCCCAGCTGCAGGGCTGATCCCTCTGCGCTGTCAAGCTCAGGGGGCACAGGGATCAACTCATCGTGCCGCGCCAGCGCTACCGGCAGAACCCACTTTCGCTCGGTCCTGATGCTCCGCAGGTGGAGCTGTTTGAGGTGGTCTGGTTTTTCTGGACAGGCCCCATCTTTAACCTGTGAGGTGGGGCACGACCCCTGAGAAGGGGCCCCCACCCATGAGCAAGCGCCGCACCCATTAGCCCCGAGTTCAAGGCCAGGGTCGCCATGGAGGCGATCAGTGGTCGCAAGACACTCCAGGAGATCGCCGCCGACCACGCGGTGCATCCGATCAAGGTGAGCCAGTGGAAGAAGCAGCTGCTGGAGGGTGCCAGCGACTTGTTCACCCGTGGCAACAAGACGCAGGCCAAGGACGAAAGCCAGGTCAAGGAGGCTGAGCTGTTCCAGCCTGCTCGGTGTTGAGCAGGGTGCCGCTTCTGCGCTGATCCCCCGCCAGCAGGGAGCGATTGAAGAACGTCCGCACCGGCGGGACGCTCTCGATGGCGATGCCGCTGCGTTGCAACCGCCTGCCCAGCTCCCGGGCGATGGCCTGACCGCTGGGATCACCGAGCCGATCGGCATTGGCCTGCAGCAGCCCATGGATTTCCACCTGCAGCGGCAAGGGCAGCAGCGAGGCACCGAGGGCATAGCCGTGGCGGCCACTGCCTGCCGCATCGCGAAAGCCATAGGGCGTGAGGATCGCTGTGATGCTCTGGTGCAACTGGCGGGGTGTCCAGGAATGACGCCCGCCGCTGAGGGTCTTGAGCCTTGCGGCGAGGTGGTGGTCGATCGCCACTCCCTCCTGTCGATCAAAGGGGTGATGAAGGATGTGGCGCAGCAGGGTGAGCGCACGGCAAAAGGCCTCGCGATCGCCCAGTGCTGACCAACCGCCCGTGGAGAGTGGCTGTGTCGCCGGCCAGGGCGGCGGCTCGACCGCCCGCATCGGCGCGGGCTTCCCTTGCTCAGAGACGACGCGCCAGGTCGCGGTGAACCCCTGTTGCCGCAACCAGTCCAGGTCGGCTGCGATCGCGCTCACATCCGCATAACAGGGCCCATGGGTCCGGGCAAGCAGGGCCGCTGCCCGCTCGGCCAGGCCTGCTGATTCCTCGTGGGAGGGCTGGGCGTTGGTCGCGGTCAGTTCCGGCTCGCGGCTGAGCAGCTGGATCAGGTGGAGCAGCCGCTCGCACTCCAGCAGGCGCGAGTAGCCATAGGGGATCAGCCGGGCGTCCCGGTTGCGGGCGGCGCTGATCCGCCGCTCCAACTTCCCCAGCACCACCTGCAGGTGCGGCTCCAGCGGCTCGTGGTGATGGGGTTCAACGCAGACCACCGCTGCGAAACCTTCCGAGCGGCTGGGAGAGAAGGCAGCCTGGCCCAGCAGGGAGACATGGTTGTCGATCACCTGCTCGGGAACGCTGTGATCACGGCGCTGGTTCCACTGCTGGCAAAGCTCGCGCGGTGTGCGCAGCCACCAGCCGATCCACTCCACCGGCACCGGCAACTCCAGCCTTTGCGTAATCGCCAGCCGCCAGGCCCGGCGCGAGAAGGTGGCTTCCACGATCACCGGAGCGCCTGAGCCGACAGCCTCCTGGATGCGTTGGTGCATCACTGCGGCGATGTCATCCCAGGGGCCAAAGACACCGCGATCTCCAAAGATTTCGGCGCGAATCTCGCGGCTGCTGATGTAACAGGGGGGAGGCTCCTCAGTCCCGCTCAGCAGCGCTGCCAGCTGGCGGGCGAGGGTGGACTTGCCGCTGGCCGGCGGGCCGATCAGCAGGTGGCAGCGCAGCGGCCGAGCCGGCGGATCCGAGCTGCGGCGTCGTCGAGCTGCTGCTGCGTTGCTCGGCCGTCGTCGATGCGGTGGAGGGAGTCATGGGCGTTGGATCAAAGGGCACATCCCCAGCTCCATTGGGCAGCAGGTGGCGGTGCGATTCCTGCTGCAACCATCACGATTCGGTAGCGCTGCTTGCCGTGCTGGTGGCGGTCAGTACCAAAGGCCGATGACGGCCGTGGTGGGAGGAGCATTCCGCCACCCGCCGACCAGCGCGAGATCCGCTGCCTGCTCCGATTCCACCTCCTCTGCGCCCTGCCACCGGCCTGCGTGTGGCCACCGACCCGTTCCATCAGCACCTGCTCGATGGACTCGTCCCTCTGCGCTCGACGCCGCTGCTGTGGCGGAGCCTGAGCCAGTGGAGTGAGCTGCTCCGTGCTGGTGAACTTGAGGCGGTGCTGCTTGCGAGCGTCTGCCCTGATCTGGGGGCACCACCTCCACGGGTCAAGGGGATGGAGTGGCTGCCCCTGGGCCGCTGGGGGTTGCTCCTCGCCTGCCGGTTGAGCGGCCCCGATTCTGCCGCTGCGCCACCGCCCCGGTGCTTCCGGTTCCTGGCACCGCCATTGGCGGCTGCACCGGCGCTCCATCACGCCCTGCAGGAGCAGCAGCTCGCGGCCATCACCGCGCTCGATGCTGTTGCGGCTAGCGGTTGGTTGGTGGCGTTGCAGCGGGGTGATGGGCTGCTGCCGGTGCCGCCGTCGCTGCTGCAGACCGCCCCCTGGCGGCAGGCGGCGCTGAAGGCGGTGTGGCCATGGGAGCCGCTCGTGGAGCGTCTCTGGCTGCTGGTGCCCCAGGAGCTTGCCAGCCATGCGGCTGTGCTGGCTGTGCCCGCCAGGCTGCGGGAGCGGATCGCGGCGGCTTCAAGATGACTGTCTCAAGTCCCACCAGCCGCAGCTGCGGCAAGCAGTTACCTTCAAGCACCGCCATCGCCTCCCCCACCCGCATGGCACTGTCCTCCCCGATCAAGAGCTCGGCAAGCCATCGCTCAGGGCAGTTGACCCGCGAGCAGATCGATGCACTCCTGGAGAAGCTGCGCGACCCCAGCCTTGCGCGCCAATTCCTGATGGACGCGGGCCTGATCGACGCTGACGGCCAACTCACCCCTCCTTACCGCAGCCAGGACGCCCAGACGGCCTAACCGCCTGGGTCCTCTCGGACCATGCCCGCAAAAGCGCATTTTGGAAGCGGATGCAGGAGCTGGGGCAGACCTGATTCAGCTGGCTCGGTCCAGTGGCAGGATTCGCACCCGCTGGCGCCGTTGATCGGCCATCAGCAAGGCACCTTGCTCGATCTCGGACGCATAGGTGCTGAGCAGGCTGAGGACCAGCGAACCGATGGCCTCCGGCAGCACGTTCAGCCCACGCACCTGCAGGACGCTCGGTCCCCTGGCACCGGTCAACGCCAACATCGTTCCGAAATCCAGATCGTGAGTGAACACTGCGTAGCCATGGGCAGTGGCCCACTGCATCAGGTCGGTATCTGGCGCCCGTGGATCGCCCACTTCGGACCAGTGCACAGCGTCATGGCCGGCGGCCGTCAGCAGCGGGATCCACTCGGTCGACAGGTTCATGTCGACCAGCAGCCTGGCCATCAGCTCAGGACCAGCGCCTCTTCCCGCTCTTCCAGGCGCCAGGCGGCGTAAGCCAGGGCCTCATCGATGTCGGCAGGCTCAAGCTGCGGGTAGGCCTGCAGGATGCGCTCGCGGGTGCTGCCACTGGCCATCAACCCCACGATCGTGCCTACCGTGATGCGCAGCCCTCGGATACAGGGTTTGCCGCCCATCACGGCTGGATCGTGGCTGATGCGGGAAAACGCCATGGGCCGATCGTAGGAACAAGCGGCGTGCTTCAGGACCAGCCGGGACTGCTCGAGGCTTACCCCTGGGAACAGTTCGACGAGTTCAGCCAAGGAGACGCCATCTTCCAGATTTTCAAACAGAGCCGCCACTGGAATCCGGGTACCGCGGAACACCCAGGCTCCGCTCAGGCGCTGAGGATCGCGTTCCACAGCACTGCAGCTTGCCCAGCCCAGATCGGTTTGCGTGATCATGGCCCTCAGGGCGGCCGGACCCATGAACGTTATGCAGCTCACCCGACCTGAGCTGCCGGATGACCGGATCTCAGGCAACGGTCTGGAGCTGCACCAGGAAGGCCTCGATCCAGTCGTGATGCCGCTTCTGGAGGATCCGATCGGCGATGGAGGCGGCCTTCTCCGGCACCTGGAACCGCTTGCGGAACGCCTTGGTGAAGACGAAGTCTTCCGCGAAGCGGTAGCCCTCCAGCACCGGCTGGGGCAGACCGCGCAGGGTGGCGAGGATCTGGCGGGTGGTCGTCGGATCGAGGGGGATCAGGCCGGGGTCGTCGCCTGCTTCCGCTGCGGCGTTCTGGGCCAAGGGGGACGGGCTGCGGTGGATCGACCGCGTGCCATTGCTGGCAGGACTCTGATCAGTGCTCTCCCCTGCCGAGCGGGTCACTTCCCGTTGCTGCTTGTTGTAGAGCGCCAGCCCGAATGGGTTCCCGAAGGTCATCAACGCCCGTTTCATGGCATCGGTTTCCGCTTCCTTGAGGGCCGATTCATGGGCCTGGCCTAGGTCGACGTCGATGCCGTGTGGACCTCGATCATTTCCCGCTGCCAACCATCAAAGCCAAAGATCCGGTTCGCTTCGGCGATCACTTGCCAGCCCTCGGGATAGCTGACCTTGGCGCGGCCCTGTTCGCGCTGGCGCACCTTGGCGCGATCGAGGGGGGCACAGAGGGCAGTGAGCTGTTCAGGGGAAAAGGTGCAGGTCATGGCGGCAAGGGGATGAGGTGTGGAAGCTGAGGCGTGATGGCGATCACAGGGAGGCTGATCAGCTGGCGGCGACATCTGGATCGAGGGGTTCGATCAGCACCCAGCAGGGCGGCTCGCTGCAGTGGATGTGATCGGGCAAGGGCCGGCGACCCGGCTGGCGGGTGATAGGCACCACCCAGCTGCTCAGGCGGGTGGACCAGATGAGGCCTTTGGGCGGCTTTCTGCTGCGTTGTCTCCGCATCAGTGCCAGCGGTGAACGCTGCTCCGGCTGGAGCCTGTGGCTGCTGAGCGGCAACCCCGCGCTCACCGGGGCGCTACGGATGAAGGCGCGCCGCAAGGTGCCTGTGAGCAATAGCGGTCTCGATTGCCGCCGGCTGTACTACTGGATCCGTTGATCGTGTCCGCCCCTGGGATCCTCTGGCAACTCCGCTTGGGGGGAGCCGGCGTCGATCGAGATCAGGTGCAGATCCACCGCCTGGCCCTTGAGCCGGTGCTGGAGCTTCTCGGAGAGCGTGCGTCGCAAAAAGGCCTGGGGGCGAGAGCGCAGGGTCTGGCCCAGCACGATCTGGCTGATGCCGCGTTCGCCGGCGATTCGCGCGATCGTGCCGAGCGCATCGTCGCTGTCGATGCGCAGGAACTCGGCGCCGAAATCCTCACAGAGCCGGATCGATTCCTCCAGCCGCACCGCCTGTTCCTTGTTCAGGAAGCGGGCGGGATCCAGCACGGTGAGCACCAGGAGCGGCGCATCCATGAAGCCCGCCAGCCGGGCGGCTCGGCGCAGCAGCCGGTTGGATCCGGGGTAGGTGGAGAGGCACACCATCACCCGCTCCCGCATCCCTTTGGCCGGTGGAGCATCCTCCTCCACCCGGTCGGCCACCTCCCGCAACGCCAGCTCCCTGAGGGCCACCAGGTGGGAGCGACGGAAAAAATGGGCCAGGGCCTGGTCCACCCTTTCCGCGGCATAGACCTTGCCATCGCGCAGGCGCTCCTGCAGGGTCTCTGGAGTGACATCCACCAGCACGACCTCCTCGGCCTGGTGCATCACCCGATCGGGAAGACGCTCGCGCACCACCACACCGGTGAGCTGGGCCACCTGGTCATTGAGGCTCTCCAGGTGCTGGATGTTGACCGTGGAGTACACATCGAGGCCGGCGGCCAGCAGTACCGCCACGTCCTGCCAGCGCTTGGGGCGCTCGCTGCCCGGCACGTTGGTATGGGCCAGCTCATCCACCAGCACCAGCTGGGGGCGGCGGGCCAGGATCTCCCCCACGTCCATCTCTTCAAGGCTCACCCCCTGGTGGAGGAGCCGTCGCCGGGGCACGAGCTCCAGCCCCTCGGCCTGGCGGGCCGTGCCTGAGCGCCCGTGGGTTTCGAGCACACCGATCACCACATCAACCCCCTCCCTCCTGAGCTCCTGGGCCTCCTGCAGCATGCGAAAGGTTTTGCCCACGCCGGGGGCCATGCCGATGAACAGCTTGTGCCGTCCCGGGCCCTTGAGCATGCGGATCACGGCGCCCGCAGATCGAGTTCGTGGTTGAGCGCCAGCAGGTTCACCCGCGGTTCTCCGATGAAGCCCAGGACACGACCCTGGGTGTGCCGCAGGATCAGTTGCTCCAGCTTTGCGCTGGGTAGGGACCGGGCCGCGGCCAGCCGCGGAATCTGCTGACGCGCTGCTTCCGGAGAGATGTGGGGATCGAGCCCCGATCCGGAGGCATACAGCAGATCAGCGGCGGGCTTCTCAATGCCCGCTTTGGCGTAGGTGGCGGCCGTGGCCTCGATCCGTTTCACCAGATCGGGGTTGGTGGGGCCCAGGTTGCTGGGGGCGGAGGTCGGTGCCGTCTTCCCGGTGCTGTAGTCGACGGCACTCGGACGGCTCCAGAAGTAGCGATCGGAACCGAAGGGCTGGCCAATCAGGGTCGAACCCAGCACCTGGCCGCCCGCATTGCGCAACAGGCTGCCGTTGGCCTCGGCGGGGAACAGGCCCTGGCCCACCGCCAGCAGCGGCAGGGTGTACAGCACCACGGTGAGCAGCCAGAGCACAACGGTGAGCCGCAGGGCCTTGAAGCCTTCTCGCAGAAAGGACATCAGAAGCGCTCCGGTTGAAAGATCACGACGAACAGGTAGCCCGAGAGCGCCACGGTGCCGGTGAGGAGCAGGGCGAGGGCGGTGGACTGGAGAGGGCTGGGGCTGAAGCCGAACAGTGGAGCTGTGAGGGCCGTCCCCAGGGCCAGCACAAGTGGCAGCCAGAACAGCGGTCGACTCAGGAGGCGAGACATAGAAGCCATGGGTCGGGGAAAGGTCGGGTGACGGGTTCGCGGGGATCAGAAGGGAGGCTTGGATCGGCCTGAGCGGCTCGGGAGCTCAGACCAGCCGCAGGGCAGACACAGCCAGATCAATCAACTTGATGCCGATGAACGGCACCACCAGGCCCCCCAGCCCGTAGAGCAGCAGGTTGCGCCGCAGTAGCTGATCCGCCGTGGCCGGCCGGAAGGCCACCCCCTTGAGGGCCAGGGGCACCAGGGCGGGGATGATCAGGGCGTTGAACACCATCGCCGAGAGGATCGCCGACTGGGGGCTGGCCAGGCCCATCAGATTCAGCGGCGCCAACCCCGCCCGGCCGAACAGCGCCGGCAGGATCGCGAAGTACTTGGCCACGTCGTTGGCGATCGAGAAGGTGGTGAGCGCGCCGCGGGTGATCAGCAGCTGCTTCCCAATCGTCACGATGTCGATCAGCTTGGTCGGATCGCTGTCGAGGTCGACCATGTTGGCCGCCTCCTTGGCGGCCTGGGTGCCGGAGTTCATCGCCACCCCCACGTTCGCCTGTGCGAGCGCAGGCGCATCGTTGGTGCCATCGCCCGTCATCGCCACCAGCCGCCCGAGCCGCTGCTCCGCCTGGATCACGGCGATCTTGTCCTCCGGGGTGGCCTCGGCGATGAAGTCGTCAACGCCGGCCTCGCGGGCGATCACACCGGCGGTGATGGCGTTGTCGCCCGTGAGCATCACGCTGCGGATACCCATGCGACGGAGCTGATCGAAACGTTCACGCATGCCGGGTTTGATGATGTCCTTGAGGTAAATCACCCCATGGATCTCGGCGTTCCAGCACACCGCCAGGGGCGTGCCCCCGAGCCGAGACACGCGCTCGTAAGCCTCATCGAGGTCGTCTGGCACCGTGCCACCCCGGGAGCGCACGAAGCCCTTGATCGCGTCGACGGCCCCCTTGCGCAGCTCGTTGCCATCGGCCAGATCGGTGCCGCTCATGCGCGTGCGCGCCGAGAACTCCAATCCCGTGGCCGTGTCCATCGGCAGGACCGCAAGGGCGCCAAGCTTCTCGGCCAGGCGCACGATCGACTTGCCCTCCGGCGTGCCATCGAACCAGCTGGCGGCATGGGCGGTGGTGGCCAGCTCACGCTCGCTGTGGCCGCCCACCGGCAGGAACTCCTCCGCCAGGCGGTTGCCGAGGGTGATCGTGCCAGTCTTGTCGAGCACCAAAGTGGTGATGTCGCCGCAGGCCTCCACGGCGCGGCCGGAGGTGGCGATCACGTTGAACTGGGCGACCCGGTCCATGCCGGCGATGCCGATGGCACTGAGCAGGCCGCCGATCGTGGTGGGGATCAAGGCCACCAGCAGCGCGACCAGCACCACCACAGGGGTGGGGCTGTTGATGTAGGCGGCCACCGGCGGCAGGGTGGCCACGGCGATCAGGAACACCTGGGTGAGCACCGCCAGCAGCACCGTCAGGGCGATCTCATTGGGGGTCTTGCTGCGCTCGGCCCCCTCCACCAGGGCGATCATCTGGTCGATGAAGCCCTTGCCCGGGTCGGCCGTGATCCGAATCAGCAGCATGTCGGAGACCACCCGGGTGCCGCCCGTCACCGAGCTGGCCACATCGGAGCCCGCTTCCTTGAGCACGGGGGCCGATTCGCCGGTGATCGCCGATTCATCCACCGCCGCCACCCCATCGACCACCTCCCCGTCGGCGGGGATCATCTCGCCCTGGCTGACGCGCACCTGATCCCCACGGCGCAGGGCGGAGGAGTCCACCAAAGCTTCGCTGCCGTCGGGCAGCAGCCGCCTGGCCTGGGTGCTGGCCTGGGTGCGGCGCAGGGCATCGGCCTGGGCCTTGCCGCGGCCTTCTGCCAAGGCCTCTGCGAAGTTGGCGAACAGCAGGGTGGCCAGGAGGATCAGGCTCAGCAGGGCGTTGAAGCCCCGGCCCGGCGGCTCGGTGCTGAGCTCGAAGAGGCGTGGTTCCAGCGTGGCGGCCAGGGTCACGAGTGTGCCGCACCAGACCACGAACATCACCGGATTGCGCACGGTGAGGCGCGGGTCGAGCTTCACGATCGACTGCACCACAGCCCGGCCCAGCAGGCCGTCGCTCCTGGGACGCTCGGTGTAGCGCCGCTGGTCGCGGCGGCCCCGCGGCATGCGGGGAAAGATCGGCGGTTGCAGGGTTGTCATTGAGCTCCTGTCAGCGAAAAGGCTTCGGCGATCGGCCCGAGGGCCAGCACCGGGAAAAACGTGAGCGCCCCCAGGATCAGGATCACCACCCCGGTCACCACCGTGAACAGAGCGGTGTCGGTGGCGAGGGTGCCGGGGCCTGGCGGCACCTTGGGCTTGCGGGCAAAACCAGCCGCCAGCAGCAGCAGGGCCACGATCGGCAGGTAGCGCCCCCCCAGCAGGCTGACGATGGTGCTGAGGTTCCACCACAGCGTTCCATCGCCCAGGCCCTCGAAGCCGCTGCCGTTGTTGGCTGCCGCCGAGGCGTACTCGTAGACCACCTGGCTGATGCCGTGGGGACCGGGGTTGCTGATGCCGGAGAGGGTCGGGGCGTAGGCGAGGGTGATCGCCGCCGGCACCAGCACGAACAGCGGGTGGATCAGCAGGATCAGGCTGCTCCAGACGATCTCCCCCTTCTCCACCTTGCGGCCGAACAGCTCGGGGGTGCGCCCCACCATCAGGCCGGTGAGGAACACCGTGAGGATCAGGAACACCAGCAGGTAGGCCACGCCGGTGCCCTGGCCGCCGAAGATCACCTGCAGGAACAGGTTGAACAGCGGCACCAGCCCGCCCAGCGGCAGCAGCGAATCCATGGCGCCGTTCACCGCGCCGGTCATCGAGCCCGTGGTGATCGTGGCGAACAGGGCGGTGAGTCCGGCACCGAAGCGCACCTCTTTGCCCTCGAGGTTGGGGCCGCTGAACCAGGCGGCCAGCAGGGGATTTCCCCCCTGCTCGGAGCTGATCGCCACCGCCGCCAGCGCCAGGAACAGCACCGTCACCAGCAGCAGCAGCAAGGTGGCCTGGCGGCGGTGGCCGAGAAAGCGGCCGAAGGCGTCGATCGTGGCGGCAGGGATGGCGAACATCGCCACCATCGCCAGTAAATTGGTGAACGGGTTGGGGTTCTCGAACGGATGGGCGGAGTTGGCGCCGAAGAATCCACCGCCGTTCTCGCCGAGTTGCTTGATCGCCTCGAACCCCGCCACGGGGCCGCGCACCAGGATCTGATCGGCGCCCTCCAGGGTTTTGAGCGTGATCGGGCCAGCGAGCGTCATCGGCGCGCCATTGACCAGCAGCACCAGGGCGAACACGAAACTGAGCGGGATCAGGACCCGGGTGATCGCGCGGATCAGGTCGGTGTTGAAGTTGCCCAGGGGGCGGCCGCAGAGGCCACGGATGAAGGCGAAGCCCACCGCCAGGCCTGTGGCCGCCGAGGTGAAGAACAGGAACTGCAGCGCCCCGAGCTGGCTCAGATCACTGAGGCTCTGCTCCGGCGTGTAGTGCTGCTGGTCGGTGTTGGTGAGAAACGAGATCGCCGTGTGCAGGGCCGTGTCCCAGCGCATCGCCGGCAGTCCCTGGGGATTGAGCCAGGGGGGCTGGGCCAGCAGGAACGCCAGGGCCACCAGGCCGAAGAGCAGGTTGCTGAGCAGCAGGGGCCTGAGGTAGTCCCAGGCCTGCTCAGCCGGGCGGCCGCGCTCGCCGATCAGGCGCAGCACACCGTTTTCCAAGGGCGTCAGCCAGGGATCGAAAAGCGGCTGGGGCTGGTCGCCGAACACCTGAAAGAGGTGCCGGCCCAGCACAGGTGCCGTGGCGAGAACCAGGGCCACAAAGACGACGACCTGAAACCAGTCGGTCATGGGCGGTAGGGTCCGTTGCGGTGATCTCCGTCACTTTCCGCCGGGCGCCAGGGCGTCCGCATCTGCCGGTGGGTATGAATCGGGCAGCTCGCTCTATACCCAGGGACATAGGGCCTCTAAGCACCGCCGTTAGCCAGGTGTCGGTGATGACGATGGCTGTCGCCCTCCTGGAATTCGTCACGCCCCAGGACATCGTGTTCGGCATCCTTTACGTGATCCCGATGCTCCGTCTGGGCACCACGGCGGCGGCGCGCACGCTCTGGGGTTACGCGCTGCTGGTCTGCGCCCTCACGCTTCTCAATCTGGTGCTGCCACCCCCAGTGACCCTGGAGGGGCCCGTCGTGGTCAACCGGTTGCTGGTCTGCGGCGCCCTGCTCGTCACCGCGGGCCAGTGCCTGCGGGTTCAGGTCCTGCAGCGCCAGCGGCTTGACCTGCAAGCCCGCCTCAGCGTCGAGGATCTGCGCAGCGACTTCGTCGCCACCCTGGCCCACGACCTCAAGACACCGATCCTCGGCACGATCGCCGCCACGAAGCTGCTGGGGGAGCAGCACCGTCCCGATGGAGCTCTTCTGAGCCGGGCGATCGCCACAATCGAGCGCGGCCAGACGCGTGCCCTGCGCCAGATCCAGACCCTGCTGGAGGTCTACGGGAACGACGCTGAGGGTCTGCGATTGAGCCCAGAGCGCCTGGACCTGAGCCAACTCGTGGAAGAGGTGATCACGGAGGTGAACGCCCTGGCGCAGGAACGGCAGTTGACGATCCGGCTGTCCTTCATGGGCAGCGGCCAGCGGCAGGAGCACACACTGGTAGGAGACCCCGTGCAACTGCGGCGGTTGGTCGAGAATCTGCTGCTCAATGCGATCCACCACAGCCTGCGCGGGGGCCAGATCCTGGTGAAGCTGGCGGCTTTGGGCTCTGCTCACCGGCTCCAGGTCATCGATCGCGGCCCCGGGGTTCCTGAGCAGGAACTCCCCAACCTGTTCCAGCGCTTCCACCGGCTCTCAGCAGACCGCCAGGGCAGTGGCCTGGGCCTCTACCTCTGCCGCCAAATCGTCAGCGCTCACGGCGGCACGATCTCTCTGCGCAACCGGACAGGCGGCGGGGCGGTGATCGAGGTGGACCTGCCCATCGAGGCCAGAGAGGCCTGAGATGGCCCATTGCCTGGTGGTCGAAGACGACGAGCTGTTTCGTTTGGGGCTGGAGATCACCCTGGCCGGGTTCGATCGGATCGAGGGCGTTCTTACCGCCAGCGACGGCGAACAGGCCCTGGAGCTGCTGCGCCGGCAAGCGGTGGAGGTGGTGCTGCTGGATCTGGGGCTGCCGGGGCTGGGGGGACTCGAAACCTGCCGGCGGATCGCCACCGATTACCCGGAACTGCCCGTGCTGGTGATCACCAGCCAGGAGGATCCCGCCGCCTGTCGGCGCTTGCTCCTGGCAGGCGCCCGCGGCTATGTGCGCAAGGGCGTCTCGGCCCACGACCTGCAACTGGCGATCGAAACCCTGCTGCAGGGAGCTTCCTGGTGGGATGCCCAGGCCACGGCGGCTCTGCGGGGCCTGGGTCACTCGGCGGGATCAACTGAGGTCGCCTCCGGCGAGACCCAGGATGAAGTATCCGGCAGTCGAACTAGTAAAGACATCCCTGGGCTCAAGCTGCTCACCCCTAGGGAGCTGGAGGTGCTCGAGGCGATGGCTCAGGGTTGGAGCAACCAGCAGATCGCCGAGAATTTTGGAATCAGCTTGGGCACCGTGCGCGTGCACGGCCATGGAATCATGCAAAAGCTCGGGGTCGCCAACCGCACCCAGGCGGTGCTGCGCTTACTCGATCAGCGCATCGAATGATGCTCTCCTGATGCAACCCCTCCCCAACCCAAGGGATGTCAGCGGTCACAACGCAGAGCATCCGCCGCCTCCCGCAGATCAACAGCGTCCGCCGGCCGCTCATGCCACCTCCTGGCACCAGCCACGCTGGCGAGTCATCTCCTCGGTCCAACCCTTGAGGGCACGAGCTCTGAACGGGAGGGGTTCAAATTCAGGAACTGGCCATTGGCTGGCAGAAGGACATCAATCAGCTCAGTTCTGGCTGCCGTTGCTCTCGGTCTTGCGGCTCTCAGCGTCCCCGCTGCTGCTGCCTTCGCCAGAGCTCTTGCCCTGCGGTCCGGGCCCCATCGTGGCGCCAAGGGCGCGGCAGGACTCGATGGGATCAACGCCCGGTGCCAGGCCCAAGGCCTTGCGTAGCGCATCGAGTTGAGCCACTGACTGCAGATCGATCGTGCTGGCTACCTGCTCGCAGGCCAGCTTTTTCAAGGCCTGGGTATCGGGGCGGCCACACCCAGCCAGCAGCGTCAGGGCGATGCAGGCACCAACAGTCACAACCCTGGTCATCGTTAGCTGTACGGAACCGCCGCCAACGTAGGGACAAGGGCCAGCTGCTGAACGATTGGGGGCCGGGCCTCATGCGACGGCCTGGTGCTGCACCAGGAAGGCCTCGATCCAGTTGTGGTGTTGCTTCTGGGTAATGCGATCCGCGATCGAGCTGGCTGCCTCCGGCACCTGGAAGCGCTTTCGGAACGCCTTGGTGAAGCCTTCCAGCTGGGGCTGAGGAAGGCTGCGGATGGTGGCGTGAATCCGCTGGATCGTGGTGCTATCGAGGGGGAGCAGGGCCGCGTCCTCGGGGGGTGTGTCGACGCCTTCCTCCACTGCAGCAGCGGAGGGCAAGCCCGCAGGCTGGTAGTTGGAAGCGTGGCAGTTGCCAGCTGGTGAGCGCCGCAATGAGCCGTTTCCTGCGGCGGCATTGGGTGTGATCCCGTTGGGAGAGTGGGGCGACATGTCGCCCCGAGAGGGGCGCTCGGTGATCTCCCCCCGTGAGGGGGCCCCGGTGACGCTTGAGGTGACCTCTCGCTGCTGCTTGTCGTAGAGCGCCAGGCCGAACGGGTTCCCGAAGGTCATCAGCGCCCGTTTCATGGCATCGGTTTCCGCTTCCTTGAGGGTGGACTCATGGGCCTGGCCCAAGTCGACATCAATGCCGTGGCCGGCACCGCTGCCTTCCCGCACGATCCCGACGACGACCACCCGCACCCTGGCGGTGTAAGTGACTCCCCAGCCGTCGCGCTGCGGTGGATCGGAGGGCTTGCTCGGCTCACGGCCGATGCGACGTTCCGCCTGGGACACGCACTGCAACGCGACCGTCTCGCGCTGCCAGCCGTTGAACCCAAAGATCCGGTTTGCTTCGGCGATTGCCACCCAGCCCTCGATGTAGCTGACCTTGCCTCGGCCCTGGCCACAGCCAGCTCAAGCAGCTCCCGGTTGCGGATCGGCCCGGCGGCCCGGCCATGGCACTGCCATTTGGCCGGCATGACCATCGCTGACCAGCCCAGCTGATGGGCGGCCCGGGCGATCGCGGCATCGGCGCCGCGAGCCCCGCCGTGGAGCAGCAGATTGTCAAGCCGGCCGCCGCTTCGGGCCAGCAGCTCAGCGGCAATGCGTTGATGGGACCAGGCCAGATCACGGCCGCCGACGGCCCCGATCACAAGGGAACGACCGGCGCCGATAACGGGCCTGGACGGGTGACAAAGAGCCATGGAATCAGTTGCCGTGGGTGACAACTGATCGGGGCATTACGGCCCGGGGCCCAGAGGCCGAGCGCGGCGATGGCGACAGAAACGGACAGGCGCATGGGGGTGGGGAACGTCCTCTTGGATTACAGGCGAGGGGAACGTTTGGATGGATCAGAGCGGACGGTGTGGGGAGGGACGCCGATCAAGCGGGTGCGGTGCAAGGCATCCAGATCGACCCTGCGGAGCCCGTTGGCGTCCTCGGAAACCAGATCGTCGAACACATGCCCTTCGAGAATGTCGTCGATCCTGTAGTGGTGCAGTTGAAGCAGCGGCGATCCGGTCACCTCGTCGGTGCCTTCCACCAGCACCAGGATGGCCCCGCTGGCCCGCCGGATCGCACCCAGGCCCAGGCGAACGAATGGGCTGCCGGCGCCCAGGCTGTGGCTGAGCACGGCGGTCACATGGAGCTGGGGTGTGCTGGTGTTGAGCAGTGGCAGGGAATGGAGCTGCCGTTGCACCACCCCGGGTTCGATTTCTTCATCAAGGAATAACACCATCGAATAGGACACCCGCAGCCAATAAGTGGGATCGCTGGTCACGAACCGGCAGCTGAGATGGCCCCCGGGCGAGAAACTCAGACACAGATGTCGGCTGAACCGAAGCGGGGCATCCACCTTGGTGAAGCGCAGGAAGAACAGGCCCGTGACCATGGCGTTGGTCAGTAGCC
>Ga0247832_1005194_pt1 | contig 15325 bp, 24 predicted proteins | sample LaCruzMarch2015__10_FD_192407 | JGI IMG/M metagenome (GOLD analysis project Ga0247832, IMG submission 192407) | Freshwater microbial communities from meromictic Lake La Cruz, Castile-La Mancha, Spain - LaCruzMarch2015_4m | ecosystem: Environmental > Aquatic > Freshwater > Lake | place: Spain... | reverse complement strand
GCGTCGCGAAAGCCATGGTCACGATCAAGGTCCCAACTGCAATCTCAGGAATCAGCAGAGCTCAAAACAAACGCTTCTACCGGTCAACCAGATTGACGCCACCCATCAACCTGATTGACACGGGACAGGGCTCGATGCCGCAGAGCAATACGTAGTTACAGCGAGGCCTTCAAGGCTGATGTCAGGAGGCGTATGAGCACACCGCACCGCCAGAGCGTGGCCCAGATCTCAGCAGAGCTGGGCATTCACGTGCTCACCCGCTGCAACTTGAGGAAGGCCTGGCGGTTGCAGGGAGAGGTGGTGGCGGCATCCGAGAAGAATCCAGAGGGCTGAGATTCCAATCCTCAGGCGCCCTGCTGGACTTGGCTGGAAATCACGGTGCCGTCAATAACCGGCACCTGGCGGGGCACGTCGGCTTCAATCCAGCTGAGGCAGGTGACGTTGTCCAGGATTCCGGAGACCTCACTAACCAGCTCCGACTCATCCATATCCGACGACCCGGAGGCGACCCATTGGCCCAGGCGATCCACCATCACGGCGATGCGCACTCGCACAGTCTCCAGTGACTCGGTGTTGGCAGTTGCCAGTGGCTGGAGGTTGCTGCTTGTCATGGTGCTGGAAAGGGCAGTGGGGTATGGGGCTCTGGTGCAGTTGCTCAGCTACGGCCGTACCGGCGGCCGATGAGGCCACGCATCTGGCTGCGTGGGTCATCCAGTAAACGTTCCGCGGCACGTTGCTTGCCGTATAGCCAGGCACTGGTGGATTGACCAGGCCTGGGGCCATTGCGAGGCAGCCGGGTAACTCGCATGCCGTCGAGCTCGGGTGTGGGGTTTGGGTTCTGTTGTTCGCCCATGGCTTGGGATAAGGGGTATCAGTGCCTGGTTGCTGGCTGATGGAGTGCCGCTTGCGCGTGGGGATAGAGACGAGCAGGCAGGGCTTTGCTCATGGGTACGGTTCCAGCGGGATGACGGGAAAAGGCAGGGCAGCGATCTGTTCAGCGCTGCAGCGGCGCTGCCATTGTTTGGCCTCCGCCACCCAACGGAAGCCCGCCGCCCTGGCCTCCTCGCGGCGGGAGTAGGTCAGATCAGCCGCTACCCGTTGACGGGGCTGCAGGCCTTCTGCCAGGTGCTGCTCCAGCAGGGGGTCGCGTTCCAGCACCTGGGCCAGGTAGATGCAGTCGGTCAATGCCCGGTGAGCGGCCCACACCGGAATCCCGTGGGCCAACGCCAGGGTCATCAGCAAGGGGTTTGGCCGCAAGCCCTCCCAACTGATGCCCTCGCAGGTACAGATCCACTGGCTTGGGTGCTCCACGCCCATGCGCTGTAGCCAGGGTTCAAGCCAGGACCGATCAAAAGCGGCGTTGTGACAGACCACCGCATCGGCTACAGCGAGCATCGCCAGGAAAAGGCCTTGGGCTTGCTGCTGCGGTTGGCCCACCTGTGTGAGCTGGGGGTCGATGCCGTTCACCGAGACCGCGTCATTGGCGGAGACCGGCAGCAAAAAGGAGAGCTGCTGCAATACCGCCCGGTGCGGCACTGAGAACAGCACCGCCCCCACCTCGCAGAGCTCATCGGCGGGGGGATCAAGGCCCGTGGTTTCGGTGTCGAGGAGTAGCAGGCGCCTGGGCAGGTTCATGGTTCAGCGGCGACCGGGCCAGCCGGCCTCCAGGGTGTGGAGCAGGGTCTCGAGTAGCGCTCCGGCGTCATCACTGGGGTCGAGCGACTGGCGGATCACCCGCAGGGGCTCAGTTACCAGCCGGCCGCGGTGGTGCCGGCCGGACCAGAACTCCCGCTCAAAGGCCTCCATGCAGCGCTGGGCCAGGGCTGCCTCAGGCAGGGTGCCAGGGGGGCTGGCGGGGAGCTCAGAAGGGAAGGTCGCCATGGTCGTCGGCAGGGTTCGGGGCCTGGAGATGGGCTTGCTGTGGCATGGCGCCAGCGGCAGGGGGCCGGGCGCTGTTCAGATCGGCCGGATCACGCAGCTGGATGGTGCGGTAGTTGGTTCCACTACGGCTGCTGTTGTGGTACTCGAAGGCCAGCAGTCGCACCACGTGCTGCTGCTTGTAGTCGTCGTATTCACCGGCCTGACCAAGCAACCATTCGGCCAGGGCGTGGAGATCCGAGAGCGGAATCACCAGGCTGCCGGAAGCGGCATAGGCCTTGCCCGGTTTTGGCGGGAACAGGGTCACCGTGAGCTTGGGGAGTGCCATCGTCAGCTGACCAGTGGTATGGAGAGCTGGCCCTCGTCTTCTCCATGGAGGCGCAGAGCATCGGCATCAAATAGGTAGGCCGTGCTGGTGGCCTGCTCCGGTGGTTTGGCCAAAACCTGATCGCTGATCAGCATCTGCCCGAGGTAGTCGGGGTTGGGCCTGACCCGGATCTTGAGGGTGATTTCGCCGGGCTTCTCGGTGTCGCGGCAGGCGAGCAGCACAGCGGCTAGGGCCTCGGTCAGCTGCTGGTGCAGCTGGCCTTGCCGGTGTTGCAGCAACCAGCCGGCGGCACCGGCCGGATGGCGCAGCACCTGCCGCAGCCATTCAGCATCAAGGAGGCCAGGGGAGCCAATAGCAGCACCGGCTGTGGCTGCGTCTGTGGCTGTGGTGGAGGTGTGATTGAGCAGCTCCATCGAGTCAGGAAGAGAGGTGGAAGCCATGGGGGGAAAGCAGCAGTGCAGAGCGGCGCGGATCAGACGGCTACGGCGGCGAGCTGGGCCACTTGCTGGCGAATGAAGACGGCGTGGTCCCAGGTGCGGATGTAGTCGGAGACCAGGGCAGTTACCGGCAGCTGGAACTGGTCCCGGAAGGCCGTCACCAGCTGGGGAATGGTCTCGGTGGGCAGAGAGCGGATCTGGGCGATCAACTGCTGCACCTCAGCTGCGGTGAGCGGATTGGCGCCGTCCTGGTGTTCACCCTGCGCCTGTTCAGTGGCTGCGGTCTGCGCCGTGGCCACCTGCTCAGCGGTATCAGCCGGGTTTGCGGAGGCAGCGGGGACCGCGTCTGGTGCCAGGGCCGGCAGAGCAAACCCGTCTTGAGCATCTGCCTTTGGGGCTACCGCCGCAGCCACCGCTGGCGCCGGGGTAGGCGCCGGTCTGGGCGTATGGCTGGCAGCCGCGCCCTGGTCCTGCCCATGGGCCGGCATCGCAGCTTGAGTGCTGCGGCCGCGGGTCGTGCGGCTGCGGCTAGTGGTGCGCGGTGCGGTGCTGGCAGCTGTCGCAGCGTTCGGTCCGCTATCCGCAGCTGGCTTCTGCATGGTCGGCATAGACGATTGCTGCAGGGGCTGGGAACCAAGCTCGTGGCGCCCCTCGCCACCGTCGTTGTCCTCCGCCGCCAGACAAAGCAGCGCCAAAATCTGATAACGGCGCAGGTAGGTGATCGTGCCGCCTAAGGCGTGCAGTGGATTGGTGGTGGTGCCCAGCTGGCCCAGCAGCGTGTAGAGCCCCCTGAGCTGGTCGTCCAGGCGCAGGCCGGGCTGGCGCGGCGCTGGCGACAGCTCTGCTTGTGCTTCTGGATTGCGCGGCGGCAGCACCGGTGGCATGGCACCGACCGCCGCCAGCGGTAGATCCAACGGGAAGTGCTGCAGCACCTGACTGCGCAGCGCATGCACCCACTCCAGCAGCCCCTCCAGGGTGGGTATCGGGCAGCTGGAGCTGAGCCGCTCACCGCTGGGGGCGTGGCTCAGGGTGGTGTGGAGCAGGCAGGAGCCCTCGGCGCCCGGCTCCAGCGTCTGGGTCAGCACCAAGCCCTGATCCAGCAGGGAGGGGGTGATGGTCTCCAGCACGGTGCGCAAATCCGCGAAGGCGCCGTACTTGGCCTCCGACTGCTTGCGGATCGGGCCGACATGGCGGTGAAAGGCCAGCAGCGCCAGGGGCAGGCTGGCTGGATAGTCAGGCTGCGACTCGCGTACAGCAGTCCCAGGAGAAGACACCGGTGCGGATCGCAGTTCAGCAGACTTTAGCCCTAGGGCTCGCTATTAAGATTATTTGATGGTGTCTTTCCAATAGTCCAGCAGGCTCAAGGGGCGCAGGCCGCCGTCCAGGTCCCGCAGTTGGTGCATTTGCTCCGGTGTCCAGGTGTGCCAGCCGCTCAGCACCATCCGCAGCGTCTCCAGTTCGTTGTTGCTCAGGTGTGGCATCACCGTCGCAGACGCCTTGGCTGCCACCGCTGCCAGTGATTCCCAGGCTTCCGGTAGCGGCAGGTTCAGCGCTTGCGCCGTCCCCCGGAAGCGCTCGACCGCTTCTGCGCTTGCCTCAACCGCCTGCTGGAGGGTGGGAAGGGGTTGCTCCTTGGCCCAGGCCGGCGGCTCTAGCTCGCCGATGAAGTGGGAGAAGAAATCAGTAGCGGTCCACAGCCGCCCATCGTCGTGTTCAATCGCTCGCTGCCGGGCGATGCGGGGCAGCAGCGGGTCGTCCTCTGCTAGGCCGTAGTTCCTGCTGGCCAGACGGTCGTTCATCATCCCGAACTGAATGAAGGTGACCGGATAGGGCTGGGCGATCTTGCCCCGCTGCATGCGATTGAAGGTTGAGTCAGCGACTGTTGGGAACTGGGCGGCCTTGCCCCAACGCAGGGGGGTGTCATGGCTCCAGCCCGCCCGCTCCAGCCAGCTGGTGAGAGTTTTGCCAAAGCAATCGCGGCAGGACTGGGAGGGGTAGCTGGCGTTGTCGGGACTGCTCATGGATCGCGCGGGGTAGGGGATCGCTGTTGTGCTGGAGGGGAGATGGGGTCTCAGGTCGCCGCGTGATCCGGTGGCCGGGGGGGCAGTGGGGGCAAAGGCATAGAGCCAGCGGCAAGGTCACCTGCGCGCAGCTCCAGCACCAGCCGTGCCCACTGCTCCGGGGTCAGCACCACCCGCCAGAGACCACCGCGGAAGCGCACCAGCGTGGCAGCGTGGGGGGCAGCGGCATGGTGGCGTTGCCGTTCGGCGGCAGCGGGTTTCTCCCGGGCGGCGCGGGCCACATCTTTCCAATCAGCCACCTGCAGGGCAAAGCCGCTGAGGCCATCGAGATCGCCCTGGTCATCGAGGCGGCCGGCGCCGAGCTTGCGGCGGATCGGCAGCCCAAGTAGCAGGGAGAGCAGCTCAGCAGCCTCCCGTTCGGCGCGATCGCCGCGACCCTTCTGGGCGTTGGCCATGGCAGCGGCTCAGCACATCAGCGCAGCCTAGCTGGCGCTAGCGGATACACCAGCGCACTAGCACCTAAGTCACGTCGAGCTACTGACGCTGCTGTTCGGTATCGAGATGTAGCAGTGTTAATCAGCAGCCGAGTCGCCTTTGGGCCGCCGGTACTGATGCGCTGCTCAGGCGGCAGCGGACAAGGCTGCTTCTGGAGTCGTCTGGGCAGCTCCGTGGAGCTGGGGCAAAGGACTGAAAGGCCCCGGCTGGGCAGGATCAGCACTTGCCAGGGTGGAGGCCAGCACGCCTCCGAGGGGCTGGAGCCGCCGCTGATCCTGGCTAGCTGCACCAGGGCTTGGATCCAGCTGGGTAAGGGCCGGGGCATGGCTGGCCAGCTGCCGAGCTACGGCGTGGCGCACCTCGGCGATGAACCAGGGCATGGCGCCTGGATCACCTGCAGCCCGGGCCATGCGGGCATCGCGCATCAACCGCTCGGTCTCCTGCCACGACAACAGCCGCCGGCTGTGAATTTGGGCCACCTGCTCGGGGCTCAGCTCGGCGGTGAGGCGCTGAGGTACCGGTCCGTCGGCACCGCGAAAGCCATGGCCGCTGGGTCGATAGGCGGCGGGGCAATGGCAGATCAACGGCAGGTCCTGACCAGCGAGCGGCCTGCCGTCGCGGTTGCGGTCGTAGTCCGGCAGCAGGCCGTTGACCAGGCCGTCGCCGTTGGTCACCACGCCGGAGTCGTAGCAGGCCAGGCAGTCGCAGCTGGGGCGGCGGAAGGTGAGATCGCGGTCGAGGGTGTCGCGCTTGTAGCCCACGGGGCGACTGAACATCCGGCGACTGTCGTGCGCTAGTCACAGCATAACCATGACTAGCGAGCAGGGACAGGACCGAAGGGGATTCGCTCGTTCTGCAGTGGATTTGCTCCACTCCTGCTTACGGGGCGCGGAACACCTGGTAGGCGGGGTGTTTGGCCAGAGCCAGCTCCTCGCGGTGCTGGGCCAGCCAGGCCTCGCTGTTCAGCAGCGCCCAACCGGCCTGGGTGCCCTGGCGCAGCAACTGGCTAACCCCTTGGCGGCCAGCGCGAAGCAGCACCAGCTCAAGCTCTTCCAGCATCGCCAAGAAGGCCGCCCGGCTGCGGCTGCCTGGCTTGCTCAGCCAGTAAGCCTCGATCCGCTCGGCCAGGGGCTGTAGCTGAGGCGGCAGCTCGCTGATCGTCACGGGCAGCCGCGTAGCTCGTGGTTTGGCACTGCCCGGAGGCTGGGGCGTCAGCGCATCCAGTGGCTCAAAGGACGGGGCAAGAGGTGAGTTGGGTGGCTGGGCTGACCTGGGGTCTCTTTGTTTGTCGGGTGCAGCGGCCTGGCTGTCGGCGGCGGGGTCGGCCGAGCCAGAGAGAGAAGAACGAAGTAGGGATCTGGAAGAAGAACTGGGATCTGGTTTTGGGGTTGTTGTTAATGGGTTCTTGTTCGTCAGGTTCTGGTGGCCTGGGTGTGGGTGCCCTGCTGGCCTGGGTGGGGGATCTGTCGTGGCCTGGGTGGTGGTGCTCTGCTGGCCTGGGTAGGGGGTGCTGTGTTGGCCTGGGTAGGGAACCTCGCTTGATACGGCTGGGTGGTATGCGCTACTCGCGGTGAGCAGGCCCTGCTCGCCTTGTCGCTCGCTTGCCGCTACCCGGTTGCCAGCCGTTAGCCGAGGCGTACTGAGCGCCCAGTAGCGGTTGCTGTGTCCTGGGCGCAGTTCTCGCTTGATCCAGCCCCGCTCCAGCAACTCAGCAATCGCCCGTTTGACCGTGCGCTCACTCAAACCAGCCTCACGCGCCAGGGTGCCAAGCGCTGCAAAGCAGCCCCTTGCACTGCCGTTGCCGTGGGCATGGATCAGGGCGTAGGCGATCAGCCGGCGCTGGCCGCCTGGCTGGGGCAGCTCCCTCAGCAGGGCGGCAGGCAGCGCCACAAAGCCGTGGCTGCTGCCACGGGCAATCGCCTCCGGCATCAGGCCGCCCCGCTGGCTGGCGGATGCTGCCGCTGACGGCGCTGATCGAGCAGGCGCTGCACCTCCTGCTGTTCCTGCTCGATCAGCTGGTCGATCAGCTCCCGCATAAAGCGTGAGGCGCTGCGTCCGGCATGGGCCTTAATCCAAGCCACCTGCTCTGGGCGCAGCAAGAAGCCGATGTGCGTGGTGGCTTCCGGAGCTAGCGGTGGCGGCAGGTCGATCTCCATGGCTTCCTGTCGACAGACTTGCGAACGCTAAGCTCTGGTTTCGGTGACTAGCGATCGTGTTGGTCAGTTCCCAGCATGCACCGCCTGCTGTTGCCAGCTCCGGCTGGCTCGAGCCGTTGTCGATCAGTCGTGACGACAGCACCTGGACGTACCGGCTGCTGGACCAGTCCCACTGGTTTCCGGTCTCGATCACAGGTGTGATCACCCGGGTGTGTAAGCCAGAAGAAGCCCTGGCCTGGATAGAAGCCAGCCGGGATGTCTGGGAGCCACGCGGCAATACCGCCCACGCTGCCTTGCAGCACCATGCCCTGCACACCTGGCAGGCGCCGCCTGCGCTGTGGCCTCCAGGTCTCGATGCAGCGCAGCCAGCTGATCCCTGGGGGCCGGTTTACGGGGCCTATGGCGACTGGATTGCACCGCTGCTGGCCGAGCCCCTTTGGCAGCACGTGCAAGTGGTGGCAGCCGAGTTGATGCTCTACGACCTGGAGCGCAATGTGGCCGGCACCCTGGATCTGCTGCTGCGCTTCCCCGACGGCAGCCATGGGATCGCCGACCTCAAGACCCTCTCGTCGCGTGGCCGCAGGTATGACACCAGGGCCCAGCTGGGGGCAGGGATCGTCATGGCTGAGCAGCACTACGTCCTGGAGATCAGCAGGGGGCTGACCATCTGGGCCTCCCCGGGCCGCTGCCAGATCCAGACCCATACGGCCAGCGCATGCCGGCAGAGCTGGGAGCGGGTGTTTGAGGTCTACCTGCGGGACTGGCGACCGTTTTGAACCTTGCACTAGGGCTCACTAGCTACTAGGGTTATGTCCTTAGCGCACGGACACCCGCTTTTGACTGCTCCCCGGCTGCCCGCCTTTTCCCGTACCCGTTCAGCTCGCCCCCTCCATGTCGTCTCCGCTTGCCGCCGGCCCCGTCACGCCGCTCTCCAGCATCAGCTCGCTCTCCTGTTCTCAGGCGCCACTGGAGTTGTGCTCGGCATCGCCATCGCCGCTGTCGTTTTCGCTGTCGCAAGAGGCCGCTGATGCGCTGCTGATCGCAGTCGACGCCAAAGCGGCACTGGAGGCCGCCAAGGAGAACCTGGCCCAGGCCACCGCCGTTCTCGATCAGCTGGTGGAGGCCGGGCTCTTGATTGAGCGCAACCTGCCGGTGGTCTCCGGTTACACGGTCTACCGGCAGGAGGGCCGAGCTTCTTGGAGCTACCCCGACTCGATCAAGCAGCTGGAAGCCCAACTCAAAAAGCGCAAGCAGCTGGCCGAGCAACTGGGTGACGCCACCCAGAAACGGGGCCAGCCCTTCTGGACGATTAAGGAATCGGAGAAGGTCTTCTGATGGCTGAGCCCGCCACAGAAGCGCGCATCAGCGCTCTCACTGATCAGTTGCTTCTGTCCCTAGTGCGCTCCCACATCCAGCAGCTGCCCACCTCAGCTTTGGAAGCGATCCTCAATCTCACCGCCCAGACCGGCTCCACCCGAGTGGTGGAGCTGGTCGTTCAGGAATACAGCCAGCGCTATCCCCGTCTGCTCCGATGACCAGCACCCCCTGGCTCACCGCCCCCCAAGCCTCTACTGCCTTAGCGGTGTCGATCTCCACCCTCTACCGCTGGCGCAGCCAGGGCCTGCTGGTCGCTGGTAAGGACTGGATGCGTAAGTGGCCCAGTCTTAGAAGCCCGGTTCTGTACCACTGCGAGCGGGTGCAGGAACGGATGGCAGAGCTCACGGCGCGGAACCCGGAGCGGATGGAGAAGCTGTTGGGGTAGCTCCCAGGGGTGTGAGCGGATTGCCCAGCGCCCGCGCGAAGGCCGCAGCTGCGCCACTAGTGCTGGCCCAGGGATAGCTGCGCAAATGCACTTCCAGCGAGTGCCCCATGCTCAACGCCACACTGCCCGGGTCGATCCCCAACTGGTGACCCCGCAGGCTGTAGCCGTGCCGGAACGAATAGGGAACGGCCCTTTCACCGCGAGCCGCCAACCGTTTGCGCAGCTCCTGCCAACCCTTCTGCCGCTTGAGGTAAGTGTTGATCGCATCGGAAGCGCTCTCAACACTCCCCAAGGGCGGCAGTTCAATGGCACCTGCACGCCAGCGCGGTAGTAGCTGCCAATTCATACGACGACCATCCCAGTCCGTTAGGGGCAGGGGATGGATCCAGCGCGGTGCCGTCATGCCGCCACCGCTGCGCTTGCGATAGCTGCACCACCACAGCGGCTGCCCGGAGCCGGGGTCCGTGCGCACAGTGAGGTGTTGCAATTCCACCGGCCTGAGCCCCAGCTCGGCCATCAGCTGCAGCGCATCGGCCCAACGACGGCCTGCTGCACCGACGGGCAGCGACTCCAGCAGGCTCAGTACCTCCAGATCGGAGAAGGGATCTCCTTTTTGATGACCAGGTGCGACGGCCGCAGAAGGCACACCGATGTGGGAGCGCAATTCAGCAGGAGGGCGCCAGCTCTCGGGGAAGTGCTCGCGCTCCACGCAGTACTTGAGGAACTGGGCCAGCACCTGGGCGCGGATCTGACGGCTGCGGCTGCCGGGAGCCCAGCTGCGCAGGCAGGCATCAAGCAAATCAGCTGGGGAGGTGGGCGGCTTGGCGGCGGTTAGCAGCTCCACCGCCATCGAGAGCACCGGTTCGTACTTCTGATCCCAGGTGGTGGGCTTGATCGCCGCGCCGTGATCGAGCTTCTGGCTGCGGAAACGGGTCTTGGCCTCCGGCCAGCTGCGGTCTTTGTCTGGAGTGGCTTTGCCGTCAGCGATCTGGGCTGCAGCCTGGAGATCGTGTCCCTGCTGGCTCAACACATAGATGTTGCGTACCCGAGACGTGATGCTGGCCACCTGGGCCCTGCTCCAATCGAAGGGCAGCCCGATGGTCTGCATCGGTTGTCCGGGCGGTCGAACCAGCAGACGAGTGCGTCCCCGGTCGTTGCGTACGGACCAGCCCGTGGCGGTGTTGGAGCGGATGTTGGCTCTTAAGCCAACTTCCCACTTTTCGGAAGGGCGGGCTGGCGGCACGAAATGCGCACAATTTGCGCACAAAACTACCCGAAGCTGCCCGATCAGGGTCGGTCAGCTCCAGTCATAAAGCCAGTTCTGAAGCGGAATCTCCGTTCACGACAGTGCTCGCCTCAGGCTTTGGGAGCACTAGGTCGCAGGTTCGAATCCTGTCGCCCCGATTGACTTTTCAGGGATTGGCCAAGGGCCATGTGAGCAAACAGGTGAGCAAATTATCTGTTTGCTCACTCCCCGGTCCAAGGGGATCCGTCCAGGAGCGGGCAGGCCTCGGGCTCAGCCCTCTGCGTCGGTCTGCTTGAGAGGGTGGCCTCGGCGGTGGCCCGTACAGCTGGCCCCCGCGCCTGCTTCCACCAATGGGCCTCTGGTCCTTGGCCTGGGGCCTGCTGGTTCTGATCCTGGCCCAGTGCTGCAGGGCCTTTTCACGGAGAATCCGCAGGAGCGGCTGCCGTTGGCAGTGGGCAGCCCAGTTCCAGAACCTGGAGACGCTGGTCACGGCAACAGCCAACACGGCTGGTTGGGGACTGCCCCCGTCCAGTGGACTTGCCGATGGGCCGACCCAGGGGCATCGGGATCAACCTTGATCAGCCAGCTCCTCCTTGCGCGACACACAGGCCAGAGCGCTGATCAGAAACTCAAAGGCGCCGTTGCTCACTCAGGTGAGCAGCGCAACCCCCTACTGCCGGAGGTTGCGCCGGCTCCAACCGGTGATGGTGGCCTCCACGTTCTCGAGGTGCCACTGCAACGGGCCCCGTCCCTCGGTGCAGCCCCAGCGGCGGTAGTGCTTGCCTGGTTGCAACACCCCCCGCAGCCGCAACTGGCGGAGGGTCTCGCGGCTCATCCCAAGGGCAGCGCAGGCTTCGGCGGTGGTCACCCAGACCCGCTGACGTGCAGGTGTTGTCGGCGAATCCATCAGCCACCTGCCAGCTGGGCACGGAAGCGCTTGAGGGTGTCGATCAACCAGGATCGGCGGTAGCTCTTGACCTGGCGGGGAGCACCATCGACGTACTGCTGACGCAGGGGTGGCTCCTGGCCGAAATCCTCGCGGTAGGCCCTGGCCACGAGCTTTCCTGCGGAGCAGAACTGGTTGCGTGGCAGCACTTGCTGGAACACCTCCAGCCAGGCATCACCCAGCGTGAGCTCGTCGTCAGCAGGGGCACCGGGCAGCAGACCCGCGCTGGCGGTGAGCACGTTGCTGCGCACGATGTCCTTGAACAGGAGCTCGTCGCGCTGGTCCAGACCGCCGAGCCGCTCGAACAGCCCGATACTGAGCTCCACCAAGGCGATCACCTCGGCTTCCCTGAGCCTGGGCGGGGGCGTCACCACCGGTGCCGGTTGAGCCTGCTGGACGCTCTCCAAGAACCAGCCGTCCATCCACACCGCGAAGGGTGCGCTGATCCAGCGGGCCAGGTCCACGGCGACCTGCGGATGAACCCAGGTTCCGCCGCCCTGGCCCTGGCGCGACTCGATCAGGTCAAACATCCGAATTCCGGAGGTTTCCGCGAGGGCGTCCAGGTAGGTCTGACACCGGTCGCTCTCGCGATACTTCGACCACTGTTTGCCGTTGGCTTTGCACATCGCCGTGGCATTGACGTAGCCATCCGTCGTCCGGCGACTGATCGGTGTCCCGTACCACGAGCGGGTCACCAACTCGAAAGGCGCCGGAGAGGAAACGATGCTGTTCATCGGTATGGATGCGGTGTGACGGAAGAAGCCCCGCCGGCAGCGGTGCCGGCAGCGGGGAGGAAAACGGTGGTGGTGCGGGCCGGGTTCAGCCGCGGCGGCACGGGCCCAGCGATCACCAGCAAGAGGGTGCTCAGCTGGAAAACCAGGCCCAGCCACAGTGCTGAATCCCGCTGGCGCTGCCAAGCTCAGGGGCACAGGGAACGACTCATCACCATGCCGCGCCAGCGCTATCGGCAGAAACCACTGCCGCTCGGCCCTGATGCCCCGCCGGTGTTTGGGGTCATAAGCTCCCTCCAGGTAAACCCCTGATGGTGCATGGTTTTGCCAGGAGTTAGCCAGCTACGCCATCCAGGCATCATCCTGTGGTCCAGATAGCTGCACCCCTGCACCACCTGGATGGATTTCCGCCAGCTCTTCAAGGTCCGCCTGGTGGTAGCGGCGATGGGCGAGACCCAGCGGCTGGGCTGGTGGAACAGTGGAGTGCTGACCGGCACAGGGGAGTTCCTGTTCCAGCAGGGCTTTCCACGCACAGCGCCCTTTGCGCAGACGAGGGCTGGGTTCCGTGTGGCGCAGCTGGCGTGCGATGAAGCCCTGGCGATCCAACCCACCCCGGGCGGGCCGATCAGCTGCCACTTGTTCCGGCTCACGCCCCAGCTGGAGGACGCCTACGAGAACGAGCGCAGCCGCTGGATGGATGAGCCCGAGGCATGGACGGACAGCTTCCAGGCAGCCTGGAGCATTAAGGCAGAGCAATGGCCCGAGGCGTTGGTCGATCTGGCCGAACTGGATCCGACGGCTATCGACTGGGCTCGGCAGCAGACTCCGCAGACAGCAAAGGCCCTGCGGATGGACGACCCCTTCGAGATCAACCAGGGCCACATCGAGCGGCTGGCAGCCGGATTCCTCTGCAGTACGCCCGGGCAGTTGGTGGTGCCCTACCTGCAGGTTGCGGTTTGATGGCGAGTGCGATGGCTGCGACCAAGGCCAATAACAGGCCCACAACCAAGCAGGTGACCGCGAAAGCCGCTTCAAGGCCACGGAAGGCTTCAAAGACGAAAGCCGTGGAGGTGGTGCCCTACAGCAGCTATGGCTTGATCAAAGGGCCTCTGGTGGAGGACACGCTGCGGGCGTTTCAGGAATGGGATCTGGGCATCAGCAAGCGGGCCAATCTGGCCAGAATCCGAGTCAGCAACAGCCTTGGTGCCCAGTCGCAGGCCTGGCTTAAGCAGGTCTGCACGACCATGAGCCGGCGGTTCGACCCGCATGGTCGAGACCTGTCGCTCGTTCATGCGGCGCGTACCAGTACGGGGCAGCGCCACTGGCGGGCCCTGCTGCTCTGGCACATGGCCTCCAGCGAAGGGCTGCTTGGTGATGGCCTCGACTGGATCTGGACGGCATTTGAACGGGGCGGGGATCAGATCCTGACCTCCCAAGCTCTCACCTGGCTAGATGGAACGCCATCACAGGGGCATCCGGAAGTCTCGAGCTGGAGCGAAGCCACGCGCAAGCGGGTGGCTGGCGGGCTGCTCAAGGCGGCCGTGGATTTCGGCCTATTGCAGGGAAAAGTGCGTCGCAGGTTCACTGCCTACTACTTGGCGGATGAGCCGTTGCTGTACATACTCCTGGCGGTCCTGGCCAGCAATGGCACAACGCCCGCCGCGCTCAAGGATCGCCGTTGGCAGTGGTTCCGGATCACCGAGCCAGAGTTGGAACACCGGTTGTTGCTACTCCACCAGGCGAAGGTGATCAGCTTTTATCGCGCGGGTTCGGTGGTCGATCTGCGGCTGCCTGCCGAGACGGCCGATCAGCTTGTACGGGAGGTGTGGTCATGAGTAGTCAGGGGCAACAGGAGTGGAAGCGCTGTTTGGGCCAGCAACTGGAACCTGTGTTGATGGCTCCGGACTCCGGCGTGGGACTGAGCACCTACACCGACATGCCGTTCGGGATTTTTCTCTACCCACCCGAGGACGAATGGGAGCTGAGACAGGAACTCTCCAACCTCGCGATCCGCCTAAAGAATTCAGGCAAGACCGTACAGCGCCTATCGATGGCAACGTTGATCGATCAGGCGATCATTTCTGCTGGATTATCGATGGACGAGATCGCAGAATGGGAAGCCAGTATGGGGATAGACCTCGCACAGGAGTCTATTCAAGATATTCTAATTGGTAAAGCCGAAGGTTCAACGCCAATCGATGAAATAGTGGCTGCTGCCATCGACACGAGCAAGGACAAGCGGAACCACATTGTATTCCTGGAGCGCGTTGGGGCCATGTTCGGTCTGCAACGTCCTTCAGGTCTGCTGGAGAACTTGCATCGCCCCCTAGAGAGCAGAGTAGACAAGCATGACCGAACTCCAAAGGTTACCCATCCCTTAGTGCTTTTCTATCCCGGACAGAGGGATGGTCCGGCAGGGCTGCGCTTCATGGATGAAACAGAAGCCGATCACAACTACCGACCCAAACTCTTCGCCTAAAATGACTGCCACCCTGATCCGTGACCTTTTTTCCGGCCAGATCGACCGCCCGATCGAGGAGGTGATCAAGGTCGATCAGGACGACGTGGCCATCGTGCGCCAGGAGATCGACGAATACATCCTCACGGAATCGATCGAGCGCAACATTCTCCAGGTGCTGGAGGGGTATCGGCAAGCGCCCAACCAGCCGAGTAGCAACATTGCCGTATGGGTAGCCGGCTTCTTCGGTGCGGGTAAATCGAGCTTTGCTAAGTACCTGGGTTTGGCAATCAGCCATCGGGACCTCAACGGGGAGAGCGCTGGTGATCTGCTGGCCCAGCGTGCCAACGATCAGAAGATCAAGGCTCTTCTTGGTGCCATTAGGGAGCAGATTCCAACAGATGTTGTTTTGATCGATGTCTCCGCAGACCGAGTCGTAAACACTCGGCAGCTGCTGACAGAAATCTTCTATGTAAAACTTCTGGATCACCTTGGCTACGCCAGGAATCTGCTTGTGGCGGAACTTGAGCTTGAACTGGAAGAAGAGGGGAGGATGGAGAATTTTATGTCTGCATTCTCTGAGTTATACCCAAACAAAATCTGGAGTAGGACGAAGACGTTAACCGCTCAAGCTCTATCTCAGGCTAGCGCCGTAATGCACATACTTGAGCCTGAAACGTACCCAAGCAAGACAAGCTGGGGCGATTTTGCGCGACATGCACATGTTCCAATTACTGCAGCACTTTTTGCCGAACGTGCGATCAAACTGATGAAGAGCAAGAGGAATGGCCGGACTTTGCTCTTCGTAGTTGACGAGGTCGGCCAGTATGTCTCACGTGATATTCAGAAAATGCTTGACCTACAGGC
>Ga0247832_1005193_pt1 | contig 15330 bp, 12 predicted proteins | sample LaCruzMarch2015__10_FD_192407 | JGI IMG/M metagenome (GOLD analysis project Ga0247832, IMG submission 192407) | Freshwater microbial communities from meromictic Lake La Cruz, Castile-La Mancha, Spain - LaCruzMarch2015_4m | ecosystem: Environmental > Aquatic > Freshwater > Lake | place: Spain... | reverse complement strand
CTCAGAGCTGCGCAATGCAGTCGAGCGCGCCTGCGCGCTGTGCGAAGGAGATCGGGTGCGCCCGTCCGACCTGCCCAGCAAGGTCAGCCAGCAGATCGAGGTGCCGAACCCCTCTGCAGGCGGCGGCAAGGTGCAGCTACCCATTGGCTCCACGCTCGACGACTACATTCGTGGTCAGGAGCGAGTCTTTATCCAGGAGACGCTGAAGTATAACAACGGCTCCCGTGAAAAGACTGCCACCATGCTCGGCGTCAGCATTGCCACGCTCTATCGCAAGATGGGGCTGAACGTGGAGCGCAAGACCACAACGTAGTTTCTCCGCCCGCATACCTCAACGACCCACCACCCATGAGAAAGGCGGAGCGAACAGCTCCGCCTTTTTTATTGGGCCGATGCAAACCCGAGCAACTCCTGCGCTTTGGCCAGCGGCTCTGCCAGGACCTCCTGCTGCCACGGCAACAGTTCATGAATCCCTTCTGGTGTATTGACCACGCTTTCCAGCGTGCCGCGGGCTCCCAGAAGGGACGGTTCTAAATCAAGTCTCTGAGCCACCGTCTCGCGATGCTGGCAGAGCAGGTCCAACTGAGTGCGCGCCGTCTCGCTCATTCGATGACCATTTAAGCGAACCCGCTGCGGCCAGCTGGACGGGTCGCTCTGATCGACGGCGGTCCGAATGTCGTAGAAGTCCTGCTTCCACTTGGGACGCCAGCCATTGGGCGGGGAAGGTGGAGGCCCCTCTTTTTCAAACTGGATGGCAGCTTCCATCATCTGACGGTTAGAGATGATGCGGAAGCATGGAACGTCGCGTTCCTCAGCGATCTTTTCCCGCCACTGCCAGAGCCGCTCCAAGAAGGCCAGCCCGCGTGGGTGCAGCTTGCCCGATCCCTGGACCCGCCAGCGATCCTCACGTCGCTCAGTGGAGCGCATGAGCACGTCGGATCGCAGCGACTCACACGACTGCTCGAACCAGGGCTGGCGACCTTTTTCACGCAGCTGAGTCTGGAAGATGTCAGCCAGCGTGAGCAAATAGCGAACATCCTCCACTGCATAGTTTAGCATGTTCGAGGGCAGCGGGCGACGGCTCCAGTCGGCCTTTTGCGATGCCTTGGAAATATGCTTATTGAAGTGCAGCTCGATCAGGGCCGCGAGCCCAAACTGACGCGAGCCGGCCAAGCGCGCGGCGATCTGAGTGTCACGCACCACACGGGGCGTCCAACCATACGTGCGCCTGAGTAGTGTCAGATCATAGTCGGCACCATGAAACCAGACCTCTCCCTCATCCAGCACGTCGATCAACGGCTGCATGTCACCGACCGCTAGCGGATCGATGAGAGCAAACTCATCGCCATAGGCTAACTGGATCAGGCAAAGCTTTTCCTGAAAATGGTGCAGGCTGTCTGCTTCTGTATCTAAGCAGCTGCGGAAACAGGGGGACTGATCCCGAACGCACCGAACTGCGGCAACCAGGTCGGCAAGGTCACCCGCAGTCTCGACCCAGCGCGTCCCATCGGGGAGTGCACCCATTTCTCTTGGCGTATGTGACCCCATCATTTCAGGCCGGAGAGCAGGAGTTCCGCATTGCTCTTGGTGCGCTGCATGTTGCGAATCAGAGTTTCGAGAGCCTCGATAGCCGGAACGGCCGCGAGCTGACGGCGAATCATACCGATACGCTTGAATTCATCGGGGTGGTAAAGCAAGTCATCGCGGCGAGTGCCAGATTTGGTCACATGGATCGCTGGGTAAATGCGCCGCTCGGCCATCTCACGGTCGAGGCTAATCTCCATGTTCCCCGTGCCTTTGAACTCTTCAAAGATCAGGTCGTCCATCTTGCTTTCGGTCTCGACCAATGCTGTGGCAATGATGCTCAGGCTACCCCCTTCCTCCACGTTGCGCGCTGCACCAAAGAATTTCTTCGGTTTCATCAGCGCCTTGGCATCCATACCGCCAGACATCGTGCGCCCTTTACCACCCTGCATCGCGTTGTAACCACGAGCGAGTCGCGTGATGCTGTCGAGCAAGATAACGACATGTTTTTTCTCTTCCACAAGGCGCTTGGCGCGCTCTGAGACCAACTCAGCGACCTGCGTGTGCCGCTTGGGACTCTCGTCAAAGGTAGAACTGTAAATTTCACAGCCTGACACGCTCTCTTCGAAATCTGTGACCTCCTCAGGCCGCTCGTCGAGCAGCAAGACAATCAATGCAATCTCAGGATGGTTGATCGTGATCGACTTCGCGATCTCCTTGAGCAGAATCGTTTTACCTGATCTCGGCGACGCCATGATCAAGGCGCGCTGGCCCTTGCCCAGAGGAGCCACTAGATCGACCACACGCGCACTCACTGACGGGCTCTTTGGCGTTTCCAAGATGATGCGTTCAGAGGGAAACAAAGCCGTCAGCTTGTCAAAAGGCGTGGGCTGTTCAAACTGCTCCACCGGCAGACCTTCGACTTCAGTGATGCGGTCAATCGCTGCATACTTCTCTTTATCCTTCGGAGCTTTCACAATACCTCCGACGCGCTGGCCCGGCCGCAAGCCGAACTTACGCACGATGAACGAAGGAACGAAGATGTCCTCGGTCAACGGTGCAAAGCTATATTTGGGGTAGCGGATCAGACCAAAGCCTTCAGGGCCAATGTCCAAGATGCCATCCACCAAGAGTCGGGTTTTGTGCCCCCCTATCCAAGCCATCAGATCATAGATCAGCTGATGCTTCGTGCGGCTAGCATTGACCCTCCAGCCCACACTGTCGGCCAAAGCTTGCAAGCCGGCAGGCGAGAGTTCCTGGAGATCGTTGATCCGGAGCTCTTCAGGGAACGGGGCGAGAGCGCGATCTGCCGGAGGAGTCTCAGCCTTGGCTGTCACGCTAGCGTTCTCGGCGACGGGAACATCCGCCGAAACCACTTCTGGGACGACTTCGACTGGGGATTCAATAACTTCTACCATGATTCAATTCTAAAGGTTAGCTTGCCGCAGTAGCAGGAGCGCCTGCTCCTCAAGGGCACCGAAGGAGCCATCATTCCAGATAACCACATCAGCACGTTCAATTTTTTGCACCAAGGGCATCTGCATCATCAACAGGTTCTCAGAGGTGTGCGCATCAAGCGCTCTGTCTGACTGCAGCCGATGAAGCTGTGTAGCCCGGCTGGCAGCCACCGTGATTACACAGTCGGCCGCAACGGCACCCCCAGTCTCATAGTAGAGTGGAACTTCCGCAACCAAAACCTTAATGCCTTCTTTTTGCCCCCTTTCGCAAGCCTCGGCATAAGCCTGCCAAACCAAGGGATGCAGAATTTCCTCCAAAGCTCTGCGCTTGCTAGGTTCCTCCAATACGGCAGAGCGCACTCTGACACGAAAATGCTGTGAGCCTTCTTCCGAAAAATAGGGAATGCACAACTGCCCAGCGATCTGCTCTCTGATAACAGGCAACTCATAGGCCACGTGAACGGCAGCGTCTGCCGAAAAAGCAGAACAGCGTATGCTCGCCAAACGCTTGAGACAGGCAGCGAAAGCAGATTTCCCCGTCCCGATGCCACCGGTTATCACCCAGGTCTTCACAACAAAGAAAAAGACAGGCTGTCATAGCAACAGCCTGCCTTCATAGTACAAACCAACGTTGTCTGCTTATTGCCCGCCCAAGGGAGGCAGGATAGGGCTAACCAGAGGGTCTATCCCATCTGCTGGCAAACCAGAACCCGTAGCCGTCTTGATCGGCTGACCGGATGGATCAATGAGCTTGGCAGTCACGAAGACCATCAAGTTGCGCTTGAAGTGATCTTCGGACTTCGTCTGGAACAGACGACCCAGGATTGGAATGTCACCCAGAAGAGGAACTTTATCCTCCACATCTTGAACGTCCTCGCGGATCAAGCCACCCATGACCACAGTCTGGCCGTCCCACACGCTAACTGAGGTAGACACCTTGCGAGTAGAGAACACTGGCTGAGGAATGCGGTTCTCGGTCAAAACAATGGTGGTAGGGTTCCCGAGCGCATCTTGGCTAGAAGTTTGAATCGGACTACCATAATTGATGAAGCCTTCGAACTCGTTCACTTCAGGAGCCATGGTCAGGTCGATCGTGTAGCCATCTGGACCGACTACCGGATCCACCTCCATGCGCACACCAATGGGCTTCATTTCAAAGTTTGTCGGAGTCGTGGGAGTCACGGGGAATGAACCACCACTGCTACCACCACCCCCGCCAGTGAGGCTCACGTTGCCGCCTGTGCCACCAAACTGCTGAGGAATCTGTGGTGGGTCAAACTCAGTTGGGTAGTAGAATTCGCGAACAACTTCCACCGTGGCACGTGTGCCACTCTTGGTCGTCACACTTGGAGCACTCATCAAATCGACGCCCTTCTTTTGATTCAAAGCACGAATCACCACCTGGAATTGAGGGTCCGTCATCACACCCGAGAGCGCAAAGACGCCAGGACTGACACTCGATACCGTTTGCGTCGCTCTGAGGAGACCATCAACGGAATCAGGGACGATAGCGGCGTCACCAAAACGCAAGCCACGGGAAACCGTGTTAGAGCCACCGACTGGGCCACCACCAGGATTAGAGAACGGGAAGTCAGTAGTAGCGCCGCTCGAATCTGTAAGCGAACCATTCGAAGAGTTGCCAACGGTGCCGCCGGAACCAAAGGAACGTTCGGAACCAGGAATATTGAAGGGACCGAGCAACCAGTCGAAGCCCAACTCGTCGGTGTTCTTCTGGGTCACTTCAACGAACTTAGTCGTGATGTAAATCTGCTTCGGAGCCTTGTCCTTGAGCGAATCCACAAAGGTTTCAACCAAGTCCAAATTAGGAGCAGTGTTTTTGATGATCAGCTGCGAAGTCACAGGATTGAAAACCGCAGAGGCACCCTCAGGGAAAGGAATTCCTTGGTCGATGAGAATGTCTTTAGCGGACTTCTTGCGAGCCAGCGTGCTAGCGGGAGCAGAGGCCGCAGGAGCAAAAGGATCCGCTGCTGCCACCGGCGCTGAACCGGAGTCACTGCCATTGAGAGACTGGAAGTCTGGCGGAACCTTGTAGACGCGAGTGTATTGCTCAGTGGTACTTTCCGAGATCGGCACGACCATCACTGCAAAAGGCTCAACCTTGAATTTCATGCCCGCGAGTTCAGTGACATAACGAAGTGCTTCTTCCATTGGCACGTCCTTGAGGTCGAGAGAGATCATCGCGGTGGAAGGTGTGTCGCCAGCTTTTAGGATGATATTCACTCCCTTCTTCGAGGGATCTTTTTCATTCTCATCAAGGTCGCGACTCTTGATCCGCAGGAACTCAACAGCTTCGTCAATTGTGGCACCCGTGAAAGTGACTGTTGGCAAGCGAATCATCTTCATCTTCTCAATCAAATAGGTGGAGCTGTCGACGGTGGTCGAACCGATGTTGTCCTGAACATTGATTACCCCAACAGGAACCTTGTCCTCCCAAGCCTCATTGACCAGATTCAGCATTTTAGCGCGAGTATGGTCACGTGCTGAACTGTAATACTCCTCTTTTCGTTGCTCAACGCGCTCCATGCCACGGCGTGCTGCCACGTTGTAGCGATCAAAACGGAGAGCGTCTTGGAACTGGGAGTTGGCATTGTCATAATCGCCAAGATCCTGATAGCTGTTGGCCATCTGAAGCGAACGCTCTACGGTCTGCACACGCTCGACATGCTGGGGAGTCAGCGCTGGCGGGTAACGGTCTGGATCGTCGAGTTGCTTCTTGAGAATCTTGGCACCCTTATGCTCTGGGTTCACAGCTAGCGCCCCATCAACAAGCTCATGAGCTTCTTTGTAACGACCATTCTTGGCCCGCTCCTTGGCCAAAGCGACACTGGCGTCAGCAAATTTAGCCTCGGCCAAAGTGCGCCATTCTTGTGTGGTGGGCGCATTGGGAATCGATTCCAGCGCTGCCTTGTATTGACCAAGAGCGGCCTCATAATCGCCTTCAGCGTAAAACTTGTCGCCTTTTTCAATGGCCTGACGCGCGTCTTCCAAACGGGCGAGACGGCGAGAGATTTCACGTTCAGCAATGCTGGAGAGGCCAGTTGGAGCACCTGCGTATGAGGCGGTGGTCACAAACATGGCTGCTGCGGCTGACAACAGCAGAGCTCGGGATGGGAGCGCGGGACCTTGGAGTCGAGTCATAGAATATTAGCGGGAGTAATTGCTGTGCGGAAGGGGTGGTTAAATAGTCGAAAATCGTGGCAGTTGGCCAGATTAATCTTTCAGGGGTGCCATTTTTTTCTCACTGACGACGGTTGACAACGAATGGTTTGCCCGGCTGCCCTGAGGCGTCGAGCTCTGCAATGGTCGCTGATTCTTCGGTGACTTCGATCACTTTGAAGGTCGCTGCGATACCATTGATGCGGAACGTGCCACCTTTCTGGACGCGATACTCGCTTACCTGGCCCACCCGGAATTCCATTTTGGCCTCAAACGCTGCGAGGTTTTTAGGCTCCTTCAAGACCAAGACAAAGCGGTCCCCGGTGGATTTGTCTAGAACCGTCAATTCAGAAAGATCCTTCGGAAGGCCGGTCGGACCTGTGGCGCTCTTTCGCTCATACTTTTCCGCTGTGAACCGGGGTTGCGCACCGCGGTCGAAACCAAAGTCCCTGGGAATGATCTCGATGAATTGAGAAGGAGCGACAGGCTCCATGCGCTTGACCTGGAGCGGCATTTCGGAGCTTTGCAAAACAACGATGTAATTCTCCTGCACGCGCTCTTTGAAATATAGCTTATCCGTCAGCGGAGGGTGACTTTCTGCCTTTCTCGGATTCGTGTTCTTGGTGAACTCTTCGACGTTGGAAAAGCCATCGCCATCGGGGTCAAGGTAGGCCACATTAGGCGATAGATACTCCAGCTCAAAATCCCGCAAATACTGATTTGTCATCGGCTCGCGCAGCTTCTTCTCCTCCAGATACAAATCGAATAATTCGCCGTCCTTGAGGACGACCGTTACCGACTTATTGAGTGGCACAGGCTTGTTCTGCTTAATTGGCGAAACCCAATTGAAGACCTGACCCAGGCGCTGCACGGAAGCAGTAACCTTCTCGACTGGTATTTCACCAAAGTCTGCTTTCGGGGTGGAACGGGTTAGGACCAGTTTTTCGGAGAAACTGGATTTCAGAGTGAACAAGTAGGCAGCGACACCGAGCGCTGCGAGAGCAGCGATGGTGAGCAGGACCTTGTCATAATTTGCCTCTTTGTTGGCCATGATCGGACGAATATCGAAAAGGGTGAATAATTGCAGAAACTAGTTTACTTCTGACGCGGGTTCCACAAAACGGACGAGGTCGATCTCAAAGAACACTTTCAAAAGCTCGCCACCGAGAACGGCCCTCGCGTCCGCCTGATCTGCTTTTACGACTTCCAGTGCCTCAGCTTTGGCTGTTGGCGCTGGCACACCTCCACCAGTTGGCACCGGCACTGAGACCTCTGCAACAGCAATCGCTCCAGTTGGACTTATGAGAGTGTCCCCACCGGAAGCGACGCTGGAACGAAGGGGGCCTTCCTGCTTCTCATTTTCAATCCGCACAATACGAAGCACGGTGTAATAAGGCATTTTCGAGGCACTTGCGAGGGTGTTTGTCAGGGTCTGCAGAGCCTTTTGATCAGACGTGAAAGACAACTTCAGCTCACGACGCTCAACGACTTTCGCAATCTCCTTCGGTGGAGCGACGGCTTTTTTAGTTGTTTTACCTTTTTTGCCAAACGTGCTCTCCTTCTTAATGACAACTGACTTGGGAGCTGGTGGGGTTTCCTTTTCAATGGTCAATTCTGACCGAGACAAGGTGTCGATGGAGCGCACACCACTGTCTAGAGCCGCTGAGACCACTGCATTGACAGCATCCAGGTAGTCACCCAGTTCACGAGCAGTCTCAGGTGAACGTGGCAAACTTTGCGTGTAGGCATCGAAGCCAAAAGCAAAATCCTTGGGCAGTTGCATGACACCCGTCGACTTGGTTTTGCTATCGGCAATCAGTTGCTTCAATTTCGCTTGGAAATCAGTGTCCGTGATGGGCTTCACGGGAACCTGCAATTTGAGCAAAACGCCACCCAATTTGCTGACCTCATTCTCAAAAGCCGTCACTTTCTCATCCAGCGTTTGCACGTTCTCAACGCTCGGGTAAAGCGCAGCCTTTTCCATGCTAGTGACCTTGCTGCTCTTACTTGTGAAGTCATCAAGCGAGGCCGTGTAGCCTGCGTGGGATGCGTACAAGAGTGCCCCGAGCGCAAGTGCGCCCACGACGAAGATGCCCACTATCGTGGCCAATTTGGTGTTTTCGCGGATCCAGTCCATTACTTCTTGAATTTCATAGGCTGCTTGAGAGGCAGCCGGATTTCGAATTTGTAGGCATAACGGTCTTCGCCGACGCCTGTTTCGGCTTTGCAGTAGTCGTTTAAGCGTTCGCCGATGTTCTCAATGTTAAAGAATTCAGAACCAGCAAGCGCGCGGGCATACCGATAGACCACTTCCTGACCTTCGTCGTTCTTGCGATACAAACCCAGGAGACGCAGTTCCAGCTTGGTTTCAGGCCCATTGCTGGCCGCAGCCGTTGGCGACGCCTCTTCAGGCGCTGGGAACAACATACCCAGAGAAGGATCGCCGACAGCAACCCCTGCCGCAGCTTCCATCAACTTAGGACTGATGGCCTTACCATCTTTGAGCGGCTCAACCTGCGTCAGCCACAAGAAGTCGTTCTCGAAACGATTGTTTAGATCAGCCAACATACGGACCCAGTAACTGCGGTCGTTGACAGCTTCCTCGATCTGGGCGCTCTGCGTTTTCAGATCATCGAGTTTGGCATTCAGCGTAGCAATATCGGCAGCGTTGGCTTGAAGATCGTCAAACTTATCCTGAATCTGCGCAGTCTTCGCCTTAACGGTCTTGTCTGCCGTTTTGACATACATGATGGAGGCACCCAGAAGGCCCCACAAGCAGAGGCCTGCCATAATCAGGGCTGGTGCCCGCTTGGCGCAGTCGCGGGCCGAAGCTACTGTGTCAGGAACAAGCTCTAATTCGACCGGACAGGCACCAATGGTGCGCAACGCCAAGCCAACCAACTCTGCCATCAAATGCGCATCGCCGGCTGCTGCATCGGCATTCACACCCGAGGCCAACTGAACGCCACGCAGAGGGTTGAGCGTTTCGACTGGAAGCTTAAATTTTTCCTGGAAGAACTCGGCCACATAACCCAACTGCGCACCACCACCACAGAGGAAGATACGCTGTGGTGCATTGCCGCCCTGCTGGCTGCGGTAATAATTGATCGTGCGCAGCACTTCACCGTGCAACCGCGTCATGCTATTGCGAACCACCTTGGAGAGAGCAGCTATTCCAGCATCGGCATGATCCTCGTAGCCCCCACCCAGCGAAATGAAGCCCTGAGACAACTTCTGCTGTTCAGCGTCGCCAAAACCAAGCCCAAACTCTTTGGCTACTGCTCCGGTCACGGCCGCACCGCCGACAAGAATGTTGCGAGTGAACATGCGACCATCATCTGAGAAGATTAGATTGGTGGACCGTGCACCCAAATCAATGATCACCGCTGGCTCGTCCACTTCTGGGTAGCTGTAGCGGAAAGCGTTGTAAATGGCCGTTGGTGCCAAGTCCACACCAATGGTGGTTACACCTGAAGAGCCAACCTGTTCGTCAAGCTCGTTCAAGGCATCCGACTTCATCGCCACGAGCACGACCTCACGCTCCAAAGCGTCATCGGCGCTCACAAACTCATAGTCCCACGAGACTTCGTTGATGGGGAACGGAACGTTTTGGCGGGCTTCAAACTCTACAATTTGCTCGACCTTGTCGGCCGAGACCGGAGGTAGCTTGACGAAACGAGTGAACACCGAGTGTCCAGCGACCGAATACCAAGCGCGGGAGCCTTTGAGCTTCAGATTGCTTGCCAACTCCGCAACAGCCACTTTGAGTTGGGGCAGACGGGTCGCATCCACGGAGGGATCTCCCATCATTTCGGTGAATTCGTATTTTTTCAGGATCAGTTCACCACCTGAACTCCTGCCAAACACCGCACCACCGACTCGCTGAGAGCCGAGGTTAAGCACCACTGGATTTTTGCTGTCTGCCATTCGTCAAAAAATTAATGATTCAGGACGCCATGCGTCAAAAGTAGATTTGATGCAGCCCTTGCCCATCACTTTGCTTTGGATACCAAGTCGTAGTCACCCCAGAATGGAGCGAACGGGGTTTCGGACTTGCCCAACACAGCACCGTCCTCATAAGCAAACTTATCCAGCGGCTGCTTAGTGGCTGGATCCATCCACCATGGTGTTCCGGTCGATGACTGGAAGGCCACCACCTGACCGCCAGCGCTCACCTCTATACCGACCGCGCCAATGTCAGCCTTGTTGCCATTGTCCTTTTGCAGCACACGCTTCAGTGTGGATGGGGAAACGAAGGCCAAGGCGTGCGACTCACCATTGGGCACATTGACGTAACTGATCTGGCCTGTGAGGACGATGGTCTTCCCCTCCTTGGTGGTCTTGGTGACGCCGACGTAATACTTGACCTCGATGCCAGGGAAGCTGCCTTCACGCCCACCCAAATCCCGGGCGATATCTACATCCATGCCGACGTCTACTTCGATCCACGTTTTGGGGCGCCAGCGCTTGTCCACGATGTTCGTTGCCGAAATCTGCGGCGTCTGCTGCTGCTCAAATTTCAACTCCTTAACTTTGATGCGAATTTGCTGTGCAGCAGGCGCTTGAGCCATAGCACTACCTGTGACGAAAAGGGCACCGAGAGCTGCGATTAGAGACTTGGCATTCATGAGGGGGGGTTCGGGGAAATCGACGTCGGTTGTTTTTTTGATTTAGTCAGAGTTGTAGCAGGGCTGATACCTTCGCATCAAGACGCGATTGCAAGAAACGCACGAAAGTAGTCGACCGTCTTTTCGATTCCTTCATCCAAGCTAACTTTTGGCTCCCAGCCCAAAAGTTGCTTGGCGAGGGAAATGTCTGGTTGGCGAACCTTAGGATCGTCCACAGGCAAAGGGCGATAGTCGATGACAGACTTGCTGTCAGTCTTGTCCAAGATGGCTTTCGCAAATTGCAGCACCGTCATCTCGCCTGGATTGCCAATGTTGACTGGCTCATGATAGTTGCTCTGCGACAGTCGATAGATGCCATCAATCAAGTCACTCACATAGCAGAAGCTGCGCGTCTGGGAGCCATCGCCAAAGACCGTCAGCGATTGACCTTGCAGCGCTTGCCCAATGAAAGCGGGCACCACGCGGCCATCTTCCAGCCTCATACGCGGGCCATAGGTGTTGAAAATGCGAACGATTTTGGTGTCCACGTTGTGGAAGCGGTGATACGCCATCGTCATGGCTTCAGCGAAGCGCTTGGCCTCATCGTAGCAGCCGCGTGGACCAATAGGATTCACATTGCCCCAGTAGGTTTCCTTCTGTGGATGCTCCAACGGATCACCGTAGCACTCGCTGGTGCTCGCGATCAGGAAAGTCGCACCCTTGGCCTTGGCCAAACCAAGTGCATTGTGCGTGCCCAGTGAGCTCACCTTCAGCGTCTGGATCGGGATTTGGAGGTAATCGATTGGGCTGGCAGGCGACGCCAAATGATAAACCAAATGCACCTCGCCGGGCAGGTAGATGTAATTCGTCACGTCATGGTTGATGAAGTGAAAATCAGGATTGCCCGCCAAGTGCTCGATGTTGCGCGTATTTCCAGTGATCAGGTTATCGATACCGATGACTTTGTATCCCTCCGAAAGAAGCCGGTCTGAGAGATGGGATCCCAGAAAGCCCGCTGCACCGGTGACGACTGCTGTTTTTTTACTCATGATCAAAGGCTCGCCTTGCCGCGAGGTTGCGGAGTCTGGAAAGAAAGCCCCGCCGTGCAAGGCAAAACCTGCCGTGGCGGCGGGTTGCTGAGTGCGAGTTTTTTGACCGACGAGACGGAGCCAGCGAGTGAAGAGCTCAAAATCAGGCTCATCCGCACTGCGAAAGCCTTACTGCTGTAAGCCACCGCGTCCGTAGTTCACACCGTCGTTGTGCATTTGCACCAGCTGCCAGCTCCATGGCCAGAAGCCACGCTTGTGCCAGTGAAACAGCCAAGGCTCCTTCACACGATTCGCCTCTGTCATCACCATGCTACTGATGCCGGCCCCATTGCCCTTCAGCTTCAGTGTCGCTTTTACATAGCCTGTTCCAGTGACCACGGGCGAGTTGACCACCCGCGGCTCGATGCTCAGGAAAAAGAATCCGCCCAGCAGTTGCTTCATCGTCTCCTGCACCATCGCCTTGTCCTGGCCCCACTCGTCCATGTAGTCAGTGCAGACCATTGTCTCAATCTTACTCCACTTCCGGTTCTCCATGGCCTCAATAAAGCTCGTTTGTACCCGCAGCATCTGCGTCTCTTCCGACACAGCGAAGGTCTGCACGGTCCAATACGCACCCCATGCCAGCAGAGTAATGCCAGCCCATTTGATGATTTTCAGGGTGTTCATGATTCGCCGTTCGACCCGAAGGCAAACAAAAGAGTTCGATCAAGCTATCTCACCGACCAAGACCATGGGCTCCGTGACACGTGGCTCGAAAACAACTCTCGGCAGATCCTTCCGCGCCACCTCGCGCGTCTCGCACGCAGCTTTTCGATCCGCGCACCAGATGTGGACATCGTGGGTGATCAAGCCATCCAACGCCGCGCGAATGAATTCGACCGCTTTATCGGGATGATTGCAGTCCTCACTCAGGTGCCCTAGCACCACTTGATGCAGGCCGCTGTGTGCGATGGACGCCACAAAATCGGCGGCTTGTTCGTTGGACAGGTGGCCATGGCGCGAGCTGATGCGCTGCTTGGTGGCCCATGGCCGCTTGGTATCATCTTCCAGCAGATGCGTGTCATAGTTCGCCTCCAGGAACAGCGTGTGCGATCCCTTTAGCCGGTCCCGAATCAGATGCGTGACATGCCCGACATCGCTCAGGAAGCCGAGCTTGGACTCCTCATCGTGCACGATGAAGCCCACGGGATCGACCGCGTCATGCGGCACGGGGAAGCATTCAATCGTCAGGTCATTGATCTGAAAAGCGCTACCCGTCTGCATCAAGCGCCACGTCGGAGCATGCCGAAAGTCGTCCTCGATCACCTCGCGCGTAAGCGCCGTGGCATAAATGGGGATGTTCCATTTTTTGCTGACGATCTCCAAGCCCCCCGTGTGGTCACTATGCTCATGCGTGAGCAGGATGCCATCCAGCCGCGCCGGGTCGTAGCCCGCCACCTTCATGCGCATGGCGATCTGCTTGGCGCTCAATCCGGCATCAATGAGTAGGCTGGTGCGCTCCGAGGAAACCACGGCGCAATTCCCCGAACTGCCGCTGCCAAGCACGGTGAGACGTAACATGCGCGGATGATGGCGACGTGGGCGCAGCGCGCAACTGCGGGGAGCTACGTTTCCAAAAACACCTGCAGCGGTTGCAGCAGTTCATGCTGGTTGCACACGTGGCGCAGGTTCTCGATGGCGGCAGGGATGTGCTTCTTGAACTGCGGCTTGCCTTGGTTGCGGCTTAGGTTGCCGTAGGCACCCAGGGCCTGCATGAGGCGCTGGGCGGCACACAGATAAAACATCTCACGCAACAGCATCAAATCCAGGTCGCGATGCGCGGCATACACGGCGAGCAACTCGCCGCGCTGACCGTGCTCGAAGGTGACATACGGATCGAACAGCAGCGAGGCGAGGTCGTACTCCGCAAGGCCAGGGCGCAGCCCTTGGTAATCGACGAACCAGGCCTCGCCGTTGCGTAGCAGCACGTTTTGGCTTTGGAAATCGCGATGCACCAAGCAGCGTGGTTCCTTGGCCAGGCGCTTGCGCAGATCGCGCAAAGTCTCATGCGCCGCCGCAAACGCAATGTCATCGCGACGCTGACCGGCGTGACCTTCCACGTAGTGCGTGAGGAAGTAGTCCTGCTCCCACTGATACAATTCCTCATCGAACGCAGGCTCCAGCACCCTCAGGTCTGCCTTGCTCAGGGTGTCCTCCGTGATGGAGTGAATCTTCGCCACCTCGCGCAGCGTGGCAGCATACAATTCACGACGCTCTTTCCAGGAGTCGCTGTCATGCGCATGTAAATCGTCATTGCCCAAGTCCTCCAGCCAGACGCAGAGCTTCGCTTCATCGAAGCCGTAGATTTCCGGCACATGCACGCCGTGCTTTGCTAGGCGATGCGTGGCAGGCACGAACTTCGGGTTATCGCTCCGTGCCAGGGTGTAAACCATCAGCACCATACCTGGGTGCGAACCGCCCGCAAATCGCAGCCGGAAAAAGCGGCGATCCGAGCCGCCCTTGATGATTGCCTCGATCTCGCACGAGGCAGAGGCCAGCTTGGGGAACTGCTGGCGAGTGAGGATGAGAAGGGCTTCGTGTTCGGGAAGCATGTGAGCGTAGAGGTAAGGGCAGAGGGCGGAGGTGGAACTAGAAATCTACATCGTCATGCAAGCCACTTGCTACGACATTCGCACGAACAATACAGCGGCGCAGGTTGGCACCGGACTCGACTTTCGCGCCGGGCCAGAGAATGCAGTCCTCCAAAGTGGCACCCGCAGCAACTTCGGCATTCGCGCCGATGACGTTCAGGCCAGTCAGCGCCGCACGAGAGTCAATCTTCGCGGTGGCATCAATCGCCGGCAAATGCGGCTCGTGCACCAGATCGCGGTGCGCGGCCAGGTAGGCCTCGCGACTGCCCAGGTCCCACCAGCGGCCTTCATCCACGACGACTGCGCCGACACGAAGACCCTCCTCGATCAGCTTCAGGAAAATCGGGATCACCGACTCCTTCTTGCCTGGGATCAGGCGATCAAAAAAGACGGGATGCACCAAATAGATGCCCGTGAACAAGTGCGTGCCCTCGTTGCCGGTGCCTAGCATGTTACGAATGTCCGTGACCAGACCGCTCTTGGCATCGAAACCAATGTGCAGCGCGGGTCCTTGGCTGCGCAAGGCCAGCGTGACAATGTTCCCCTGCGCTTCATGCGAGTCGATGATCGGCTGCAAGGGCAGGTCGGTCAGAATGTCGCCGTTATAGACGAAGAAGGAGCCGCTACCGTCCAGCAGGTCCCGCACATTGGCGATGCCGCCCGCCGTCTCCAGCCGAACCGGCTCATGGCGCAGGTGCACCGGACAGCCCGCATACTCGCCCTGCGAAAAGGCTTGGTCATAGCACTGCGGCAGATGGTGCGTGTTGACCACGAACTCCCCCACCCCAGCCGCGCGCAAATGATCAAAGGCATACGTGATCAGCGGACGGTGATACACAGGCACGAGCGGCTTCGGAAGCTGCTCCGTTAAGGGTCTCAGCCTCTC
>Ga0247832_1005189_pt1 | contig 15341 bp, 11 predicted proteins | sample LaCruzMarch2015__10_FD_192407 | JGI IMG/M metagenome (GOLD analysis project Ga0247832, IMG submission 192407) | Freshwater microbial communities from meromictic Lake La Cruz, Castile-La Mancha, Spain - LaCruzMarch2015_4m | ecosystem: Environmental > Aquatic > Freshwater > Lake | place: Spain... | reverse complement strand
CTCTGTGAATTGCCCCAGACTTACCTACGAAGTACGTAATTACTTCGTCGAGGGATGAATTCCTACGACAATCAACTGCCTACACAAACTTGTACTCAAGGTGTCACGTAAATGCTGGTGTATGATCCTCCTCATCGTCACGATTTACACCTCGCCATGACAAGGCATTGTGCAATACCTCTTAATCATTTTTCACACACAAAAACACACCTTGTGAGTAGTCTACGTGTCGCCGCATTGCCACAATATTGGATTACTTCTCTACAACACTGTCATTATATCAAACCATGGTCAAGCCTCCCCCTCCCCCACAGAAGAATACTTTGCTATCCTACCTCACTAAGGCTGGGACGGCTACTGCTTCATCGACGACGCCAACGACGCCGACGACGACACTGCAGATTCGTTGATCAACAACAACTCATCAGCTTCTACATCTACGACGATGACGACGCCAACGACAACGACCACGGAATCTTCGAGCAACAACAACTCTTCCGCGAGCAACGACAACTCTTCTGCCGTCATAGCATTGTCTACAACCATGGTTCGACCTTGTATGAACACAGCCCTAAATCTCCCTCGTTTTTCGTCACCGGGTCTAATGACTACAATCCAATCAGAGGACAATCCAATATCCCCCGGGGGGGATAGTGGGAGTAATATCAGATGGTAGGAATACATCACGCCTATCAAGCTAGAGTCAACCGCTCAGGGTGTTGTGAATGATATCGAGACCATCTTGGCCGAGGGTGAAGTGTTTTACGCATTCGGTGCTGGGAAGTACAGAGTGGAAGAGGAGGCTTGGACGCGCAGTAGATCCATAATCTCCAAAGAGAATGGAGACAGCGTAATACCATCTGAGTTGAAGTATAACTACAAGTGGAAGTCTGTGTTGAGCCTCTACACATCCACTAATCCCGACAATGTGAATGCAGTTGAAAAGAGAGTACACCAGCTCATGTATGAGGACCCAAGGTCAATCTGGCTGGAATGCGGAATGGGAGGTGTCAGCCATGTATACGAGGATGGGAAATATCTGATGCAAACATTCACGCTCGGGATTATTCACGGGCCCAGAAGGGTCTCAGTTTTTGCGGCCAAGCATCCACGCAAGCTCATCACGATTTAGGATCTGGAGGGGATAAATTATATATATATATCTAAACAATTACTAAACTAATTATTCATTGGTTTGACGAACACACCCCTAACCCTATCAGAAAATCTATGCATAGCTCCAGACTGGGCATGTTCAGTAATAAAAGCATTCAACTTCCTGGATCTCGTGAGAGCTAGAAGTGTGAGAGAGGGACGGCTTCAATGTCGACGAGACTACACTGTGAATCTTCAAGTAGATGATAGTTTTCCCATATAAATATAATAATAAATATAATATACATCTCTGATAACGTCATTTTTTATTGGTGCACCTCTCGTCATCTTCCACGGCAGATGATACCATGCGAAATCATCATCTTCCCACCCATCTTACCATAATTCAAACCAATCCACGTTCCAAAATTAGAAGTTACTACACTTTCCATACAACATATCCTGCTACAGCTCCTCCTTGTGTATTGACAAAGACCACCACGAATTATACAATAAAAGTATATACTACCGAGTATTACACCAACAAATGAACCAACTAATACTTGCATAATGGTATGATCATGTAGATATACTCTACTTAGTGGTATTGGCAGTAATAGTATGATCCACAAAATTGCATAATAATGAAGTATCCACATCGATGATGTCAATTGTGCTTGTTGTGATGGAGATTCTTGACGATCCAATGTAGACATTCCTTCCGGTAATATTTGCCTACCCTCGCTGTTTTCTAATGATTCGACGTTTGTTCGCCCCTCTGAAGTCGTATAGTGGTTCTCTACTAATTGATGCTGATGTGACCTGTCATCATCTTTGACCTCGTCAGCATAATTGTTCTCTAATTGATGGTCATCTGCATTTAATATATCCAAAGTATAATTCTCAACTGGGGATTCTCCTTGTGATATCCGATCTTCTTCTGATGATAGCCACCCATAACCCCACATAAAGGTTTGTCCTATGTGTACCTCAGTCACGTTGTTTACTATCATGAACATATTTTCCTTTCCAAACAAGTTCGGATGATACATGAATAGCTCTAACAGTATATATGTGAGCAATCCAATCGATGAGACTGAATGACCACTGACAGATGACAGAATCACATACAATATTTGAAATATATTTGATGAATTGCACACAAGGAATCATTTGCAGTAGAGAGTATTGTGTAGAAGATATCCTACGTTCTTACTTACCTTGGCATGCCATAGGAATCGAAGTATAAACAACTCCCAATTGGACGATATTGGTGTATAATATTCTTAAATAGTATATCATTAATTAATGATGTGAATACTATCATACCCAATCGAGTTAGTAAATTAACATTCCCACATGATAAAAATGTACATATATAATATATACCAATTAGATAGGGACATAGTAATGAATAGCCAATTGCTATTATAGTAATGAATGACATTGTGGATGATGTTTGTGATGATGCATCGTCAAATGGATTGGATGTTCCTGCGTATGAAATACCAATGCCAGGAAAGAGTCGTCGACCACATGACGAATGTATGCATTCACCATTAGAATTTGAACATGTCGTTGTATCATCAAGACCGGTGCATTGAGTCATTGTTATTGTTTGATTAGTAGTAGATTCATCACTGCGATTGCCATTGTTGTTGCTGTTGCGACTGCAAATGAATACACCTGCCATCTTCTTCTCTTTATTAGCAATTTGCTTGCTCCCCATAATGAGGAAGTATGTTATGTACATGACAAATGCAAGTTGGCAGAGCCATCGTAGATATACACCGAGTGGACGACGCATGGCATATTCTTTTATGTAGAAGTGGGTCTTGACCCCTTTGTACGTTTGAGCTCAAAATTTCTTCATACTTAATTTCATGAGCGGCCGAGGCCGGGCTAGTGGTCGAGGTGGCGACGATGGTGGACGCGCTACTGCTGCTCGATTCGGTGGAAGAAGTAGTGGAAGTGGTGGTCGTAGTATAATCGGTCGAAGCAACGCAGGACGGAATCCATATCCACAGCAGGGTCGCCATCCTCCTCCTTCTCGCAATGCACAGCAGCAACAACAACAACAACACCACCATCCTCCTCCTCCTCAGAGAGATGGAGAAAAGGGTGCATCAGCACATACAGTCTCAGAAGAGTATCGTATCCAACTAACACGTGTATTAATGGCATTGCGTGAAACGTCTGACGATACGACCACCAATGTTGATGACGCTACGACCAATTCACAATCCATTACACTTCCGAATGACTTGACCAATACCCAACGTAAATTTGTACATGAATTAGCCAAGCAGTTAGGGCTGAAGAGTAAAAGTTATGGCAAGGGTGATGATCGAAAGGTTGTAGTTAGCAAGGTCTTATGCAGTCGTAGTGGAGGTATCGGTGGCATTCTTGGTGGGACTGTTGCTGTGAATGGTGGGTCAACATCCTCATCATCGTCCTCATCATCGTCGTCGCTAACTCTACCCACAGAGGCACAATATAAACAAGTCCCACGTATCAATGTGGGCAGAAAAGGAGAGGAGGCATTATATAAACATATTACTAAATATCCTCCATCGATGAAGGAGGATGCTGAATCAAGAGAAACTGGATCATCAATGTTGTCACAGCATCCTGCCGCTGTTCTTGATCTGGTACAGTCATCAAAAGTAGCTACTACTACTAATTGTAGTCGACAAACACACAATAATCAACAATGTTACCAACAGAAGCAGAAGCATCACCCTCCTAAAACACAACATCAGTACAATAAAATGATACAACAACGCAAGCAGAGTCATGAACAATTACAACAAAAGATGATATCACAATCACAATATAAACAAATGATAAAACAACGCAGTAATTTACCAGCATACGCTTATGCCAATGATGTATGCAATGTATTACGCAACACTTCCAATCAAGTTGTTATACTCACGGGTGATACAGGATGTGGCAAATCCACTCAAGTACCACAATTCATATTAGATGATAAGACCATCGGCCCGACAGCTAATATTATAGTCACACAACCACGTAGGATAAGTGCTATATCTGTGGCAGAACGTGTAGCATCGGAACGATGTGAAATTATTGGTTGTACTGTAGGATATTCAGTACGATTAGAAAATTGTAATTCATCACAAACACAGTTACTTTTTTGTACACCAGGTGTATTAATGAAACGATTACATCCAAGTGGAAAGTCAGACGTAGTCGAGGATAGGAACGTGACTGCTACTACTACTACTACAATGGCTAGACTAGCCGAGTATACACATATAATCATGGATGAGATTCATGAACGTGATAAGAATACAGAATTTTTAATGATTGCATTACAAGACCTGCTCGAAGTACGGGAAGACTTGAAATTAATATTAATGTCGGCCACTATGCCTACACGTGAATTGGCAGAATATTGGTGTGGCGTTGGACGTAGAAGACAGGCCAAGAAGCCTGAAGAATACACAAAGATGAAGAAGATGAGTGACGAGGATTGTGGTGTTGATGGCATTGTTACTACTGGCTTTGCCCCCGCTGGCTCTGCTGTTGCAATGCCAATTGAAATTAATATCCCTGGTCGTACATTTCCCGTGCAAGAATTTTTTCTTGAAGATGTACTATTAATGACTGGAGTGAGTATGGCACATCCGGACGAACCTGACATGGATCAAATTGATTCTGACTTACTGTCATTGTTGTGTAGTAAACGCAACAACAATAATAACAATAACAGCAGCAACAACAACAACAACAAGAATTCAGTTGGGAATGGGAAGAAAAGTAACAATGCAGGACGATCACCACCACAGTCTTTGTTGCTGTGGGAGGAAAGTACATCATTGACATGTGTCATGTGCAACCGATCGGGATTTAAATGTGCTGAAGAATTTGGAACACACATTGCACTTTGTGATGGTGGGGGAAAAGGAGAATTAGTGTCAATGTTGGAATTGGAAGATAAAGTTAGGTCTATGGATGTTAGCAGTGCTAACGTTGGCGGATTTGATTTATCGGATGTAACTTCATCAATTCCTGACGGTGAAGACTTAGTAAATGGCAAATCCGCTCGTGTTGATATAATGGAGGATGAAATGGAAGACTATGATGATGATGATGATGATGTGGGATGCGGTCTCATCGGTGGCAAGTGGGATGGACAGTCTCCTTTTGGAACTGATACGGCTGTCCCAACGAAGAACAAACCTACATTGACTGAGGATGAACTATTAACACGCTATCAAACCATGTATGACGATGAAGAGATTAATTATGATCTTACACTTGCCCTCGTCCGATATGTGAATCAATCATCCTATGGAGATGGAGCAATCTTAATCTTCTTTTCGGGTTGGGCAGATATAAGTGAATTCTTGATGATCCTCGAGAGTACACCACCGTTCAACAATCGGTCTCAATTTGTGTTATATCCTCTACATAGTGGTATTCCCAGCAAGGAACAACGACAAGTATTTATCAAACCTCCAAGAGGGATGCGAAAAATCATATTAGCAACAAATATAGCTGAAACGTCACTAACAATCGAAGATGTGGCATTCGTCATTGATACCGGTCGGTCAAAGGAAAAGAGTTATGATCCACATTTAAAAACGAGCACATTACAAGAATCTTGGATTAGTCAAGCAAGTGCCAAGCAACGAAAAGGAAGAGCCGGTCGGTGCAAAGCTGGTGTATGCTTCCATTTGTTCTCGAGGCGAAGACATGCATCTATGCGACCATTTGTGGAGTCAGAGCTAATACGAACACCACTGGAAGAGATTTGCTTACAATGCAAACAATTAAAATTAGCTCCGGGTGGACCAGACGAGCCTAATGGTATTCCTGCATTCCTTTCGAAGGCTATGACTCCTCCTCATACAAAGAGTGTGATGAACGCTCTCGAACTACTTTGTGCATTAGGTGCCATGGATGAGGAAACGAACGAACTTTCTAATCTTGGCAGTTGTCTTTCTGCATTAAGTCTTGAACCACGTGTGGGAAAGATGGTCATCATGAGCTACCTGATTGGTTGTGCCAAGGCATCCTCATCAATGTCAGTGGCAATGTCGCACAAATCCTTATTTAGTATCCCACCTCCATCGATGCGTAAAGCATCGGATATGTCTCGTGTGAAACTCTCGGAGTATTCCAATAGTGATCAAATTACCAGTTTGAATGTATTACGTAATCGTGACATTGTTGCCAAACGTGGGATGGGTCACTTGGCAGGATGGTGTCGACAGAATTATCTGAATTACTCATCAGTAACTATGGTTTCTCAACTACGAACAGTAGTATCACGTGAACTGGAAGGTCTTGGTTTTCCTCCCTGCTCCACTACTGGATATCACAATCGTTTTGGTGATACGAATCCAGCTATCCTTCAGGCATCTATTTGTGCCGGGTTATACCCAAATGTGGCATTTCGATGTAATGGCGATGTTAATTTTAGTACATTGACGAACAGGAAAGCCAAAATTCATCTTGGTAGCGTCAATGCCGTCAAGTCTCAACCATTGAGTAATAAATGTCAAGTGGCCGACAATCAAGTCGAATTTGTTATCTTTGGTGAGATGGTAAAAGGTAAGGCAATGTTTACAATGGAAAACACCACCCATCTTGTATCTCCATTACCACTATTACTACTTAGTGGACGGTTACATGTCAAGCAAATTCAACTTGCACAGCCTACGAATAGTAACAGCAATGATAATTCGACTTCAGTAGGAGTAGTAGTACCAATCCAGAAATCAATATTATCATTGGATGATTGGTTGGTTTTTCTATGTGAATCAAATGTTGCTGCAGCATTAGTAGTGTTACGACAGCGTTTAGACTCGGCATTCTCACGATTAACAACCAACCCTTCGAACTACTTGAGCGAGTTGTCTGCCGCAGAGAAGGATGCTATTGAAACTTTAAGTCAAGTATTGAGTAGTAGTCATAATGCCGCGCTGGGAATCAAATGAAGTCTCTTGGGCGGACGAGGGATATTTGACATGATTGTCAAAATAAACAGCGAGAGAATGTAATGACCAGAGTGCAAGGTATAAAACGAAAAAAAAAAAGTAGAAACCGAAAAGTAGGACTATATGATCTCTTGCACATGTTTTAAGATTGTTTATGCCTCGTGCAATGCATACTTGTTAGTAGTGTTCCTACCGCCACCCCACCTAGTAGCACCGTCATTCTCTCTATCATTGTCCATATATGATGATGATGAGGATAACGATGTCGTCATTGATGAAGTTGTTGTACCTGCTCGAAATGCCTCAATCATTCCAAACAATGACATGACTAATACACAAACACACATTGTAAGTATGCCATCTTGTATATCAACATCTGCTTCATTAATCCATATATATTCCACATGAAACTTCTTTGGCACTGAGGTTGTGGTTGTTGTATATTTGACAGTCCGATGTACAGCATGTATCATACCATCACCACTGGAATATATAATTGTAATTAGTAGTGACTCTAATACACGATACTTTTTATTGCTGTTGTTATTATTGTTGTTGTTGTTGTTGTTGTTGTTGTAAATATCTACCCACGGTATATGATGAAATCCATCGTCAAATGATATTGATAAACGCAAATGTCGTTGTGGTTCTTGTTCCTGTTTATTATTATTGGTATTTGCATCCTCCTCCATAGTCGTCGTCGTCGTCGTAGCAGCGTGTAAATATTCTGGACCGTGGATCAATGTCCTAATATCAAAGCTTGTACGTGTCGATATCCCAAATCTTGGTAATTGATGCCGGTACGCCTCAATCATGTTGGTGGCCGAGCTACTACTGATGCCAGTACTCGTTGTGCGTATTAGTATTCCCACGGCATCCCCTATTCGATATGCATGTGAGCCTGACGAAATTATCACCAATAAAAACAACAACATCATCTTCCGCGGAAGGTTACTGAAGAGTGCTGCTTGAGTACTAGTAGCACTTTTCTGGTAAATAATATCCAAGGCACGTGTCATGATGTGTTGGGAAAATTGATAGCCGAGAGCGGGGGCAAAATGAATGAAGAATAAATGAGAATGCTCCACGAGGGCGATGATGATGATGATGATGATGTGCGTCTATATCTACACAATAACAAGGCATGCAGTGCCAACAACGACGCAACAATTCTTACAAATAATGTTTCGTCGGTGAAATAATCAGTCCACCTCCCGCAAAAAAAACGACCACACCAACACACACACACACAAAACAAAAACAAGACGTCGGGAAAATAACGAGCGTCAACAACAACAACAACAACAACAACAACAACAACAACAACAACAACAACAACAACAACAACAATGAGGGGAGTCGTTCGTAAGGCCAAGGGTAGTCGAAAAAGCAAGGGGGTGAGTAGTTTTGCGCTGTAATGATGATTGGTGCGGTACAATAATCGCTGTATCTTTTTGTTTTTGGGTATCCTTTTGTTTGATCAGGGGAGTGTATGATAGTAAAAATTGGAGTGTGATTGTTTTGGAGCGAGGACGAAAAGGAAGTTAATGATTCATCCAATATACATGCATACAATAGTAATACGGTTAGGAGAAATTTACGTCCCAGCAGTGTGATAAAAAGAATAATCACGAGCTATGTAGTTGCGGGCTGCAGCAGTAACATACGATACGACGAAAAGCATTCTCTCACTCCCGGCGTGGAGGAAATTAACGAAAGAGAGAGGGGATGTGCTCGTACGGATAAGATATGGCGTGACGGAGGTGAGATATCATTTCAACAGCAAATGCAACGCTTCTTGGGTGTCAGGGGGGGGGACAAGACACCTCAAACCACGACAAACATACCACGTCGCCAAAATTCCCACACACACTTGATCACCGCGCTGTGTGGTGTCATTGTGGAAGTACGGATGGTGCGGTAGCAATAGTTTACGTCCCCCAACACGTTGTCTCTCCAACTATTATTCCAATCCTGCTAACTAGCTACAGGGTTGTGCTATTAATTGTTGTTCGTCGTCGTCGTCGTCGTCGTCGTCGTCGTTCCTTTTTGTTGAGGATACATACTTATATAATGTCAACATCATGTCAATTGTCTGCCGACATTCGACGGGAAGAATGCACCTCGTCGGACAACAACAGCAACATCGGGCTAAATGACAAAGCGGATGATGATGCAGCCATCAAGGGTGAGAATATTTTTTTGGAGGAGGATGACGATGATATTCTTTGCTCACCAATACCGGAACAGCTTGGCTACTATTGGCTCTCATCCACCTCTTCTGGTCGTCGAGGGAGTAGTATTACCACCGATTCCAAGCATTGCAGTGATGGCGTACAGCGAGATGATAACAACAATATTGACAGATCAAGTAACGCGACAAAATGGCCAGTAATGTCCATTGACAATTATTGCTGCTATGGAACCGGCAGCATGAGTGGGAGTAGCAGATGCAACAATTACAGTATAACAACATCATCATCATCACCAACTTCAACTCAGAATCATAACAGTCGTCTACGAGGTCGTACATTTACTCTTAATAGCAATACTTACTGCAGTAATAATATTACTGCCTTAGAGGCATACAATAGAGGCATGTTATTTACATACCTAATCTCAAAGATATCAAATCATTTACTAGACTGTGGTGATGGCAGTGGCAGTGGCAGCTGCCATTGCTACGAAGAATATCATGATTTATCATGCTCCTCCTGTTGCTCTATTTTTGGTCGTCAGCAACACAACAATAACTACAACAACAACGATGATGATCCTACCATAGCTACTACTAAAACTAGTGACTTGGAAATTAAACTAAAAAAAGAAAGATTGGAACGACGTTGGTCTGGACATCAACCACTTGTACCTGATACATGGTCATCATCATCATGTGATGACAATAACAACAATATGATGTCACCGTTAGAACTACGTAACTGGAAATTACGTCGTAAACGTAGCGTATTATTATCATCATCATCGTCGTCGAATAATAGTCAGTTACTACCATTATTATCACCAGTCGAGGAAATACGACTTGCGGCCTCGTCCTTTGCTAATATACGCTGTTATCCATCATTATTACTAGATGGGGGTAGTGTTAGTATGGAGTAGAAGTCACCATTGCCGTCAGAGAAACATCCTTCGGTACCTCCTTCGTCTCCCAAGTGGACTGATGTTGCACGATCAGCATTATTGTCACCCACTACTATCTCTCAGAAGAATAGTGGTAATTGCAGCAGTATGTTCCTCTTTCACGACGAGGGATGCGCTTCCACAAATGACAGCGACGTCTCATTCACCACCAACATTATCTTCATCGCGGTTTCCCATCCAGGAGCTTGTTGTTGGGAGACAACACGAAGAGGAGGTGGAGGAAGCTAAGCATTCAACAATTGACGAAGAACTCTCTCGCAAGTAGTAGTAGTAGTAGCACTAGCAATAGTATATCGTCAATGCATAAACTACCATATTCAAGTCCTAGATTGATACATTCACGACAAATACTGAAGCAATGAATGCCACACAGAATAGTATGTCAAAGTTGATTCGACCTGGTGATGGTAGTGCAGGCGACGACTGAAGAAGCCTAACATGATTCTGCATTTTGCTGTCGATTCGAAAGATATGGGAGAATGGGGGAGATTAGTCTTTATATTGATATATTTTCTGCACAATCGCTCACTCTCTCACTTTGTTTGTTTACTAATCGCAACAAAAATAACGATATATTTCTCAGAGTGAGACGCCTGCTCCTGCCCCGGTAGTTGCTCCGTCGGTCGCCGTGGCTGATGCATCCAAGACTATGGCTGCGGCCACATCCGTCCTTGCCGTGGACAAACGCAAGGCTCGTCAATCTCTCTCCATCCCCAAGGGATCGCCAGAGGCTTTGGCAGCGGCGCAGGTTGAGTCTAGTGTCACACGGTCTGTTACGTCTACTGGCAGTGTAACTGGAAGCATTACCGGTACGAACGTAGGTGGTGGTGCAAGCGTAACTGGCAGTGTAACCGGATCATTCGCTGGTGGACTACCACAGGTTGGTAGTCCTCCCTCGGCATTACGGGAGCTCCCTGCTTTAAGAGACGCACCACCGAATAAGCGTGAGGAACTATTCAAGTTAAAGTTGCAGCTTTGTGGGGTCATATTCTCCTTTGATGATCCAACGTCTGATAAACGTGGGAAAGATATGAAACGTCAAACGTTACTTGAGCTTGTCGACTACGTCAACACTCCTGCCGGACAGAAGATCTTTACTGAATCTGTAATGTCGGATCTGATGGCAATGGTGTCTGCCAATGTCTGTCGTGCCCTCCCCCCTGCCACCGACGACTTTGATCCTGAGGAGGATGAACCAGTCCTTGAACCAGCATGGCCTCATTTACAGGTGGCATATGAATTCTTCCTCCGATTCATTGTTAGTTCCGAGGTTAATGCCAAGGCCGCGAAGAAGTATGTTGATCAACGTTTTTGCCTCCAGCTTGTGGAATTGTTCGACTCTGAGGACCCACGTGAACGTGATTACCTTAAGACGATATTGCATCGCATCTATGGTAAGTTTATGTCTCACCGGTCCTTCATCCGCAGGGCCATATCGAATGTATTCTACCGTTTTGTGTACGAGACCGAGCGTCACAACGGTATTGGTGAACTACTCGAGATCCTTGGCTCCATCATTAACGGATTCGCCATACCACTCAAGAAGGAGCATCTTCAGTTCCTAGTGCGAGCACTCATCCCACTTCACAAACCAAAGTGCGTGGGGTTGTACCATCAACAGCTATCGTACTGTATCATCCAATATGTGGAGAAGGATGCCGACACTGCCACTCCGATCCTGAATGGGTTCTTCAAATGTTGGCCTTGGTCATGCTCTGGAAAGCAGGTCCTATTCCTGAACGAGCTCGAGGAGATCCTCGAGCTTTTGGGGGCAGACCAACTCAACCAGATAAGCAAAACACTCTTCACGAATCTTGCCCGCTGTCTCGACTCGGACCACTTCCAGGTTGTTGAACGCGCTCTATTCCTATGGAATAATGAGCATCTCGTGAACAGTGGATGTCTGTCCCGGTTGAATGCCCAGACGGTCCTGCCGATTATCTATGGTCCGCTGTACAAGAATAGCTCTGGACATTGGAACGCCACTGTTGAGGGTCTTGCACAGAACGTGCTGAAGATGTACATGGAGTATGACCTTGTGCTTTACGATCAGTGCACTACCGCATACTTTAAGGAGGAGGAGGAAGCCAAGAAAAAGATCCAGGCAATTGCTGATCGTTGGCAGGCAATTGAAAAGATGGCGATTGCCAACAGGAACCTAAGAATGATTGCAACGGCCTAGATTGGGCGGATTTGATAATGATAGACCACTCGGCTATTCTATTGTTACATCAATGACTTGTAAGAGATGATATATGTTTAGGAAAGTCACTGCACACGTGAGCTATAAGATGTAAAAGAAATGGAATGAGTAATACACTATTGCAATACTTTTTATGCTTCATAGCATGTTAATGCTTGCCGGTATGCACACCTTTTCCACTGCTTCAATTGTGTAATTCGAGCCACCCATTAATCGAAGTTTTACGTCGTGATATGCCAACAGTGTTGGTCGATGCCCAACAGAGATGAACGTAAGTCCTGAGAGTGTAATCGTTGATTGATCATCACTGCTGTATCGTCTGTGATCCTTGCCTGCCATGCTCAATAGCAAAGAATACATATTCCGTTCAGCATCAACATCGAGAGCGGAAGTAGCTTCATCGACTATAACAAGACGGGGCTGGTTGACAATTACTCTCCCGAATGCTAAACGTTGTTGCTCACCTAGACTCAACGTATTCCCCCAATCTAGTACTGCATTAAGACCTTTGATCGGATCTTTTCCATCTCCAAAACGATATGGTAACTCCTTAAGATCAACCTTTGCTAACACGTCTAGTAAGTCTTTATCGGTCCAAGACTCACGAAGCACGTGAGCACGGCTTGTTTGCGTGTTGTGTGCATCCGGATGGGCGTCATCAGCAGTCAACAATTCGGTAGAGGGGTAAAGCAACTGATCCTTCAATGAACCAAGAGCGCAATATGGTCTCTGTGGCAAAAAGTATACCTCATCGTCTGGTATGCGCATAATTTCTCCTGATCCGGACGTCCATAGACCGGCAATCGCTCTCAAAAGTGAGGACTTCCCAGAACCTGAATTACCAACGATGAGTAGATTCTCACCCTCATTCACTGCCAAATTTAGATTATCAATCAATGTTCGTTTGCGATCAGGTGTCATAAGACATAAATTCGTTATTTGTAGGAGAGTATTACGTCCATTGTTGGCAATTGATGATGCCAGCATGCGGTTCAGATTCAATTCAATGTCTTCCCTAGTTCCCACATGAGTATTTCCTGACTTTAGCAGCATGGAGGCTTCACCACCATCATCATGAGCGTCTATTTTGTGAGGAGGTTCATTCAACACTCTTTCCTTGCTGGGCAATGCCAACAGTCCCGTCGTGATATTCCTTAATGTATCAGCATCTCGCATAGCCTCATAAAAGGATGAAAGTCGTTCAATCCCCGCCGAGAATGAACTTAGTTGTTCAAACTGATTCACAATTACTGTCAAATCATTCAATATATGATTAAATGCACCATTCGATTGTGATATTACCCCGAGCTGTATCTTCCCTGCAAAGTATTGTGGCGCCACAACGGCCACGGGCACAACCTGTATCAAATATTGATAACAGGTTGTGAAGAATTCAAGATTACGTTGTGCTACATTGATCATACGTCGATTGTCAATAACACGTGATAGCCGTAATTTGGCCTCTATCCCCTCCACATCTTCTCCACCGTAAAAGGCAATTGATTCTGCATTCTCACGTATACGAACAAGTAGGTATCGTAAATCAGCCTCACGACGTAGTTTGTCAAAGTTTAATGGAAGTAGAGCTGTGTGTGCAATAACGACAAAACAAACATGGTGAGTTGTTGTGGCAAAATTGTAAAAAGGGGGAAATGAGGTGTGTATATGTAAGGTACAGTATCTTACATTTGCCAATATATACAGTCATGAAAGTACCAAACGCTGCATATATAATAATAGTGCCAAATAATTGTGGTTGTATCGAATACAATATAAGACTAAATGATACTAAATCAATGATTGATGTGGCCAACGTAATAAATAATTGTAAACTAAATGCAGTAAATGTTCGTACATCCTCTGTTATACGTTGATCTGGATTATCAATCCTTGGTGATGTATTAATTGGGGAAGTTACACCAGTATCGTCGTCGTCATTAATACTACTACTCCTCTCCACTCCCACTAATTCAACTGATGACGTTGTTGACGATACACCAGCTATATCGCGTTCTAAGGAATAATAAACTCGATTACTCTTATACAATACTAATGTGCGTTCCGTCATCCATTCTCTCCAATGTACCGCCAATTGTTCACGTTGATATCTATACATTACCGATACGGGCGCACCGACAATTAGTGCCGAACCAAACTTAACTAACATGGTATAAAATTCATCGGTATTCTTATTACTCAATGCATTCCAAAAATCTTTCGATATGTAAGAGAATGTCACCGAGACACCGCTGTTGATTAATGTTAATGCTATCATGATATAAAATAGTTGTCGACCGGGTTGTGATTCAATATAGTACGGAATGGACATGGACCAGAATTGGGTTAGTAGCTTCGATGCTTTGGCGAGCGTCATTTGCTCTGCCGCATCAATATCATCGTTGCGGCTGCTGGTGTCATTGTCGACGTTATTGATATTTCCATCGCCATCGTTGTCTTTTGCTTGGCTTCCAAGCTGGAAGATCGATGGAGGCGAAGACGACGAAGATATGCGAAAGAAATTCGCTTTATGATGATATTTCGATGGCTTTGGAGCAGATGCGACGGAGCGTCGATGGCTTATACAACCGCTGTTATTACTACTGCACCATGCCTCCACCAATGACAGGGAAGATGCTAGCTTTATGCAGGAGCAGCATGCAAGCAGTAATACTACTCTTGGCGGCGGCAGGACCATCGTAATGAATAATGACTCAATCATTAGATTATTTCTACATAAATACTTCGAAATTCAAATTTCAAAATCAATGTGGCTGCGGAGCTTCGCGGACTTCCTCTAGTGGATCTGTGATCAATCGAGCGCTACTCATTTCTCCCTTCCGGTTCGTGGATTGCCCTCTTTTGGCTTCCCGCTGAGACGCTGAGTTTAAAACGACTCCGCGCTTCTCATCAAT
>Ga0247832_1005186_pt1 | contig 15344 bp, 16 predicted proteins | sample LaCruzMarch2015__10_FD_192407 | JGI IMG/M metagenome (GOLD analysis project Ga0247832, IMG submission 192407) | Freshwater microbial communities from meromictic Lake La Cruz, Castile-La Mancha, Spain - LaCruzMarch2015_4m | ecosystem: Environmental > Aquatic > Freshwater > Lake | place: Spain... | reverse complement strand
AAAATAACACTTTTTTCGCTTCTTCACAAGGGGGAAGGTTTCTTCCTCTTTGTTTTGAATTGTTTCGTTATTTAAAATGACTCGTATAGTTGCATTTAATACTTGAATCTAAGATTAATAAAAAGTATTTAACAATCGCAATAATATATTTTCTGACAAATAGTCTAAATAGAATATATTCCCAAAGTTTGTGGAGTTCATATCTTCAAAACGATATAAGAAAATCTGAAATTTTTTTTCAAATGAATAATAAACTTTATTTAGGCGAAACAAATAGTTTTGGTGAATATGATACTTACAGTGATACACTAATTTCAAAGGCTTCTGTTTCAATCAATAAACAGTTTGTTGATTATTCCTTTTCAATTTCCAATTCTGGGTATGTGATTATGAATCAGAGTTTATATGTTTATGACCCATTAGTAAATAAATGGGAAATGTTAATTCAAAATGTTCCTGTAAAATCTGGGGGCAATGTTCAGGTACTTAATGGCAAAGCTTATTTTTTTTCCTCTGAAATTTTACCTTATTGTGTAAAATATTCTGATGAAGTTTGGGAATTCAATCCGTTGAATGGTGTCTTTTTAAGAAAAAATAATATACCAATTAAAATAGTTGGTTTTAGCGGATTTCTTACTATGAATTGTTACTGGACGCTAATCAATTCAATTGTATTTAAGGGGAGAATTTTTATTTTATCCAATTACATGGATAATGAGAATCCTGGTTCTGTTTTTACGGAATATTTTCCATTAAGTGATAAATTTGAAATAATATCTCGACTTCCCCCTTCTAAAAATTCTTATTCGGCTACATTATTTCAAAATTCTGATAAATTATATGCCTACTTTTATGATGGACTAAATGGTGATATAAATTTATATCAATTTGAAGAATTAAATAATACTTGGATAAATGTTAATGAAGAAAATGATTTTTTTAAAGTGTTTTATGCTAATGGTTATCGGTATCCAGATGCACTGCTTTTAAATATGAAGTATTATTTTGATAATGACATAGATAAAAAAAAATCTGTAAAACCTGCTCAAACAATATTAATCAATGGCAGAAATTATTCCAATACTAAATTATTTAATCCAAATTCAAATGTTTATATAGATTTTGATGAAATCCAATATGTTAATTCAAAATGTATAAATAAAAATGAAAACGTAAAAGTTAAATTTAAACTAAATAGCTTTAATATTGATTTATCAACACAATTATTTGTACAGATTTCTGATTCAACTGGGAAATTTAAAGATGGGTTGAATTTTATTCCAATTTCAATTGATTCAATTGTAAAAAAGCGAAGAATAGATTGGGGTGATAAAAGTTTAAATCAATTTAATAATTATTTAAAATCAATTTATACAAGTTCGTTGACCATTGATTCAAAATTTTTACTTCAAAAGTTTAAAATTAGAATTATGACAAAAATTCCAGGCACTTTTTCTTCATCTAAATCAATTTCAAGCTTAGGAATTTATTTTAACCCAGAAATGCCGATTTTAAAGTCATTTGACAATGAAAATAATAGATACGATATTATACCAATTGATACAATTTGTTATGGCTCAATTAAAAAATTTGTAAATTTGTATTTTAATGGTCAGGATATTTGGGAAAGAGAGGGAAGATATTACGAGAACAATACAGATTGTATTCAATTTGGAAGTACACCTATTTGCTTTGATAAGGGTGGAAATACAAATACATTAAGGGTTACAGAAGATGGGACATATCGAGTAAAAAGATCTGTGAATGGTTGTTCAGCGTATTCTAATCAATTTATAATTAAAACACTTCAAGCACCTTCATCTCCAATTGGAGATTTGCAGTTTTATGGAAAATCAATATTAAATAATCTAAAAGATTCTGCAAGAATAGTTAGTACCTCAGCTTCTAATATTGAATTTATTTGGAGTTATAATAATGCGGTCATTAAAAGGAACGATGAAGCATTTGTTATTGCAAAAATTCCAGGCAATTATTTTGCAACAGCAAAATTTAAAAATACTGGTTCGTATGTTTGCGGAAGAAAACAAATGCTAAATTTATCATGTTCCTCTTGTCTACCTTTAAATTTCAAATATAATTTTCCAATTGATGCTATTGTCGGAGATGAAATATGGTCAATTCCAAATATAATTACAACACCAAATACAATTTATTCAATTAGCCCAGCTCTACCAATAGGTGTAGTAATTAATTCCAATAATGGGGCAATATCTGGTAAATCTTCAGAAATATTAACAGAAAAAATATTTACGGTTAATGCAAAAAATGAATATGGAATAGTGTCAACTAACATTTCAATTAAAATTTCACGATTTAATCATATACCTCGTATCTTAAATGAAAAAATTATAATTTCTAATTTTATAAAAAAAGGTGAAATCCTAAAACTTTCAATTGTTGATGACGATAATGATCCTATGTCCTTTGAATTATTAAATCAATTAAATAATTTCAATATTTTACCCAATGGGGATTTAATTTTATTAAATGATGGAATTGATAGTAATTTGTTAGAATATATTGATTTGAAGATAAATGATGGGTATAGTTTAATAACTAAAAGAATACAATTAATTTTTTGTGAAAGTCTAAAAGAATTGAATTTCAATATAACAACTAATAAAATATTTAATTCCAATACCAATATAACTTCTTCAATGAAAGTCTATGGTTCAAATGTCAAGATAAATGCTAAAAATAATGTGTTTTTAGGTCCCGGGTTAATTATTGAAAAAGGTTCAATTTTTGAAGTTAATCCTGGTATTGGATGTCCAAAGTAAAGATTTTCTCCGATCCATTAGGGTCTTCGGCACGAGACCTTAATGGCATTGGTTTAAGCAATTATGGAAAATTGTTTTGACCCTATATCAAGATGTCTGGGTTTTAAAGACCAATGCCTCAGTATCTCTGAAAAAGGAGACACTTATGGAACCTAAACCCGGAGGGGCTTAATATCGGTAGAAAGAAACAACCTCACCATTCAAATCAAGCCCCATCGGGGCGACCATCATACGGCGAATTTAAAAAACGGCTGATGGCTTCGCTTATTTTACTCGTTTTAAGCATTAAACCAACAAGAAATTAATTATTTATACAATCACTAAAACAAAAAACTTAAAATGACATTTACCGAGTTTATTAGAACTAAAGAACTATTTGACAATGGCTCAATGGAGAGTATCAGAAATGCTGATTTAGATGCTTTTCTTTTTGAAAATAAATGGTATCCTGTTAGGCAATTTGTAGCTTCTATACATCAGGGCGTTACCAACCAAGAAGCAATTAAAAAGTTAGTTTTACTTATACCTTATCTTAGAATAAAGGAAAATGTAGATTTTAGAGGTTCTACTCTTCCTATTTCATTAACACCAGAAGAAAAGCTAGTTGAGGCTAGATATGCGATGTTAAGAGTAAATGACTTATCATACAATTAATTTTCTGACTTCCCAGTTTGCCCAAGTATTTACGAATGAAACAAGAATTTCAGCCCAATTTTAATCCATAATCGAGTTATTAGCAGAGGTGTCAGCCGTTTTTATAAGGGCAGTAGAGAATAAGATGGCAAAGGCAGTGGCAAAAAATAGGTTTCAAAAATCTATTTAAACCAAGCCTTCGTTCTCACTTGTCATTTTAAAAACGGCTGATGGCTTCGCTGATTTTACTCATTTTTTGCCAATCCACTCCTAATGCTTTGCTTAAATAACCGCAAAAATTAAAAGTTTTCAGATAGATTTTGATAAATTGCTTCAAAATTCTGTTTAGCTTTCAATGAAAAAATTTCTTCTTCTTGCTTTTGCAATGCTTGCTTTGGTTTCGGCTTTGCAGGCTCAACAAAAAACCTATTGCAATCCTATCAATGTTGACTATGGTTATACGCCCATTCCAAATTTCAGCGAGTGGGGGCGTCACCGAGCTACGGCCGACCCTGTTGTGGTCAATTACAAAGGCCAATATTATATGTTTAGCACCAATCAATGGGGATATTGGCATAGTCCGGATATGCTCAATTGGACTTTCCATGCTCGTAAGTTTCTTCGTCCACAAAACAAAGTCTATGACGAACTTTGTGCCCCAGCTGTAGGCATTGTCGGCGATACGATGCTGGTTTTTGGCTCGACTTATTCCAGCGAGTTCACTATTTGGATGAGTACCAACCCAAAATCCAACGAATGGACTGCCTTGGTAGATAACTTCGATATTGGTGGTTGGGACCCTGCTTTTTTTACCGATGATGATGGCAAGTTTTATATGTACAACGGAAGCAGCAACCGTTATCCACTTTATGGCATTGAGTTAGACCGTAAAACCATGAAACCCAAAGGCACACGCAAAGAAATGTACTTTTTGGAATCATGGCGATATGGTTGGCAACGATTTGGCGAGTACATGGACGATTCTTTTCTCGACGGTTTCATAGAAGGAGCAACTGTCAACAAAAACAACGGAAAATATTACCTACAATACGGAGCTCCAGGCACCGAAATGAGCGGTTATGCAGATGGCGTTTTGGTAGGAAAAACACCATTGGGGCCTTGGGAAGCTCAACCCGACCCACTCAGTATGAAACTTGGTGGCTTTGCTCGTGGTGCAGGTCACGGGGCATCTTTTCAGGATAATCAAAAAAACTGGTGGCACGTTTCTACGATTCAGCTTTCGAGTAAAAATAATTTTGAACGTCGAATCGGTATTTGGCCTGCGGGTTTTGATAAAGACGACGTAATGTGGTGTAATACGGTTTTTGGCGATTATCCGCATTATATTCCATCGGCAGACTTAGATATCAAAAAGACATTTACTGGTTGGATGTTGCTCAATTATAATAAACCCGTTGAGGTTTCTTCAACGCTAGGAGGGTATTTGCCCAATAATGCCGTTGACGAAAGCATGAAAACCTATTGGTCGGCCGAAACAGGCAAAGCGGGCGAATGGATTAAAACAGATTTGGGTAATCTCTCAACCGTCAATGCGATTCAGATAAACTATGCCGACCAAGATGCTGATTCTTCCTTCTTGGGAAAACAAGTAAATATCAAACATCAATATAAACTTTGGTCGAGCCTTGACGGTAAAAAATGGACAATTTTGGTTGATAAATCAAACAACCAAACCGATGTGCCACACGAATATATAGAACTTGCTCAGCCGATTCAGACTCGCTACATCAAACTCGAAAATGTGGCAATGCCAACGGGTAAATTTGCTATCAGTGGCCTGCGAGTTTTTGGAAATGGCAATGGATCAAAACCTGATGCCGTAAAAGATTTCATGGTGCTAAGAACCGAAAAAGACAAACGCAGTGCATGGATTCGCTGGCGACCAGAAAATAAAGCTTACGCCTACAATATCTATTACGGAACAGCTCCCGACAAACTTTATAATTGCATCATGGTGCATAATGCCAACGAATATTGGTTTAGAGGTATGGACAAGCTCAGTATGTATTATTATTCCATAGAGGCCATCAACGAAAACGGTGTTTCGGAGAAAACGAAGGTTTTGGAGGTGAAGTAAAGTTTGAAGGATAATAGATTTTGAAGAAAGGTCGGCAAAGAATTTTAACCTTGCCGACCTTTTTATTAGCTTTTCGAGAGTGTTATTGAGATTTGTCCTGCATGATGTGAATTATGAAAAAGTACGTGCGAAAAGAGTCTAACTTTTGATACTTTTCCAAAAAATGGCGTGTCAATTTCGGTCAGCCAATCTTCATCAGTTGTTTCTTCCACGAGTTTTTTTAGCATTTCATAGCCTTTTTCTACATACAAATGACTCGTTTCGAGGTCGAAATCTTGGCCAGTATCTTGCTGCCCCATTGTTGTGTTTGGAACTTCGCTCGGAATGCCGAAAAAATAGCCGAATAAATTCATCGTTTCGCCAATGTGGCGATAAATAAACCCAACCGAAGCCGCTTGTTCGTTGAGGCGTTTGTGTAGGTTTTCGTTGGTTATTTTTCCAAATGAAAAAGAGTTTGTCAACTGATTTTGCACCAACATTTCTGTCAATAATTCCTTTTGCATAGTTTTTTTTTCCTGTATCTTATTTTTTCGATTGTGCGGCCATCCATTCCATGATAGTCACTGGGCGATTGTTGAGTTTTACAGGCGAACCATCAAAATCAACTTTTGCATGATTGACGTGTGAATAAATCCACGACCAATGGCCTGCGTAATAATAATTTTCACCACCAAAGAAGCCAGAAAGGTCAGTTACATGGTCATAATAGGTAAAATATACATTTTTAGCTCCTGCTGCTTTCAATCTATTATAAACAGGAACAACTGTTTTATCGGGAACCGTAGTGCCATCATCTTTAGAATGGATAAACCAAATCGGTACGTTTTTGATGCTGTTAATCTGCTTATCAGTAATGTATTGCGACTGATACGCCAATGCACTGATATAGCCTGCTGCAAAATAATTCGGCTCATTTAGTATCAATTTCAAAGCCATATAACCGCCGTTTGAGCAGCCTCCTACATAGATTCGTTTGGTGTCAATGCTGGGGTTCTTTTTTACGTAGTCTTTGATAAGAACCATCAAACCTTTATTATAAACATCATCATCTTTGCCTTGGGTAGTTACGCCGTCTTTGTTGTGCATCCAAGCACCTGGACATTGCGGAGATAAGACATACGCACCACCAAAAAATGCCTGCATTTCGGCAGAAGCATAATTTGCAGCTCTATTTCCCAACAACGGGATTGTGGGGTCAGTGCCACCTTCACCACCTCCGTGAAGCCAAATAATTAATGGTGATTTTGTAGTTTTATTTTTAGGAGTGAAAGCTGCATAAGACATCATTTTGCCAGTTTCGTACTCAAATTTGCCAGTGAGGTCAAAATCATCAATTAAAGGCATGATTCTGTTCTTTTCTTTGTTCCAAACCTTATTTGTTTTGGTGTCAGTGATAGTTACTTTATAGTCCACCCATTGATTTCCACGGCAAGCTGCTTTTTGTGAATATTGGAAAGTTGAACCTAAAGTTAGATTCGGAGCTACGGCCAAAACTAAAGTCACGAAACTACCTTCTTTTACTCTTTTACCTTGATTATCAGATATATAGGCATAAACTACGGTTCTGTTTCCTTTAGCCTGAGCAGCAGGAACTTCGGCACAAGCATGGCTTCTTTCTACCGAAACCGTAAAATCTTTGAAGTCAACCATAGCCGTTGGGGCATCTAAACTTAGTATTACTTTGTTGGCGGCAGGTCCCCAATCAAATCCTTCGACTACTAGAGTGTATTCGTTACTTGCGAGTGGCTTGTCGGATGCAAAAGCATAAGTGAAAGCAAAGCAAATAATACTTATCAGAAAGCCTGAAAAAACTTTATGAATGCAGTTTCGTTTCATTTTGAATATTGGTTTAAATAGTAATTTACAAATATTCGTATAAATTGAATTATTTTAAGAGGTTTTTAGACAAAAATGTACTTTTGAATGTCAAAAACTGTCTTTTTCGAGAAATTAGACTTGAGGAGAAATTATAAGAAGGATTTTAGGTAGAATTATGATTGAGTCCGAATGAAGAATAAACCTATATTCCTCATTCGGACTTGGCAAGTTACGCTTTTCTGACAAACTCAGATTTTAAACCCATCGAACCAAAACCATCAATTTTACAGTCGATATTATGGCCGTCATTACCATCAGTTAGGCGAATATTCTTTATTTTTGTACCAGATTTGATTGCTTTTGGAGCTCCTTTTACAGGCAAATCTTTGATTACAACCACAGTATCACCGTCTTGAAGTTCGTTGCCATTTGAATCCAACACTTTGGTACTTATCTCAGTAGTTTCTTCGGTTTCTTTATCTTCTGGATTCCATTCATAAAAGCATTCTGGGCAAATTAACAGACCATCACTTGGATATGCATATTCGGATTTACATTTGGGGCAAGGGGGGAATTCTGACATGTTTTTTATTATTTAGAGGAAAAGTTCAGACCACAAAACTAAGTATAACAATTCAGAGTATCGATGAAAGAGTTTTTTGGACAATTTAAACTTTCATAATAATGAAGTGTGTTTAACGATATAGCATTATATGCTCACAAAATAGCCTTTTTGCATTTTTCAACTTCTAGACTTTCCGTAATTTTGTTATTCAAATCTTTACTCAAGCACTAATTTTGCAATAGATATTTAATGTTAGTATTGAGATGAAAATAAGCGAGAAAAATATATTTATTAATTTCTTGATAATCAAGCTTTTATCGCTGTGCTAACTGTCAAACCGTCGAACTGTCGATGCGTCGAACTACTTAAATGATTGATTATGAAAACTTTAATTGCTTAAATTTGTAAACATTCTTAGATCTAAAAATTTTACTATTACGCTATTTATATGAGATTGGGTTTATTCCTAACAACCTTGGCCTTACTATTAATGTTCGCAATTGTAGGTGTCGCGAATTATTATATTAGTTATAAAACCGATACTAGAGAATATCCGTGGGCTTATAGGTCTGATGAAAATAAGCCTTTGTTGGTAGGAAAATGGTCTGGAAAATTTATTGAACCCGATAGTATTGAGAAAAAAATAAGTTTAGTAATAAACGAGCCATATACAAACCTTGACCGCATCTTTTATAGTATTGGCTTGTCGTACAATAGACGTTTGTATATTGAACCTAATAAATTTGACGGGTTTTTGAGCATTGAAAATAAATTTCGTCAGGCAGAAAAGTATAAAGTAAGAGGCTTTTTGAACACGAAAAATATTCAGTTGTTTGATTTTCATTTACTGGCCAATGTAAAAGAGATACCTCCGTATCATTATTCGTTTCTTTTTACTGAAGGTTTTTGGAAAAAAAATGAAATGAGTTTTATCTTAACAATTGTTTTTCGTAAAAGTACTACGCCAAATAACCTAAAGAATCAGGAGCCATTTTTGAGTAAAAAAGTAAGGGTTTCATTAAATCGGGTTTTATGAATACGTATTTAGTAGTAAAACAAAAAAAGAGTCGGGGTTCGCCCGACTCTTTTTTGTATTTACAAACGCAAAAACTTATCTTATCGTCGAGAAATCAGTTGGTTTCATGTAAATTGATTCAACTTTTTCTACAATTTTACCATTTTTCTCTGATTCGTCACGCACTTTTATCCATTTTTCATCTTTTCTGAAAGAATCAAACGAAGCTTTTCCTGCTTCTTCGCTTTTGTGAGCCAAGATATAAACCAGTCTTGCTTGTGTACCTTCTTTCTCAATGCTTTTCCAGTAAGCAATGTTTTCCATGCCGTGTTTCTTGAAAAGTTTCGTAGTATGATTTCTGAAACGAGCCAATACATTATCAATATTATTTGGCGTTCCGGTGTAAATTCTTAGCTCAAATGTACGTTCTGGACTTTTTACTTTTTCTTTGATTTTTGGCGAAAAATCGGTCGCATTCATAAAAATTGACTCAACTTTGGCTACAATCTTACCATCTCTTTGCGACTCTTCGCTTACTTTTTTCCATTCTGGGTCGGCACCAAACGCTTTCCAAGAAGCATCACGAGCTTCTTTACTTGGATAAGCCAATACATAATACAAGGCATTCTTATCGTTTTGAACGGGTACCCAATAGCCAATATTTGTCATACCATGTTTTTCAAAAATCTTGGTAGTATGGTCTCTGAAACGAGCCAATAGATTAGGTAAACGACCTGGTTCGCAATAATAGATACGTGTTTCAAAATAACGGTTATCTTGCTTTTGTGCAAAAACCAAATTGCCGATACTCATAAGGGCAACCAGTAGAAGTAATTTTTTCATTGTTTTTAATAGATGGGTTGAATTTTACCTAACAAAGGTATTTCTTAGAACAATATCTTGATAGATTTTATTAGATTTTTTTTATTTTGGAATTTCATCAAAGACAGATGAAATAACCACTGACAATAATTGAGTTGACTCATCAAAAGCAATTTAGAGTCTTATTCAATTCGTTGATAAACTTCATCGAATGGTACTCTCATTCGGTCTCCCCAAACGCCTTGTTCATCTCTAATGCCGCATGAAATAACCATATTGATTTCTGCTCCAAAAGGCAAATCCAAGATTTTTTTTACTTTTCTACTATCAAAACCTTCCATCGGACAAGTATCATATTTTTCACTGGCCATGGCCAGCATAAATGTTTGAGCAGCCAAAGCACAAGTTTTATGTACGACAACTCGCACATCGTTTTCGGAAACTTGATAAGTAATAGCTCTGAAAAGTCCGACGATGTTTACAATTACTTTTCGGATAAGTCCTAAAATTCCTAAAAAGCGAGCATATAAAAACGGGATTACTTTACCATAATACATTTGCCAACGTTTAATTCTTTTCTCTTGTTTGTCTGCAGGTGTATTTTTGAGCACATTTTGCGTTTCCAAGGCTATCATAGTTTTTGCCCTTTTATTGTATAAATCTTGCCTTGTTACAAAAACTACCATTTCTTGGGCAGTAGTAGCGGCCATTTGGTCTAGACAAGCTACCGATAGTTGTTTTAGGGTTTCTTGGTTCGTTACGTGGTAAAACTCCCAAAGTTGCATGTTTGAACTGTTGGGTGCTAAAGTTGCCAGTTCGATGCAATGTTTTACTTTTTCTGAATCAATCGGAAGGTTTTTATAATGTCTTACCGAGCGTCGATAATTGATTATTTCTGTAAAAGTCATTTTATGTTGATTTGTATTTGATTTATCTTTGTATGATGTCTTGGCAACGCAATTGAGTTGTTTTTTTGAAATTTCAAAGATTCAAAAGCACAAAAAAAGCCATTCAATGAACGGCTAACTTTTTGACTAATAATTGCATTACGAATTTCTTTGTAGTCGAATTGATGTTTTCGCAAACGTTAAATGTCGTTCAGAATTATCTAATTAGTCTAACCTGAACCGCATTTATTCCTTTCTTACCTTGCTCTGCTTCAAACTCTACTGAATCGTTTTCTTGAATATCATCAACTAAACCCGATATATGAACAAAATATTCTTCACCAGTTGATGTTTCTTTAATGAATCCAAATCCTTTTGTTGAATTAAAAAATTTTACTATTCCTTCTTTCATTTTTGCTTTAAATTTTTTGAACACAAATGTATGAATTTTATTTTGAATATACAGATAAATTTATCTTTTGGTCTTTCAAAAATAATGAATTCAACTTCTAAACATCATAAGTCTATTTTTTTAGGTAGTCCACGGTCAATAACCGACAAGTGAACTGAAGATTATAATCTAATTGAAAGATACTTTGCTGATTCCAGGTTTGTCGATTAAAAATAGCTAATTATCTATGATAATTCATAGCGTATTTCTTTGGGAAACGCCGTGCTTGGGGCGAATCGCTTCAATTTAGTAGAAACTAAGGATTTCTCAAAATCTTTTCCATCTTCTTTCCTTTCGCCAATTCATCAACAATTTTATCGAGATACCGAACTTTTTTAGTCAATGGGTTTTTTATTTCTTCTATACGATAACCACATATCAGCCCATTAATCAAATGAGCGTTTGGGTTTAAAATAGCTTGCTGAAAGAAGGTTTCAAAAGTAGATTTTGCATTAATTTGGGCTTGTAATTTTTGTTCATCGAAACCCGTAAGCCATTCAATAACTTGATGTAATTCTTCCTTGGTTCTTCCTTTTTTTTCTACTTTGGCGATGTAGAGAGGATACACCGAAGAAAATGTCATTTCGGCGAAACGTTCATCATGTGATTTCACTGTCTCTGTGATTTAAGTAAATAGTTTTTTCATAATTTTAACACAAAACTAAGCCTCGAAATTACACAAAATTTGAAAATGTTCTAGAAATACTCTAAAATGTGATGAAATGGAGTATTATAAAGTAGAATGAGTCGGTTAGTTAGTGATTATGTGAATTTGTGAAATTGTAATAAAAAAGCCTCAAAGATTTGTTTCTAAAAATATTGAGGCTTTCTTTTAACTGTTTTAGTCTAATTGCACATATTTTCGCCAATTATGTTGCTCTTTGAAACCCAACATTTCTCGTATTTTGCGATTGGAAAATAGGGCCTCATGCTCGCCAAATTCACGCGTGATTGGCACATTAGGAAAGAACCTTTCGGCCAATTCTTTGCTCGGAATAATCGCACCGTTGTGGTCATTGCCAGCATTGAAAACCTGATAACCAAGTCCATCTTTTTTTAAACATAAATCTACGATTTGACCCAAATCTCGGGCATCAATATAACAAAAAGCATTTCGACGACGCACTTCTGGATTTTTGAAATAATGTGGAAAAAGCTCAGTATATTCATGTGGTTCAATTACATTTCCGATGCGGAGGGCATAAATATCGAAGCCTGAGCGTCGCTGAAAAGTACGTGCTGTTTTTTCATTTACCACTTTCGATAAACCGTAACTATCCATTGGGTCAACGTCATAATCTTCTTCTAAAGGTAAAACTTTTGGGTCAGTTTCACCATCCGAAAAACAAATTCCGTAGGTAGTTTCTGACGATGCAATGATGATTTTTTTAATACCCAATTTAACGGCCGCTTCAATCACATTATAAGTGCCAACGGTATTTACCCGAAAAGTCTCATTATCTGGTTTGATTAAAATTCGAGGTACGGCCGCAAAATGCACAACGGCATCAAATTTTGGAATGCCATTGCCAGCTTCCAGTTCATGCAAACCAGTGTACGAACTCATGGCATTAAACATTTGTCCAGAATCGGTAATATCGGCATTTAGATTATCTACCCCTGGATGTTTCAGAGGCGTGAGGTCAACGTTTAATACTTGGTGTCCTTGTTCGAGTAAATACGGAATTACGTGTTTTCCAGCTTTTCCTGAACCTCCAGTAAATAATATTCGCATTGTTTTTATTGGTTTGATTTGAATCTTATATCAAATTTCATAGGGCTTTTACTGCTTACTTTGATTCTTGCAGCATCGATATGATTAGGATTTATTAAATAGTTGAATTCTTGGGGAACGATACTACTCGGAACTTTCAGAATTGCTGCTTCATTCTGAAATACAAAATCATCTCCAATTGTTTGCGTAGTAAATGTGGGAGGTTTGGCATCCCAATCTTGTGGGAGGTCTTCAATTGCCACTTCTAAAATAATGATGTCATTTGGAATTTCGATTTCGACATAATATCGGTCGATAGGTAAATCTTCGCTTAAATCTAAGTGAACCGAAACTTCCAGCATTGCTAAAGCTCGGCTTTCAGCAGTATAAACAAGTTTAGTGTTGATACTATTCCATCGATACCCTTTCGACATTGCAGCTCCAACACCGCTCAATGTGGTTTCCAAATATTTTTCTCTTTCAACTCTATAAACTTTCATTAGGCAAAATTTCCGTATTCGATTCTGTTTAGGCAGAATTGTACTTCATCAATTCCTGTAATTGTATCTAATAAACTTTCGGGCGAGTTTCCACCAAGAGATAAGTTTGGTTTCTTTAGCCATCTTTGAAATTTCTCTTCTTCGTTATTGAATACTTCTATTCCATAATCAATAAGCTCCGTAATCAGCATAATTAGCTCGCTATCTCTGCTATCGAGCAAAGAATGTTCGCTTTTTTTCTTGTTGTAAGTAGTTTGGGGAAGTCCAACAATAGATAAAACCGATTTAATTGGCCGATTGAGTCTTTTGCTAATGGTTTCAATAGAATTGTAGGGGATTCCCTGTCTGATAATGCCAACACGTTCTATTTTGTTGGCCCAAACGTACGTTTTACCATCAGAGACCAATGTCCATTTTTTTTCATTCTTTTTAAGCTCCGAAGCCTTCGTTATGCTTGCTATTGTATTAAATGGCAATGTTTTGATGATTGTATCTGACATGATGTAGCAATTTTGTTGTAAATAAGCAACAGAATTGTTGTATTTGCAAGTTTTTGGATATGTTTAAAATGATGTAATATTAAATGCCGTTCCAATAACGTCTACCACATTGACTGATAATTCCAATATAGATTTACATTATTATGACTAACGGAGGTTAATGTTTGTTTTTTGTTGTTATTCTTTTGATTGATACAAAGCTATTCTATTTCCCTCTGTATCTTCAAACTCAGCAACGAGCCCAATTCCGTTATCTGTTTTAGGGTATAAAATTTTTCCACCGTTTGATGTTGCCAATTTAAGTGTTTTATTAATATTTTCTGTCTTGAAATATATCACTACTCCATTTTTGGTTGGTTTGTAGATTTCTCCTTTGACCAATGCTCCAGATATTCCAGAGTTGTTGTCATCAAAAGGAAACAAAGCCATTTCATTGTTGTCAATATTATCTTTGTCGAAGTTAACATTAAATACTGCTTTATAAAATTTGATAGCTCTGTCAATATTATTAACTGGAATTTCAAAGTAAACAACAGGGTTTGATTTCTTTGTGTTACTATTTTTATCATTCTGTTCGATTGTTGTTTTTTTGTTATCGTTACAAGAAGTCAGTAATTGAATATAAAAAACAAATAATATCGTGGTCAGTATTTTTTTAACTAGGTACATTTTTATGAATTTTACTTGCAAGGTATTTTGAAACAACGGTTAAATCACAAATCTATGAAAGGTGTAGAATACTTTTTGTCAAGTTTTGAGTTAAATATTCAAAAGGAGTTTAGTTTTAAAAAATGCAAATAAGTTAATCCAACCATTCAAATAGATATTTTTCATTGTATTCGATTTCAAATTTTTGTAAAAAATCTAGATATTCCTCTTTAAAGGTCTTTTTCTTGTGGTGTTCTTTCTGTTTTAGGATGTATTGATAGACATTTTCTATCTGTGAATGTGCATACGAAAAAGCTCCATATCCTTCTTGCCAAGAAAATTTACCTTTCAGAAATTTTTGCTCATTGATAAATTTTGAAGAATTATTTTTGATGTCACGAATCAAGTCCGAGATATTCATGGAAGGTTTTAAGCCAACAAAAACATGAACATGGTCAGCAACACCATTCACAATGATGGCTTTTTGATTTTTTTCTTTAATAATACCAGCTATATATCTGAAAACCTCATCTCTCCATGGTTTTTGAAGTAGGTTTTCTCGCCCTTTTACTGCAAATACATATTGAATGTAGATTTGTGAAAATGTGCCTGTCATGCTTTTTTAGTTTTGTAAAAGAAGATATGTCAATATTATAATTATACCACCCCTTCGGGGTTTTTGGCTGAATGATTGTAAATTGTTTTCTATAATCATTACATCCCTTCGGGATTTTTATTCATTTTGAAATTTTAACCAATTTCAAGCATTTAACCCCGAAGGGGTGCTATAATTCCACGCCTTTGGTGTTGTTCTGTATTGATTTTCTTTAATTATCTATAATCATTACATCCCTTTGGGATTTTTATTTATTTTAAAATTTTCATCAATTTC
>Ga0247832_1005179_pt1 | contig 15362 bp, 29 predicted proteins | sample LaCruzMarch2015__10_FD_192407 | JGI IMG/M metagenome (GOLD analysis project Ga0247832, IMG submission 192407) | Freshwater microbial communities from meromictic Lake La Cruz, Castile-La Mancha, Spain - LaCruzMarch2015_4m | ecosystem: Environmental > Aquatic > Freshwater > Lake | place: Spain... | reverse complement strand
CACCTTACCGCGAGACAGGTTACACCGCATTAAAAGACATTGAAAAAATGAAACCGTTTTTAACGGCTCAGTTTGGACCAGAACAATTTGGACAATATTTAGACCCCAGCATGGCATTTCGCCAAAAAATTGGCACTCAGGCCACAGAGCGTTTAGCTAATATTGGCGGCGGGGCAATTAGCGGTAATACAATGCGCGCCCTTACTGACTATGGCCAAAACTTAGCATCTACCGAGTACGGCAACGCATTTAACCGTTTTCAGACTGAGCGTGGCAACATTTACAACACTTTGGCTAATATTGCTGGCATGGGTCAAGGAGCGGTAAATACTGGCGTAAATGCTGGGCAAGGTTTTGCAGCAGGGCAAACCGGATTAATTACTGGACAAGCTGCTGCGTTAGGCGCAGGACAAGTGGGCGCAGCAAATGCTTATGGTGGCGCTGCAACAAATCTTGGAAATATGGCGTATTTAAATAGTTTAATTAGACCGCAAGCAGTTACCCCACCACCAACGGGTGGACCACAAACTGGTCAAATATATAACCCCGTAGCAGTTGCGTAAGGATCAATCATGGCAATTAATATAAAACCAGACATTTCTTTAAGCGCTAAACCACCGGCAGCTATGACATTGCCAGAAATGTTAAATTTGGCGCGCGGAGCCCAAGCGTTTCAACGCGAAAGCGAAGTATTCCCTGAGTTGGTAGAGCAATCTAGAATTGCAACTAAAACCGCCAAAATTGGAGAAATAAGCGCAGGCGAAAACTTGAGTAAAACCCGTGCGGATAAAGTATTTGGCATTGCCGGTGGTTTTATTAACGACCCCAGAATAGCAAGTGGCGATAGAAATAAAACAGTAGAAGCCATGCTTGAAATTCAAAAAAAAGCAATTTCTAGCGGGGTTCCAGAAGCGCAGGTTGTTGCAATTTTGTCACCAATTACTGCAACTGCCGCACACAATCCAACGGCATTGCCTCAAATGTTAGCAAATGTTATACAGGCGCAAATTGGGCCTACTGGCCAGCAACAATTACAAACACCTCAATTGACTACCTCTGGTGGTGCGCCAGCTATGTTCCGTACTGGTCCAGCCACAATAACGCCAGCAAACATTGTGCAGCCTGAAGTAGCACCAGCAGCGCCTACTGTAACACCCGCAGCACCAGTAGTACCCGCAGCAGCGCCGCAAGTTGGAGCGCCCAAAGGTGTAACCAGCGCAGACATGGTTGCAAGCAGAAATGACCCTGGCTTTCCTTTGCCATACCAAGTACGCAGAGCGGGCGATATTCGCCCATTTGCGCCTGGTGAGCAAGCAGCTACTGAAGAAGGCCAAGCCTATATTAAAAACCTATCAACAATTAGCTCAACTGCGCCTATGGGTTTAGACCGTGTAGACAGAGTATTGCAAACCATTAGCAAAATTGAGTCCAGTAGGGATTTTCAAGCTGGTAAGCCTGGTGAATTAGAGGGTAGGTTACGAGCAGCCATTGGAGATGCGGATTACAAATTATTAGAAAAAGAATTAGCTGACCTTACAATTGCCACCAATCAAGCTATTGGCGGAAAAACGGATGCGGCAACGGCATTGGTTGCTCAGTCAATGGGAAACACAAGTTTTCCACCAGGCACATTAAGAAACATCGCAACCAAACTGCGCGGTGATGCATATGGCGCAATGTTGCAAGCAAAAGGCGCTAACAAGTTCTTGCAGCTTGGATTTAACGAAGCCAACCTACCACGGGGTTATAGAGCAGCATGGGACGAAAACGCAGACCCTAGAGTATTGGAAGGAATGGCAATTTTTGCATCAGACAGACTGACACCTAAAGAAAAAATAGAAGCCTATAACAAAATTAAACCAACCGATTTGGAGGCGCTAATTAAGTTTGAACGCAAAGCCAAAAACATTGAAAGTCTTACCAATACTGGTACTTTGCCAAGGCAAAAATAATGAGCGATCCATTTGTCCATGAAAATCTAACCGAAGATGCTAGAAATAGGGCATTAGAAATTGCCCGTGGCATCAGTTTTGGTAATGCGCCAATGAATACTGGTCCTTTAGAAAGAGTGTTATCTAATCCAGCCGAGTTTAATAAATTACCAATTACCAGCCGGCAAGCATTTTTTGAGCGTATAGGTATACCACCCGCTATGGCAGCCACAGAATCCAAGGGCGGTACAAGTTTTGGCAGTCTGTTTGATGCTATTAACACTACCAAACAAGAATACCAAAAAGAACAAAAAGCCGAACCAAGTAAACCGGCCGCACCAGCAACTGATTTATTTAGCGCTTTGAGCGCTACCAAACAAGAATACGAAAAACAGAAAACCACCCAAGCAATGGGTGATATATCGCAAGAGGCAAAACTAAGAGAAACCTTGGTTGCTGGTGTTCCAGAGGTTGTTAAGAAAGACGCATCTGGGCGCGTAATCGAAGAACCCCAACAGCGCAAAGTGCGTAATGTTAAAGAATTCTTAATGGATGCCCCAGTTGAAACTGCGATGACCCTAGCTACAGGCGCAGCTACTGCCCCAATTGCTGCTGTAGAACAATTAGGCTCTGACATTTACGGCAAGATTACTGGCAAACCAAATGTTGGCCAAGATGTTTTTAAAGCAAGAATGAAAGCCGGAACTTATGTACCCCGTACAGAGTCTGGCAAAGAAATGGTAGAAACCGTTAGCAAGGCATTTGAGGCTACAAAACTGCCACCAGTATTAGCCCCAGAGTTAACTGGCGTTGCGGCTGCAGGGAGATTACCGCCCTCAAAGCCAGAGGGCAAGCCAAGAATGTTGGCTAAAGAGTATGAAAATGTTAAGGCGGTTGTTGAGGGAACGGCACCGCAATTTAAACAAGACCCACCAGGACTGCCTGGATTAGCAAGTGTTGGCGCAGCTGGTCGGCGTGACCCCGTAGCAATTAGAGCGGCTATTGATGCTTTGCCACCAGAACTGCAGGGCGCTGTGCGCAACATTCCAACTAATCGAGTTAACTTGCAGGCTTTAGAATCTCATGCCCAAGCATTAAATCTGCCTACACCTATTTACCTAACCCGTGGCCAAGCTACTGGCGATTTAGTGGCGCTTAGTAACGAGTTAAACCGCCGCGGGGAATTGCCAAATATTGCATACCGCATGGGAGAAACAAACAAAGCATTAATTAAAAATTTATCTGATATTAGAGACCGTGCGGCTCCTGATTTGCCAGGCTCTAAACCGTCTGATTTTGGGCAAATTGTTATTGATACCTATAAGGGTATAGATAGTGACCGGCTTACAAATATTGGAAATTTATATAAAAATTTAGAAACGGCAGCCGGAGGTGATTTTCCAATTGATTCGCGCGCATTTGTAAACAATGCCGATATACAACTAAGAAAAAAACTTAAAAGCGAATTTGTACCAGCCACAATACAAAGGCAATTACAAGCCTATCGGGATGGCGGCAAAATGGATTTTGAGCAGTTTGAGGCTTTGCGCTCTAATTTATATAAAGAAACAACTAAAGCACAAGTTGCAAATTCAGGCAATGAGGTAGCGGCTCTTTCAATTATTAGAGACTCTTTAGAAGAATTACCATTAACTGGAGGAGCCGCAGCATTAAAGCCATTGGCAGATGCAGCGCGAGCAGCTGCAAGAGAAAGATTTCAAGCTCTTGATCGAGACCCAGCTTACAAAGCAGCAGTTAATGATAAGGTTGCTGCAGAAAATTTTGTTAATACTTTTGTACTCAGCAAGGGCAAAGGAACTGAAAAGAATGTTCAAACCATGATGGAGGCCCTTGGTAAAGGGACAGATGGCCAATACGCAGTAGCTGCCAATATTATTGAGCATTTAAGAAACAAATCTGTAGATCAACAAGGTAATTTTTCCCAAGCTGCTTATAACAAAGCGCTCCAAGAGTTAGACCCCAAACTACAAAACATCTTTGATGGCGCTACGGCCCAAACCCTTAGGGATTTAGGTGAAGTATCTCGTAAGGTTATGGCTCAACCTAAAGGTAGTTTTGCTAACAATAGCAATACTTTAGTTGCTGGCCTTGCGGAAAAAGCTGGAAAAGCGGCTGAAGTAGTATTAAACCTTTCTACAGGAAATCTTATACCTATTGGTACTATGGCAAAACAGGCTCGCGAGCGCCGTGCTGGTAAAAAATTTGAACAAGAAACTTTAGGCCCAGTAGCTGGTGTTGAAGGCAAATCTAACTTAATTAGAGATATTCTAAGCAAAAAGGAATAATTTATGGCAGTCAATCTATCCCCCATAGGCAATGGTTTTCAGTTTTTTAATAACGATGGCTTGCCGTTAAACGCTGGAAAACTTTATACCTACCAAGCTGGGTCAACAACCCCTCTTGCTACCTATACAGATTCTAGTGGTTTAATTGCTAATACCAATCCCATCATATTGGGAACGGATGGCCGGCCACCCTCTACCATTTGGTTAACAGAAGGGTTTTTTTATAAATTTGTACTTGCAACTTCAAGCAATGTAACCATACAAACCTACGACAATTTGTACGGAATTATTGGTGCAACGCCCCCATCTGCGACACCAATACCGTCTGGCGGTATTTTGTTATGGTCTGGATCAATTGGATCAATTCCCGCTGGATATGTTTTATGTAATGGCACAAGCGGCACACCAGACCTAAGAGATCGTTTTATTGTTGGAGCTGGTAATACTTACGCTGTAAATGCTACTGGTGGATCGGCAGATGCAATAATTGTTACTCATACACATACTGCTACTGTTACTGATCCGCAACATAATCATGTTGAAGGTTTTGCTGGTGTTAACAATACGGCAGCTTTTGGAACTACAACTACAGCAGCAGCAGGAAATGTAAATCAACAAAGCGGTAGTAGCACCAATTTTCATGCGTTTACTAGCACAGAATCAACTGGAATTTCAGTAACCAATGCTAATGCTGGAACAAGCGGAACTAACGCTAATTTACCTCCTTACTATGCCCTTTGCTACATCATGAAAACCTAATATGGAATGGCAAACTATTATTAATATTGGCCTTGGATGCGTTATTGCATCAATTGGTTGGTTTGCTAGAGAATTATGGGACTCTGTTAAAGAGTTGCGCAGAGACATTCATCTGATTGAAAAAGGCTTGCCAGAACTGTATGTGCGCAAGGATGATTTAAAAGAAGTGCGGATTGAAATGGCCGCAAGGTTTGACAAGTTAGAAAGCATCATGGCATCGTTTTTTGACCGATTGGCAGATAAGGCCGATAAGTAATGAATGTGCCATATAACAATGGCAAAATTAAGATAGGTTGCGCATATTACCTAAACCCGTTAAGGCCAAAGTACATTGAATATGACGAAGATATGCTGGAGTTGCAGAGTTACTTAATTCACGACCCGCGTATCTTAAATCAACAATATTGGGCTAAACGGATTTATATACTAATCCTTTTATTTATATTAACCATCATGCTCATGGCCCACTAATGTTAATGACTATACTTAATATGTTTGCTTTATTTGTCGCAGTTTTTGCGGTTATTCTTTTTGCGGTCTTGTTTGCTTTCTTTTTATTTATTATGTTTGCCTGTGTCTGTATTGGCTGGAGAGAAATCAACTCAACGCCGATAGCGGATATATGGCAAAGACTAAAAAAATGATGATATATGGCAGACGAACTGGGGTTATCGGCTGGTGCCAAGGGGATCAGCGAGGGTATTAAAACTGGTCGAGAGGCCGGTAGAGAAATTGGTAAGAACATCGAGGATGTTCAAAAAGAGGCGGTAGATGTAGCTAGGCAGCAAGCAAATGCAAAGATTCGGGAACGCAGAGAATCAGATTTTAGAAAAGAACGGGCAATATTTAAAGCCCTTGAGGAGTACAAACACCGTAAGAAGATTTCCGATGAGGAATACCAGCTGCGCATAGATTTTATTAAGAAGTACGGCACTAAAGAATGGCAAAAATTAATTGACATCAAAACCGAAATTGAACGGTTAGAAAAAGAAGACCGCAAGTATTTTGATGCGGAGTTGTCAAAGGTTAAGTGGGTGCAATTTTGGTGTTTTTTAACTGCTGCATGGATTGCTTATTTTATAGTTTGGGGCGGTAAAAAATAATGGCCGAAGAAAAACTAAACGCTAATGACACGCTTTCTAAAGTGTTGGCATATGTAGACTCACCATTTAAACTGTTTGCAGTTATCTTAATGGCCGTTTTTGCGTTTGCAGGATACATTATTTATGACCACCAAGAGTTAATTGTTGGAACTTACAAGGAAAGCCAAAGGCTGCCAAGTATTGCTGAAGATAGAGTGGACGATGTAGCGGTTCACTTGTTTAAAACAACTGACGCAACCGTTATCACAATATTTAAAGTTAACCCTTTGTTTGGCACTAGAGTGCAATATCGGGCCTATACAAAAACTGGTCGGGATAAAACAAACGATGGTTTGGATGTGGGATTGTTTACTACAAACCAAGCAAATAACCACGATGTAATTGCTTTAATGGCTAGTGATATTCCATGCGGTGAGTACAAGTCGGCGCAGTCAGAAATAGGACTTTGGTATATAGAAAAAGGGATGACATTTGGTTGTAGAATTAGTGTACCGCCAGAGCCTAGTAGATTTGTAGGGCAGATTACGGTAGGCTGGGATAAACAGCCGGCTGATTTAGAACAAGCCAAAACAATGCTTTATATTGGCGCAACTATGTTATCAAGGAGTAAAAAATGATTCCATTAATGGCACTAGTCGATGTAGGAATGAAAGTCTTAGACAAGTTTATTCCTGATCCTGAAGCCAAAGCCAAGGCCCAAGCTGAACTATTAAAAATGCAACAAGAGGGCAGGTTAGCTGAGTTAAACGCTGACATGAACGAACAAAACAATGTATCAGACCGTTGGAAAGCTGATTTAGGTAGTGATAGTTGGTTATCTAAAAATATACGCCCTATGTCTTTAGTGGCTATTTTTGCTGGTTATTTTCTTTTTGCCATGATGTCTGCTTTTGGCTACGATGCTAAAGAATCGTATGTAAACCTGTTAGGTCAATGGGGTATGTTAATAATGAGTGCGTACTTTGGTGGTCGCACCCTTGAAAAGATCATGGATATGAAAGCCAAAAATGAACCTAAGTAATAACTTTACCCTTAACGAACTAACCCACACAGATCACCGTCAATTTGACAATACGCCCAATGCCTCAGAAATGGCAAACCTTGTGCGCCTGGCTACATTTTTAGAGGATGTTAAAACAGTATTAGGTAATAAGCCGGTAATGATTAACTCCGCGTTTCGCTGCAAACAGGTCAATGACGCGGTAGGGTCTAAGGACACAAGCCAGCACCGGATTGGTTGCGCAGCTGATATTCGAGTGCCAGGCATGACCCCAGATGAGGTGGTTAAAACCATTATGGCTGCCGGCCTTGGGTACGATCAGATCATTCGCGAGTTTGACCGCTGGACCCATATCTCAATCCCTAATAACCCAGAGGATAAACCCAGGCAACAGGCATTGATTATTGATCGCAGCGGAACCCGTCCTTACGCGTGATACACTAAACCCGCAGTTTCTTTTTGTCCTTTAGGCCCCACTTTGCGTGGGGTCCTTTTTTTAATAAAGCGGTGCGCATGAGACATCCACCACAATGTCACGGGTCATGCCACCAACCTTGCGTTTAGCATAAATCACCACCGCCCTAGTCTTGGCAACCTGGCAATCTTGAATGGCGGTAACCACCTCAAGACGGCTCATTGAGTGAACCTTATCGTCCACAACCAGCAGTTGTTCTGGCATAGCGTTTTTATTTGGCGTACTGCTACAGCCACTCAAAATTAGTAAACAAACGCCGGTTATGATTATTTTCATTTTTCTCTCCTAGAATGGGTTGTCATCGTTGATGTCACCAGCATATGCCCGTGAAGGGTATTTTCCGGCGCTCTGAGGCGTTTGTGGCTGCGAGTCAGGCTTGGACCCAGCAAACTCAATTTCGCCTATCCTGCCCCTAAAAGTAACGCCCTCGGTGCCGTCTTTTCGTTTATAGGTTTCTACATGGGGTTCGGTCATGCTGACGAACAACAACTGGCCTTTGGTGAGATAGGGTTTTAACTTTTCGCACCGGTCACCCCACATGGTCCCGTTGACCCATTGGGTCGGCTGCTTACCATCAACCTTGCGGCCATAATTAAACGCCAAGGATAAATCCATGATGGCCTTACCATCTGGCGTAAAGCGTAACTCTGGGTCATTGCCCAGGCGGGCTAATCCGATCATTAACATTAAAAACTCCCTTTATCAAAATAATTTGATTCATCATTAAAAAACTCAAATAAGGCATCGCATTCGGCTAAGAACTTCTCTGCTGCTGCCTCCACCTCGGCCAACTCCTCTGGTGTGGGGACATATTTCTTGATGAATAAGTCTTTCCCCTCGCCCATACGCGGGTCGTAGGATACAAACCAGACATCCTTACCAGTACAGGCCGACTGCAATAACATCTGCGGTTTGTATTCCGCTGGGATAGCCTGGTTAGCCACATACTTCATGTGTGTCTTGGTCTTTGGGCATTTCACTTCGATTAAAGAACCATCGGACACGAATCCGTCTGGGCTCACACCGCAATGGTCAATGCTTGGATGGTCAATAAAACCAACATCCTTAACCATTAGGCCGGTTGTGTTTTCAAAGGCCTCTTTGGCTGCGGCCTCCTGCTCCACGCCCCATTGCATATCCGAGGTCATGTACTTATCCGCAAAGGTGTTGGTAATGCGCTCGGCCACCACCTCGTAGCGTAGGTTTTCCCGCTCACTAGACTCTTTGCCAGACTTTAGGAAGTTCATGGCAGCAGCCATCCTGGAACCGGTTAACTTACCAAGGCGGTTGTTCCACCAGGTCCCGTCTTGCTGAAATGGGTTTGGTTCACGCACTTTGCTCTCCTTTTAATTTCTCGTTATGTTTAGCTGCAAACTCACGCACTAATTCGCGCTCGTCTGGTAACAGGGTTTTCCAAATGGCTTTGATTTGATCAGAGTCTTTTGCTGCGGTAATTTGTGCCTCAATCTCTGCCTGGGTACGGGTTGATTTGGGTTTGGCTGGGCGCGATGCGTTGTTGCCGTCATCGTCCTCTGGGGCAATACCGCAGGCGGCCTGGAGCGAATACCGGCGAGCATAGGTCATTGCTGACCCGTATCCCTGGGCATCTTGCTTGGTAGCTGGCACATGAAGTTTGCCACCGGACAGAGTCTCGCCCGACTCATGGACAAACAAGGTTTCAATAATGACCCCGTCTGCGCACTCATGGGACTGCTGAATTAAGGCAATTCCATTGTTGTTAAGGGCATCAATCACGGCCTCAACGCAAGCTGCCAGGTCGGCATATCTTGATTTAAAGTGTGGGTTGGTGGACGATTTGAGCGCTGGGCCAAAGGCCTTTTGTGCCTTGACTAACGCGGTTGCTATTTTCTGCATATTCCCTCCGATTAAATAAATGCTAACAGTAAACAAAATACAACTAAACCTACGGCAGCAAAGGCCTCCATCCAAGGAGATTCTTTTTTAGTAAACACATTACGCTGCCACCTGTTTGCCTCAAAGTTGGTCTTTTTCATGCTGCCCTCCGATTTCTAGATGGTACAAACATTAAGCGATAAACTGCGTAACGCACACCAGATGGCTCTTTGACCATTTCTGTAAGGATGTCCCAGCCCTCGGCCTTGAGGTCATAAATAATGTCGGCTAGGCGTGTGGCGTGATAGCGCTCAATTGCCTCCCAGCTGGTTATCTTTTTCTTGCTGATTAAATGCTTTGCAACTAAGTTAATTTTGGTATCTTTCATACTTCCTCCACGGTTATTTTGTAATGACGGCCATTGCAATCCACAACAAACAAATGCTTTTTGGTGCTAAGAAATTGACCCTCTGGGCTCAAGTCCCAATGAATGCGACCAGCGCCATAAACGATGGCTAAAGGGTCGGGTGCGTTAAGGGCTCTTTTGGTTATGTGAGCGATGTAGTCGCAATATGCTGGCTGCGCTAGTTGCTCTTGATGCTCCAGCTGCTGCTGGTGATGTAAGGCTTGTGTATCTTCCATATTCTCTCCGATTTTGTTTCCCGATCAAGTGACCGTAAAGCAATAGTAAACTGTTTATTTACCCTTTGCAACGGATTTATGCGTTTTTTTATCAAAATTAGGGAAAGTACCTATAAAAATAGGGTAAATACCTACAAAAATAGGTAAGCGCCTACCAAAATAGGCACTCGCCTAGTAATAAATATGGTAATATTGATGGGTCAGCAAGGTGGCACTTGTTGGAATATCTGGGAGAGAACCCCGAATTTTTCGGTGGTGCGAACAATGCTTGGTATTGGTCATTCTCTCAGAGGACTTATTCCAAGGATGCCCGCCAAGGCCGCACCTCCAAAGAGTTTGGGGTTTTTTGTTGCCTACTGACCGTACTCCGAGCGTTATTAAGAGCCTACATCGGCTGCGCGGAACAGTAGATACGGTATCGGCTCACCACCAGATAACCGGAGCAGCCTGTCAACGAGGGACTGCGGAACTAGCCTAAGACATGGGTGATAGACAACTTAGGTTAGGATGAATCGTTGCCTTATGGGGCGCATAGGCTGGATTGTCTTACTAATCTTTGCTGGTGCTAAGTGATCATAGCTATCACCCTTGGGTAATCTATAAACATAGTTGCAAACTATTTCTTAATAATATATTCTCTGCAAAAGGAGAACAATATGACCTTAGATGACCTTGAAGAAATGGCGCTGAAATGCGGAATGGTAAAGACTAAAAAAATTTGGTCGGCTACCGAAATGCAGCTGGAATACTTTACAAACAATTTGCTTGAGGAATTTAAGCAAATGGCCAGAAACCAACTAATTCAATCCATAAAAAAAACAGCGGAGTACGAGCGCGAACAATGCGCCAAAGTCGCTGAGATGGCTTGGTTTGAGGGCATGGAACAAGAGGACATCGCCAAAGCTATACGCGAGAGAGCAGACGAGTGATTTCGTATTCTGCCCAAACCCCGTCATTAATGGATTTTTCTTGGTTTATTTTGGTTATTGCAATTTTGGCTGGTTTAGCTATTTGGTTGAGGGATAAATGACAGACTTTGAAGAATTTTGGACAACCTATCCCCGCCGTGTGGCCAAGGGAGATGCCCGTAAGGCATGGGTCCAGACCGAGGGTATCCGCCCGCCGCTGCCTGAACTATTGGACGCTATTCGGCAGCAGATGCGCTCGGATCAATGGCGCAAGAATGATGGCCAGTTCGTATGCTACCCCGCCACATATTTGCGCCAAGAGCGTTGGTCTGACGAATTAAAAGTAACCCTGCCTGGCGTTGTTAACGGAAAAGAATGGCACGAAACATGGCCTGGCATAGTAGCCAAGGGTAAAGAGTTGGGCATTTTGGAGTCCCAGTTTGCCCATCCTTATGAATTTAAAGCTGCGGTATTTCGCGGATCGGTAAAGGCTGCGTAGTTGAACAACAAACTGACTGCGACCCAGAGGAATCATCTTACACGCGTTAAATCATTGCCCTGTGGCGTTTGTGGCGTGTCTGAACCCTCAGATGCCCACCACATTGAACAAGGCCTCCAATACCTTTGTATTCCGCTCTGTAAGGATTGCCATCAAGGCAGCCATAACGGCATCCATGGCCGCAAATCCATATGGAACGCAACCAAACAAACTGAACTAACGGTACTCAATGACACAATCCAAAAACTCCTCCAATAGACTAACGCTGCCTTGGCCGCCAAAAGAACTTAGCCCCAACTACCGCGGGCATTGGGGTCCGGTTGCATCGGCTAAGAAAAAGTACCGGTTTGCGGTCCGCATTCTAGCGCTGCAACAACCAATACCCTTTATTGAACACATTGTGGAGGACGCGCCCATATTTTTGGAGGTGGAGTTTTACCCACCAGATAACAGACCGCGGGACCAGGACAACATGATTGCCTCGTTTAAAGCTGGCCAAGACGGTCTGGCCGATGCCTGGAAGGTCAACGACAAACGAATTAATTGCACATACAAAATAAGCCAGCAGCGGGGCGGTATGGTAAAAGTAAGAGTTTTATAGGGAACTGTTTATTATGAAGAAGTTAAAACGCCGTCCAAGATTATCTCAAGACATTTTGTTGTTACTTGAGCGACTACCCAATTTAACGCAAGCGCAAATCGCAGCTGAATTGGTTGCAAAACCGCATTCAATCAAAGCGGTATTATGGAAATTGGTGCATCGTGAAAATAAAATTGTTGCCACAAAAGGCGCAAAGGCAGATAAAATAACAGGGCCGAAGGTCATTAATATGTACTGTTTGAAGGAATTATGAAAGACATCGAAGCATTCTCGCTGGCATTGCTTAACTCTGCGACCTGTGCGCATTTGCAGCATTGGCAGACTAAAAGCTATGCGAACCACAAGGCCTTGGCCAAATACTATAAAGCCGTCCCAGACCTCGTAGACCGCCTGGTTGAGTCGTATATGGGTCGGTATGGTCCACTAGACGAATTTGAAGAAGAATTTGAGATTGACAAGGACCCTGTGCGGTACTTCAAAGCATTACAAAAATATGTCGATCAAAACAGAAAACACTTGCCAAAAGACACCGAATTACAGAATACTATTGATGAAATTACCGATTTAATTAACTCTCTGCTATACAAATTGCAACAACTCTCCTAAAGGAACCCAAAATGAACACATTTAACTGCCCAAAAGACTGTAACGACAACCCTGGTCGTAAAGAAAAGACCAAAAACGCCGTAATGCAAGAAGGCAAAAACAAGCCAATGGGCGAAAAAATGACCATGAAAGGTCGCGATACCAAGATGGAAACAAACAATTCTGGCGAAATGTACCAAAAGTGAATTGCGGAAATTGTATATTTTTTCAGGGTACGCAGTTCGGTCATTGCCGGCGCTACCCTGAAAATATAACCAAACAGGCTGGTATGTGGTGCGGCGAACACAAAGTCGTTGTGCCTCCGCAGCCAATATTCACGGAATTGGCAGCCACTCCAGCACCTACAAAGGTAAGAAAAAATGCTAAGACCCCTGCGTGATCGAATCGTTGTAAGACCCATTGAGCGGGTCAAGAGCCAGGTGATTGATGTCATCATGGAAGAACTACCCAATATTGGCGAAGTATTAGCCGTGGGTCCTGGCGAGATAGACAAGAAGGGCAGACTAATCCCAAACCCTATTGAAATTGGGCAAAGAATTCGATTTGGGGGCGCGGAGGACTATTTGTCTTATCCCCGATTTGAGGATAACGGCGAAGAATTAATTGTGATGTCCTGGAAGGATGTCTGTTTTGTGGAGGACAATGATGCCAAAAACCACTAATAAACCAATTGCGCGCACCACTACCGGCAAGGGTAAAAATTACAACCCAACCGAAAAGGGTGCGGGCATGACCGCTAAAGGAAGGGCGGAATACAATGCAAAAAATAATGCAAACCTTAAAGCACCTGCTCCAAACCCTAAAACAAAAGCTGACGAAGGTCGTAAAAAGTCTTTTTGTGCGAGGATGAGCGGAATGCCTGGGCCGATGAAAGATGAAAAGGGAAGGCCCACCCGAAAAGCAGCATCTCTTAAAAATTGGAATTGTTAACTAAAAGGAATTAATCATGTCAAACGGAAAATCAATTGGCGTAGCATATGCCGACCCACTATTTGAAAGCCTCGATGTTTCGGGCGCTGTCAACTTAACTGGCGGTGATTTTAATATCACTACAACATCAACAAGCACCAACGGCTCGACTAGCGTTGAGCCAGTATTAGTTAGCACAACAATGACCGGCACCGGTGGCGTTGGTGGTCGTGCTAAATTTTTAACAACCATCAACTCAGTTCTTGGTAGCTATTCAAACGCGCTTAAAGGTGAAGTTGTATATGGAACCTCTGGCCGTACTACTGGCTTGGGTTCTGCCGTTTTAGCTGAAATGACACTATCGGCTGGAACATCTGCTGGTAACTATGCCCCAGTTGAAATTGAATTAAATTGCGCATCTGGTGCGTCTACTGGAACAACAACTGCCCTAATTTATGCCAGCGTTAATGGCACAGGCGCTGCAACCGTAGACACTAATGGTTACTTATTGAATCTAGCTGGTGTAACCGTGGCAGGCGCTAAATTGGCTGCTACAGGCACAATTACCAATGTCAACGAAATTACGCATGGTTTGCGCGTCAAAATCGCTGGTAGTGATTATTACCTGTTAGCTGCAACTGCCGCTAACTTTAACGCATAGTGATTACTAAAGATTATTTACTACAGTTGAGGCAGGCATCCGTACTAGAACTTCAAGCGGCTCTAGAGCGGGTGCAGCAACAACGAGGCGCAATTGCGATTATTGATGCCTTACTGGTAGAAATTGATAAGGAAAAAGACAATGGCAGCTAAACCTGGCTTGTACTCAAATATCCATGCAAAAAAGGAGAGGATCGAGCGCCAAAAGGCTGCTGGAAAGACTCCTGAGAAGATGCGCAGCCCAGGCACCAAGGGTGCGCCAACTGCTAAAGCGTTTAAAGAGTCGGCTAAAACTGCAAAGAAAAAGTAATGCCTCTTATTAAAGACATTGGCAAAAAAGCATTCCAAAAGAATGTAAAAGAATCCATTGCATCTGGTAAGCCAGTTAAGCAGGCCGTGGCAATTGCGTATTCGGTTAAGCGTGAGGCTGCAAGCAAAAAGAAGAAGAAATAATGGCCAGGTTGTCTGACATATTCGACCCCAATGTAGAGAGGCTGTCTATTTTGCCCCGTCCGCGGGGTAGTTTGCCATCTGAGGGGCGCGGTTCTGTTATGAGCCCGCCGGTGGATTACAAGGATTGGATTGCGCCACAGTTCTTAGTAGATATAGTTAAGGCCTTTGAAACACCAAGAAGGGCAGCGCAAGGCGAGGAAATCACTCCGCAAGAGGCATTAAACCTTGGACTCAATGTAGCCGGTGGTGGATTCGCTGCAAGCAGCGGGGCTCCGGCAAATGCGTTGGGTATGTTTATTGGCCCTAAATCGTCTGCCTGGAATAAGCCCGCATACGAAAGAGCCATTGAGATGGAAAAGGCTGGGGCGCGACCCTCTGACATTTGGCGCGAAACTATGACGGCCCGTGGCTTAGATAAGAAATGGCGGCAAGAGATACCTGATAATGCAGCCGTTTTGGATATGTCTAAAATTCCGCAATCACCAACCAGAATAGATGTTGCAAACCATTTTTTGGTTCAACGCGGAATTGTTCCAAAAGAAAAGGCGGGTTTTGTTGGCGTAGGATCAAGCGAAACTTTAGTACCGGCTGCAGCCCAAAAAGAAGCATTGGATTATGCCGATAACTTTTTAGCAACCTTTGAACCGCAATCGCAA
>Ga0247832_1005177_pt1 | contig 15364 bp, 10 predicted proteins | sample LaCruzMarch2015__10_FD_192407 | JGI IMG/M metagenome (GOLD analysis project Ga0247832, IMG submission 192407) | Freshwater microbial communities from meromictic Lake La Cruz, Castile-La Mancha, Spain - LaCruzMarch2015_4m | ecosystem: Environmental > Aquatic > Freshwater > Lake | place: Spain... | reverse complement strand
CCCCGGCCAACCTCCCGTTCCTCTTCCACCTATCCTACGCCATCCCCCCCGCCGACCTTCGCAAATCCATCCTCACCCTCGCCGTCCAAGGCAAACTCGTCCCCCAAGACCCCAACGACGAACCGGCCGATGTCTTTTTGGGTCAGATTGCTGAGCGCCTTGGTAAGCCGAAGGGCAAGCGTAGGTCCAACGACGGAGCGGCTAGGGGCGATGAGGCTAAGCCATTTGATCTTCCGCCCGGATGGGGATGGTCACGCTTTCCCGACCTCGGACAATTCGGTCGCGGAAAATCAAAGCACCGTCCGAGAAATGATCCTTCGCTTTTCGTCGCTGGCACGCATCGCCTCGTTCAAACCGGCGATGTGGCACGAGCCAACGGAACAATTCAAACGCATACGGGTCTCTATAACGACGCTGGCCTTTCACAGAGCAAGAAATGGCCTACTGGCACCCTTTGCATCACGATTGCCGCGAACATCGCGGACTCTGGGATTCTAGGCTTTGACGCCTGCTTTCCTGACAGCATCGTTGGTTTCATCCCAGCAGAACCAATTCCTTCGGTTCGCTACTTCGAGTTCTTCATGCGCACAGCAAAGGATCACCTCGAGCAGTTCGCACCTGCAACCGCCCAGAAGAACATCAACTTGGGAATCCTGGAGCAGGTCTGGATTCCCATCCCACCCCTCGCCGAACAACGCCGGATCGTGGCGAAAGTGGAGCAACTGATGGCCTTGGTGGACGCGTTGGAAACGCAGCTCGCCGCCTCCCGCGCCACCGCCGCGAACCTCCTCACCGCCCTCGTCGCCGAACTCACGACCGTCTGAGCGCCCATGGCGCAATTCGCCCGCTACCTCGGCCTCGACTGCTTCGGCGCGGGAGCCGTGGCCGTGAAATAATCGTAAGACGCCAAAGAAGCCCACGTTTCAGCGCGCAACTGCACGTTTTGTGCGGTGTGTCCCCCTCACACCTCTTCTGTTATGAAAGCCCTTCTTCCTCTTGCTGCGTTCCTTGTGCTGCCCTGGCTGTCCCAGGCCGCGGCTTTGCCGGAGTCGGCTCAGATTGATGCGATCCTGGCGAAGGATTGGCAGAAGCGCGGGCTGCAACCGCAGGCTCCGGCCACAGATGAGGTCTTTCTGCGGCGGATCTATGTGGACATCGCGGGCCGGATTCCGACCAGTGATGAGGCGCGGGCCTTTCTGGCATCCACGGACCAGGACAAGCGGGCGAAGCTGATCGACACGCTGCTGGCGACCGATGGGTATGTGTCGAACTACTTCAATTACTTCGCTGACATTTTACGTCTGCAAACAGACACCAAGGGACAGCTGACCGGCTATGCGTATGCCGATTGGCTGAAGAACGCGCTGAGCAAGAACCAGCCCTGGGACGGGATGGTGCGCGAGCTACTGACGACCGATGGCTCTTCCTGGAACAGCGGGGCGGTGGGCTTCTACATGCGCGATCAGGGGATGCCTTTGGATCATCTGGCGGCGACGGTGCAGGTCTTCCTGGGCACGCAGATCGTCTGCGCGCAGTGCCACAATCATCCCTTCGATAAGTGGAGCCAGATGGACTACTACCACATGGCGGCCTTCACGTATGGGATGGACAGCAAGAAGGGCTATGACCTGAACTTCAACAAGAACGCGATGGGCGACAAGAAGGCACGCAAGTCGCCGGAGGCGGTGCAACTGCGCAAGGACCTGAAGGAGGTGCAGGAGTCGGTGAAGGAGGTGAGCAAGGTACTGCGCTACACGACGATCAGCGAGACAGACAAGCTGCCGAAGCTGCCGCACGACTATCAATACAAGGATGCGAAGCCCAACGAGACGGTGCAGGCGAAGACGATGTTCGGCGAGGATGCCGTCATGAAAGAAGGCCAGACGCGCATTGACGCCTTTGCCGATTGGATGACGGCTCCGCAGAATCCGCGCTTCGCCCTAGTGATCGCGAACCGCCTTTGGAAGAAGGCGATGGGCATTGGCCTGATCGAGCCGGTGGATGAGATGACGGACTCCAGCACGCCGTCGAATGCGGAGCTGATGAGCTACCTGGAGAAGCTGATGGTGGAGAAGAAGTTCGATCTGAAGAGCTACCTGCGCGCGATCTTCAACAGCGACGTTTATCAACGCATGCCCAGTCAAAAAGATGTGGCCCTGGGCGAGACGTTTTACTTCACCGGCCCGGTGATGCGCCGCATGACGTCGGAGCAGATCTGGGACAGCGTGGTCACGCTGACCAAGGGCAATGTGGATGCGGCAGGTGCGGAGCCAAACCTGGCAGCGGAGAAGAAGCTGGATGCGCTAGGCAAACTGTATGACACGCTGGCCAGCAAGGACCCGCGCGAGATCGTGGCCAGCATCAAGGCCAGCGGCGGCGGAGCGTCGAATCCCGAGACGGAGAAGAAGATCAAGGACCTGACGGAGCAGATGAACGCCGCGCGCCAAGCAGGCGAAAAGGACAAAGCGAAGACGCTGAGCCAGCAGGTGAACAAGTTGCGCAGTGCCAGCAAGGGCGATGCCTTCACCGCCGTGCTGGGCGAGGAGGGAGCGAAGGAGTTCCAGAAGGACTACCGCACCAAGATCAAGGACACGGCAGGCAAGAAGGAAACGATGCGCGCGAGCCTGAGCCGCGAGGAGATCAAGAAGATCACCGCCGAAGCGGGCGGTGATCGCAAGAAGGCGAAGCAACTGCTTCAGCAGGCGCAAGCCAAGATGAAGCAGGGCTCCAGCGTGATCGCGGGGGCCACCCGTGCCTCCGACCTGCCTAGCCCAGCCCCACGTGGGCACATGCTGCGCACCTTTGGCCAGAGTGACCGCGAGACGATTGAGAACGCTAGCCGCGAAGCCGCCGTGCCCCAGGCGCTGGCTTTGCTAAATGGCCCGGTGGCCGAGGCACTGATCAGCCCGGCATCGCTCTTCTCCCAACAAGTGGAGAAGGCTCCCAACACGGAAGGCAAGCTGGAGGCGATCTACCTGGGCCTGCTTTCGCGCTACCCCACGGCGCAGGAGAAGGACGTGCTGAAGCAGGTGATGGCCGAGCGCGGCGACCTGGCGAAGGCCGATGTCGTCCATGCCCTGCTCAACACGGGCGAGTTTCTGTTTGTGAAGTAACCCTCTGATTGATTGACCGCCATGAAAGCCCTCCTCGCCAAAGCTGATGAAGTGTCCCGCCGCGACTTCGTACTGCGCGCGGCCAAGACTTGTCTCGGTGTGACCGCCGCGCCCCTGTTCCTGAATGGCCGAGCCCAGGCTGCCTTCGAGGGGGCCTCGAAGCTAAAGCAGGTGCCGACGGCGCGGAATGTGATCTATCTCTACATGTCGGGTGGCATGAGCCATCTGGATACCTTCAATCCGCAAGAAGGCACCGAAGAAGCCGGGCCCGTGAAGCCGATCAAGACCAGTGCCGACGGCGTGCGCATCAGCGAGTATCTGCCGCTGACCGCGCAGCACATGCACCACGTGGCGGTGATCAACTCGCTGACCTCCACGCAGGGAGCGCACGCGCAGGGCAACTACTTCATGCACACCAGCTACACGCCGCGGAGCACCATCCGCCACCCCAGCATGGGCGCGTGGTTGACCAAGTATCAGGGCCGCAGCAATCCGACGCTGCCCGCTAGTGTGGTGGTGACCAATGACAGCAAGCACCCCGGAGCTGGCTTCTTCGAGGCCTCGGTGTCGCCCTTGATGATCAGCAACCCGAGCAGCGGTCTGCAAAACAGCCACCGCCCCGGCCACCTGAGCGAGGGCGATCTGGATTACCGCTTGAGCCTGTCGCAGAAGCTGGACTCCACCTTCCGCAGCCAATACGACTACGCCGACCTGCGCGCCTTTAGCGACATCTACAAGGACGCGGTGAAGATCATGAAGAGCGAGGACCTCTCCGCCTTTGACCTGAATCAGGAGCCTGCTGCGATGCATGAGCTGTATGGCGACGACTCCTTCAACCAAGGCTGCCTGCTGGCCCGCCGACTGGTGGAGCATGGCGTGCGCTTCGTGGAAGTGACCATGGGCGGCTGGGACACGCACAACGACAACTTCGTCCGCGTGCCTGAGAACTGCGCGAAGATCGACCAAGCGGTCGCCGCTCTGCTGGGGGACCTGGACAAGCGCGGACTGCTGGAAGAAACGCTGGTGGTGCTGACCACGGAGTTTGGCCGCACGCCTAAGATCAACGTGAACGAAGGCCGCGACCACTATCCGAAGGTCTTCAGCAGCATCCTCGCCGGGGGCGGCATCCGCGGCGGCCAGATCTATGGCAAGACCGACAAGGGAGGCCACGAAGCAGCGGAGAACAAAGTCACGATCCCGGACTTCAATGCGACGATCGGCTACGCGCTCGGCCTACCCCTGGACCAAATCATTTACAGCCCCAGCAAGCGGCCCTTCACTGTGGCGGACAAGGGCCAACCGCTGACGAGCCTGTTCGGCTAAACCCGCACGCCGCGCATTCACGGGCAACGAGATTTTCACTTGTGAGCAGTGATTAGGGGCGCTTACTTTCTAGCACCATGAGAGACCTGACCCCGCCGCTCTTGATCCTTTGTCTGCTGGCTTTGACCACCGGATGCCAGAAGCAAACCGTCGCCCTCGACGACCTTCAATCCGAGCTGGAAGAGATCAAGGCCGAAGCCAGCCAGACCAAGAAGAACGTCCTGGCGCTGAAGCAACAGTTCAAGGCGCTGCAGGAATCCATTGAGGAGCTGGACAGCGCCCTCACCGCCGACCGGCAAACCATTCGCGAGACCGCCAAGCAAGGCGAAATACTGGTGAAGGAGTATGCCTCCTATCGCACCAAGTATCGCGATGCGATCCAACGGCGCGCTTCGGGGATGCAGCTGGCTGACTTCAAGACCGACGGCGGCACCTACGCGGGTGTGCGAATCCGCCAACTAGACTCCTGGCAGGTCGCCATTCAGCACCAGGATGGATTTGCCAAAATCGATCTGGCGGAACTGCCGGACGATCTGAAGAAGCTCCTCGCCTACGACCCTGAGAGCGGGCCGAAGCCACTGAGCGACACAAGCACGGCATCCAGCCGGGTGAACGTCTATGTGCCGACTAATCCGGCGGTTGCCAGCAGCGCACCTGTCGCAGGCATGGCAACTGGCTCGGTGGCACAGCCGATGGCAGAAGCTCCCGCAGAATACTCAGCCCTACCTGGCAAGAAAACGCGGGCTCAGGAGGCCCAGGAGCTGTATGGTGACAGCTGCATCATCACCCTCTGGGGCAAGCTCAGCGGATCGGGCGGCTCCGGTAGTGGCACATCAATCAAAAGCCCTGCACCGTCCGTTCCCCAGGGCTACAAACCCATCGGCAGCAGTTACTCAGGCTCGACCATGGACCGACTGCACAAGAAAAGCGACCGCCATTAAGGCCCCTCGCCGCTCCTGTCGGCAAGGCAACAATCGGATGATTCGGACTAAGTTCCTACCACCGCGTATCGAGAAAATCCTTGCCACTGTCAATGGAATTTTGCTTGCCGAATGGCTTCGCGGCATTACTCTCCACGCTTTCCATCCTCCGGTTTAATCGCTGGGGAACCCGTTGATCGCTTGAGGGTGTGGCCGTTGCCTCACCCTTTTGTGTCTACGGGGGTGGAGCCGAATGTTTTTCTTCCGCCCGCGCCATGATTTCCGAACTCAAAGCCCTCTTCGAATACTATCAGAAAGAAAAAGGGATCGACCCTGCCAAGATGGTCGAGGCTCTGAGCCAGGCACTGCTCGCCGCCTCCAAGAAAAGTATCGGACCAGCACGCGAGCTGACCATTCACATCGACCCTGACAAGGGCACGATCCGCGCATCGGCCAAGCTCATCGCCGTCGAGAAAGTGGAAAATGCTTTCGAGCAGATCAACATCAAGGCGGCGCGCAAAAACAAGCCCGAAGCACAGCTCGGAGATGAGATCGAGGTTGAGATCCCGCCCCAAGTGATGGGCCGTATCGCTGCCCAAACGGCGAAGCAAACCATGCTGCAGCGTCTCCGTCAGGCGGAGAAAGAAAACCTCTACGAAGAATTCAAAGATCGCACGGGCGATGTCGTCAGCGGCGTGGTGCGTCGCTTCGACAAAAGCGACGTCATTGTCGACCTTGGCAAGTTTGAAGGCGTCATGATGTTCAAAGAGCGTGTATCGACCGAGGACTACACGCCCGGCGACCGGATGCGCTTCTATGTGAAGGCCGTCGAAAAGGATGGCTCCCGTGGACCTGAGATCGTCCTCAGCCGCGCGCACCCGAACTTCGTTCGCCGCCTATTTGAGTTTGAAGTGAGCGAAATCGGCGACCGCACCGTGGAAATCGTCAGCATCTCGCGCGAAGCCGGCTACCGCACCAAGGTCGCCGTGCACAGCGCCGATGACAAAGTGGACCCAGTCGGCGCGTGCGTCGGTTTGCGTGGGGCTCGCGTGAAGAACATCGTGCGCGAACTGAACAACGAAAAAGTTGATATCATTCGCTGGTCTTCCGACCACGCGGAGTTCATTCGCGAGGCATTGAAGCCGATCAAGCTGCTCTCCATCAAGGTCTCCCCAGACAAAAAGTCTGCTCACCTGACCGTGTCCGAGGAGGACCTGTCCAAGGCCATCGGTCGTCGTGGCCAGAATGCCCGCCTGACCTCGCGTCTGGTCGGCATGGAACTGACCATCGAGCGAGATGTCAGTGCTGAGCAAGCCTTTGCCGCTCAGATCGGCAGCGCCAGCTCACACTTGGTCGAAGCCTTCGGTATCACCGAAGAAATCGCCCACCGCCTCACTGAGGGCGGCCTGGGAGACCTCGCGAACTATGCCCAAGCCGACGCGGATGACCTCACCGACATCCTCGGTGGCGACCGCGAGCTTGCCGAACGCATCTACGCCAAGGCGCAGCGCCTGGGCCAAGGCGACTAGTTCCCGCGTTGATTTCCTCTTAGCCTGACTTCACTTCACCCGCCTGCGCCCAGCCCCTCCACAAGACCACATGCCTCCACGCTCCACATCGGCCAAAGACCCCACTCCCGAAGAACCCGGGAAGGATAAAGCCTCCGCCGCCAAGAAGGCAGCGCCGCGAAAGGTGATGTCGCTGATCGATGAGAAGGACGAAAAGCCAAAGCGCACGGGTGCGCTGAGAGAGGGGTCGGCCATGAAACCTTTGGGCAAGACCAAGATCGAGCCTGCGAGGAAAGTAGAGACCACGCCTGACGAGCCAGCCAAACCGACGATTGCGGACCGAAAAAGTGCCGCGCTGTCCATCTTCGACGAGGAAGACAAGCCCAAGCGCCGCGAGCAGACCACTGCTCAAGCGAGTGCCCAGCTGCGCCCGATCTCCATGCTGAACGTGCCGACCCCGCCGCCGGCACCTCCCCCACCGCCTGTCGCGCAGCCAGTGGCTGCGGCTACCATTGAGGAGAACGAAAGCGATGAAAAGGTCCTGCACCTGAAGCCCCCCATCATCGTCAAGGACTTGGCAGAAAAGATGGGCGTCAAGGTGTTCAAGCTCATCGGCGACCTCATCGCCTTCAAGGTCTTTGCGACTGCTGACAAGGTGATCGAACTCGAAATCGCTGAGAAGGTCTGCGAAAAGCACGGCTGGAAGCTCGAGCGTGATAAGCGCGAGAAGGGCGGCGGCGTACACAAGGTCGAGGAAGTCTTCGTTGAGCCAGTCAAGGAAGAGGTGGCGGACCAGCCAGCGGATGTCATGGAGCTGCGCGCTCCGATCATCACGTTCATGGGCCACGTTGACCATGGCAAGACCTCCCTTCTGGATGCCCTGCGCAAGACCAGCGTCACCGTCGGTGAAGCCGGTGGCATCACCCAGCACATCGGTGCTTACAGCATCTTTCATCACGGCAAGCCGATCACCTTCATCGACACCCCTGGCCACGCCGCTTTCTCCGCCATGCGTGCCCGTGGTGCCAATGTCACCGACATCGTCGTGCTCATCATCGCCGCCGATGACGGCATCATGCCACAAACGCGTGAAGCGCTCAGTCACGCCAAGGCAGCGAATGTTCAGCTGATGGTGGCCATTAACAAATGCGACCTGCCCACCGCAAACATCATGCGTGTGAAGGGTCAGCTCCAAGACATCGGTCTCGCACCGGTCGATTGGGGTGGTGAGATCGAAGTCATGGAAGTCTCCGCGACCAAGGGCATCGGCCTGGAGAACCTTCTCGACACCATGTCCTTGCAGGCAGAAGTGCTCGAACTGCGTGCCAATCCCAAAGCGCCCGCTCGTGCTCGCGTCATCGAGTCGTCTATGCAGTCAGGCAAAGGACCGGTCGCAACCGTGATCGTCAACCAAGGCACCCTGAAGCCGGGCCAACCCTTCATCTGCGGCCCGCATTGGGGTAAGGTCCGCGCCTTGGTCAATGACCGCGGCGAGCAAATCCCAGCCGTGCTGCCAGGGATGCCGATCGAGCTAATCGGCTTCAGCGATATGCCGCACGTCGGCGACGAAGTCGTCGTCATGGACAACGAGCGCGCCGTAAAAAAGCTCAGCGAGGAGCGCCAGGAAGAGCTGCGCCAGAAGAAGCTGCACGCCCCGCGTCGCAGCACGCTGGAAAGCCTCTTCGCCAGCATCGAAGAAGGCGGCAAGAAGTCTCTCAAGGTCGTGCTCAAAGGCGACGTGCAGGGATCCATCGAAGCCATTTCCAAGTGCCTCACGGACATCAAGTCCGACAAGATCAAGCTGGAGCTACTCCACGCCGAGCCAGGAGCCATCTCCGAGTCCGACATCCTCCTCGCTTCGGCTTCCGACGCGGTGGTCATTGGTTTCAATACCAAGGTCGAAAACAAGGCCCTCGTCCTCAGCAAGCGCGAAGGCGTTCAGGTGAAGCTCTACTCCATCATCTACGAACTCATCGACCAGGTGAAGGAGTCCATGCTCGGCATGCTCGACCCGCTCACCCGCGAGAAGGTCATCGGCCATGCCAAGGTGAAGATGGTCTTCGACCTCAGCCGCGGCACCGTCGCAGGCTGTCAGGTCACCGACGGCCGTATCGACCGCAAGGCCCGCGCCCGCGTTCTCCGTGGTGGTCAGGCCGTTTACGATGGCAATGTGGACACGCTCAAGCGCTTCAAAGACGATGTTGGCGAGGTCCGCAATGGCCTGGAGTGCGGTATCAAGCTCGGCCACTACAACGAATACGAAGAGAACGACGTCATCGAGTGCTACGAGTTGGAGAAGATCGCGCAAACTCTGTAAGCCAGTTGAACAGTGAGGCAGTGGATCAGTTAGCCCGCATACCCGCGCTAATCTGATCCACAAACTGACTGACCCACCGACACACCGCTTTTTCTCATGTCCCACCGCACCTTACGAGTTTCTGAACTGATCCGCCGCGAGCTAGCCACGCTGCTGGAAAAGAACTGCTCCTTCCCCGGCATGTTGCTCACGGTGCACGGCGTGGACACGGCTGCCGACTTGAAGAATGCGACGGTCCATGTCGGGATCTTGGGCGGCAAAGAGGAGGACTACACCAGTGTCATGGAGCGGCTGAACAAGCAGCGCGGTCTCATTCAGCGCGACCTCTACAAGCGTGTGAAGCTGAAGAGTTCCCCCCAGCTCTACTTCAAGCATGACCGCACCGCTGAGCGCGGCGTGCACATGATCAATGTGATTGAAGAACTGCCCGCCCCCGCGGTCGAGACCGATGAGCCGTTGGGCAATTTTGTGGGCGACGATGGCCTCGACCACCGCTGGGAACCGAAGGAGGACCAGGATGAGTCAGAACGCTAGCTTCGCCGAGATTGCCAGCGCGTTGCGCGGTGCTCGCCGCATTGGTTGCGTGTCGCATGTGCGCCCTGATGGCGATGCTCTGGGCTCGCTGCTAGGCTTTGCGCAGAGCATGGAACTCGCCGGTAAGGAAGTCATTCCCCTTTCCCAAGACGGCGTGCCTTGGCACCTCGCCTTCCTGCCCGGCACTGAGAAGGTGCGCAAGCCCGACGGCAGCGTGCTCGACATTGATGTCGCCGTGGCGCTCGACACTGCCACGCATGATCGCGTGGGGCAGGACTGCGTGCATTCGCTCAGCGCAGCCGCCCTGCTGATTAACATCGATCATCATGGCAGCAATCCGCGCTACGGATCGCTCAACTACATCGACAGTGCAGCCCCGGCCGTGGGCCAGATCGTCTTCGACCTGCTGAAGACCGAAGGCTTCCCCATGAATGATGCAGTGCGGCAGAACCTCTTCGCCGCCATCAGCACCGACACCGGCTCTTTCCAATACAGCAGCACCACGGCGCACACCTTGGAAGTCATCGCCGAGATGATGCGGGCGGGCCTCGACACCTCGCGGCTGGCCAACCTGCTTTATCATCAGAACCCCATGCGCCGTGTGGAGCTGCTGCGCACGCTGCTGAATGAGATGCAGTTCCGTGCTGACAACCGCATCGCTTGCTGGAGCTACACGCAGGCGACGAAGCAACGCATCGGCGTGCTGCCGGGCGACACCGAAGGCCTGATCGACACGCTGCGCAGTATCGACACCGTCATCAGCGCCGTCATCTTTGAAGAGCAGCGCGATGGCAACATCCGCGTCTCCGCCCGCAGCAAAGACGACCGGGTGAATGTTGCTAATGTTTGTGCCCTCTTCGGTGGCGGCGGCCACCGCTTAGCTGCCGGAGCTACCCTGCCCGGCCCCATTGAAGCCGCCGCTGATCGCTACCTTACAGAACTCGAGAATGAAGTCCGAAGACCAGACTAACGGTGTCCTCCTCATCGACAAAGGCCCAGACATGACATCGCACGATGTCGTGGCTGTCGCTCGCCGTTGCCTCAATCAAAAGAAGATCGGCCACTGCGGCACGCTTGATCCCATGGCCACCGGCATGTTGATCCTGGTGCTCGGTAGCGCCACGCGCCTGTCGGATCTGCTCATGTCCGAGGACAAGGAATACACCGGCACCATCACGCTCGGCTACACCACGAACACGCAGGACAAAGAAGGCGATACGCTGGAGACCAAGCCCGTGCCTGAGGACCTGACGCTTGAGCAGGTCAAGGCTGCCTTTGAGACCATGCGTGGCGACTTCCACCAGATGCCGCCCATGGTCAGCGCGATCAAAAAGGACGGCGTGCCACTCTACAAGCTGGCCCGTCAGGGCAAGGAGATCGAGCGCGAGCCCCGCTTCGTGCGCGTCTTCGATTACGAGATCACCCGCTTCGAATCGCCCGAGATCGACTTCCGGGTCGTCTGCACCAAGGGCTTCTACGTCCGCACCTACGCGCACGACATCGGGCAGAAGCTCGGCTGCGGCGCGCACCTCAGCGCCCTGCGCCGTATCCGCAGCGGTCACTTCAAGTTCGAGCCCGGCAGATACGCCACCTTCGACGATCTCAAGCAAGGCCGCCGCGATGTGGTGGAGTCCGCGCTGCTGTCGTTGTATGACGTGTCGAAGCTGCGTGGGGCTTAGCGTAGCTTCGAGTTCTACTCGAAGTCGAGCACCCCAATCCCTTCGAGTGAAACTCGAAGCTACTTCAGCCCACTCAGCATCCCCTTCAGCGCGGCGGTGATCTTCGGCGAGGCGTCCACCTCCAGGTAGCTGCTGCGGGCACGCCAAGTTTCGTAGCCACCGATGGCGTGCTGCTCCGGCGTGGGCAGGTAGCCGTTGTAGCCATTGGCCAGCGAGATGGTGAAGAGCTCCTCCAGCGGCTTCGTCGCCTTCAAGTCCAGGCCGATCTCTACAAACACCTCGCACGGAATGGCGGCCACGTGGAGCCCGCCGATGCGGTGCGCCTGGACCTTCACCGGCACGGCGTCGGGGAACTTATCCAGCAGCACGGTCTCACGGGCGTAGATCGCCTTGCGATCACTGAACTGGCCGTCCTTGTCACGGGGCAGCGTGTCCATCAGGTGCTGCGCACGCTTCAGGTCGGCGGGCGTGCCCTTGCGCACCTTCAGCAGCAGGTCCTGCTCGGCACTGGCCAGGGGCACATCGGCTTTCCATGTCAGCTTGTCCCAGGCCCGCATGGCGGCATCCGCCACGCTGCTGGCCACGGCTTGGATCTGCTCGCCAGGGGCCTTCTTGCGCAGGGTAGAGGGGCCTGCATAGTTGACGTTGTTGATGTTCCCACTGGTGCCGTTGCTCATCATGCCAACAAAGGCGGGCTTGCCGGTGTAGCGTGCGTCAGTGGTGTTCAGGCGCTGCGCCATCTCGTCGGCGAAGGCAGCGAAGTAGTCGCCTGAGATCGCCGTCTTCCCGCCCACGTAATGCAGGCTGTAGTTCGCCAGCAGTGCCAGCGGACGCTGATCCGCCTTTGCACGCACGGCCAGCAGGCACACCTCGGGATCGACCGGCCCCGTGGGCTCCGTCACCTTCGGGTTCTGCGCGCCAGGGTTCATCAGCGCGGTGTCGGTGGTGATGTCGAACGGGTTCTCATACGATTCACCGGGCTTCAGCTTCCACCGGCGGTTAAAGACCTGGGTCGGGTCCGCATCCTTCCCCCAGGCGACCTCCGCCGGCTCCAGGTTCTTATGCGCCTGAATGATGCCCTGCGCGATGCGGCCCGGCAGCTCGGCGAGATAAGCTGGGTCAGGATCGCTCTGGAAGACCCCAACCATGGTCGCGCAGGAGTGGGAATGCGTGGCACTGATCAGGAGGTTAGCCGTGGGCACCCCGGTCGCTTGGCTGGCTAGCGCCTTGGCCTCCTCGCAGATCTCGCGCGGGATCATGCAGGCATCGACAATGCAGAAGATGATCGCGTGCTCGCCATTGCTCAGCGCCAAGCAGCGGGCGTGCATGGGATCGGTCACCGTGCTGGAAAAGGCCCCTTTCATGTTCCCATTGATCGGCGACGGCAACTTGGTGGGCGTGATGTCTTGGGCGAAGGCCCCAGCGCGCAGGCCCTCGGCCAAGGTGGGAAGCGTCAGGACCAGACCGAACAGGATAGGGAGGAGGAGACGGAGCATGTGACCCATACGTGCCGCCGGGCGGCGGGCTTGCGCCTCGTCCAGCCACGGATGCCCTGCTCTAGCCCCCCAGCCGTGCGAAAACCCAGACCGGCAGCCGCTTTTCCGGAGCCTTTCGCGCCATTTCCGGAGCCGGAAATCCTCTTTCCGCACCCGGCACGCTCATTTCCGGGACCGGAAATCTGATTTCCGGGACCGGCACGGAGAAAACCGGAGCCGGAAAGCACACATCTTCCGCCGGAAATCCCACTCCTGGGTCAAGAAATCTGGTTCACGGGACCATAATTCCGACTTACGGAGCCATAAATCCGGCTTACGGGGCCATAAATCCGGCTTACGGAGCCATAAATCCGGCTTACGGAGCCATAAATCCGGCTTACGGGGCAATAAATCCGGCTCACGGAGCCTTCACTCCGGCTTACGGAGCCAGAAGGGCACCTCTGGAAACCCGTTTTCGACCGCCGTCGCAGTGTCCATGATAGGTAGGGCGCGTTGTCTCAACGCGCCGGATACACGACGGGATTTCGCGTCAGCGTGCCGCATCGCCACGTCCCACGCTTCGGCGGTGGCGCTATGGGGATAAAGCGCCCTACCAGCGCGGGGCGAAGTCAAGTCCTCTGCGAGAGGAGATTTCCAGAGGTGCCCAGAAATCTCATTTCCGGCGATTCCCAGACCAGCAGCGCAGGCGGTAGGGCGGGCTGTCCCTAGCCCGCCGCCGTGTCGCCGCAGGACTTACCGAACGACGACGGGCATGAACGAAGTCCAGGGGCCTGCCATGCGCGGCGTGTTGGGGCAACGCGTCCTACCTCTCCCAGGGTGTCAACTTCCCCTTTACTAACCGCTCATCACTGAGCACTGAACAGGCTGCCCTTTTGCTCGCCATGACGCCTTTGTTCTATGATTCTCACATGCACACTCCGCTGTGCAAACACGCCTTGGGCGAACCCGAGACCTACGCCCAGCATGGGCAGGCTATGCGCCTGAAGGGCATCATCTTCACCTGTCACAGTCCCATGCCGCGCGGTTTCTGGCCGCAGGTGCGCATGGGCATGGAGGAGTTCGATACCTATGTGGGACTGGTCAACCGCGCGACGGACGCCTTCCGTGGTCAGCTGGACGTGAAGCTGGGTATGGAGAGTGATTTCTTCCCTGGCTACGAGGACTGGATCGCCGAGCTGCACCAGAAGGCGGACTTCCATTACTGCCTGGGCAGCGTGCACTGGCAGGGCAAGGACTACAGCGAGCGCTTCGGCACGGAGGATGTGATGGAGTTCCGCCGCACTTACTTCCGCCTGCTGGCGGAGAGCGCAGAGACGGGCCTCTTTGATTGCCTAGCGCACCCCGACCTGGTGAAGAGCTACTGGCCCCAACACTGGGAGTTTGAGCCGATGCAGGAGGTGATCGCCGAGGCGCTGGACCGCATCGCCAAGACCGGCGTGGCCATGGAGCTGAACACCAGCGGCGTGCACAAGAGCTACCAGGAGATGAACCCTGGCCCGCAGATGTTGAAGATGATGTGCGAGCGCAAGATCCCAGTCGTGATCGGCAGTGACTCGCACAAACCCACCCGCGTGGCCGAGGGCTTCTTCGATGCGCTGCAAACGCTGGCCGACGTGGGCTACGAGAAGGTGAGCGTGTTCGAGAACCGCAAGCGCCAGGACTTGCTGATCCGTGATGTGCAGCAGAGCCTGCGAGGCGAAGGGTAGGGCGGGCTGTCCCTAGCCCGCCGTCGCTGGGCCAGCAGACTTTGACGAATGGTCGGCGTGAACGAAGCCCCTTGGTCTGCGATGGCGGCGCTGTGGGACACAGCGCCCTACCAGCGCCTAGCATTTCAAAGCTCCCCCATCCCGCCACGCTTGATCCACGCATTCAGCGGCTCGAACTGCTCGACATCCAGATTGATGCCGCAGCCAAAAGGCGCGGCATTGACCGTGCTGACATCCAGCGCTCCACCGACGATGCTCAAGGAGGCGAAGCCCTCGGCACGGCGTTCATACAGTCCGGCATGAGCAGCGAGCATATCGCTCTGCACCTGCTCCGAGTGCGCGGACAGGCCGCGGAAGTAATGGTGACCATTCCGCTCCACATGCGGCACGCCTAGCAAGGCCATCACCGACAAATCTTGCAGGAGAGCCACGGGTCCGGCATTGGCCAAGTCCTCGCCGCTGAGATGCGTGAGGCCGTGCTTCTTCAGCAGCGCGGCATTGGCCAGACCTTTGACGATGCCCTTGCAGTTCTTGTGGCTGGTGCCGCGATAGCCAAGCTCAATCGCGCGCGGCAGGTCGTCGAGCGAGCCGTCGCTCTCGTCGATGATGATCGCGGGGCCGTCCTTCCACTCGGCCAAGGAGTGCTCCAGCGCATAGGCGCGGTGCATGGGTTGCTCAATGAGGATGAGGTGATCAAAGAGCGGCCGCAGCGCAGGGTCGGCGGTGAGTGTGCGGTAGAAGTCGCGGAAACCGGCCAGGTCGTGAAAC
>Ga0247832_1005170_pt1 | contig 15371 bp, 2 predicted proteins | sample LaCruzMarch2015__10_FD_192407 | JGI IMG/M metagenome (GOLD analysis project Ga0247832, IMG submission 192407) | Freshwater microbial communities from meromictic Lake La Cruz, Castile-La Mancha, Spain - LaCruzMarch2015_4m | ecosystem: Environmental > Aquatic > Freshwater > Lake | place: Spain... | reverse complement strand
ATTTTTTTGGCAATACTCGGAATGGCATGCATTTTGGTGTCTGTCTATTTGATCACATCGAAATTCGGTGATACGAATCTCTCGGTCACTTCTGCTGATGTAAGGAGTGTGGAAGTCTCAAGTCTTCAACCTGATGTCACGGATCAATCTCCGAATCCCCAGCCTCCTCTGCAGATGGAGCAGAGGGAGGAAGCGGCAAAATCCGTGCCCAAGGCCTATTCAACGCAAACTACAGCGGCCTTTAACGCTTCTTCACTTGGTGCAAGTGCTGAATCCAACATAAACGCCACTTATTCACCAGTTGCAGACATTCCTACACTGAACAGATCGAGAGCAAATTCTGCCACTTCCACGGGCTTCTCTCCTTCTCCACTGAAATTGCCAACTGTGCCCCCGGCTGGTTTCTCCGGCTCCGATTCGATGGAATTGGAATTGGAATTGGCTGCTGGCGTTGCAGTTCCTGCAGCTCTTCTTCCGGCTGGAGAGGAAAGCTCCTCTCCCATTGTAGCTGAAGCTCAAGAGCGTATCGTGGATTCGTTCGTGCAGGATTTGCAAAATGTCCTTGCCGATCCTCTGAGTGCTCCCAGCGATGCGAGAGTGAATGACACCTATTTCAACTCACTCAATAATGCAAATGAACAGTATCGTGCTCTCTATGGGGATGCTGCCTTCAACCAAAAAACCATGCAAGCAACGATGGAGGCCATTAAGAGTCAGTGACCTCTTGGCGACTGCCGACTACTTTTCTTTTTCCACTTTGAGGGACTTTTCCAATTGGACGACGAGTTGCTCTGCTTGAGCCATGTCTTCGGGCCGGATTCCCTCTCGAACCTCCTCCAGCATTCTCTGAGCGGTGATCTCACCCTTTTTGGTCGCGACGAGTAACCAAGTCAACGATTCCAACCTCCGCTCCCGGTCATCCACCTCGGGTCCCAAGATGCGGCCAAGGTTGCTCTGCGCTTTGTTGTGTCCCTGCTTGGCCGCCTGGCGATACCATTGCTCGGCAAGGGCTGCGTCCATATCGACCCCTTTAGCGTTTTCGAGCATGACACCGATGATATTCTGCGCATCGGGATGCCCGGCCTCTGCTGCTATCAGGAGATACGGGTAGGCCGCTTTGTAATCCACTTCTTGTCCGATGTCGCCAAAGTAGAGGATTTGTCCCATGGCAAATGCCGCATCCACTTGCCCTTGATCTGCAGCAGTCTTGATCCACTTCCGTCCCTCCACTTCGTTTTTTTCGGTCCCCTTACCTTCGGTGAGCATTTTGCCGAGGTTTAGCTGAGCTTTCGCCCCGCCGGCTTCCGCTCCCTTGCGGAACCATGTGAGTGCCACGGCATCATCTTTCGGAACAGCTGTTCCGCTGGCGTAAAAGTAACCGACTCCGCCGATGGCTTCGGCGTGCCCCTGATCGGCAGCGCCTTTCATGAGTTCCATCGAGCGTATGACATCTTTCCTGACTCCATCGCTTCCTCTCAAATAAATTCGGGCTAATTCAAACTGGGCATCAGCATTACCTTCCTTGGCTTTGGTTTCCAAAATAGTGATGTCAGCGCCAAGCAATGTGGCTATCATCAGTGAGCAGGCGATGATGAAAAATAGGGTGACTTTCATGTCTTTTTTTTAGCAAAAAATGATCCTTCGTCATGTGACAAATTTGTAACAATCTGGAGTCCTCTCGTTCTGCGAAGACTCATGGCAGCACCTCAAAAACCCGCACACTTTCATTGGAGATCCCAAAGCTGTCCGGTATGGGATAAGGATACTCGCGAAGCCACGCCGGGTTTGCAGTCCTACCGACGACACGCTCAAGATAGGAGGTGTCTGCTACTCCGAGAAGCCTTCGGTAAGCGGAGAGATCCGAAAAATCATCCCAACTGGGAAGCACGATGTGAGTTATTCCAGCGTGGAGAAGGCGGGAATGGGCTTCATGCTCGGAGGAAGCAGAAAAAATGGCTGCTGCGCGTTTGAGGCCCTCCATGTTTTCCCAATAGAGAGTTCCAATGGTCTGAAGGCCGCCGTAATAGGCCAACTCGGTCGAGGAGGTGGGATCAGAAAAAACTACTGGCGAGCGGCGAGGATTCGCTTCCACCAGGCGGTGGGCAATATCCCTGAGAAGAATCGAAGGGACCACCGTGCGAGGAAGGTTGTGTGAAAGATCACTCAGGCGCAAAGCTCCTGCGACTGACGAACAAGGGAAGGCCAGTAGCCCACCCAGTCCCCATAAGCCCAAAAATGCAAGTAGCCAGCGAGGAACTTTGTTGTGGGTCGACCGCTCAGTCAGAATGACAAGCGCGAGGAGGAGACAAACCGACCACAGAGCAATCGCAAGACCGGACCAGCGGACTTGAAGCAGGGCAAGGACCTGAACCATCAAGGCTGAGACACCGGAGAATGCCAGGACTGGGCGCCACGATTTTCCTGGCTTGGCCACAAATAGAACGACCGCGAGCGATACCAGCGTAAGGATAGGCCAAACAAGATAGTCGAAGATGTTCGCCAAGTTTCCCCTCCAAAAAACAAACTCCCACAGCGGTGCAAACTCCCGGATGTGCTCGTTGTGCAGAGCGACAAGGAAGGGGTCGGAAATCATCAGCCAATCTGAGCGGTTGAATACCACCATCGCCGGGACCAGCAAAATGCCTGTGAGAGCCGACACGCAAAGAAGGGAGTCTGGAACAGAACGCTGCAGAAACAGACCGCCGGATATTTTACGGGTGGTTCTCGATAAGACCTCTCCGCCCGAAAGCCAAGCCAGCGCGTAGAGGGGGTGGTTCACTTCAAGACGCCACCCCATGTTCGAAGGGAAGTATTCCAAAAGATAAAATCCTATCGATCCCATCGCTCCCCAAAAGCCCCAAAGACGCCATAAGGCGGGGTTGGCTCCCACCTTTGATTCAGGCACCTGCCAAGCGGCCGCAATGGCCGCAAGCCCGCAAGCGGCGAGGACGGGAATCATGGTGGCCGCGCTGATCCACATGCCAGCCGCACCGCAAATTGCGGAAACGATAAAATATTTCCGTGCGTTGGTGCTTGTGGGAATCGGAACGGGATTCTTTTGGCCGGTTGTTTTTGATATCTTGGTCACCGACCATCCTGCCCCGCCACAGACGAGACCCAGCACGCAGCCCAGAGCAAAGATCAGACTTAACCCGTGGTGATCCGCATCTCCTGCCCGGAAGGCCTCATAAACCGGCATGGAGGTGGCGTAGAGAAGAATCAGAAATCCCGCATACCCCCATCCGAATCGGGGGGCAACGAGGGCAGTTGTGAGTGTCGCAAGCAGCCCAAACGCGATTGGACCAAACCAAAGAGGCGCACGCTGAACTTCCTCCAGCGGAGGTTTTCCGGAAAACAGCGCCGTCACTCGCGCAACGCCACCAAGCAGCCAGACCGGCCCCGAACTCCAGTGAACTTCTCGACCATGCGGAGAATTGTCTTGGGCTGTGAAACGGATCCGACCCTCTTTGAGCCCTCTTTCGGTGTGGATGACCCACCATCTGGCATCGAGTGCTGTCGAGGGCAGCACAGTGGTTCGAATTCGATCCGTGGTGGACGCTGCTTGTGGCCCCAGCGGCACATCGCGGGTTTGAACCCTGGTGGCTGCATCGACAAGCGCAAGGCGCGAAGCGGCATCGCACGCCATCAGCCCAATCGCCAGTGCCACCAAGAGAAGATACAGCCATCGATCGAATGAGGGTGGGGCAGTTTTCAAAACAGGTTTTTCAAAACGATTATATGACCCCTGGATATGGGTAGAGCCTTGACAAGAGAAAAAACGGTTTCGAGATTATCCGGTGAGAGTGATTGCACAGTATTGATTCGATATTTCTGACTCGGATGCATCTGTTTGAAGTCTTCGATGCGTGCTCCATCGAGTATGCCCCCGGCGCTGAGGAATCATCCTTCGTCACTGTCACCGCCGCCATATCCGAGCACCTCTACTGAAATGATCGACGGTGTTTCAACGGTTTCCTGAGATTGTTTAGGGCCTTGATTGGAGACAGAACTTGCAGCGGACGAAGTGGCTGCCGTCGAACTGGAGCCAGATGTAAGACCAGCAACATTCGGAGCTGCTACCACTGGGGCTGATGGAACGCCTGACGATGTGCCTCCAGCGGAGATGTTATCGGCGTTTGCAACAGCTGCAGCGGCAATCTTAATGTCTCCAGTTGCCTGGATTCCGGCGTCGCCTGCATCCACCGTGCCAAGCGGAGCAATGAGGTAGACCTGAGAGGGAGGAATTCCTTGGACAGACGCCAGCGTGCCGATACCGCCACCAGTGACAAGTCCGCCAAGGTCGGTTGAGACATCGGCGCTCGCCGTGTCTATGACCACGCGTGTCGGCGGGGCCGTGACGACAGTCTTGGGTGATGTTCCCGCCGCGATATCTCCTGTAGAGGACCAGATGGTCATGTCACCACCCCGGAGGGTGAAAATTCTGAGTCGGCCGATGTCCACATTCCCATCGGTGAAGATCGAAACCTCTCCACCGTATTCGGTCACGATGCCTGGCGGGGGATTGGGATTGCCGATGATATCCGAGGCTAAGGTCAAGCCACCCAATGGTGAGGCAATCGTAATAGCTCCTCCTGTTGAGGTGCGAATGTTCCGGGCGCGCGTGAAGATTTCACCAGAACCGGTGACTTTTCCAAAAACGCTGTCAATCGCAGCGAATCCCGTTTCGTAGGAGCCTGTTGTTTCAGATTCCGCGCCAGCCTGTTGGAGAATCTTGAAGAAATCGCCGAGGGAGGCGATCGCTTGGAGTTCCGTCGAGGAGTTTTCGTTGAGTGAAATCTTCTCCCAAGCCAGATTGCTACCCGCCAATCCGAGCGCGGCCCCCCCACTCAGGCCCTGCACACCCGCCATTGCAATGACGGAGGCTCCTTCGAAGGGCAGGAAAGGATTCCGAAAGTTTCCAATGCTGGTGATGCCCGCTCCAGTCCCATCATTATTGATCACACCCGTGCCGAGGTCCAAGTTTCGTCCAGCGAGCACTTCCAAGAATCCTGGCCCATTGATTTGGAGGTCTCCCGCAAGCGTCGTGTCTGTATTGCCTAAGCCGTTTCCTTTTTCAAGATTCGTGGCAAGGCTGCGCAGTCGGGAGTTCTCGTTGTAGGGAATCACATCGCGTCCAGCAGAAACGATGGAAATGTCGTTGTTGGAAACATGCTGCAGGTAGAAGGCGATATCAGTGATGTCGTTCTCAGCGATGGCCCGCGTGAATTTGGGAGCAAAAAGAGTCAGGCCGGTTATGTCTCCACCACTGGCATAAAGACGCACGGGGCTGGAATCGCCTTTGTGAAGGAGGTCTTTGGAGTGAAGCGCACGCTTGGTCTCAATGAGGGCTGAATTGGCGTCGGTATAGGAACCGGTTTCTTTGAGGGATTTTTCGACACTTACGAAGGGGTTTTGCGTGCTTCCAACTGACTCGGAGCGTGATCTGCCAGATAGAGTCTGGTAGGCGATGGGCGTTTTCACGCTGGGAAGGAGAGCGGGGTCGGCATCCGATACGATGATCTGTGAAGCCGTCCAAACATTCCGTGATATTCCATCGAGTTTGCCTGTGCCTGTAGGTTGGATGCCTATGATTCCTCCCGAAGCGACCAACTCCAGCGTGCCGGTGGGCGAGGGGAAGAGCGTCATGGAGCCAAAAAGATTCACATCGCCACTGAATGCCGAGCTTTTCAGGGTTGGGGCGACCAGACTAAACACCTCGTTAAAGCTTCCCAGTCCGCTTTCGGCAAGGCGGATCCAAGGCTGGTAGTGTGACGCGTTGTCAGCACTTAAGATATTCTGCGTATTGAACCACTTCGAGAGGATGTTTGTTGGACTGGAATCGACGGGGAAAGTAACCGACATACGATGAGAGACGCTCCCGCCGAATGAGGCAACATTCGCGCCTGCTCCCGTGGAATAGGTGTTGAAATATGTCTTATACCAAAATTTGTTGTTCGCGCCCTGAGGGAGAAGAAATGGGTTGGCCACGGGACCCAAAAGGACATCCTTCAGGGCACTGACTTGGAAGTGTGACTTGCCAACGAAGAGTGTCGTCGGCAACCAAGTGGCCTTGTCGTAGATTTTCGTCGGGTCGTAGTCCGTGGCCAGAATGCCCAATTGAGCCGACCGGGCGGAATTTGTTGTGATGCCTCCACCTGCAGACAACACTCCGGCACCCCGTTCAGCATAGTAAACTCCACCATCGATATTATTTCCCGATTTGACAAAAATGTCCCCACCGCCGAGTTCCAGCATTTTTGCGTCCTCTGGCTTCAGATTATTGCCGTTTAAATCCTTGCCCTGCATACGAGCATTCGTCGGGGCAGCTGCATCGACATTGACGACATCATTCCCGGCGATCAGTGACACATCACCGCCGCCCAAGGCACCTACACCTTGGAAGAAATTGCTGAAATCGATCCACCAAGTCGTGGATGTCGCGAGGTCCGTCACGCGTGTGGCCGCCGATGTTCCATCCACACCGCCATCGGAGGCAAATGCACCAGTCGAAGAATTTACATAACCTCTGCGATAGAGCCAGTTTGTTGGCATTTGGCGCGATGAGTCAAACATCAGTGCTCCATCTTTCATCGTATATCGTCCAATGTTTTCCTGTGCATTCAGTTGGATGTTACCTCCTGCCATCGACCATACGGGAGCATAGACCTGCTGATGAGCGCCTAAGACAACCCCTGCACCGCTTTGACTGATGGAGGGTTTATTGAGGGTAGGCAAAACGAAGTCATTGGCTTGAAAGATGGTTGTGGGCGTTGGCAATGCAACGCCTGCCGTGTAAATGGTGGCAAATTGGTTGCGGAGCTGAACATCGCGTCCCGCATTAACGACGATGTCCCCCGTGCCTGTTCGAATGACTTCGTAGCGTGTGCCACGGTTGGTGGTATTTGTGGGGGCATTTGAGTTTATGAATCTTATAGTATCGGCAGTTTGTCCGTTATCACCGATGGCAGCCGCGGCACCAGAGGTCAAAGTGTTTGGCACCGCCGGGTAGAACTCTCCAACCAGAACAGACCCCTTGTCTGGCAAGAGAGAGGCGCTCGATAGGACCGAGCGGAAGTCTGCGGATTGAAGATCGCTTCCCGCCGAGAGTCGGAACGACCATGATTGGGTGTTCGTCGGAAGGCTTGCGACAATAGGTTTCAGTGTGCCAAGCCACATTGTTGAGTGACCATTATCAGCGGAGGCACCAACGGGATTGAATCCATCGCTTAAAGTGTTATTAAATGTGAGATCTCCTTTGGATCGTAAAGTCAGAATGCCGGGGGAATTGTTTGCACCATAGCGGAAGGCCGAGAGGTCCCAGTCCGCAGAACTCAGCGCTTGGGTGAGTTGGGTGCCTGTTAGCTCCCCGGTCGGGTTTGCAACTCCAAGTGCAAGATCGCCGGTGCTGAAAATCTCCACGCCCGGCGTGATGACCAGCGCCGCAGAGACACTGGCCGCATCCGGTGTTCCAGTCAGCAGGCGGGCTCTCATGGCTGTCTCGCCGAGGTTCATGAAGTTAGTGGCTTCGGTATTGATGGTGGTCCGGAGGAGGGTATCCATCGTGCCGGTGGCCGAACGGTCATAGGCCTTATATGGCTCCACAACAATAGAGGATGCTCCTGTTATGGTGCTTTCAAGAGCGTCAACCCGCACATCGTTCGCGAGGCGGGGAGCACGCAGATGGAGGGTTCCTTGGAATTTGCCTTCGAACGCGCTGGAGCCAAGGGTTGAATAAGTGCCCTCGACATACTCGCCGCCATCAACAAGCTTTTTCACCGAGAGGTCGATGGTGGATCCGAACTGGAGATCGAGGAGAGCAGCAGTGTTTCCAATGTCTGCCCTGGATGTTCCCGCCTCGATTCGAACACTGCCGCCCTTGCCTGCATTGTTGAATTTTTGGGCGGCGACTGTGAGCAAAACACCGGACTGGAGGGTTACACTTCCTCGGGCGGAGAGAGCGATGCTGCCTCCAGTAATACCAGAAGCATCGATGCCTCCAGTGACATTGATGCCGCCGTCATCGGCTGAAAGACTGAAGAGACGAGCTTTGGCTGTCCCGTCAAGATTTACGCTACCGGTGCGCACGCGGATATTCCGCTCCTCGGTGAATCCGCCGGTTTCCAGCGGATTATTCACACTTGCGAATGATGTGATGGATCCCGTGTCGAGGAGGAAAGAACCACCTCTGGCTCCAGTCGATGCCGATCCGAACAGGTTTCCATTGTTAACAAATGTTCCTAATCCGGAGCTTACAGTAATTGTTCCCGCATTTCCCCCGCCTGAGTGAGCCGAGACATCCAGAATGCCTCCCCCGTTCAGCGTTACGCTTCCTTTGTCGGAAATCAGCTTGATACTTCCCGCGTCGGCGTAGCGAGTGATATCGTAAAAAATTTGAGATGAACCTGCTGTCCTGATTTTTCCGCCAACCACTACTTCGCCGCCCACGCCAGTTGCTTGGAGCATTAGGGAGCCGCTGGGAAGAAGCAGATCTGTATAAGCCAAAACTGCGGATCCGACGAATGAGAGGCTGGCCCCAAGGCCACTTGAGACAGTGGACTCATTGGCTCCTCGCAGCAGGGAAATTTGGCCCTCCGCCGTCACATCATAGGAGATACCTTTGGCTCCAGTAACCACTGGAGTGGATACCGTAAGTGATCCAGGAAGATTTAAGGAACCTGTTTGGGCAGCGAGCAAGCCATTTCTCGAATTGATGTTCAAAGATTGGTAGCCTGCCACGCTGAAGGCATTCGCGCCCAAATTAATCTGAGACCCCTCGATATTCAGTGATCCGGAGAGAGGCAGTGATGGGGCAGCAAGGGCGATGCTGCTTGAAGGGTTTCCAAATTCCATCTCACTGGCACTTAAAGTTACCTCGCCCCTGTCGAATCCACGAATACCTGAACCAAACAGCTTCAAGTTGTTGAGTGATGAAGATCCAAATGTGCCAGCCCCGTAAATATCAATGGACCGGTAGCTTGCAAGAGTGAGTGATCCCACGGACTGAATGCGATCGAGGAGACCATCGCGAAGTGTGAGATGCGAGGGAACGACCGAACCAGACAGATCGGATGGAGCCCCATCCAACAGGATGCTGACCTGGCCACTGCGGAGGGTAAGGGATTCGGCTGTCAGATTTGCGTCGGGACTCAGGGAAGTGGCGTAGGTCGAGTCGAGGATCACGGCTGCTCCAGAGATTTTGGCACCAGACCCGATCGTCATAAGCGGCCTGATGGAATCCACAAATCCTGATCTCTGGGCAGATGCACTCTTGTCACCGCTCACGCGGAGCAAATTGCCTTCTCCGCTCAGGAGAAAATTATCTGATCTCTGGGTCAAAGCGCCCGAAGAGGCGATCATTGAACCGGCAGTCACTGTAAAGTCTCGGTTGGACACAAGTGTGACTTCCGGAGATGTGAGTGAGGAACCCGGGTTGTCAATCGTTAAGGAGGGTGTTCGGACTTTTATCTCGCTACCGTCTTGGGTGCTTCTTCTCAAGCCTCCGATGAGCAGGCTTTCTGCAGCCCAAGAATTGAGAATTGATTCTTTGAGGACTACACTTGCGCCGGAAGGTGCGCTGCCTGAACCGCCGATGACATACATGGCCGCGTCGCTACTGATATCGACGGCGGCACCGCGCCCACCAGTGGGTTGGCTTGTCATGACCACCCCTTCCAACTTAAGCGCATTGTTTCCCTGAATGCCCAAATATCCAGAATCCATGGGCAATCGCTGGACGCTTTCTGTATCAAGGCTTGCTGCCGCCTTGGTCATGAACTCATTAGCTCCGTATATTTTATATTCTGCCCGTTCTGCTAATACGCTCGGAGAGAGGACTTGAAACAAAGCACGAGACTCTGAAAGCCGGGTCTTGGTATTGAGCGAGTTTACCAGTTGGCCGCTTGTATGGGCAACGCCCTCTGGGGTCTTAAATCCAGCAAATGTCCCTGTGGATGTTCCTGATATGCGATAGCCGCTTGTGGATATGGCATCGGATTTCGTGCTAAAGGTAGCGAATGTGCCTCCTGATTTCGGATTAATAAGATAAGCTCCAGGTATGAGTGCATATCTTCTCGGTAGCAATGTATAAGTTCCTGCAGCTAATCCCTGCACTCCATCGATTGTGATTTGGTCACCAATCTTCAGTGAGGAACTTGTGAAACCCGAATCGCCGCCAAGATTGTTTGCGTTGGATCCTGTATTAAAAAGGTTAAGTGGAGCATAGGACGCCGAGTAGCCTGGTAGGATCGCAAAGGAGTCTGTGACCTCTGTCCAATTAACTCCAGTCTCGGGCTTGGGAGTAAAAGGCGCATCGTTTGAGGTATCAATCGTCAAATCTTTGGCCGTTGCAAATGCGCTCTTCGCCAACCCGGAGGCTGAATCCTTGAAATCATCTGGATCGATAAGTCGTCTTGGAGCCCAGGTCTTGCCTTTGTAGGTAACAAGAGCGCCAGCGCTATATTGCTCGCCAAGTGTCCATGGTTCGGCCTGAGAATCGCCGAGGAGAAGATCCCGAGAACCACCGGTGCCCGAGACCCAACGGTAAGCGAGTAGATCTCCCCCACCGCGGATGTCGATCGTCGAGCCAGACTCGCTCACCACGCTCTCGCTGCCAAGGGAGACGCGTTGCTGTTGGATCAACCCATTGACCGTTACATTCACGCCTCGTGGGTCATACCAGTTCAGACCATCTGGGCTTATGCCATATGGGATCGAGAGCCCGATACCGGTTGCAGGGTCTATTGCAGAAACGGAAGTGGTGCTCGCAGATTTTAACTCAAGCATTTGCGTAGTCGGAACAGCGAGAGCCTTGCCGACAGGGTTAATTGGTTTGTCAAAGGCCGCCGTGGAGAGATCGAAGTCGGTGCCGTCCCAGCCCAGAGTGATGGATCCAAAGGGAGCCCGAAGGGTGCCTCCTTGGGTGATTTTGGAGGCAAAGATATTGATGCTGCCTCCAGCGGAATACGGCATCGGACGCACCCCTGAACCGGAGATCGTAACCAACCCTTTGGTGGGCGATCCTCCACTATCAACAAAGTCGTAGGCGAAGACATTGAACTCAGCCAGCGTGGTCGGGTGGATTTGACCTGCAGTCATAGTAACCATCCCCGCGACGCTGAGCGTGCCATCTCCTCTGATATCGCCATTCAAGGCGGTCAATGAAACCTTACCGGTTTTTTTGAAAATTGTGGTTCCGATATCAACGAGACTTGCAGAGAAATTGACCTCGCCAGTAGCTCCATAGGTCGGCTCAGGGAAGTAGTTGTAGCCATCTTTGATGCCGTCGTTATTTTCGTCTGCAATAGAGTCTATATTTTGTTTGAACGCATAGTAGGCAGCATCCGAGGGATGAACCGGTTCGCGGAATTTTTGGCCTACAGCAATGTAGCGTGCGGAAAGGTTGACGGGTGATCCGGACTGGATGATGCCGCCGCCTGCGACTCGCAGGCTGCCAGTCGCTGAGATTGTGACAGGCCCGCGGAATTCCACATTCCCCCCATAGGCAAGCGGGCTTGGGCTTGCGTTTGATCCCTCAAGAAAATTGTAGCCTAAATCCAAGGAGGCGAATTCCCCCTGTCGGAATCTGTCGGCGGAAAAGTATCCCATGGCGGCCACCATGTCTCCCTTTTTGTATTCTACTCCGTTGACAATCGAGTCCGAAGCGTATTGGACCTTTAACCCGACACCCCTCTTCGTATTTGTATTTGCCAGTGAAAGACCCGACTGGTTGACGACAAGGTTGATATCCGCGCTCGTGCTGGAACTCACATCGGAAGGCTTGTAGTATCTGCCGGAAAAAATGGAAAGTTTTCCTCCCGTTGCAGTTGGTCCGCCTGCACGACCGAGGAAAGAGGCATCGGTGAAGAGCATTTCAGATCCCTTGAGATCAAGGAGGCCGCCATCGCTATCGAGTTGAGTTGGAATAGTCTTCAAGCTGTAGGGCAGGGAGGTGAGCCCGGAAGTCGCTGGCACCTTAGTCTGTGTGGCTTTGTCCAGTTGGGAAGGATGGATGTCGAAGAGACTTGTGCTTCCTGAGACATCCAAAACGGCACCGGATTCGGCAACGATGTTTCCATGAATGCTAATCTTGCCTCCTGAGTAAAGGGTGCCGGTCCGTCGGTCGAAGATGTCGGGCGTGAAAACGGATTTTCCTGCCGTTGAAATGGTTGCCTGCGATCCAATGTATATTGTTGGCAGTGGGTATGCGCGATTTGTTTTGATATCTGCCGGCAGCAGAAACTCTCCACGCGTGTGTATGGCGACGGTTCCTCCCGGAGCGATAATGGAGCCCTCCATGGAAACTGTATCTGCCAGATTTAGCCCATCGCTCAGAGTTTCATCAGTGCCTATCAGGACGCTGGCACCAGCATCAGTTCGGATGATGGACCCTTTTTCGATAATAATGTCGCCGCGCGCCTCTACGAAATCAGTGGAAAATTTGGTAGTATCATCGGCACCGGTTGCGGCAAGTTTCAGAGAAACAGGCTTGCGCTCGCCCTCGCTTTTGAGCACTGGTCCAAGTAGAAAATTCCCTCGGTTTTTGTTGAAAGGCAGTCTTTGCAATTGTTCGGCCACAGGCTCGATAATTGTGCCTTCGACAATCCGGATGGCTGGGATGTATGTGTCCTCAAGCGAATCTTCTCCTGGAATGGGAGGCGGTGCGGGAGTAGGGTTGGCATAGGCCGCCTTCTTCTCCTCTGCCGTCCGTATTGGTTTCGTGGATTTTCCAATACCGATTAGCGAATAGCTTGTGAACCCGCCTGTGCGGAAAAAATCAGGCTCCAGAACAAGCATGGTTGGATCGCTTGCCTGTCCTCCGATTTGGATCAAGTTTGCGCGAATCGCGAGGGCCCCGCCTGTCGTTGCCGAGTAGGCTGACAGAGAGCCTTTTAATGTCAGGACACCCCCTGTGATATTTTTAAGAGCAGGATCTCTTCCTGCCAAAATGCTGATTTTTCCCCCATCACCATAGGTGAACTTATCCTTGCCTTTGCTATCCATCCCGACAAGCGCGCCGCCCGAGGCATCGATGCGGCTTCCTTCGGGGATGTTGATATTGTAACCTTCCAAAGAGATCGTTCCACCACTCAAAACTCTTACATTAGCAACAATATCTGTAGAAGTTGGGCGGTCATCCACGAGCATGCCGGCCACACTGATTTTTGCGGCACTTCCGAGTGCAATTGTGCCCCGACCTGCTTTCGGATCGGGATATGGCTCTTCAAGTTGATCTTGGGCCGTAAGGGTCTTCTCAAATTTCAGACGCTCGAACGGCGAGTAATTATAGGCAGTTAACTCGATCGTGCCACCTGGCGCGGTGATGGTGCCACCGATGGAAATATTGGATGCTCTGGCTGCCAGTGATCCTCCAGTTGGTATTTGGACATCCACTCCAGTAGGTAGGGTGAAGTCGCCATCCCGGTTATCCAGAAGGATATGACCAAAGCCACCGCCCTCGCTGCTCCACAAGGAGCTGCTGATTTCAAACTGAGTCCTTAAGCTTTCTGGCAGAGTTTCTCCCTCTTCAAGCAATTTTCCGGAAGCGCGGGAGGACTCTGCGCTGACTCGCACTAAAGGAGGAAAGGGGGAAACAGCATATTGGTTGGTGACGCCGCTGGACAATTGAAATCTGGCTTCGGATTGGAATCTGAGCGAGAGGGAGGACAATTCCGCCGATTTGGAGAGTTGCTTAGGTCCAGTAATCGTCTGCCCCAACAGGTTGCCACCAATAATAATGGATGGTGCCGTTAAATTAATCGCTCCGCCGTTTGCTCCAGCAATGTATTCTTGGGCGTTGTATCCCCCAAGCGGGGCAAGAGCGGCGGAATAAGTTTTTGTGATTCCCCATTTTGTGGAAGTTGTCGAAGTTTTCCCTTCATAAATCCCGTCGTAAGCAACATCCGGCGTTGCATCTTTGATGTTGACTATGGCTCCATTTCTTAGAAGACGAGTTTTTTGCACATATCCGCCTTCGTATCTGTAATATCCACCTGAAACATCCACCGTGGATCCCGGTTGGACAACAATCGAACCGCCTGTCTGCATATTGACAATGCCTCCTTGAGCTGTAAGTTGCGCCGCATTTCGCCTGATCGCGCCTGCCACGGAAGTCAAGTCTCCAAGAGGTGTTCCAACCCAAGCCGAGCCACCGAATATTCCGCTATCCCGCAAATCCACTACCAGATCTTTCCCTCTCGTAAAAGAGTCGCGCTGGAGTGGTGAATCAGCGAGTTCACTTCCTCGAAGCTGCAATTTTAGAACATTTTGTGACAATGGAATAAAAACATTTGTGCTGCCGCTGACATCAACCACGCTTCCTGAATCAAGATAAACCTGACCGCTGGAGTAAAAAAATTTCTGTGTATTGGCTATGGTGCCCAAGTGGTCGGTGATGCCTGGTTCAAGTATTCCAGCACTGGTGTAAGTCGTTCGGTTATTGTCCACATCCCGATAGGCGAAATTTCCAGCTTGAAATGTTACTCGAGCGTGGGGAGCAAGGATCGTCGAGGTTCCGAGCATGGCGATAGAGTTCCCTTTGATGTTGATCTGGGAGTTTTCTGGAAGGAAGGTGCCGGGAACTTCAGCTTCACTCTCATAGTCAGGCAGGATACGCGTTATACTTCCAGAACCGAATGTCACAGTGCCGGTAAACTGCGAAATAAATGGCGCTCCACCAGTGTTATCAACGCCATTGCCATCGAATGCCGGATTTCCAACCGCTCCGTATGTCGCAATAAGGTCAATTCGTCCGTTGAGACTGACCGAGGTTTTGCTATCCATAACTCCGAGCTGCTTGACGCTTTTTCCAGACATCAGAGCGCTTCCTGTATAAGCCTCTATGATGCCTGAGTTTGTCGCAGTTCCGGCGTAGTCTCCTACTGTGCCGACCCAGACATCAAGACCGCGTAGGCTGGGGTCTTTGCTGTCGTGGGCCTGAACTCCCACTTGTAGGCCAGCAGCGAGGATGGTTTGGCCGGCTGGCGTGGAGATTTGGCCTTCGTTGCGGACATTGGCTCCTACGAGCATGACTCGCCCACCATTGCCGTCTGCACTTGTGGGTGTTTCCAAGAGGGCACCGCGTTCGACGACGACATCGCCGTATTTTGTTCCAACTGGAAGAGGTGTGGGTATGAAAGCAGGGGTGCCATCTTTGCCGCCTGGGACATCGAGGCCCGAGAAAAGGAACTGGGCGTCTTTGTTATTGAGAAGGCCGTTTTTGATGAGGTTGTCGTTGATCGGGAGGGAGGAGGCGACGAGGGTGCGGGCGTTGACTTGGGAACCGGCGCCGAAGATGATGCCGTTTTGGTTGATGATGTAGACTTGGCCTTGGGCGTTGATTTTGCCTCGGATTTGGGAGGGGGCTGTGCTGCCTA
>Ga0247832_1005167_pt1 | contig 15372 bp, 21 predicted proteins | sample LaCruzMarch2015__10_FD_192407 | JGI IMG/M metagenome (GOLD analysis project Ga0247832, IMG submission 192407) | Freshwater microbial communities from meromictic Lake La Cruz, Castile-La Mancha, Spain - LaCruzMarch2015_4m | ecosystem: Environmental > Aquatic > Freshwater > Lake | place: Spain... | reverse complement strand
AACCCACCCGAAAATCGGCCAACAGTCCGCACACTTGAACTACCCCGCGACACTAAATTCGTTCCGCAGCTGTCTCAAAGTCATTGACACGTTCCGCTCTGCGGGCAAGCGCGTCTAGTTCCGCGCTCGACGGCTTCACTGCTCCTCCGGAAGCCGCAGCAAACCCAGACGTGTAGCCGGCTGTAAATCCCTCCTTCCGCCCGGGGGCGGGCTCCGTTTTTTTCCCTTTGTTCGACGGCTGTTTACCGCCGTTGTCTACAGTCTGGTGTTCATCCCACCACTTTTGCCAACCATCTTCCCGTTCTTGCTGTTTCAATTGCCGCGCGGCTTGTTTTTCTTCCTGCTTGCGGCGGTTCATCTCATCGATCTTTGGCGTCATCCAGGCGACGACGGCGACAAGAGCAAGCGCCCCCGCGAGAAAAATGCCTGTCCAGATCGCTAGCCGCTTGATCGTCCGAACAATCCAATTCATAAACTTCCCTTCTTACACGGGGGCTATCCTACCGCTGCGTTGCCTACTCGTCCACGGCACACTAGGGGCCATCAATTTCAACCACGGGCACGTTGGCCGTACGAGCGTGTTTTTCTGGTCGGCACCGCCGCCGCCGGCAAGGTGCTACCCAGTCACGATCGATAAACGCCCCACGTGCCCGCTACGGGCACGATTTTAGTTCTTATCAGGCAGTTCAGCCCGTAGTTCGATTTGATTTGCCGTCCGCTTTCGATTCGTACCCATCTTGTAAACCGTCCCTTCCGTAATGGACAGAATCAAATCCTGATGTGTGGCGAATGACCAGTGCTCGCCCATAAACGGTTTCCCTGGCTGTGGCTTGTAGAAAAAACAGCCGTGCTGCTCAGAGTTGGGCCACTTCACAAACACATTCGTTTTGTGGGTTGGCAAACCCATCTCGCGAATAACCGAATCGGTTTGGTCGCCAGGGGCAACCGGAGCCGTTGCAACCTCGACTTCTTTCGTGACTTGGTAGTCGCCTACCCTGACGGTAATCGTGGCTTTTCCCGGTTTGCCAAAAATAAAGTAGTACGGTCCGGCCGTGTGCTTGGTGTCTGGGGTAGGTGCGACCACTTGAGTATCAGTTGATTCCACGACGACCTCTTTCGTTTCGTCGCCTACTTTAAAAAACCCCTGCGTAGGCGGCTCGCCATCAAAAAGGATTTCGCAAATCCCGAACTCAATTGCCGTCTCTTCTCGCGGCGTCCACACGCGAGAGTAAGGCATCCGCACCGTCAAGCCGCGCATAGCCTCTGCCTTCGCCTTACGCTTCGCGTCTGCGTCTGCGATTATTTCCTCAACCGTGCGCGGCCTTGCAGGGGATCTTGCTTGGCCTTGCGGCGCTTCGACTCGGGCTTGCGGCTTCGGGTTTTTTGTTTCCGCAGCAAAGTCCTCAGGAGTCCTCTGTTTCAGCAAGTTGTAGTCTTTCTTCAATTGCTTGATTTGAGATTTTCTGTTGTCGCCCGTGGTGGCTTTTTCCAGCGCGCTGATCTTGTCGGCCGCAGCCTTGATCGCAGCCATCCGGGCTTCCTTGCCAGCGTTCAATTCCTCCTCAGTGAAGTCATCTCCATAGCAATGCAGAGACAAAGCGAAGGTCATCGCGACGGCAAAAATTGTTTTTAGTTGCATGGTTCACCTCCCATTAGAGGGCGAGATAAGAAACTGCATGAGAATACCCCTCTCTACGCGGGGGGTCTACTCCCACTGCAAAGCCGTCCGGAACGCCCCGCATGCCCGCTACGGGCACGAACCCTGCCGCCGGCATTTAGGGTACGGCGCGCAAACTAGCCCGCAGATCGCACGAGCGGAGCCGCTATCGGGGCGTTCAACGCCCGTGGCGTGCGCGGGCCTTCGCGAGAAATGCTTTCAACTGGGCTAGCCGCGCTTCCGATCTCGCCTTGCTCGATGCCCGCCGGCCCGGGCGGCGCTGTTCATCGGCTCGCGTGCTCCACAACGGCGGCAGACCGCGGGCCTCCCGGTACGCGTCGATGTTCCGGCGGATGAACTCCGGAGCGTTGCGGCACTTCATGCGCAGATCAGCGTCGGCGGATTGCAGCATCGACCAATCGCACGCCCGCTCGATGGCCGCGCCGCCCGGGCCAATGCGCGATACCGTTTCTTTCATGGTTGGGATCTCCTGTTTCACAGTAGCCGAATGGGTTGGGACGGTGCGAGATACCGCCGCATCTCGTCAGATGTCAGTGTTGCAAACAAATGGGGGTTTCGGTCTCGCAGTTGCTGAATTTGCTGCCGCTCGTCGTCGGCTCGCTCGTCCCGCTGGTTCGCCACCTTCGCGAGAGCACGCTCGGCATCCGTCACGGCGGACTGGGCAGCTGCGAGCCGCTGGTCGCATTCAGACTTCACCTTGCCCCAAATGGTCCTCGCCTCGTTGTAGTTGCTTTGTAACTGCGGCAGCGGTGCTTGTCGTTCCGCGTTGCGGGCGTCGATCGCGTCGATACGCTTTTGGATGTTGGCGATCGACATAAACACCGTGGAGTCATCCACCATCCGATCCGGAGAAATGCCCAGGGACTGCGTTGCCGCCAACAGCTTTTCGGCATCTGCTTCCGGGAGAGACCCGCCTGCTGAAGCCATTGCCTGGACACCCGATCGGTAGGTCTGGACGTCGTCTCTGAATCTCCGCTCCGCGTGTTCGTGGACGTCGTGGAGTGTTCGCGAGAGTCTCTCGACTATGGCAACTTCTTTGGGCATGGTATCTCTCCTGGGGGCGTGGGATCAGTGGCACAGATGGCGGGGCGTGTACGGCGAGTGGGGCGATTCATCGAGGAAATAACGCGGCTCGAAACCGGAGCGGCGCCACGAGAGATAGCGTTTCCACTCCGCACCATCGACCTCGCCTAACTTGCGGAGATACTCGGCTTGTCGCGGCTGCCATGCAAAGCCGCAGTACCAAAACCGCACGCCGTCGATGTCGATATGCTCGCGGGATGCCATGTGCATTTCGGGCGGCGGGTCAGCCAGCAAGGGGATCGGCGGGTAGATGCCAGCGCCATACTGGAACCCTGGCCGGCAGCCCGGTGCAGCGTCCCGCATTTTCTCGAGGATTCTCTGCCCGTGGATCGTTGCGATACTTTGCCAGTAGCGGCGAGTCTCCATTCCTTCCTCGCGAAAGAAGTAGTCGAGATAGCCGGCGGCCGCCCGCTCCACGTTCACGTCGAGTACCGCGCTTGCGGAGTGTTTCGGGATCATAGTGCGTCGTTTTGTCATTCGTGGCTGCTCGCTTCGATCAGGTTCGTGCCGGCTGTGTGCCGGTTGCGTTGTGCTAGTACCCGCCGCGCGGCTCATCCCTCCAACCGCGCTGATAACTGTTGCAACGTCCGCGATGCCAGCCCGCGGAAATCGCGTTCCAACTGCGCCGCCGGATTCACTCGCACGGCTCCGAACCTGTCGGTAAACGTCGCACCTTGTTCGTTGACCTGGGCCGCCAACTGCGCCGCCCGCTCAAACGCCTCGCAACCGTTTTTCAGTAGCGCCTCGTCAGCCGTTCCGAGACTCCATCGAGCACGAACCGAATCCCACAACCGTAGCCGGTCGCCTGTAAGCACGACCGCGGCCGGCTCGGCCGGCTGTGCCGTTCCCGGCAGCCGATGCGGCTCGGGAGCACGAGTGTGGCGGGCGCGGGCGTTGGGCGGTCGCTGTTTCATCTGGTCTTTTTTTGGGGATCGAAAAACGGGGGCGGTGCCAATACGCCATAGGACGCACCCCGCACGCGCTTGCAGAGTAATGCTAGTGGTCTAGCCCTATGACTTGCCGCAGCGTGCACCCCCACTAGGGGGGGGTAATGTCGTGTGGCGGCGCTGTTCGTGCTCATTCGCGTCTGTGATCACTTGCGGTTCACCCGTCGCTGTTCGACCCACGCGGCGATGCTGGCCGCGCTATAGAGCGCTCGACCCTTGCCACCGGCGCGGCCGGTCAACGAGTAGCTTGGCCCTCGGCCTTGCATGGCCCAGCGGGCCAGCGTGACGCTGGTCACGCCCAGCCGCTCGGCTGCTTGGCGGCGGGTGAGCACCTCGGCCTCTAACGACATCGTGACGTGCATGGTCGTGATCTCCTGCTCGCAACCTAGCAGGCGCGTCTAGCACCCATGCAGATGCCGACGTGTGGTGATCCGGATGCCGTGACGGTGTGCCCAGCGTCACCGCCGCCGGGTCTCGCTGATCAGCCGCAGGGTGAAGATGCACACCAAGATGTACGGTGGGTGAGGAGGGTGTACATCTTGGAATTGGAGGGGCCGAACCGGGTCAGAACGGGGGCAAGATGTACGGGTGGAGGGGTGGGGTGTACATCTTGGTTTGGCCCTATAAAAAAAGGGATAATATATCTCTCTTTTCCAAGATGTACGCCTGCCACCCCCTCCCGTACATCTTGGAATCGGGCAAGATGTACACCCCCTGCGTCCACCTGCGCATCTTGCCCCCAGTGTCTCACCGGGCGATGGTCAGAATGAGCAGCCGGAGCAGCACTGCCCGGCGGCTTCACGTCGCGTTGAACTGGTCAATCGCGTCTGGTGCCCACGCGGCGAATGCAGGCTCCGGCTGCGGCACAGTCCGGTCGCGCCCCTCGCTCGCGGGCAATCGCCAGCACCAGCCATGCGGCCGCTTGGTCTTGATGACGTTCAGCACGGTGGACGCATGATCGATCTGCCGACGGCCCAGCCCTGCATCCTGCAACGTCGCGGTGACGGTGGCTGCATTCTTCTCACCGCTGGCGAGTAGGTCACGCAGTGCGTCCACGGCCTCGTTGCGGCGATCCTCATGCTCACGGCCGCCTGTAGGCCGGCGGGCGATTTCGTCAGCGTCCATCGTGACCAGACCAGCCTGCCACACCAGACCGGGCTGGCCGTTGCTGCGGCTCTCGATTTCATACGCTTGGCCCACGTCACGTTCGCCGTAGTTGTTTTTGCTCACCAGCATGATGCGGCGCTTTCCGGTCTCCTTGTCGGCATCCTCAGGATGCGTGCCGATAGAGAGAACGACACGGGCGATCTGTGCGAACGCTCCAGATCCCGCGATCCGTTGCACGGTCGTGAGGTCGTTCTTTTTGTTCTGGTGCAGCACCGCGACCACGGCCACATTGCGTTCCTGTGCCAGCCGGGCCAGCGGCACCAAGGCCGCCCGCACCTCCGCAGAGTTGTTCTCATCACCTGCGATGTAGTCGGGCAGGGGATCAAATACGATCAGCCTGCAATCAGCCACCGCATCAAGCGCGTCCCGCAGTTCGCCGATGTGACGTTCAAGGATCACGGCAGCAGGCTCGTCGCCAGCGTCATCGTCTGCGGTCACCGCGCCCTGGCACACATGCACTCGCTCGAGGTCGGCACCAGCCGCCGCGAGACGTGGCACTACAACTTTGCCTGCGTCATCCTCAGCGCCGAATAGGATCACGCTGCCCTGTGGCGCGTGCCCAGTGCCATCGGGCCACTTATCCCCAGTTGTCACCCTCGCGGCCACGTCCACGCTGATGAGTGACTTTGAAATACCCACCGGCCCGGTGACGATGGTCAACCCGTCGCCCACGATCCGCTGCGGCCACAACCAGTTGATTGAGGTGCATTCGATGTCGCTGGCCCGCACCAACACGAGCCTGCGGATCGGTCGGGAGAACTCACTGCGGCCAATGTTGGCAGTCTCGGGTTGCGGCCCAGCAGGAGCCGTCACACCCACGGCGGCCAGCTCGTCGGCGGTGGCCGGTCGCGGAGAGGTCTGCGAGGTCGCCTTCACGGCCGCCGCTCCCGCCCCCTGCGAACGCTCCCGCAGCTCAGCGCCGTATGCCCGCACGGCGGCCTTGTGATCGTTCCCGTGCTCAAAGTAGGTGAACAGGTCGAACGCATCGCCGAACTGAAATCCGCTCCTGCTGGTGCCACCCAGTTTGCAGCCCTTCGCCCAATCACTCAGGCACACCCAGTGCCCGCCCATGTCCTCCATCGAGTAGCTGCCGCTGTTTCCGAGGCCGTCGTGCCGGTAGTGGTTCCGCTCGCCACCCTCTTTCCGCTCGAAACCGTACCGCAGGAGCAACGAGCCGATGTCGTGGCTCTCGTTGAAGTGATCGATCGGGCTGGTGTCGGCACTCGCAGGGGCGTACCTCGACTTCCTCGCTGCGCTCTCGGCGGCGATGGTGGCACGTGCCAGTTGAAGCCGCGCCCGCTGCCCGCGAACGTCCTCGACCGCATCCACAATGGCAGACTTCGGCCCTAGCTCCAGAGCAGGCCCGTCAATGTGACGGCAGACGTAGAACAGCGGCCGCCCATCCTCGTCACGTCGGCCATTCGGCACGTTGGGCAGATAGATCGGCTGGCCCGTCCTCGCCAGCGTGGTGTCGCATTGCAGGCCGTGCTTGGCCAAGAGCGAGAAGAGCGACTCTTGGTGCTCGGCGTACTCGCTACCGACCAGCGGCGTTGCCAGCGGCACCAGCACCCGCCACTTCCGGTTGTCGGCCGAGGCTGACGACGACGAGTAGACCTCAAGACAAACGTCACCCACGACGGCCTGGACGGCGTTGATCACTTCCTCAATCGACGGGTCGCCCTTGTCGATGTCCACCGCCAGGCCACCGTATGCGCCACGCTCGCGCTGTACGTCATGTGTGCGGCCGTCGTGCTCGTTGTACGTTGATAGGATGACGAACGGGGCGTCGGCCTTCTCCATCGCCGTGGGCGCGTTCATCAACCGGCGTATGCCTTTCCACCCGATCGTAGAGTACGAGGTGGCAGCCTTACGGCTGCCGTTGGGCTTGCCCTCGGCCAGCGTGATGGCGTGGGAATCGCGACTGCCGTTGGCTGTCAGAAATCCAGCCTCACCCAGATCATTCAGTGCCATGTTCACTCCGTTGTCCCTGCGGTCACGATCTCGCCGAATCCTTCCGACTGATTCCACCTGCTCCGCGTCCATCAAGTGCCGCGCCTTCTCGCGCAGGCTCTCCGTTCAACGTGGCGTTGCGGCCCTCTTGGATCACACCGTGGATCGAGCCGCTGCGGCGGGTCGTGCTCGCGCCATGCCGTGAGATTGGCGGCCACTGCCCCAATCAAGTCGCGATACCATTCCGGCAACTCGGCCGGATTCCATCGCTTATGCGCGGGCCAATGCCCGGCTTGTTGACGGCGGCGGTAATCTGATTTCATCGTCGTGTCACCTCCATGACGGTCACGCCCGGCGGGTTGGCACCCGGCCGTGCGAAAGGCTTGTTGCTGTTGCTATCCCCGTGGCCCCGGTCGTCTGCGATGGCGGCCGGGGTCGCGGTCTTTTCCTGCCGGCTTCGTGCCCGGCTTGTGGGTGCGCGACGTGATCCATTGATCGAGATCACGGGCGCGGTATCTAACGCGCGAGCCGCATTTCACGTAGGGCGGCTGTGCGGGGTTGTCCCGCCATCGCCATAGCCGCAGCGTGATCTCGGCCAGCCCGATACGGGCGGCGGCATCGGCCGTAGAAATCAGTTTCTCGGAATGGTCGGGCGACACGGGCATGGGTACCTCGATGTGGGCTGTAACTTCACCGTATCGCCGCGTATCCGCACCCTTGCAGATAGCTTGCGAGATTTTTTCAATCTTCCTTTTCGACGGCCGCCGCTCGCTCGTAGTCCCGCACGACGGCACGACTACGTTCGATCCGCTCTCGATCGGCATCCGTGGCCGCGGGGTCGCCCGCTAGCCTGGCCGCCACGAGCCGCAGTTCCTCCGCGAGCCGCTGGGCCAACCTCGGCCAATCGAGTAAGCCGGGGGCATCGCGCCGCATCAGCGGGAGCCGTCGAATGCGACGCTCGATGTCATGTCGCTCGTGCGGCGGCGGATCGTTGCGTGATCGCCGCGGTTTCGATCTAGATGTCACGTCACGAACTCCATGCCTTGAACCGCCAGTGGCACCGTGCCGATGATCTCACCGCTGCGCCTCGAGCCGCCCCACGACTTCGACCAGACTCTCGGCCATGTCCGCGTATCGGGCCGCCACGCCGGGCGTGGCCGATGGCGTGATGGCGGCCGTGATCGCGTCACGCAGGCCCGCCAACGCATCCACGAACGCGGGGTCGTCCCGCAGTTCTTCCACCAGCATGCCGCACTCATCGATCAAGCACATGCGTCACCTCGTTCTGAGGTGGTTGCCGCGTAGTCGCTCAGTTCCTCGACGGCTCGCGATTCCTCCAGCGCCTGCACAATCTCCGTTGCGCCAGCCCTTTTGAATCGTTCGATCAGTCGCTCGCCGTCGTATCGCATGCGCCCGATCTCCAACACTCGAGCACGCGCCGCCGCCTTGATCGCGGGAAAGTATTTCAGACATTCGGGGCCGATGCCGCGAACGATGGACAGCGGATCGGTCAAGACGCGACCGCAGGCCATGCACTTGTTTGCGCCGTACTTACGCCTTCGAATTGTGTCCCAGACCTTGATCGCTTCGGCTAGTTCGTCTGACGTCAGTCCAACAGATTCGGCACGCTCCGCGAGCATCCGCTGACGCTCTTGGCGGGAGGCATCAACGCGGGCGCGTTCCAGTTCTCTTTTTGCCGCGTCCGCGTAGGACGTGAACAAGTGCGCTAGGGCGGTTTGCGCTCGTTGTCTCGCCTTGAACTGAACCAACGCCGCTACGCTCGCGGCGTCTTCTGTGAAAGCAAATTCCCCGAACGCCCGCGCGGGCCGTTTCTTAGAATCATCGGGTATGACGAACACGGGAATGAGATCCTCGTGCGACGTTTGATGCACACCATAGCCCACGGTGTAACGATGACGTTTCATGCGGGCGAGCATGACCTCATGCAAGCCATCGGGGCGTGGGCGTGAGATCGGTGGGAGATGCTGCGGCCGATACACGGCAGTAACGAGCACTCGCGTGCCCAGCGGCACGTTGGCCCAGCCTTCGTAGCTCACCGTGTGCTGCGGCCAACGCTCGCACGCCTCGCTGGAGTGTCTGATGTAATGCAGCCCGTCTTTATCAGTGCCGACAGAAAATGCCATGATGTTTCCCTCCCTGCTTGCTCCTCACCCGTCGCACCTCACGACGGGCATCTTTAAACCGCCGTTTTCATCGCCTTGCGTTTGCGAGAGGCGTAATGCCTGACGGTGTCGATCCGTGTGCGCTCCGCTTCTACCCACTGATCAGATTCCAGAGCTGCTTGCCCCATCACCAGTGTGACTCCTTTGCAGCCATCGATCGTTTTGAACTCGCCCACTAACGCTGGTCGATTGTTGAAACGAACCGTGACGGAATGGGCCTTAGCCGCCCGCGCAAGAAATGCCACGTCCGCCAGCATGTTGGGGTTACATCGCAAGTTCGAAACCGTCTGGTTGTCTTTCGCCTGGAAGTCAACGGCAGCACGCCAATCTGGAAAACGGCCGTTACAGCACAGCGCGATCTTGACGGGTGATCCTGAGCCGTCAGCCGCAGCCACCGTCGCAGTGCCGTCGCCGTGCGCTTGAATGGTCACGAAATGCTCGTTCCCGTCGCTGTTGGCCTCAGCAAGTCTGGTTCCCGGCTTCCATCGGGATGGCAGTTGTTTGATTGCTTTCGACAACTGATCAGCCGGAACCAGAAACGGCGGCACGGCTTGCAACCGGGCCGCCGCGTCTTCGCTCTGCGGTGCCGTTACAACAGCCATGCGACGACCATCTGTTGCGACGATCGTGGCGTTCGCACCGTCACACTCAATGGAAACGGCACCAAGCGTGAAGCGATATGAATCATGATCGACCCAGCCAGCTATGGCTGCGATCCATCGCGGGAGTCGCACGATGCCTACAGCGTCTGTCGCTGCCTGCGACCAGTTCGCTAGGGTGTAGTCAATCGGATCAGCCCGTAAGTTGGCCGCTTGCGTCCGCGTCATCGTTGGCGTGATCTCACCCGCTTCAATGCCTGCGACGATCTGCCCGTCGTCGAGCTTGGTCAGCTCGTAGAGCGTGCCCCAAGACTGCGGCAAATGCCGAACGAATTCGGTATTTGAAATGACCGAATGGGACGCCACTTTCATCAACTGCTGGGCCGCGTCTGCGCCAAACGGCACTGGCTCGCTCACGACGTTGTCGTGCCCCTTGAACATGCGCAGAAACTCGCCGTGCTCACACGCTTCCTTCGCCGCGATCAGTTGGCGACCGACGCCAAGAATGCCCTCAACGCTCTTGCGCCACTCCGCATTGATGCGAGGTGCCCAGTATTCTGCTTGCGTCTTCTTCACAATCACACCTCCTTGCTTGCTCGCTCGTCGCACCTCACGACGAGCACCGTCCATGTCGCCGGCCCGGATCGAACGGGCACCGCGGCTATCGCGGCGGCGGGCGTGATCAATACTCGCGCGGAAGCATCAGCAACCACCCAACGCGACCGTTGGGGAGCTGCTGCCGACTGGCCCACACACGAAACGGCTCGTCATCGCTCCAGGGGATCTGCGCGAAAACCCATCGCTGAATCGGATGCAGGGTGTTTGAATCGTCCTCAGTGAGGTCAGCACCGCCTCGCACGCAAAGCTCAGCGCCACGCTGGCCGTGCCGACGCAGGTCGAACATCTGCATGGACTCTTGCAGATCGGGCCATCGCTGAATCAGGCGGCGATAGACGTTGGGATTCATCCCATCGTCGTCACACTGGCCATCACCGCCATCTGATGCACCGCACGTCACCCACGATGCGATAGCGGTGAGCATCCAAAAAACGCCGTCGCACTGTTTGACCATTGCCGCGAGCGCTGGGGATAGCGCGGTGCCCGGCAAGAATCGTGCGAAGGTCACGGTCTGTCCGCTTGCATCATCGCTCATCGCCCTATCGATCACTACTTCTAGAGTTGCCTTTGCCATTGCTGTGTCCCTCCCTGCGTCCCTCACTTCGCCGTGGCACACGCCACGGTCATCGTCCATCCTGCCCTCCACGGCTCGAACGTGGCAGCCTGCCTGTAGGCGGTTCATGCTCACTCGGCTTTCAGGTGCTTGATGATGGCGGTGGCCAGGTCGAACACGCCGCCCGAAAAGCCTTGGCGTGCATCCGCGGGCCGGGGCACGCCAAGAGCCTTCGCGATGTCGCAGATCATGTGCCCGGCGACGACACCCTGCATGCAGGCGACAGGCTTGCCACCACGCTGTAGGTAGATGCCGTACTTCTCGTCTGCGACCAACTCCTCGACGGGCAGCACCTCCAGAGGGATATCGAACTGTTCGTGAATCCATGAGGCTTCGCAGATGTCACGCGGATGGAACCCGTCGCCGTTCTCGCCCAGTAGCCGAATCAACTTGTCGGCGGAGATGTCCCGCCACGTCGTCGCGGTCGCAGTCATGGTCAATCATCCTTTCATCACCGGGGATACTTCCCGTCGGCAACTCACCGCCGGGTGTTCGTTCGTCGCGCCTCTGCGTACTCGGTCGCCATCGCGAGCCGGGCCAGCAAGGCCGTGATCGTCCGCGCTCCCTGCTCAAGTAGCAGCCGCTCGCGGTCTGCCGTGTCGTCGTCCCACGCGCGTGACATGAGCGTGTCAGCCATCTCGCGGGGCCGGGGGAGGTCAAACGGAGCGTCGTCGTGTGTGGTGGCGTCCATGCCGGTGTGCTCCTCAGTCCTCGCCGGCAGGCAGCCGGGTGTTGTGGTAGATCTGTTCGATGTGTTCCATCAGTTCCATGAACCCACGCCGGAACGTGGGCACCATTCGCTCAGCCCGGTCGTGGCACTCGCCTTTGTGGATGTGCCACGCGGTGCCGTGTCCGAACCGCAACGCCACGGCCATATGTGCATCGGCTATCCGTTCCGCGCACACGTCGCACGTCACGACCGTGCGGTAGCCGCCCTCTACCTCAATGATCTGGATCATGGCGGCCCTCACTTCGCCTTACGGCTAGGGCGGCGGGGAGCGATCACACGATCGAGATCGTCAAGCGCCCGCTGCACCTGGGCCGCACGAGCCGGGCCGGCAGACTGATCGACGGCATCCGCCGGCGGCGTTGTGAGGTGCCGCAGAAACTCCTCGATGGCTACTTCGGTCGTGAACCAGCGGCCCGCGAGCGTCTCGGCACGCAGCCGCTGGCCGCGGCAGCCCTTGATGGCCCAGCGGATCAACGTTCCCCGATGCGGGCGAGGGGCACCCGTGATGCGCGACCAGTAGGCCGCGCCCTGGTTCATCGAGATCTTGGGAATCGGCTTGTGCATCACTTCCTCCGCGTGCGGTGCACGTCGTGCGAATCGAATGCACGACGTGTCGAATGCGAAACGCACTCAACGAACACACACAGTAGGAATGCGGGGAAACGATCCATTCACCCCGCGTCACTAGAAGTTTCCTAGCGACAGTCGATGACACCGCGTTTCAGAGCCTTGCGAATAGCCTGCACGGTGATCGCTTTATCCTTGTCTGGCAGCTTCCCGAACTCGCGGGAAACTGCCTTCAGCGTTAGACCATTCCCTTGCCGCCCCTTCGGATGCTGTGGCCGCAGGCGCTTGTAGAGCCGGCACAGTCGCGCGGTGCGGACGTCGGTCTTCGCCTTGCGTTTCTCTCGCCCTTCGGCGGCCAGTATTTCGCCGCCCTCACGCCGTTGCTCAAGGATGCGAGTCTGCTTGTCCAGCCGGGTGATCAGCGACTCAATTTCCGCGTGGTAGCGATTGGCCGCCACCTTAAACGCCGCTTCTGCAATCTTCTCGACTAGTTCGCACAAAACCGATTCCTCGGCGGTGTAGAAGCCTTTGTGCCCTGGCCCCCAACTGTAGCGGTGCGGCTTCTCGAAATGATCCATTTGCCGCCGCTGCACCTCCTCAAGAATGTTTTTCGCTTGTTTGGTCAGGGCGCGCATCACGCCAGCCGGTACTTGACCGAAAAGCACTTTGCGTTCCTGCTCTGCGCGTACTTCTGCATCTGGCCGCAAAACGATTGGAAATAGTGTTTGCTGATACTCGTCTTTCCCGCATGGAACGCGCGTCACTTCGCGGGATCGCTTTCGCTGGCGGTGCTTGCCCACTGGCCGCGCCGGCTTCTTGCTCTTGCTCACTTGTCACCTCGATGTGTCGATGTTCAGCCGTTGCGGAGCGCGGCCCGTGTGGCCTTGCCCCAGTTGGCGGGCGCATAGTGATCAGTCATCGTCGCGCGGCTATGGCCTGCGACCGCCTGTGCCGCCTCAACCCCGCCATGCTTGCGGATCTCGCGGAGCCGCGTGTATCGCAACTGGTACGGGAACCAATGCGGCAGCGGTGGCTCCCCCTGTTTCTCACGGGCCGTGTTGGCCCGCTCGATGGCCCGCGTCACGGCGCGGAGGATTGAGTCTCTCGGGAACATCACTCTTGCCCGTGGCGATGGCTTGCGAGGCTGCACTGATAGCACACCGTTGCGAGGCTTGCGGGGCGGTACGCTCCGCTGCGGAGTGAACACGTAATCACGGTCAGTGCGACCGGCTGTGTGGGCCAGGATGATCGCCTGCGCTGCGGGACCGATGGCGATGTGTCGCTGATGTCCGCGGTGTGCATTCTTATGCCGCCTTGGCACGTATCGCCACACGGGCTTGTTTTGATCGCGAATGCGGCAAAGTTTCATCCTCGCGGCTTCGCTGGGCCTGCATCCCGTGAGTCGGATAAACCAGATTAGATCCGCAACTTCCGGAGTCATGAACGGCATGGTTGCTTTCACCGTGCTGGGCTTTACGGGCTTACGTGGCCGCGTTTCTTTCGCGGTCGTCTGCCCCTTCGCCAGTGCGGGCACGACCTCTAATGCCTTCATGCGGTCGTCGGGCACCAATTCATTGAGCACGCCCCACCGAAACATCTGCCGCACTCGCTTCACCACGTCGTTGATGTATCGACGCGATAGTGGTTTTGTGGAACCGCTGATCGCGCTGTAGGTGCCGTCGAGGAGATGCTGTTGCACCTCGACGAGCGCCCTAGATCCGAACGCCGCGACCGGCATGGCACCCAGCGGGCGCACCGCGCGGCTCGCCGCGATCCCACCGTGCCACTTCGAAGACCTACGGTAGTTGGGCGTCGTCATCTCGATTTCCCGCAGCCATCGCAACGCGAGATCACCAACCGTCAACCCGGCGGTAATTGGATTAGCGGCGGCCGGTTCCAGAACCCGCGGAGCCGCTATAGGGGCCGCTGGCGGGCTCGCTGTAGCCCGTGCTACCGGGCGGCGGCGTCCCAACACCTCGATGGCGGCATCGACGTTTTTACGGCCGCTCGTCACGTAGGCGGCGATGAACGTGTCGAAATTGTGTTGGGCCTCATCACTGCCCCAACGGCCCAACGAATGAACCTTGCCGCCGATCTTGATCCTGGCGGTGTTGGTCGGCTCGTGCCGACGCATTTCCGGCAACGCTCCTGCGGGGCGTCGTCCCATGGCAAAAACCTCCGTTAAGGGGATCGCAAAGGGGTAGACCTCGCGGTTTACCCCTTTACGGCGTCGTTCCCTAACGGGCACTGCCGAACGTCGGCAGGTGTTTTGCACTTAAAATCACGATCAAAATCTAAGTCGGGGCGACACGATTCGAACGTGCGACCTCTACGTCCCGAACGCTCCTTAGAGCGGGCTTCGCTGCGACCTAAAATGCTTTCCCGTGCGAGAAAAAACGCGATTGCAGATCATGTGCGATTCGCACCGAACGTGCAATAGGTGCATCTATCGGCATCGCCATGCCTCTGCTTGATTGCCGATTGGCGACGTGCATCGCTGTCAGCCCGCCATTGGGCGAATAGATTCGCAAAGGGGTAGGAAAGGGGTAGGAAAGCGCCCTTAAAGCCTGCCCCGTCTGCTCGGCATCGCCCCATGGAATCGAGATGCGCCTAACGCGCCGCCGGCTGCTTACGTCAATCCCGCTCGCCTGCCCGCCACTCCCACGGCGGCACAGGCTCGGCATCCGCCCATAGCCCCCGTCTAGCGGCCCTGGCGTTGCGTTCTGCGGCCTCCAGTGCCGTCGTATGGTCATAGCGGCTGTAGTGCCATGCGTGGCCTGTAGCGATGACCTGGGCCTCGACCTCGATGTCGCCAGCCGTGACGCGGGCCAGCGTGCGTTTGTACCGATCGGTGCCGGTCGTGTGCAGCGTCACCGTCTTGCCGAACACCAGATCGGACAACGCCTTTTTGGATGCCTGCCCGAACGGCTGGCCCAACTCGGGCGCGTCGATGCCGTGCAGCCGCACCTTCAGTTGCCGCTTGTCGTCGAGGGCCGTGAGCGTGTCGCCGTCGTGGACGCCAACGACGCGAGCGGTGAACCGCTCGGGATCGGCGGCTGCGGCCACGCTGCACACGGTGAGGATCGCCACAGCGGGCACTAACATCGCCGCGTTGCGGATCACACTACTTTCCCTTGCTCCACCCGAACCCCCACCCGGCAGAGAATCCGATTTTCCACGCTTCCCGTTCATTGGGCGCGATGTTGCTACCGGTCGCCTCTCCCCTCTGTGCCAATG
>Ga0247832_1005165_pt1 | contig 15377 bp, 17 predicted proteins | sample LaCruzMarch2015__10_FD_192407 | JGI IMG/M metagenome (GOLD analysis project Ga0247832, IMG submission 192407) | Freshwater microbial communities from meromictic Lake La Cruz, Castile-La Mancha, Spain - LaCruzMarch2015_4m | ecosystem: Environmental > Aquatic > Freshwater > Lake | place: Spain... | reverse complement strand
TTTCTGCACATTACGGAGGCAGGGAGACCGTATAAGGCAGCTATTTCTTTTTTGTACATGGCGCGCAACATAGCATCTTGCTCTGCACTTAATTCAACTGATTGGCCATCTGACATATAGATAATTAATTTATTATTCATTTGGGGTGGGTTTACATTTGAGCACAATAGCGGAAGCAAAAATAAGCGAATTATAATAAAGCGATCCGATGGCTGCGAGCCATCGGATCGCTCTTGTTGTTGGATAATTTGCCCTTAAACCGTAATTTTGTGCACGTATACCTTAACGACGCCACACCATGTCACCTAAATCCTTACTCCAAAGCTGGGTCGACACCTTCAACACGGCCGATCCGGACGCCCTTGCCGAGTTTTACGCCGAACACGCCGTAAACCACCAGGTAAACACCGATCCTGTGATGGGTAAAGCCGCCATCCATCAAATGTTTGTGCACGAATTCGCTTTGGCCAAAATGGTTTGTGTCGTTGAAAACATCTTCGAAGACGGCCAATGGGGCATGCTGGAGTGGTCGGATCCGTTGGGGTTGCGGGGTTGCGGCTTTTTCCAGTTCGAAGGGGATAAAATCGTGTTTCAGCGTGGTTATTGGGATCGACTGTCTTTTTTGCGCCAACATAAGTTGCCATTACCGACCGAATAACTACGGGGACAGCGCTATTTTTGCAAAAAACAATCAAATAACATGCAATCCTTTCTGCGCGACCTGTTCCACTACCACCACCACTTCAACCCCCTGCTCATCAACCTCGTTGAGCAGCATGCGGCATTGATCCCTGCCCAAACGGTGGGTTTGCTCAGTCACATTTTCAATGCACACCAAATATGGAATGCCCGCATCCTTGGAGAAGCGCCAAATGGGGTGTTTCAATCGCATGCTTTCGACGTTTGTCGGGCGCTCGAACTTCAGAACCACCAAACCACGCTGGAAATACTGGATGCGGTTGACCTGAGCAAGTTGATCCGCTACACCAACACCAAAGGCCAAACGTTCGAAAACAGCGTGCGCGACATCCTTTTCCACGTGGCCAACCACACCACCCACCACCGGGGACAAATAGTGGCTGCGGTGCGCCAGGTCGGTGGCGAGCCGTTTGCCAGCGATTTTATATTTTTTGCACGGCAGGAATTGGTGTAAGCAGGAATACCTTACACAGTTGGGATTACATGCATCGCATACCGATCCCGCAACACCTGCAACTTTGGCCCAATCCACCGCTCACAAAACGGCTTCTGCGGATTGTTGAAATAATACTGCCGATACTGCTCCGGCGAAGGCTTGAACGCCTCAAAAGGCAAAGCACGCGTAACCAACGGTTTGTCAAATTGAGCCTGTGCCGCATCCAGCAACAAGGCCACTTCTGTGCGCTGTTGCTCCGAAAAACAGTATACAGCCGAACGATATTTGCCCCGCATCCCATGCGCAGACGCAGCGCTGTGCGTGTGGAGATGCACATCGACCAGATCGCGCAAAGGCATTTGCGCCGGATCGAAATGCACCACCACCGCCTCCGAAAAATCCATTCCTTCAGACGACACCCAGCCCTGCTCTACCAATACCACCCCGCGCAACGAGGCAAACACCGCTTCGGTACACCAGTGACAACCACCACCAAAAGCCACACGCTCTGGCACAACCATTGCTGACGCTTGTTTTGTTGTTTTACTCCCCTGTCCTCCAATTACGACACCCGCTCAATCACCAGCGCCGTAGCGCCTCCACCACCGTTGCAGATGGCCGCAAGTCCAAACGTAGCGTCCTGCTGCTGCAACACATGGTTGAGCGTAGTCACAATGCGCGCGCCCGAAGCCCCCAGCGGGTGGCCCAGCGATACCGCGCCTCCATTGATGTTGGTACGCGCGTGGTCTATCTCCATCACGTGTTCAAAGGCCAGCGCCACTACGGAAAAGGCCTCGTTCACCTCAAAATAGTCGATGTCCGATTTTTCCAGCCCGGCCATTTTCAGTGCTTTAGGCGCAGCGATGGTGGGCGTGGTGGTGAACCACTCGGGCTCCTGTTCGGCGTCGGCGAAACCCCGAATTTTGGCGATGGGCTTAAGGCCGTATTTTTGCACCGCTTCCTCTGAAGCCAGAATGATTGCCGCCGCGCCGTCGTTGATCGTGGAAGAATTAGCGGCAGTGGCGGTGCCGTCGGGCGAAAAAGCGCCACGCAGACCCGGAATTTTATCGAAACTCACTTTTTTATACTCTTCGTCTACGCTGAACAGCACCGGATCGCCCTTGCGTTGTGGAATGGATACCGGAACGATCTCCGCCTGAAAACGGCCTGCATCGGTGGCGGCAGCGGCACGCTGGTACGAGTCTATGGCGTACGCGTCCTGTTGTTCGCGGCTGATGCCGTATTTGGTGGCGGTGCGGTCCGCGCACACACCCATGGCAAACTGGTTGTACACATCAGTCAGACCGTCCTTGGCGAGGCCGTCGATGAGTTCGGCATTGCCGTATTTATACCCCCAGCGCGCGTTGGGCACGTAGTAGGGTATTTGCGACATGTTTTCCATGCCACCGGCTACCACCACATCGTTCAGGCCAAGCATGATGCTTTGAGCACCGAGTGTAACGGCCTTCATGCCCGAAGCGCACACCTTGTTGATGGTCGTACAGGGTACGTTGTTGGGAATACCGGCGTAAAATGCGGCCTGACGGGCGGGCGCCTGGCCAAGGTTGGCGCTCACTACATTGCCCATGAGCACTTCATTCACCGCGTCGGCTGGTAAACCGGCTTTGGATAAAGCGCCTTTTATGGCCTCTGCACCCAGTTTTGTGGCGCTTATTTCAGAAAGTGATCCGCCGAAACTCCCAATGGGCGTGCGTACAGCAGACACAATATATACTGTTTTCATATACAAAAAGCTTAAATGGTTAGGCAGAAACAGAACAGCAACGCTACAAAGGTAGTTCAAATTGACTTTTGCAAAGCCAAACCATATTCGGTTTATAAGTTTCTGTCAATACAAAAACTTTATTTCAACCGCTATTTTTTTATTATATTTCAAATAATTAATTAACATAAATTTTATCACTGCAATATTGTTCAAAAGCAAAATTTTATTGAAATTTGCATAGATCAAAATCCATTTTTTTACCCTGTTTAAAATTAAAAAAAGCATGAATCAGATAGAAAAAATGTCTGCCCGTGAAGCATACGCAGCGTACATTAGCGGCTACGTATTTGTTAACGTAAGCGAAAATCCGACATTCAAAGACAAATCGCTCGATGTGAAACATGTCCTGCATATTCCTTACAGTCAACTCAAAACCCGTGTAGCCGAGCTTCCGGTCAACCACAGTATCGTGCTGGTGTCCGCTGTGGGCAACAAAAGCAAACACGCTGCGAAATGGCTGCTTCAGCAAGGTTTTGAGTACGTTGCAGTATTGGATGGCGGGTTGCGCGCATGGGAAGCAGAAGGTTTTCCGATGCAGTTACAGGCATAAGTGATCAACTACTCGACTAATTGTTACGCTTAAACAACCAGATTAGGTATCCTGTATTGATCATTCTGTTGTTGATCCTGGGGATATTGATTACCGATTTTTTGCTGCCACAACCCGACAATGTGTCGTTGTTGTACTTGTTTCCTGTTTTAGTAGGCCTTTCTTTAAAAGAAAAAAACGATGTGGTGCTGCTGGGTATTGTTGCTACGATATTGAGCATCGTACCAGTACTCCTGTTCGCGCAGGAACAACCTTTGCAGAACCTCCTCCTTGAAAGAAGCCTTACTGTTGTCGGTATCTGGATAACATCTTACTTAGTGCTGTTTATCCAGCAGATGAAAGACAATGACACCAACCGAAGTGAGCAATTCCGCGCTTTGTTTCAGTTCGCTTCTACGGGCATCATACTTACAAACAACCGCGGTGAAATTATCCGTATAAACCCGTTCACAGAAAAACTATTTGGGTACACCGCCCATGAATTAGTGGGCGAACGCATCGAAATCCTCATTCCCCCGCGCCTGCGGGTACTCCACAAAAAACATAGAGGCACCTACGCGCACGATCCGGAACCGCGTAGCATGGGCATTGGACGCTATTTGTCTGCGGTAAGAAAAGACGGAAGCGAGTTCCCTGTTGAGGTGAGTTTAAGTCCTTTTAAAACAGCTTACGGCGATTATGTTATGGCTTTTATAAGCGACAATACCATTCGCAAAGAGAACGAAAGCCGCATTCTACGCCAAAACCAGCGCCTCGAACAACTTGCTGCGGCCCTGCAAAACCTCAACGAAGGATTAGAGGAAAAGGTACGGGAACGCACCCGCGCACTCGAATCAACGAAAAACGATCTGGCTATCGCACTCGAAAAGGAAAGAGAACTGGGCGAACTCAAAAGCAGGTTTGTATCTATGGCCTCTCACGAGTTCCGCACGCCACTGAGCACCGTGCTGTCGTCCGCCGCACTCATCATCACGTATGCCCAACGGAACGATCTGGAAAACATCCAGAAACACGCCCAAAAAATCAAAACAGCGGTTAATAACCTCAATACCATCCTTACAGAGTTCCTCTCCCTCGGCAAACTGGAAGAAGGCAAAACCCTGCCTACCCGTGAAATGACAAACCTGCCCCAACTGATAGAGGACGTAACTGGCGAGCTAAAACTGCTGTTTAAGCCCGGACAAGTCCTGCAGCAGCATTACTCGGGCTCGCCTAACATTATGCTTGATCCCGGCCTGCTCAAACATGTATTGATCAACCTCATCTCCAATGCCATCAAATATTCACCGGAAAATACCCCCATTGAGGTGCATACGGTGGTGACAGACCAGGATTTTAGCCTAAAGGTTATCGACCATGGCATGGGCATTCCTGAAGCGGATAAAAAACACCTTTTTTCCCGCTTCTTCAGGGCATCCAACGCCAACAATATCCAGGGTACCGGACTCGGCCTGTACATTGTACACCGATATGTCGAATTGATGAACGGCGAAATTGGTTTCGACAGTGACGTGGGCAAGGGAAGCACCTTCTGGATCCGAGTCCAAATCAATTAAATGCGCTCAACGCTTACACGCCTGCACCGCATGCACAAAAGCCCGTACACCCTCCAGCGGGGTGTCAGGGTACACGCCGTGACCCAAATTCGCAATATGGTGCGGCCCAAAGGCATCCAGCATTGCTGTGGTTTTCCGGGCTATGTACTCCGGCTCGGCGTACAACAGGCAGGGATCAAGGTTGCCTTGCAGCACTTTTTGAGGCCCGGTGATGCTGCGGGCCCATTCCGGCGACGTGTTCCAGTCTAAACCCACCACATCAAACGGCAAGGCGTTCAATTCTGGCAAGGCAAACCAGGCTCCTTTGGCGAACACCGTCCGCGGGGTGCCCGCTAAGGCTTCCCCAATTTGTGCGAGGTAAGGCAGGGCAAATGCCCGGTATTGTTCGGGCGGCAACTCGCCTGCCCAGGAATCGAATATCTGAATCAAATCGGCACCTGCGGCCACTTGCCGCAGGGTGTATGCAATGGTCGCATCGGTCAGGCGCTGCAAAAGGGCATGCGCAGCTTTGGGTTCCTGGTACAGAAAACGGCGCGCTTTGGAGAACGTTTTGCTGCCCCCGCCTTCTACCATGTACGCCAGCAGGGTCCAGGGGGCCCCGGCAAAACCAATGAGTGGAAGTCGACCTGCCAAACCTGCCTTGCTCAACCGGATGGCTTCGTACACATAGTCCAACCGTTCGGCAGCCAGTTCGGCCGGTGCCAAAGCCTGCACATCAGCGGCACTGTCGATGGTCTTCGGAAAACGCGGACCCTTGGCTTCTATCATGTCATACTCCAGGCCCAAGGCTTCCGGAACCACCAGGATATCGGAAAAAACAATTGCGGCATCCACCCCCAAAGCCTCCACAGGTTGCAAAGTAGCTTCTGCCGCCGCTTGCGGTGTTTTGACAAACGCCTTGAAATCGGGAAAATGGCTGCGCAGGGCGCGGTACTCCGGCAAAATGCGGCCCGCCTGGCGCATGAGCCATACAGGAGGCCGTTCGGTTTGTTCGCCGCGTGCGGCCCGGAGAAATAAATGGCTCATGGATGTTTATTTGTTTATTGGTGGATTTGTTTATTGGTTTGGGGGGTAAAAGTAGTTGTTGGAGGGTGATGTAGCGAACCCGGCAAAATCCTTGACGCAAAAGTGATAAATATGATAAATTTGCATCAAAAAAACAGCTCATGCGGTTACTGCTTATCATCTGTCTTTCTCTGACATCTCCCTTGTTTTTGGTCGCACAGACGCAAAAAGAAGGCTTGAAAACCCTGGATCAGCCCGCTTATTCCATTCAGTACCCTGCTGAATGGACGCTGGATCAAACTGGCCTGATGGGCACCAGGTTCATCCTTTTCATGCCTTCTACTTCCGACAATCCGGCGTTTAGCCCCAACCTCAACCTCATCCAACAGGAAATGCCCCAGGAAAATGTGGACATCGCCGCCACCATAGACGCTACAATTGGACAACTGGAAGCCATGGTCGGCGATTTTACCCTGATCTCCAACAACAAATTCAACACCCCGTCTGGCCCTTGCCACGAATTGCAGTATACCGGCCGATTCGGCGACAACCCCATGCAGTGGAAACAGCGCTTCTGGATCAAAGGAAAAACCGTGTATGTGCTCACCCTCACGGCCTTGCCCGACGAATTTAAGCTCGTCGCCCAATCCGGCACAACCGTTATGGATTCGTTCTGGATCAAATAATCGCCTCCAAATTATGGCAACGCCAGGGGCACTTTCACCAATTCAACCACCTCTGCATCCTCAGGAATAAACAGGGTTAGGCGCTTTTCGTCCAACAGTAAAATTTGCACATCAGAACGGCCATAACCGCCCGGAATAAAGATGTCTATACTCATGGTGCTGCTGTTGAGCGCAAACCGCTTCGATTCCGGAAAGAGCACTGCGCCCGTTTCAACTGTCTTGTTATAGAGAGACAAGGTGCTGTCGGCAAAAAAAACGGCATAATAGGGCATGGAGATCACCTCCACGAGGCGTTTCACCTCAAGCATGCTGTCGCGTTGCAGCCATTCCTGAAAAGCGCGGTCTTCCCGCCGGTTCCAGTCCTCGTACATCAGCTGATGGCTGTAAAACTGAAGGGCGCGTTGCGTGCGCACATGGGCATACACCTTTTGGGCCTGGGCATGTGGCGCTTCGCGCTTGTTGACGGCAACGCCTTGTTCCGAGTACGATACGACTTCCCATTTGCCCAACAATTGGGGCAAACGTGGATCCGGCGTCATTTGAGCGGACAACCGGGAGCCCTGGCCAACCGTCAGGAGACACAGGCAAAAAAGCGAAATGCCGTTTTTCATGGGTTATTTGTTGTTATCTTCGCCATCATATCGCTGGTTAACGCATCGGCACTTACACCGTATCCGTTCACCAACACGCCTTTAAAGTCTTCTGTATACCCTTCGGCTTTCAGGGCATCCAATGCTTCAATCAAAGATGAAAAAGTTTGCATGGTGTAAGTTATGGAAAAAATGGCTTCTAACCGGGCGTAAAAGTATCAATTTTTTTACAACAACCATCGTGATTGCATTAATATCCCCACATGGCTTTATGGTCAACTCGAATCTTTAGAACTATATTTGCAACCACCAACATATTCTGCAGCAATGTTCAACCCCTGGCACGAAGTTCCAACAGGCGCACACGTCCCCGATTTGGTCACCGGCATCATCGAAATACCCCAAGGCAGCCGCGCCAAGTATGAGTTAGACAAAGAAACCGGCATGCTCAAGCTCGACCGGGTGTTGTTTTCGTCTGTATATTACCCGGCCAACTACGGTTTTATCCCCCAAACATATTGTGACGACGGTGATCCACTCGATATTCTGGTGATTTCCCAGATTGCTTTCGTGCCACTTTGCCTCGTGCAAGCACGCGTTATTGGGGTCATGCGCATGTTGGACAACAACGAGGCCGATGATAAAATCATAGCGGTGGCCCTGCACGATGTGAGCGTGAACCACATGCATTCACTTGAAGAACTACCCCCTCACCTCACTTTGGAAATAAGGCACTTTTTTGAGGAATACAAACGACTCGAGAACCGTACAGTAGTAGTAGACGACTTCATGGACAAAGCCACTGCCGAAAAGATCGTGCTGCAGAGCATAATCGACTACCATTCCAATAAGTGGATGACCACAAAATAGTACTCCACGAACACCGTAAACACGTCTACAAATGCGCTTTTCAGAATACCGCATCAACCCCGAAATCAAAAACAACCTGGAAGCCATGGGGTTTAAGCGCCCCACCGACATCCAGTACAAGTGCATTCCGCCAATCTTGAAGGGCGAAGACCTGTTGGCCATCGCCCAAACGGGTACGGGCAAAACGGCTGCTTTTGCCATACCCGTGGTGCACTTGATTCATGAAAGCAAAAAGTCGGCCCGTGCCGACGCCATACAGTGCCTCGTAATGGCCCCTACCCGGGAACTCGCCTTGCAAATCACCGATGTGTTTCAGCAAATCAGCCAAAAAACCCGCGTTAAGGTCTTTTGTTTGTATGGAGGCGTGGATCAAGACCCCCAAATCGCGCGTATGGAAAAAGGCGTTGATGTGTTGGTCAGCACTCCCGGGCGCATGTTCGACTTGCACAGCCAGGGGCACTTTGACCTCAAACAAGTCGAATTCCTGATCTTAGATGAAGCCGACCGGATGTTCGACCTGGGTTTTCTCAAAGACATACAGGATGTGAAACGCCTGTTGCCCCGCAAACACCAAACGCTGTTCTTTTCCGCCACCATCAACGACCGCATCAAAAAATTGGCGTACTCGCTCGTCAATCAACACGCCGTGCGCATCCAGATGTCGCCCAAAGACCCCGTGTCGAAAAACGTGCGCCACAGCGTGGCTTTTATTGAAATGGACGACAAGCGGTTTTTCCTCGAACGCCTCGTCAAAGACCATCCGGAGGCCAAAATGCTCGTTTTTGTGCGCACCAAAGTGCGGGCCGAACGCGTGCATGCCGCCATGTTGCGCGTAGATGTACCTACGGAAACCCTTCATGGCGATAAGGAACAGCTCGAACGACTCGCTGTTTTACAGCGCTTTCGCGAAGGCGAATTGCGGGTGCTCATCGCCACCGACGTGAGCGCCCGGGGCATTGATGTACCCGACGTGGAATACGTAGTCAACTACGATCTGCCCGACGTGGCTGAAAATTACGTGCACCGCGTGGGCCGCACCGGCCGTGGCGAACGCAAAGGCGACGCCATTTCTTTTTGCAGCACCGAAGAAAAACCCATGTTGGCCGAAATAGAAGCCTACATCGGCAAACCCATCGCCGTAGCAACCATCGACAGAAAAGAATACGCCGAAACCATCCGATTGACGGAAGATGTAGGCGACAAATGGCGCGACATCATGAAGGAGATTGATCAAGCAGAACCCTTTTATAAAAAGAAAAAAAAATAGCTGCCCCGGACTTGTATTTAAAAACTATTTGTTTTACATTTGCATCGTAAATCATCGTTTATGCACAACGGTTCTAAAGATTTGCTTGTACAGCTTTTTAATGCGCCAGACGCCGCCCTCATCATCAATCAGGTGAAACACCACTTAGAGGACGAAGAGGAACGCCGCCTTCGTTTTTACAACGAACTGGATGAAACGGTAAAGGCCGAGTTTATCAATGGCCGAATCGTGCTCCATTCTCCTGTGACGCGGGCGCACGCACTGGCAGTTATGCATATCAGTTCAGCGTTGCATCAATTTGTTAAGGAAAACAAATTGGGGGAGGTGCATGTTGAAAAATCCATGATTCGCCTTTCTCGCAACGATTATGAACCGGATGTTTGTTTCTTTAAAAATGAAAAATGCCGGGATTTTACACTGGATCAAAAGCTGTTTCCTGCGCCCGATTTGGTGGTGGAAGTACTATCCAAATCAACCGCGAAAGTGGATCGAGGCATCAAGTTCAAAGATTATGCGGCTCACGGCGTATCGGAATACTGGATAGTAGACACGGAGGAGAAATCAGTAGAACAGTATGTACTGCGAGATCAAATATTTGAATTGGTCATTCGATCGCACAACACGGACATCTTCTCCGATGTGGTGTCGGGTTTTGTGTTGAAAACAGCCGCAATTTTTGAATAAAACAGGATGCGTAAAACTGATTTGCAATATCCGGTATAATCGATAAGCGGCTGCGCATAAACGGATGGTTAGCCGTTGCGTTTATTTCACACAAACTTTACGGCAAATGCCGGAGTTGGGCCGCCGCACTTGCTTACTTTTGTTTTAACATTATTGATGTGAAACACTACCACGACATCGAAAAGTGGCCGAGAAAGGAACATTTTCACTTCTTTCGCGCTTTTGAGGAACCTTTTTTTGGCATTACGGTGCCGGTAGAGTGCCAGCTCGCCTACCGGAATGCGCTGGATTACGGCGTTTCGTTCTTTGCGTATTACCTGCATTGTTCGCTAAAAGCCATCAATGCCATTGAATGTTTCCGCTACCGCATTGAAGGGGATCAAGTGGTTGTGTACGATACCATCCATGCCTCCGCTACCATAGGCCGTGCCGATGGCACCTTTGGATTTTCTTTCATCCCGTACACCAATGACATGCTTTCTTTTTGCGAAGCCTTGCAAGCAGAAAGCGAACGCATCAGAAAGGGATCCGGATTAGAAACAGGCATTGCAGGCGATGATGTGGTGCATTATTCCTCTGTGCCCTGGCTGTCATTTACCAGCCTCAGCCATGCACGGCAGTTTAAGCGCCCGGACAGTGTGCCCAAAATTACGTTCGGCAAAGTACACGAAGAACACGGGAAACGCACCATGCCCGTGTCTTTGCACGCCCACCATGCCTTGTTAGACGGCATCCACACTGGTGAGTATTTTGCCTTGTTTCAATTGCTCCTCAACAACCCAGAATAATTAGACAGCCCTATGGCAAATCCGGTACTTCTTCAGTTCTTCCATTGGTATACGCCAGCCGATGGCCTGCATTGGCGCAGGCTTACCGATTCGGCAAAACAACTGAAAAGCGCGGGTATCGACGCCGTTTGGATTCCGCCTCCTTACAAAGCCATGGGCGGTGGCATGAGTGTAGGATACGATACCTACGACCTGTTTGACCTCGGAGAATTTGACCAAAAGGGCAGCATACGCACTAAATATGGCTCTAAAAACGAACTCACTGAGGCCATCAAAACGGCCCATCGGCATAAAATAAGCGTACTGGCCGACGTCGTACTTAACCACAAAGCCGGTGCCGATGAGCGGGAGAAGTTCTGGGTGCGCAAAGTCAACCCGCACAACCGAAATGAATACCTGTCCAATTCTTTGGAAATAGAAGGATGGACCAAATTTATCTTTCCCGGTCGACAAGGCAAATACTCCACTTTCACCTGGCATTGGTGGTGTTTTAACGGGGTCGATTATGCCCACGACCACCCCGATCAGGGCCTGTTTGCCATCCAGGAAAATTACGGCTCGGAATGGGCTGAATTGGTCGACAATGAAAAAGGAAACTACGACTACCTTATGTTTGCTGACCTTGAAATGCGCAATCCCGACGTGCGTGGCGAACTGCGCTACTGGGGCGGCTGGTTTCTTAAAACCACCAACGTGGATGGTTTCCGGCTCGATGCCATCAAACACATACCACCCGCTTTTTTTGTAGAATGGCTCGACCATGTGCGCAGTACCACTAAAAAATACCTTTTTGCCGTAGGCGAATACTGGAACAGCAACCTGGATGTACTGCTGCGATACCTCAAGGCCACCGGCAACCGCATGTCGCTTTTTGACGTGCCGCTGCATTATCAACTCCATTCCGCATCCATTAATGGCAATCGTTTTGATTTGCGCAATGTCTTTGATCGTACACTGGTGCAAGCGGCACCTATGAATGCGGTGACATTTGTGGATAACCACGACTCCCAACCGCTGCAAGCCCTTGAATCCAGCATTCAGGAATGGTTCAAACCGCACGCCTACGCGCTCATCCTGCTTCGCAAAGACGGATTGCCCTGCGTGTTTTTGCCTGATCTGGAAGGGGCCGAATACACCGATAAAAGCCACGATATACACTTAAAGCCGGTAAAAGCGCTTCCAGACCTGCTGAAACTCCGCAAAAAACACGCCTTTGGTGAGCAAATTGACCACTTTGACCACCCCAATACCGTCGGTTGGGTGCGCACGGGCAGTTACTGGTACCCGGGCATCGGATGTGCTGTTGTGCTCACCAACGGCGACGCAGGCCACAAAACCATGTCGTTGGGCGCGCGTTTTGCGTACAACACCTTTATGGATGCTTTGGGCAACCACCCCGCTGAAATTAAGCTCGACCACAATGGTTCGGCCAACTTTCTGGTGTCTCCCGGTTCCGTCTCGGTTTGGGTTAAAAAAACAGGCTCCACTCCGCTGGTGTCGAGAGACTGGTGGCAAAGCATGTCGAGGGTCTTTGGCGGATAAACAGCACAAATCAGCGCTTAGATAACGCCTAACTTTTTACCGACAGCGGTAAATGCCTCAACCGCTTTGTCCAGGTGTTGCTGCTCATGAGCTGCCGAAAGCTGAACGCGGATGCGCGCTTTGCCCTGTGGCACAACGGGGTAGAAAAAGCCCACGACATAAATGCCTTCCTGAAGCAATGCTCGCGCAAAATCCTGCGCCAGTTTGGCATCGTACAACATGATGGGCACAATGGGGTGTTCGCCTGGCAGGATATCGAATCCAGCGGCCGTCATGTGCTCGCGGAACCAGCGGGTATTGTGCTCCAATTTGTCGCGCAATACGGTGCTGCTGCTCAGCAAGTCCAACACCTTGATAGAAGCACCCACAATGGCTGGTGCCAAAGTATTGGAAAACAGGTACGGGCGGGAGCGTTGGCGCAGGATTTCCACAATTTCTTTTTTGGCGGCCGTAAATCCACCGGAAGCGCCACCAAGGGCTTTGCCGAGCGTGCCCGTGATGATGTCTACGCGCCCCATTACATTGCGGTACTCGTGGGTGCCGCGCCCGGTTTTACCCAGAAAACCGGTGGTGTGGCATTCGTCTATGCCCACCATGGCGTCGTACTGTTCGGCCAAATCACAAATTTTATCCAGTTGTGCAATGGTGCCGTCCATGGAAAAAGCGCCATCTGTGAAAATCAGGCGGCGACGTGCGCCCTGCGCTTCTTTCAAGGTGTCTTCCAACGCCGTCATGTCGTTGTGTTTATAGCGGAAGCGTTTGGCCTTACACAGGCGAATGCCATCTATGATGGAGGCGTGGTTGAGTTCGTCGCTGATGATGGCATCTTCTTCGCCCAACAGGGGCTCAAACAGACCGCCATTGGCATCAAAACACGCTGCATACAGTATGGTGTCTTCCATGCCCAGAAAATCGGCAATACGGGCTTCCAATTGTTTGTGGATATCCTGCGTGCCGCAAATAAACCGCACCGATGACAATCCGAAACCATGTGTACGAATGGCTTCAATGGCAGCCTCAATCACTTCCGGATGGCTCGACAGCCCGAGGTAATTGTTGGCGCAAAAATTCAGCACGTGCGCCTGTGCGGTGGTGTCAATTTCTGGCCCTTGAGGCGAGGTGATGATGCGCTCTTCCTTGTATAGTCCGGCTTCGCGGATGCCTTCGATTTCCAGCTGCAGACTCGATTCTACATGATCAAACATGATGGTGGTGTTTATTGGATGGAGATGCGAAGGTAAGGTGAGCGGCGGTTTATTTACCACTAAGGCACTAAGAAACACTAAGGAACACTAAGTTTAACGAGATGGAGCTTTTGAAATACCCCATGTTTTCTTAGTGTACCTTAGTGTCTCTTAGTGCCTTGGTGGTAAAAACCATCAGTGGTAAAAACCATCAGTGGTAAAAAACCCTATTTTTCCATTACGCGTACAGCGATGCGGCGGTTTTGGGCGCGTCCCTCCTCTGTGTCGTTGGAAGCAACCGCGTGCTGGGAGCCATAGCCTTCAGCCTCCAGGCGCTTTGCGTCGGCACCCATAGTTACCAAGGCTGCTTTTGTAGCATCGGCGCGGGCCTGCGACAGCTTCATGTTATCGGCTTCTTTGCCTGTGTTATCGGTGTACCCGCCAATTTTGAGCTTGAGCTTCGGGTGTGCTTTCAGGATTTCGTAGATGTTGGTCAATTGTTCGGTTGATTTGACCATGTCTAATTTTGCGCTGCCGGTTTCGAACGTCAGGCGGTCAAAATTGAACCAGGTGGTTTTGTCCACGGGCTTATCGCCTTCGATGAATTCGAGGAGTTGACGCTCGATGCCATTGGCACCCGCCCCCTTGAGGGCAAAGCCGGAACTGAGTGTTTTGGCGTAACCCACTATATTGCTGGAGACAGTGTCTACTGCTGCGGCAGCGTCGCGCATCATGGTATCGGCAGCAGCAGTCACCTCTTTTACATCAACAGGTGGTGTTTGTGCGCAATTGCGGGAAAGCAGCACAATGGCAGCGCCCAGGCCCAACAAAAGCAACAAAGGCCACAACCAGCCCATACCACTTGATTTTTCTTCAACAATGGCCTCAACCTTGGGCGTCATACCTGTAAGGCCCAGGATGGAGTCCATGCCACTGGGCAACATAGACAGGATGCTGCTTTTTTCCCCCATCAACAAGTTCACCAGGCCCGATACGTTCAGGCCATCTGTTTTGATGCGCGAACCCAACATGCTCATGAGCATCGGAGCAGCCATGCCCAACAAAGAAGAAGTGCTGCTGCTGCGGGTACCTGAAAATGCGGAAATGGCGTTGAGGATTGATGGCATTTTATTGCCAAACAAACCGCCTAACCAGTCGCCAGCAACATCCCGGGGGTCATTTTGAGCCAAATTGCCGCTGCCCACGAGGTCCAGCAGTTGATCCATGCCCGGAGCGTTGAAATTGGTCAATGCGTTGAACTGCTGTTGCATGAAGTTGGTGTCATCCGCTTTGGATACCAGGCCTGCAAGGATGGTTGGTGCCAGGGCCATAGCTGCTTTGGTGATGCCGTTTTCGCCTTCACCCAACTTTTCTGCCAGGGTAGATACAACGGAAGGAGTGAGCATACCCTTGAATGAGTCTAATAGACTTGCCATAATTTGAAATTTTTGGTTTAAAAAAACGACTTTTCGGGAATAAAACCCGAAAAATCACTGTTTACAAAATTTTGTTTCAATGCATCAACAAAGGTAGCGGTTGCAAGGTAAACAGAGTGTTATATTTGTATGAAATTCAGGTTATTTTGTTATTTAGAAAGGATAACCAACGGTAACTATTCAGCACGTCGGAGTACTGATTAATTGAGAAGGGAAAGAATTATCCATAAACAAATTCCTCAATGCCTTGAAAGCATTGATATTTTGTTTTTGGGCGGTGATAATAAAACTGCGAGTT
>Ga0247832_1005163_pt1 | contig 15383 bp, 6 predicted proteins | sample LaCruzMarch2015__10_FD_192407 | JGI IMG/M metagenome (GOLD analysis project Ga0247832, IMG submission 192407) | Freshwater microbial communities from meromictic Lake La Cruz, Castile-La Mancha, Spain - LaCruzMarch2015_4m | ecosystem: Environmental > Aquatic > Freshwater > Lake | place: Spain... | reverse complement strand
GCGGCGAGGGTGATGCCGTTGAAGGCCAGGGTTTCGGTGGTGAAATTGCCGGTCCAGAGGCCGTAGGGGGAGAGGATGTTTTCGGTGATTTGGCCGGTGGGGGTGCCATCCGGGGCGAAGGCGTGAATGGCTGGGGAACCTTCGTAGGAGGCGTAGAACGAGCCGTCCGGGGCGACAGCGAGGCCTTTGATGTTGCGCGAATTGCTGACCGTGATGTTTCCGGCAGGGAGGCCGTCGGGGAAGAAGAGTTCGATGATGGCATCCCCGAGGCCGCCGCCCGGGGCGTAGATAGTTCCGTTCGAACTGGCGGCGAGCACGGAGGGGAAACTCGCGGTGGCGTTTCCTAACGGTGTGCCATCCGGGTTGAAGATGGAGATCGAACTGGAGGCCGTGTTTGCCACATACAGCGTGCCGTTTGCGCCGGTTGCGAGGCCGATGGGACCGTCCAAGCCGGTGGAGATTTCGCGGATGAGGGTGCCAATGGAATCGAAGACTTTGACGATATTTGCGGCCGTGTCCGAGAGCTGGAGGGTTCCGTTCTGGCCGACGGCAAACCCAGGTGTGGCGCTTGCGGGCAAACTTGGCGGGTTCACCTCCCGAAGGATGGTGCCGTCGGGAGCGAAGACGCTGACCTTGGCGGTGAAGCCCCGCGTTCCATTCAGGACATAGAGGTTGCCATCCGCATCGCCGGATAGGACCGAGGGGGAGATCAAATTTCCGGCGCCGAGCGAGGTGACGAACAGGTTTGAATTGTCGAGGTTGTAAACGGAGACGGTATTCTTGCCGTCATCAGCGGCGAAGAGGGCGTTGATGGTTTGAGGAACGGGAGTGGAACCTGTGACGACAAGTCTCCCACCCTCTCCGATGGTGAGGGTGCCGGTTTGGATTTGGACGGGGCCGTTGACGGTGAGGGTGCCACCGCCGAGGCCCATGGGGTCGGGGACGGAGATGGTGAGGGAGGAAACGGTTTGGTCGCCGCCGAGGTTTGTGGCGGAGGAATTCGCGGAGCCGGTGGCGGAGAAGATGGTGTAGGCATCCGGGGAAAAATCCGTGGGGGACGAGCCGGAGGAATCGAAGGACCAGTTGTTGGGGGCGGTCCAGGAAGTGCCGTTGGCGCCGAGCCAGTGGAGGGTCGGGTAGCCGTTGGCGAGGAGGGCTGGGGTAAAAAAAAGGGTGAGAAGAAATGTGGCGACTTGGATTTTTTTCAGAAGTCGGGCGCGGGGGCGCACCCGACAGCGCCCGAGTCGGGCGCGGTCCCCGAGACCATTTGTGCGAGAGCCGGTGTAGGTGCGGGGCATGGCCCTTTTAATTTCCGCTGTGGGAGTAGGTGCGGAGGAAGAGTTCGATGTCGTTGACGCTGGCGGTGAAGCGGTCGAGGGCGGTTTGGGGGTCGGCGTGCATGGTGTTGGCGGGGATCACGATTTTCCATTGCGTGTTCCAGACGCTGCGGGCGACGAGGCGGCTGGAGGTGAATTCGCGCGGGACGCCGCCGTAGAAATACGAGGGGTCGTCCACGGGGCGGAAGGCCTGGTGCATGCGGATGGTCCAGGGTTTTTCGGTGAGTGTGCCGGCGGCATTGAAGTAGGAGCCGGAGTTGAAGGCGGAGGCGCCGAGGTTGAAGGGCAGCGGGAGCGCCTGGTCCACGACGCGCCAGGAGCGGACGGCGCCGGTGTTGCCGAGCGGCGGGGCCTGCATGCGGTCGAAACCGGCCGGAATCAGATACACATAGGGCGTGGCGGCGAGCATGTTTGGCGTCACGGGCTTGGGCGAGGAGCCGGGGTTTTCCTCGTAAACGGGGTCCATGCCCTCGTAGCCGCGGAAGACGATGCCGGCATTGTGGATTTTCGTGGCGAAATTCGAGACCGAGAAGGCGTGGTCGCCGCCGGTGAGCGGGAGGCCGAAGAAATTTTGCGCGGTGGCGATGGCGCTCGAGAAGGGGATGATGATGCCGGGAACGGGCGAGCCGTCCGCGCTGGCCAAGCCGCGGCAGGAGGCGGCGACATCGGGGTCGGCGAGGATGTCGGGGACGATGCGGCTCTCGAGCGCTTGGCGCCACGAATCGTCGTCCGCCGTGGAATCGGAGAGGTTCGGGATGCGGAAGAGTTCGCGGCGGAGCGAGAAAAGGGTGCCGTTTTGGTCGGGGTTGTTGATGCCGAGGCGGCCCTTGGCGACGGACCAATCGGATTGGAGGCGCGCCATGGAGCCGGCGAGGCCGGAGTCGCCGCCTGTGCCGGAGGTGGCGCGCGGGATGTCGCCGGTGAGGTCGCCGAGCGAGCGGGAGGCCACGACTTGGGAGAAAACCTTGGAGCCGGTGGCGGTGCCGAGGAGGCCGGTTTCGTAGTCGTAGGCTTTCGCGGCGAGGTAGGTGTAGCGGCTGGCGATGTCGAAGAGGGTGGAGTATTGCTCGAGGGCCTCGTTGCGGAAGGTGCGGAAGGCGAAGTCGCGGGTGCGGTAGCCGCTGACGAGGGCGGCGGCGCGTTTGCGGAAGGCTTCGCGCGCGGCGAGGGTTTCGGTGCCCTTGGCGATGGCGTTGCGCACTCGCTCCATGGCGCGGGCGTAGTCCATGGCTGCCCGGGAGATGTCGTTCATCATCCCGGTGTATTCGTCATACAGGACCATGAAGTCGTAGAGGACCTGGCGGCGCTCGGCGTCGAAGCCGATGCTCTCGAGTTCGCGGTCGAGGTCGGCCGCATTTTTCTCGATCTGGGCGGCGCGTTGGGCGGCGTTGTAAACCATGCGGGAGGCCCCGGCGCGCATGGGGTAGCTCACAATATGCGAGATGGAAAGGACACCGGTTTTCGACCAGGCAAGAAGATCGAGGACGGCCGCCGGAAGCCCGTCGGAAATCGCTTCCGCCATGCCAACCACGAAGTCGGCGGCGAGGTTGACTTGATCGGCGCCGAATTCCTCGAGGGCAATGTAGTCGAGGTCCTTTTTCAGGTCGTTGGCGGCCGTGCTGCGCTTGGCGGTTTGATCGTCCAAACCCTTGAGAAGGTCCCGGGAGAGGGTGAGGAATTTGCGGACTTCCTTTTCCTTGGTCTCGGTGTCGCCGGCGATGACGCCGAGGTCGAAGAAGGCACGGCGGGCTTCGGCGAGGGCGAATTGGATTTCGCCCGTGACGGCGCGGGTGCCGGGCGCGTAGCTGAAATACCCGTCGTCCCCGTCGGCCAACTGGGCGATGGAATCGGGTTGGATCTTTACGCGGACGGTTGTGATGTCGGTGCGGTTGCCCCCGGAATCGTCGAAGATGGATTTGAGTTGCTGGATGGTTTTGTTTTGGGTGGCGAAATTGTCAAACGAAGTGTCCCTAAGAATGAAATAGTTCGAGGAGACGGCTTCGGAGGTATCGGCGAAGTCCTCGCCGATATCGCGGTCGATGACGAACCAGTTGTTGGTGTCCGGGCCGTCATAACCGGTCGGGTAGGAACGGCCGGGACCGATGTCGCCGGAGTAGGGCGTGCCGAAGATTTCCTTGAGGCTGGAAACGAAGGCGCGTTCCTGTTCGACGATGGATTGGTTGAGTTCGTCGAGGGAGGTTTCGCCGTCGCGGAGGGAGGCGGACATGAGGGAGGCCTGGTCGAAGGCGCCTTTGGCATTGAGGAGGGACTGCAATGCGCGGGCCTGGATTTGCTCGTAGTGCGAGGTGCCGCCGGCAAGTTCGTCGGGCGAGATGTCGAAGGCGATGGCGGCCGGGCTGAGGCCGAGCGGGTTGAGGCGGGACGAGGCGCTGTCGGCTGTGGTTTGGAGAGAGTTCGCGGCGGAGGCGAGTTCGTCGAGTTCGGGGACGGTGGTGCGGTCGAGGATTTGGATGCCGGTTTTGTTGGGATCGGTTTCGCGGTCGGGGAGGATGGCGTTGGCAAGGGCCCAGTGGTAGTAGGCGCCTTGGGTGCCGCGGGAGATCCATTCGTCGAGCCCCTGGCGGCGGGTAGCGCCGGTGGATTGGTTGTATTTTCCATCGCGGAGGTTCGACCAGCCGATGGCGGGGCTCTCATCGCAAACTTCGCGCCAGGTGTTGGTGGCCACCTGGGTGGCGGTGCGGGCCATGGCGGCGGCGGCGAAGGCGAACTTCCGCTCGTCCTTGTAATCCACGGCCACGGGCTGGCCGAGGACATTGACGGTCTCTGCGCGGGGGGTCCAGGTGAAGTTCGGGTTGGAAAGGAGCCGGATGTAGTTTTTCGCGGCGGTGAGGTAGTGGCCGTAAGCATCGCCGTGGCCCTGCGGGAACATGCGGGCGGCATCGTTGGCATCGATGATGCCGTCGGCGGAGGCGGAGCCGGCTTTTTCGGTGATGTTGTAGTTGAGGGCGTAGATGGCCTCGCCGGAATTGATGCCACGCGTGTAGTTCCAGTAGAGGCGGTTGTAAACCGGACGGACGGCGACGCCCGGGCTCACGAAATCGTCGCGACCGCGGAGGAGGGCAAGTTCCTCGCCGAGGAGGCTCGGGATTTGGCCCTCGAAGGAGAAGCGGGAGGTGTTCACCTGGCCGGACGAGATTGCGATGGTGGGATTGATGGCATCGGCGTAGGCCTCGTTGCCGAGGATGACATAGAGGTCGTTCAGGTAGCCGGCGGCGAGAAGGAGGGCGTCGTTTGCGGGGGCGTAGTCGATGCCGGAATCGAGCGTGAAAAGTTTCACGCGGTTGAGGACGGTTTCGTAGATTTCGATGAGGCCGGCGTTCTGGACCGAGTCCATGTTGAGCGGCACATCGCCCTCCCAGCGCTTGCCGGCTTGGGTGACCAGGCTCACATCGGTGTTCACCGCATTCGACATGAGGTCGGACATGCGTTGGTTGAAGGGGTTGATGGCCGCGAGGACGCGCTTGGTCCAGCCCTCAACGAGGACCGGGGCCATCCAGCGGGACCATCCGGTTTGCACGCCGCCGGCGGAGGTTTTGCGTTTGTAGCGCATGGTGAACCAATTGTCGGTGACCATGAGGAGCGGGTTGTTCAGCACGGCGGAGGGGATGCCGCCCACGACGGCGACATTGTCGATCTCGCCGTTCGGGGTGACCCAGGAATTGTTGCCTGCGACGAGGTCGGTCTCGGTGGAGCGGTGGATTTGGAAATCCACGGTCGAGGAAACGAGGGCGTCGGCGGACGAGTAAAGGGCGATTTGGATGCGGTTGTCGGCGGTGGCGGAGAAAAAGGCGGGCGGAATGGAGAACTGGAGCGGGAGCCCGGCGGAGTTTGGCAGCAGGCCGGAGGCCGCCTGGGTGGGGGTGAATCCGGCAGAGACCTTGTAGGCAAGGGCGGGGACGCCGTTCACATAGGCGACGAAGCCGTCGTATTGGCCCGAGAGTGAGGCGGAGAGGATGATGCGCTCGGGGACGCCGGCGGAAAAATCGAGGTCGGCGGCGTTCGGGGCAAGGAGGAGGCCCGGGAGGCCGGCGGTGTGGGAGCCGTTCTGGATGGACACCGAGCGCGGGAGGGTGGCGGCGGTGGCGAGGTCGGAATCGGCGGCGGAGGGCGTGGACGGGTTCTGGAGGAGGCGCCAATTCGGCGTAGCCGCGGACTGGAATGTGCGGGAGTAGGTGGATGGGGCGCTGCCGGAGGCCGGGGTGTAGCGCCACTCGAATTCGAAATCCTGCGGGCGGCCGGCGTAATCGCCACTGTGGCGCAGGCTCACCAACTCGCTGAGCGGGTTCGAGGGGGTGAGAATTTTCAGGTCGCCTTGGTAGAGTTCGGGGACGACCTTGACGATTTGGACAACGACAGGGTCGCCGGGGTCGGTGGTTTTCCGATTTCCGTTCCCGAAGACGAGGGTGACATAGCCTGTGGCGCTGCCGGTAGACGAGAGCGCATAGCTGTCCACGGCCGTGCTGGGATCGGTGATGTCGACGAGTTTGTCATGGCCGGACTCGGACTCGATATCGCCGTCAAGTTTGTAGGTGCCCTTTTTGTCGGGGTCCTCGACCCAGGTTTCCGGTCTGGCGGCAAGCGAGGTGATCGCTTCGTCCCAGTCGGACTTTTTGTCGTCGTCCGCGTCGCAGAGGTCCTGCAGGGCTTGGAGGTCTTTTGCGGAGAGGACATTCAGGTGGATGTAGTTTTCTCCGGTGGCGGAGGGGACGAATTCGCCTTTCAGGACGAGGGCGCCCTTCCCGGCGGCGGTGGCGAAATTCGGGTCGAGATAAAAGCGGGATTGGAGGTGGGGAGGGAGGTTTTGGAAACAGGTGCGTCCGGAACTGGTGGTGGCGGTGATGGAGTCGGGGAGTTCGCTAATGCCTCCCGTTTTCGGGATTTCGAACTTTTTGAAACGTGTGGGGTCGTGGAGCGCAACGCTGGGGGCTTCCGTGCCGTCGAGGGCGATGGATTGCTGGTAAACGATCTGGGCGCTCTTCTGTCCGCGCACGGCGGGCAGGCCGCGGATGGGGAGCGTGAGGGTTTCGGCGAGCGCGAGCGGCGGAACGGAGGCCGGCCAGTGCGGGCGGTAAACAATGGTTTGCGGGGTGGTGGAGGAACTGGTGGCGATGCCGACCGGGTTGCCGTTTTCATCCATCGGGCGGAGGAACGGCAGTGTGGAACCCACGGCGGGTTGGACCGGGGCGCCGGGGACATGGAAGCCTTCCATGGTGGTATAGAAAAATTGGAAGCCGAGTTCCGGGGAGTCGGCGGGATTGTGGGAGCCGCGGTAGAGCCAGTCGCGCTGGGTGCGGTCCTTGAAGGTGAACTTGTCGTAGAGCGGGAGTTCCTCCGCAACGCCATCGGCCGGGGCGGGATCGACATTCGCCGCGGTGACTTCGCGGTTTTCGGGATTCGGCGGGAGGATCGGGAGCGGCATGGGCGGCTGGAGGACCGTGCCGGCGGTGGCGTTGTAGGTGAGGGTGTGGGTCTCGTCCTCGCGCAGGACTTTCCAGAGTTTCGTGGCGGGGCGGCCGTCGAGGGCGGTGTAGGAGATAATGACGAACGGCTCGGAGGAGTAGGAATTCGCGGTGGGGCCGGTGAGGTTGAGGTCGTCGCGGAGAGCGTAGGCGCGGCCGGCGATGACGAGCGCGTGCTCCTCGTTCGGGTTGTAGCCGGGGAGCGCGGGGTTGTTTTGGTAATAGAGCGAGCCTGCGGCTTCCGAGGCGGTGAGGTCGCCCGAGCCCATGTTCGAGGCGATGACGATTTTCGAAGGATTGAGCGGGTAGCGGAGGGTGTAGGTGCCGATTTTCGAGGGGATATGGAAGGATGGGAATCCGGCGGGGGCCTGGACTTCGCGGAACCAGCGGATGCGGAGGGTATCGTTGCCGGGGACGGCGTTGACAGGGATGATGGCGCCTTGGGTAGCGGCTGTGACCCAGGAGAAAGCGGGGTTGATGTAGGCGGAGGGCAGGTAGCCGGTGCCACTCTCGATCACACCGGCGCTGTGGCCGACGGGCGGGGCAATACGCTCGCCGATGGTGGCGGTTTGGCTGATGGCGGGAAGGGCATCGGTTTCGAGGTAGCCGGCGCGGTCGGGCGATTGGGTGTGGAGGCGCACATACCAGACGGAGGTGCCTGAGGTGAACTTCAGGAGCGTGAGGGCCGATCCGTCGGCATCGTTGGCGAGGTTGATGCCGAGGCGCTGGGCGGAATCCAAGGCGGCCTGAGCCTGCGCGGGATCGTCCTGGAAAACAACGGACGGCAGGGCGCCGGAGGGAAATTGCAGGCCGTTTTCGGCAGAGAGTCCATTGGCACCGGAGGTGATCTGGACAAATTGGCCTGCGGCGGGATCGGTGTCCGGCCAGAGGAAGGTATATTTTGCGAGGTATTTCGGCCAGGCGAGGGCGAGGAGGGGGGAGGAGGGATTTTTCTCGATTGCGGCGTCTTTGGCCTCGAGCCAGTAGAAGGAAACGCGGTCAGGCACGCGGTTCTCGCGCTCGGCGTAGTAGAGGATATTCCCGAGGGGATCGGGGGTGGAAGAGTAGAAGCCGCCGACCGAACTGGACTGGGCCGGGGAGGACAGGAGCGAGGAGTCGCCATCAGAAGGAAGGACGCGGTCGCCGAGGTAGGTAGTGAGATAGTCGATGGAAGGGGCTTGGGAAACCTCGACAATGTCCGCACCTATGAAGCGGCGCTTGGTGGGGGAACCCTCGACGGGTTCGCCCAAGTATTCCAAGAAGATGCGGCCTTCATGGTTGTAGGCGCGGAGTGACGGGGAAGCGCCCACGCTTTCGAACCAAAGGGTGCGCAATTCGGAGGGGATGTTGTAATCGGCGTTTTGGGTGCCGGCGGAGGGATATTCTTGGACGACGGTAGCCGGGAAGGAACTGGTGTAAACGGGCTTGGCGATCTGGACGATGCCTGCGGGAATCGGAACGCCTGGGGCGGTGAAGGCTTTTTCGGTCCAGAACATCTGGCGGACCGGGACCTTGGTGCTCGAGGTTACACCGAAAGTTTCGGTTTTGAAATCGTAGGCGGTGGAGTTGCCCACGGTGACGGGGCGTTTGGAAACCCAGGTGAGGGTGACCTGGCCGGGCTGGACGGCGAAGACCTTGTCGGCGTGCTCGGAGTAATAGAAGCGTTGGTATTCGTTTTGGCCGAGGGCGGGGATGAGCGGTTGGGCGCCGAGGCCGTCCGGGGCGGGCAGGACGGTCTCGCCGGGTTGGAGCGGCTTGCTGCGCCAGTAGGAAGGATCAACGGGCTTCTCGCTGGAATCGGTGAGCGGCGGGGTGATGATCTCGCCGAGGGAGTAAAGGGGCACGCCGGAGCTGACGGGGGCACCAAAAAATGCGGAGGAGAGGAAAAGGCGGGGCTCGTCGGAGCCGGAAATTTTCGCGGCGGGATAGGGGTTGGCCGGATCGAGGGGCGAGGCGATGGGGCCTGCCGAGGCGGAGGTCACGCCCACGCCGGGGCTGACGGTGCCGTTGCCGCGGGAGAGGTCGTTGAAATTGCGGACCTGGATTTCGTAGGCGCGGGCGGTGGCGAGGCCGCAGGCGAGCAGGGCCGCGGCGGCGGCGATCCGGAGGGGCGACTGGATTTGGCGGATCATTTCCCTTGGTGGCTGAGGTTCGTTGGCTCGGGCGGGGGGTTATTTGTTTTTCAGGGCGGCCTCGATGGCGGCGAGCCGGGACTCGAGATCGGCGATTTTGGCGTCCTTCTCGGCGATGGTTTTCTGGAGCGAGTCGATATCCGAATTCAGGGTCTCGACATCGGAATCGGTGCGGTCGGCGAGTTCCTGAATGGCTTTGCAGGCGTAGAGGCCAAAGCTGGTGAGGCCGACGGTGAGGTAGTTGCCGCCTTCGGGGGCGGGATTGCCGTTGGCGGCGACGAGCTCGGGGAAGACGGGCTGGACTTCCTGGGCGAGGACGCCGAGCTCGAGCTTGGAACCAGGGGCGCTCGTTTTATAGCGGAAGCGGTGGAGCGGAAGATTCAGAATGCGGTTGAGAACGGGCTCGGCGGGGGCGATGTCGGTCTTCAGGCGGGCGTCGGATGCGAAGTCCCAGTTCGCGTCGCCGTCGAAAGAAACTGACCTATCGGTGACATTCCAACCTTTGGTAATGTGGAAGGAGAGCTTACCGCTACCATCTTCATAACTGATGCGGGCGCGCTCATTATTCGCACGGAGAGCGATGCCGCCGTCCACAAGGAGCCTTGAATCATTGCGGTCGTTGTTGATCCAGCCCGGAATGAGAACATTTCCATTTCCGTTGATCTGCATGCGGTGTTCGCCTGTTTGCCAGAACTGGATAGGCTCGGTGGCGTCGTCCGTGGTTTTGATGACCATGGCGCCGTTGTTGGTGCCATTGTCCTGGCCGCGCACTTCCCAACCATCGTTGTCGGCCGTGCTTCCGATAATGCCGTTGTTGCCGCCATTGATGTAAAGGCTGCGGTTTTCCAAGGTGTAAACGGAGTTCTGGTCGAGCCTGTCGCGGCCAATGGCGTTGGTGGCGATGTCGAAGCCCGTTATGGTTCCGTTCGCAATCTGGGAGGTGGTTATGGAATCGGGCGCGAGTTGGGCCGAGGTGAGGGTGCCATTGGCGATTTGCGAGGCGGTGATGGCGTTCGGGGCAACTTGGGTGGCGGTGATGGTGCCGTTGGCAAGCTGGGTGGCGGTAATAGTGTTCGGCGCGAGTTGGGCGGCGGTGATGGCGTTCGGCGCTATCATTGCGGCGGTGATGCCGTTGGCGACAATTTTCTCGGCGGTCTGGGCCTTGATGGCGAAAGCGGTGGAAGCGATTTGCTGGCGGGGGGAGACCTCGGTGCCGGTGGTCTGGCCGTCATCGCAAACGGTGACGCCGAGGAAGCGGGTGGAGCCGTTCCAGAGGGTGGGGTCGGCGAGGGAGCCGAGTTTTTTGCCCGCTTCATCGAAGCCGCGCGGGGAGCCGGTGACGGGGTCGCCGTTGCCAACGAGGACGCTGAATTCGCCCTTGAAGATGGTGACGGTTTGGCGCTCGGAGTAGAGGAGGTTCGCGGCGCCGGTGGCGCTGGCGTTGTCCCAGATGCGGAAGATGACGGTGCGCTCGGTGGGGGCGGAATTGCCGACGAGCGAGGCGTCGTCATTCGTCACGCGGCCCTGGTAGCTGATGGTGCCGGGGACGGAGGACTGTGCGGCGAGCTGGGCGGCCGGGAGCGCGAGGGCGGCGGCGAGGGCGATGAGGAGGCGTGTGGTTTTCATGGGCTTGGTTCGGTGTGTGGTTCTGCGGTGGGCGCGGAGTTTCTGGTTATTGGGTCAAATTGGGAATGGAGCTGGCTTTCTGGAGGCGGAAGGTGCCGGTGATGGTGACGGGGTTTTTCGACAGGCCGGCGAGGGTCTCGGTGTAGGTGCCGCCGAGGGCATTGCCGCCCCAACCGGTGCCGGGAGCGGCGCCTGGGGGGTCTGTGGTGAAAGTGAGGGAGAGGTTGCGGGTGATGTTCGCGCTTTCCTTGCCGGCGGGAAGGGCGGTGCCGGTGGCGGAGCGGTTGTCGTGGTCCGGGTGGTATTGGTGGACGAGGGGGTTCGTGGCGTCGTCGAAGGGGATTTGGATTTGGGCGGTGAGGGTGGAGCCGGCGGCGACGGAACCGGAGCAGGCGATCACTCGGTCGAGGGGCATGTGGGCGGCGAAGAAGCGGGTGGCATCGGGGAGGTTCTCGGCCTTGAGCGCGGTCTGGTTCGTGGCGACGCAATCGGCACCGTCGGAGGCCCGCTGACCGAGGAAGGCTTGGGAGAGGAGATTCGCGGAGCCGGCGCCGGTGACATGGAGGAGGAGTCGGAGAGAGGGGGCGAGGGTGGAAATTTCGGTGCCGGCATAGCCTTGGACAAAGGAGCCCACGCCGGTGGGGGTGGCCTCGCCGACCCAGAGGCCGGCATTGGTGTCGCCGGTGGCGGAGACGGGGAGGTCGATCTGGGTGAGAGTCGTGCTGTCGGTGACGCGGAGGATGGAGGCGTGGAAGGCCCCGGGCAGGATGCCGGTGCGAGCGAGGCCGAGGGGAAGTTCGGCCGTGGAATTTGGCTGAACCACGATGGAGGCGGAGGCGCCGAGGGGGGTCTCGTTCCACCTGGCGGTGGAGGGGTCGAACGAACGAAGCGTGAGCGGGACAGGGCCGGCGACCGGGGTTTGTCCACCGGGGGCGGCATCGGAATTCACGGGGGCGACGGTGAGGGTGAGGTTGGCCGAAGTGCGATTCCGGAAGAGGAGCGTGGAGGTGAGGCGCTGGCGGCCGAAAGCGAGGTTGGCGCCGTTTTTGAAGGAAATGGAGTAGGGGCCGTAGAAGTCGTTCGTGACATCGGCCTCGAACCAGTAGGCTTGGTTGCGGTCCACGCGCTCGGCGCTGTAGGAGGGGATGGCGCGGGGGTTGGCGGAGCTGAGGTTGCCGCCGATGTATTGGAAGACCGGGGAGCCGGAGATGCCGGCGGAGAAGCTGGCGAAGAAATTCTGGAACGTGGGGAAGGCGGGTGTGGAACCGGCGGCGCGGCTGGGGAAGCCGAGGAAGTTTGCACCCGAGCGGGTCCAGCGGACTTCGGGGGCCATGGCCTTGGCGGTGAGGGTGAATGTGATGTTCGCGGAGTGGGTGTTCCGGATGAGGTAGGCGGTCTGGCCGGGGAGCGAGGCGAGGGTGTTGCCCGTGACGTTGAGGGACCAGTAGCTCCAATCGGGGAGGCCGCCGGAGGGGTTCGCGGCGTTAAAGGAGAATTGGCGGCCGGTGGAGCCGTTGTTCCAACGCCAGACTTCGGAGATGCGGGTCTCAGAGGCGAACGCCTGAGCAGGCGTGAGGTGCGAGGCGTCGCCATGGAGCCAGACAGCGTTCCAGCCGGGGCGGAGGGTGTAGGTGGTGGAGAGCCATTGCGCACTGGCGGTGCCGGCGCTGGCGACGAGGAGGAGGATGGCGGCGAGGCGGGAGATCATCTCACATTCAGGCGGTAGAAGGTTTTGGTGCCGCCGGGGGCGCGGGGAATGGAGGCGTTCACGATTCCGGCCGCAGGGGCCACATGGGAGGCGGAAGCGGGGGCGGTGCCGACGGCGAAATTCGCGGGGACCCAGGTTTTCAGGTCCGTGCTTTGCTCGATCCAATAGAATTTGTTCGTGACGCCGTAGAATTCGACGAGGGCGTTGGAATCATCGAGGCCCTGGATTTCGAGGTTGAATGTTTCGGTGGCGTCGCCTGCGAAGGTGCCAGCGTAGTATTCCTTGAGGTTCGACTGGCCGTCGCCGTCTAAGTCGCCATTGGCATCGATGAGGGAAAGGTTCCATTTGCCATCGCCACCGGGGAAGTGGCCGGCTTGGTAGAGTTGCCATTCCTCCCAGACATCGGGCAGGCCGTCGCCGTCGGAATCCACGCCGAGGGTGAGATCGAGGCGGACGCGTTCCGACCCCCTCCCCGCGCGGAGGGTTCCGGCGACTTCGATGGGATAGAAGCGCTCGCCGTTGATTTGGACGATGAGGCCGAATTCGCCGTTCGGCTGGAGCGAGCGCTCGGAGTAGGCGGCAGTGCTGGGGCGCATGGATTCGATCTCAATGTTGAGTTCGTAGTTGCGGTCGCGGCCGACGAGCGTGGCGATGGGCGCGCGCTGGATGGCGGTGCCATTTTTGGTGAGAAGCACCTCGGCGTTATCAGCGATTACGGTCTGACCGGCCTGATCGCGGACCGTGCCAAAGAGGACATAGTAGGGAGCGGGGGGAAAGGCGTGGACCAACTTGACGCAGGAAAATGCGAGTGCCAGAAGGAGAATCGGTCGAAAAGCTTTTTGGAACATCTGGTGGTTTTGGTTAAAAAATATTGGAATACAAACTACGGTTTTATGACAAGGTGATGGTTTTCTCGTGAGGGAAAATAGGGATGCGCAGCGTCGAAGCGCCATACTCAAGAATGGGTATTTTTTCGGAACCGCGCCCGTTGGAATTTCTCGGAAAAATCCCTTGATTGGCATTGCAAGACCGGCACAAGGTTTTGCTACTCTCAATTTCACGCCATGCCTTCCCGACCCATTTCCTCCCCCCGTTGCCGACCGGATTACAAACGCCTCCGCTGCGTGATCGTGGAAGACCACCAGATGTTCCGCGAGTTGCTCGGGGCTCTGCTGGAGGCGGAGGATTTGCTTGAGGTGGTGGCGGTGGCGAACTCCGCCCGCGAGGGCATCGCGGCCTGCGAACGACACAATCCCGACATCCTGCTCCTCGACCTCGCGCTGCCGGATGGCAACGGACTCGCCGTGGCCCGCGCTTTGGCCAAATGCCATCCCGCTGCGCGCACGATCATCGTCTCTGGCGAGGCGGATACCTTGAAGTGCCCGCCGGATTTGAAATCCCGCATTTACTCGATCGTGGACAAAACCCGGGCCTTCTCGGTGCTGCGCACGGAAATTGCAAACCTCGCGCGCGAACTCGGCTGCGAGAGCGCCTCCACTCCCGAACCAACCCGCGTGTTGAGTCCACGCGAACTGGAAATCTACTGCCAGGTCGGCCTCGGCCTCACCAGCAAGGAAATCGCGGCGCGGCTTTTCCTTTCCGACAAAACCGTGGAAACCCACCGCCGGAAAATCGCGGCCAAACTCAGCATGAGCTCCTCGTCGATCGTGCAACGGGCCTCCCTGCACAACCTCGTTTCCAAAGCCGCGGGGTCGGAAAATTGAGAGGCGCCCACAACACCATGACTCCCGCCAACGGCCCCGCGAGCGGCCCCCTCGCCCTCCAACTCACCGACAATTTTCCCTTGGGCGCCTATGTTTTTTACCGCGACCCGGTGGACAACGGACCCCGCTTCAGTTTCCTGAGCAACCGCCTGCTCGAAATGCTCGACCTTACACGCGACGAGGCCGAGGCCGACCCGATGAATATTTACAAAAGGATGCATCCCGACGACCTCGGGCCATTCATGGAGGTATCCCTCGAGGCCGCGCGGCTCAAGGCCCCGTTCTGCAACGAGAGCCGCTACATCGTCCGCGGTGAAACCAAGTGGTATCGGCTCGAATCCTCGCCCCGCCTACTTCCCGACGGCCTCACGGTTTGGGATGGCGCCGTGATCGATGTCACCGAACGCCGGATGGCCGAGGATCGCGAGCGGAAAAACGAGACCAGCCAGCGCGTGGAACTCGAGCGCAAGCTCCGAACCAGTCTCGTCGCGGCCGCCGCCGCCCACGAGATCAACCAACCCCTCGCCCGTATCCTGCTCACAACCCAACTTGTTCTGGAAAACGAAGAATGCTCCTCCGGCAGGGACCCGAAACTCGCCGGATTCCTCCGCGAACTCTCCTCCGAATCCCAGCGCGTCGTCTCCACCATCGAAAAAATGAAATCCCTCGTCCGGAATGTCGAGACAGCCCGCGAGCCGCTCGACCTCTGCGACATCGTCGATGCCGCCATCCTCTACGCCGGCCCATTCGCCCGCACGGCGGAAGCGGAGCTTTCCTACGACCGCCCCGCTCGGCCCATTCGCCTCACGGGAGATGCCGACCAGATTCAGATCGCGCTCAACAACCTTTTTCGAAATGCCATAGAAGCCCTTTCCGAGTTCGATCCGAAAAAACCGCGCCAGATTTGCGTGGAGTTGCGCTCCGACAAAGACCACATCGAACTGGTGGTGGGCGACAGCGGCCCCGGCTTCCTCGACACGGAGACGGGTGGTCAGCTTTTCCGATCCACCAAACGGCAAGGCAGCGGACTCGGCCTCTTCCTCGTGCGCAGTGCATCCGAAAATCACGGCGGGCGGATGGAAATCGCCCGCTCCGACCTCGGCGGCGCGGAGATCCGCATGGTTTTTCCGAAGGAGAGGGGAGTTTTAAGTTTGTAAGTTTTAAGTGCGCGCTGCTGCGCGAACTGGAGCGGCAGTCTCCATCGAAAACCCATGGTAGGGATGGATCGCCGAGCCGCCCCATTCCCACTCGCTCAATGTTTCCTACCCAGCACCGCAGCAAGAATCACGAGACCCATGGCGGGGACTGCGGTGGCGGCGAAGATGTGGGGCAGCGGGAGCTCGGCCATGCTCTCCAGCGGGCCGACTCCGAAGGCG
>Ga0247832_1005160_pt1 | contig 15396 bp, 13 predicted proteins | sample LaCruzMarch2015__10_FD_192407 | JGI IMG/M metagenome (GOLD analysis project Ga0247832, IMG submission 192407) | Freshwater microbial communities from meromictic Lake La Cruz, Castile-La Mancha, Spain - LaCruzMarch2015_4m | ecosystem: Environmental > Aquatic > Freshwater > Lake | place: Spain... | reverse complement strand
AGGTGTGGCTTACCTGGTCGCGCGTTTGCTGGGCCATGTGCTGGACGCAGGAACGGCAGCCTCGGCCCGCCATGAGTATGGCTTCAAACTGCCCGGCGGTGGCAAGACCGGCACCACCAACGATTACAAGGACGCCTGGTTCTGCGGCTACACGCAAGACGTGACCTGCGGCGTGTGGATGGGCTGTGACCAACCCCAGACGATCATGGACGAGGCTTATGGCGGCAAGCTCTCGCTACCTGTGTGGTGTGATATGATGAAGAAGGCCGAGGCCCTTGGCTACCTTGTCACGCCCCCTGCTGAGATGCCGCTGACCAAGGTCACGCTATGCCGCACCAGCAGCCTGCTAGCCACGCCCAACTGCTCCAAGGCCGGCGCTGCGTATGAAGATGAGCTGCCGTATGAGCTGGTGCCTCAGTCCTTCTGCCCCGTGCACGGCGTGGGCGGCTCCAGCTATAGCGGCCAAAGCCTGCCCCAGCGGTCTGGCCCCGGATTATGGGACCGCTTCCGGTCGTGGTTCCAGTAAGAAAGGGGTGACACTATCTTGCCGTCACGACGCTCCTCGACGGCAAGATGCCGTCGCTCCTTGCAGCCGGCGGCTGAATCCGCTAAACCTCGCCCTCCAACATGCATTTTAAGCCCTGGCTTCGACAACTGCTCGCGCTCCTCTTCGGCGGCGTGTTTGTGTATGCAGGGGCTTTGAAGCTGCGCGATCCGTCGGTGTTTTTGAATGACATCCGCAGCTTCGATTTGCTGCCCGATCCATATGCCGCATGGCTGGCGCTTGGCTTGCCGTGGCTGGAAGTCTTTGCCGGTCTCGCCGTTGTCACTGGCATCTTGGGGCACGGCGGTTTGCTGCTGTTGAATGCTGCGCTGGTCGGGTTCTTCATCGCCATCAGTTCGGCTTGGTGGCGGGGACTCGACATCACCTGCGGCTGCTTCGGCGGCGATGCTGCAAAGAGCGACTACACCGAGCTTTTCGTGCGCGATGGCTTACTGCTCGCGCTAGGCTTGGCAATGCAGTGGCTGTTCACACCCCCGCGCACGACTTCGATATGAGCACTCCGAAATATCACTTCGCCTCTGACAACACCTCCGGCCTTTGCCCCGAGGCTTGGCAGGCACTGGAGGAATCCAATCATGGCTTCCAACCCAGCTATGGCGATGACGACATCACGCGCGAGGCCTGCGAGATCTTCCGCCAGTTCTTCGAGACGGACTGCGATGTCTATTTCGTTTTCAACGGCACCGCTGCCAATTCGCTCTCGCTCGCCAGCCTGTGCCACAGCTTCAACAGCATCATCTGCTCGCAGGAAGCGCATGTCGAAACGGACGAGTGCGGCGCACCGGAATTCTTTAGCCACGGCTCGAAACTGCTCACCGCCAAGTCGCACCAAGGCCGCCTGGATCTGGCCGATGTGGAGCGCCTGATCACCCACCGCACGGACATCCATTACCCCAAGCCCGCTGCACTGAGCATGAGCCAAAGCACCGAGCTGGGCACGGTGTATCCGCACGCAGAGATCAAAGCACTGACCAGTCTCGCGCATCGAAAAGGCTTATCGGTTCACATGGACGGTGCCCGGTTTTTCAATGCGCTGGCGGGCACGACTGGCAGCGCCGCAGACATCACTTGGCGCGCAGGTGTGGATGTCTTGTGCTGCGGCGGCACCAAGCTGGGCATGGCCGTCACCGAAGCGGTCGTGTTCTTCGATCACAGACTGGGCGAGTCCTTTGCCTACCGCTGCAAGCAAGCCGGGCAACTGTGCTCCAAGATGCGCTTCATCTCCGCCCAGTGGCTGCACATGCTGCGCGACGATACCTGGCGAAAACACGCCTCACACGGCAACTACCATGCGCGACTGCTGGCCGAAAAGATGGCAGCGCTCCCCGGCGTAGAGCTACTGTATCCTGTCGAGGCAAATGCGTGCTTCCTAAAACTAACCGAGGACATCAAAGAACGCCTCAAGGCCAAGGGCTGGCGCTTCTACAGCTTCATCGGCGGTGGTTCGCGCTTCATGTGCTCATGGAAGGTGACCGAAGCCGATGTGCGGCAACTAGTGGCGGATGCGCAGGGGTGAGGCTGGTTACACGCCCGGCTTCTTGCCACCAAGTTCTTCCATGAGCTTCAAGCCAAGCAGACCAGACAACGCACCACCATCACCTGAACCGCCGGTGATGAGGATGTCGGGGATGATCTTGACCTTGTCGCGACCAATGGTCTCAGCGATTTTTGTGCGGGTGAAATTGTCTCCGCCCATGGCACGCACTTGAAGTTCGTATGACTCCGCGTTGGCCTTACCGATGGCGAGAATCTTTTCAGCTTCCGCACTACCGGTCATCTGGATGCGCTGGGCTTCAGCACCGGCGATGAGCTTGGTGCGCTCGGCTTCGGCGGCTGCGTTGAGCTTCACGCTTTGGGCATCGCCCTCTGCTTTTTTAACAGTCGAGTCAGCGACGCGTTCGGCGATCTGCACCCCTTGATCGGCTTCGACGATCTGGCGTTGCATGTCGGCGATGGCCGTTTGCTTCTCCAAGTCTTGACGCGTTTCCTGCGCCATGCGCTGGGTGTCATACGTGACCTTTTGTTCCTCGGCGATCTTGCGATCTGTCAGCGTCTTCATCAGCGACTCGGGCGGCGCGATGTCGCCGATGAGAGTGTCCACGCCATTCACGTCATATTGATCGAGCACATGATTGATATGCTCGCGGGCGCTGGCCTGGCGTTCTTTTCGCGTGCCGAGGAAGGCGATGACGTCGCTGTCTTGCGCGCTGTTGCGGAAGTAGTTGCCGATGGTGGGCTCGAGCACCTGGGACACGAGGTTGTTCATGTTACCGAAGCGCGCGATGACCTTGCTCGCCTCAGTCATCGGGATGTGAATGATCTGGCTCACGTCAAGATTGAAAGGGAAGCCGTCCTTCGAGCGCACCGTGATCGTGGACAGGTGCTTGTCGAGCTGATGGGCCTCGCTGCGGGCGTTGGCCCAGTTGAGCACGAGGTTGGTGGTGGGCACGGATTCGATGCGCAGGATGTAAGTGTTGAGAGGATACTTGCCTGGACCGAGAGGCTCGGCCCACACGCCTTTGCAGCCTTTGCGCACGATGTTGCCATGCTTGAAGTCGGCCCCGCTGAGGTCTTCGCCATCATCGCCATAGTAGCTGATGACGACGCCGACAGAGCCGATGGGGATCTCGGTCATGGGAATCTCTTCGACATGCACGAACCAACTGTTGAGGAAATACGAGCCCGCGAGGATGACGTGCGGCTGGAGACCTCGACTGCCGCCATTGCCCAGGAAGGCATCGGCATCCTGGAAGTTGTTGTGCCCCGTGATCATCCTGCCCGCGATTTGGCCTTCGGGTAGAGGCGCGCCATCCAGCGTGGTGACGATGCCGACCATGTTGTCCTTGATCTGCGTGACCTTGGTCAACGTGACGTCGAAAAGAAAGCTGTTCACGCGATAGGTGCCAGGCGTCAGGTAAGCCGCCTGGCGGCCTTTTTGACCGCCATTCCGCAGGAAGGATTCGGCGTTCTGAAACATGTCGCTTTCCACTCGCCGCGCGAGCACGGAACCGGCGGTGAGTTCGCAACCGTCCTTGGCCATGACCAAACCAATCGCACCGTCCGGGATCACGACGAAGGGCTGTAGCTTGATCTCATACTGCCAGATCCATTTCCAGAAGTAGATGCCAGGAGCAAGCGTCTGCGCCTGGAAGCCCGCCTCACCTTTGGTAGCGACGATTCGGCCCGCCGGGATTTCTTTGTTGGGACCGAAGAGCACGAACTTCTTGGTCACCAAACCGATGCGGTCTTCCGGCACGATAACGACGCCGAGCAGTTGAACGAAGGGGCGAAAGAACAAGAACAAGAACAGTGCGCCGATCCCAAGGATGACCCACCAACGGTAAGGCGTGAGCAGATCAAGAGCCGATAACTCATTGGCAGCGGCCAGGAGGAATGAATTCATAAGGCTGATTGTGTAGCGGAATCATCCGCAGTGGCACAATTCTTTTCATGATCGAGGATTGGAAGCGATCAGTCTTTGCGTTTAGCTGGTGCATGAAAACTCGTCGTGAAACACTGAAACTTGCGCTCGGCAGCGCTGCAGCCACGCTCACCGCTAGCGCCGCACCGCCGATCGCCACGCGTATCATCGACACGCACACGCATTTCTATGATCCCACGCGGCCACAGGGCGTGCCGTGGCCACCACCGAACACGGCTTTGTATCGCCCCGTGTATCCCAAGAATTGGGCCGCGCTGGCGAACCCGCTGGGCATTCGCGAAACCGTGGTCGTAGAGGCGAGCAAGCTCGTTGAAGACAATGACTGGATTCTGAATCTGGCGGCGAAAGAGGACGCGATCATCGGCTTCGTGGGCAATCTGCAACCGGCGGACAGCGACTTCGCCGCAAATGTGAAGCGACTGGCCGCGAATCGTATCTTTCGCGGCATCCGTGTTAGCGGCAAGGCGTTGAGCGATAACGCCGCAAGCAGTGAATTCATTGCCGGTGGGAAACTGCTGGCTAACCTGAACCTGTCGCTGGATGTCAATGGCCTGCCGGACATGAGCATCGTCGCCGCCCTGGCAGCCAAGGTGCCGGAACTGCGCATCGTCGTCGATCACTGCGGTGGCTGTGGCGATCCTCAAAATCTGAAGCAGGGCTGGAAGGATGGCATGGCCGCCTGTGCGAAAGCGAAGAACATCTTCGTCAAAGTCTCCGGCCTGCCTGAGCAAAGCGGTGCCCCTGAGGGCAAGGCAGTGATCGAGACCGAACACTACCTGCCCGTGCTGGATTTTCTCTGGGATCGCTTCGGCGCGGATCGCTTGATCTACGGCAGCAACTGGCCGGTGTCAGAGCGAGGAGCCGAATACGCAGGCGTGTTCAAAATGGTCAGTGGCTACTTCAGCACCAAGGGCAGCGAGGCCTGTGAGAAATACTTCTGGAAGAACTCGCTCGCGGCTTATCATTGGATCGAACGAAAGTGATTCTCCATGCGCGTCGTAATCCAGCGGACCACACAGGCGAGTGTCACCATCGACGGCATCGTCGTTTCCGAGATTGGCCAGGGCTTGCTGGTGCTGGTCGGCATTGAGAACGACGACGCAATCACTGATGCGCAGTGGCTTGCCTCGAAGATCGTGCAGATGCGCATCTTCAGCGACGGCGGGGGCAAGATGAACCTCAGCGTGAAGGACATCGACGGCGACCTGCTGGTGGTCAGCCAGTTTACGCTTCATGCCTCGACCAAGAAGGGCAACCGCCCCAGCTTCCTGTGCGCTGCGAGACCGGAGATCGCGATCCCACTTTATGAGCAGTACCTCGGCCTGCTGGAGACCGAGCTGGGCAAGCCAGTGCTGCGCGGTGTCTTCGGCGCAGACATGAAGGTCGCCCTGGTCAATGATGGGCCCGTGACCATCTTGATCGACTCGCGAGCGCGGGAGTAGCGGCTCTTGTTCCCGAGGTTGCGTATCCACAGCAGGCGAGTAATCTCTGCCCCTTAGTCGCCACCGAAAACGCATGAGGCCCGCTGTCGCATCCCCCTATACCCGTCTGGCGCTAGCCGTTCTGTGCACCACCTTCGCGCTCAGTTCGCACGCGCAACAAGCGGCCCCTGCGGAGGAGAAGAAGCCAGGCTTTTTCAAGCGGATAACGAAAGGCGTGACCGAGAGTGTCAGCGGCATCTTCAAAAAGGACGAGCCCCCGCCGACCCCAGCGCCAACACCGAAGCCCGTGGAGAAGCCGAAGTCCAGTCCTCCGACCAAGAAGGCTGCCCCCTCTTCCACGACCAAGCCCAAGTCTTCCACGAGCACTGCGAGTAGCACGACCAAGCCCAAGCTGAAGCTGACCGAGAAGCCCTCATCCACCGCACCCAAAAAATCGTCCTATTCGCCGGGCACCGCGAGCAAGGAGCCGACGACCAAGTCCGAGCCTTCGCCCAAGGCGAAGTCCAGCGACATCTCCGAGGCCTTCGGATCCAGCAGCAAGATGGACGTGCCGCCGCCCGCGCCAGCCAAGAAGGCCGTGCCTAAAGAATCCACGACAGCGGCGACACCGTCCCCAGCACCGACCACCGCAGCACCTGACAAGGACACCACGCCCACGGGTCCTACCCCCGAGTTGCCCGCCAGCGATGGCTCCTGGGAAGTCGTGAAGCTGGGCCACGATTACATCACCGCCGACAGCATCCAGCGCTTCTACCGCTTCAGTTCACTGAAGGTTGATGGCAATCATGTCTGGCTGCGCTCGCCCACGATCATCATGAAGGCCACGATCGGCAGCCAGGAACTGCTGATCAACAACATCAAATTCATCCTCAGCTACCCCACAGCCGAATCTAAAGGCAAGGCCCTGTTCTCCCGTGTGGACCTCGCCAAGCTCATCGACCCCGTGCTGCGCCCCAGCCACATCGACACCTCTGAAGTGTTCGACACGGTCGTCATTGATGCCGGCCACGGCGGCCACGACTCCGGCGCGCGCGGCGTCTATGGTTACGAGAAGGACTTCGCCCTGAAGATGGCGCTCAGCGTGCGGGATACCCTGACCAAGCGGGGCTTCAAGACCGTGCTCACACGCAGTGATGACACGTTCATATCCCTCGGTGGCCGCTTCGCCGTGGCCAATGCCACGCCGCGCAGCATCTTCATCAGCCTGCATTTCAATTCCGGCGGCTCAACCGCGACGGGTATCGAAACCTTTGCCTTGTCGCCCGAGGGCACGGCCAACACTCAGATCGGCCGCAGCACCGACTTCAGTTCCACCGGTCAGCGCACCGGCAACAAGCGCGACTCCGAAAACATCGCCCTCGCCACCGCCGTGCACGCCATGGTCGTGCATCGGTTCAAGCTCGTCGATCGCGGTATCAAACGCGCCCGCTGGTCCGTGCTGACCGGTTGCCAGCGCCCCAGCATTCTGTTTGAAGGCGGCTTCGTCACCAATGGTCAAGAGTGCCGCCTGATCGCCTCCCCCACCTACCGCGAAGCCATCGCCACCGCTATTGGCGACGCCGTCGTGAACTACCGCAAGGCTCTCCAGCCCCGCGTGGTAGGGCCGTCGGGGAGATAGCAGCCCCGTTGCGCCGCAACGGGAGTCATGCACGAGTTGCTGCGCAACTACGCTACTTTCCCGCACAGGGACTGTGCAAACCACTTCGCTACCGCGTTACTTCAAATCAGCGCTGCATCGATCTCAAAGGGATCAACGGAAATTAGCCAGGGGTCGAGCGGGGAACGAGCGAACAACCCTGATTGACCACCCGTCATGATACGACCCCAGCGGGGTCGCAGCCTCACTTCAAAGACCCCAGATAGTCGATCAGATCCGCCGCCTCCTGTGCGGTGAAGCTCTGCAGCAGACCTTCAGGCATCAGTGACACAGGCAGCGTCTGCTCACTCTGCACTTCGGTCTTCTTCAACGGCACGCTCTGGCCAGTCGCAATCTTGAGGAACACCTCATCGCCCTCGCGCTTCACGATGAAGCCCGACTGCGCGCCGCCATCCTTCATCGTCAGCACAACTGGCTGATAACCAGGTGCAATCAGCTTCGACGGTGTGAGCAAGCTGTCGATGAGTTGCGCCTGATTCAGCCTCGCACCCACCTTCGACAAGTCAGGCCCGAAGTCACGCCCGCTGCCATTGACGAAGTGACAGGCCAAACAAGCTGCCGCCTTGCCCGTGGGAGAGAACAGCTCGGTCCCGCGTTTGGCATCGCCTTTGATGGCGAGGATCTTCTTCGAGCTCGCGGAAGCGCCCAGCGTTTCGACGCGCTGATCGTCTGGCAGGAAGCGCTCGAACAGGGAGCGGATGTGGGCGTTGGGGGAGGCAGCTGCCTTTTGAACGACTATCCGCTCTATTTTTGGGGATAAGTTGCCTCGGTCTAATGCATTCAAAAGTTGCAGACAAGACTCCGGTTCTAGCAAGCAGGCACTCACGTCATCTACATCCCAACTTCCGAGCTTCAAAAGCCATTGATGTTCTTTGAGACTTTCCAAATCAACAGGCTGTGGAAATTCCTCATCGCTCTGCATTCGCATCATCCATTCGATTTGCAAAGCTAGGCCAAGTTTGTCCACACCCTGGCTGCCGATCGCTGGCATGTGGCCCGATCCCGTCGTAGCTAGCCGGTGCAACAGCACACTTCTCCATGGATCACCAGGCGCGATCACTTTGGCATCCCACACTCCAAAATCCCCACGCGTCGGCTTCTCCTCCACCGCCCGCATCTCATTCAACGCCATCTCCACATTCACCATCAGCGGCACGGAGCCACCGCCGTTCTGGCGATGGCAGTGGGCGCAGTTGGTGTGCAGCCAGGAGCGGGCACGGGCTTCCAGCGGTTCCTGTTCAGCATAGGGATTGACCAAACGCGCCTCGCTGCACTTGAAGAAGTTTTCATCCATCACGCCAGTTGCCAGCCAACCGGCTTCGTCCATCAATTGCTGGGGCTGAAAGCTGAGTGCAAAACCACTCCACGCGTTGTGGCAGCGCAGGCACTCCGCACGACTGTGGAAGCGATAGTTGTAGCGATGTTTGCCGCCGGGATACTTTTCGCCCACGAGGTCCAGCTTTCGCTCATCACCATGCGGGCCGACGATCTCGGCATCGGTCTGTGCTTCGTTCCACCGGTAGCTGTAGGCGTTCCAGGCTTCGCCATCGTAGTGCAGCACTTGCGTCTCTACCTTGATGCTGCTGTCTGGCTTTGCTTGATCGAGCTGCATGGCCAGCGTCTTCGCCAGCACGGTGCCCGCAGGCCACGTGACCTTGCTTTCGGTCTTGCCGGTCTTCTTGTTCGTCCAGACCTTGGCTTCGATCTTGCCCTGGGTGAAGGCGGCCATGCGCACACCCTTGGCGCCATCAGCCCACATGGGCGCACGAATCGCATACGGTTTCACTCCCGGAGCCAACGCATGATTGGCTGCGTCCGTCAGCAAACCCGTCTCGCTCAGCTTGCGAGGGAAGCGCGAAGGCTTGCCCGCCTTGGGATTGCGCGCCAGCCGATGCACCGTGCTCGGATTCCCCCAGTGGAGGAAGTAAATGTCGCCGTCCTCACCCTGGCCGAACGAAACGATTTTAATCGATGTGTCCGCGATCTCTTCATGCCGCGTGACCTGCTGGCCATCATGCCACAAAGCCCAGATCTTGCCCGTCTCGTAGTCGCCATAGACATACGCACCGACCAGCTCCGGCAAGCGCTTGCCACGATACACAAAGCCCCCGGTGATCGACGCCGCTTCCGTATGATCATGCGTGACGATGGGCGGCGTGATGGGCACCGTGGTCTTCCGCTCGGGCAGGATGGGATTGTTCCCCTCCATCGCACTCCAGCCGTAGTTCGCGCCGCGCTTGATCAGGAAAATCTGCTCCCACTGCTCCCAACCGACATCGCCGCACCACAGGTTTCCCGTCACGCGGTCGAAGCTCATTTTCCAAGGATTGCGCAGACCAAAAGCATAGATCTCTGGTCGCGCTTTGGGCGTGGTGAGGAAGGGATTGTCCTTCGGCACGGCATACGCTTTGCCTGAGTCCGCATGATCCACATCAATGCGCAGCACACTGCTGAGCAGGTCGGAGATGTCCTGCCCGGTCACGCGCGGATCGGGTGGTGCGGGCACCTCGGCATCACCGGTGGAAAGGTAGAGCAGGCCGTCATTGCCAAAGCAAACCGCCGCGCCGTTGTGCCCACCACTCGGCCAAGTCATCAAGATTTGCTCGCTGGCAGGATCAATCACCAGCGGCACTTCTTGCGCCACCTTGAACCGCGACAGCCGCGAGCCGTCATCCAGCTTGTCGCCGTTCGTGTAGGTGATGAAGATTTGTTTGTTGCTGCCGAACTTCGGATGAAACGTCACGCCATAGACATGATCGCAGGTCGAGTGCAGGGCCTTCAAGTCGAGCGCCACCTCTGCCTTCGTCGCCGTGATATCATTTGGCACGCACCATAGCTTGCCACCATTCTCGACGAACAACCACTGGTTCAGCCCCGGCACCGGCCCCATGTCAAGGGCACTGTTCAACGCGACACCTGCGAACACCTGCTCAGCGACGAAGGGCTTCGCCGGTTCAGGGGTGCCTTGAATGCGAGAAGTGGTCCAGTAGTCAGAGGCAAGTGCCGATGACACGTGCAACGCAAAGGTGATGACACATAACAGACGCATAAGGCACGATGCTAGCGACTGCTTGGCCAGGAGGGAAGTACGAAGCGCCTCATGATGGAGCAAGGACGCCCAGTCCGTGAAAGTCATTTCGTGGATAGCGGACATCTCGTCCGCCCTCACGAAACAGGGACGAGGCGTCCTCGCTCCCAGGCTCATGCAGCGCTAACCTGCCAGCCCTCACGATACATCTTGCTCAGATACTTCTCGGCCTCGGGATGGTTCGGGAATTTCAGGTTGGCCGCATTCCAGTCGAGCGCGACCACGCCCTTTCCTTCCACAACCTGGCCGCCCTTGCTGCCGGATGGATGCGTGGTCATGCGAGTGGCCACGTTGCCGAGCTGCACCGTTTCGCTCAGCCAGCCTGCATAGGTGAAGTTGTCCGTGGTCGGCTTGTTATCCAGAATCGCGTTCACCCAGCGATGCCAGTGCGTGTCGATCTTCGGCGTCTCAGGATACTTGAAGGCGGTGTATTTCTCCTTTGGATACAGGCCCGGAGGTCCGACATGCGGCAGCACCAGATTGCCTTCCTCGCCGATGAACAAGGAGCCGCTCTTGGGCAGTTCGAGTTCCGGCGGCATCTTCGCTAGCTTGCGCGCGGGCTGCAATCCACCATCGCTCCAGGTCACATTCAACGTCTTACCAGCGATCAATGCATTGCCTGGGAAGACCCAGCGCACAGTCTCGTTCACAGGCCAGACATGCTTGTTGAAGCCACTGTTGTCCGCAATGACCGAAAGCGGGGCGCTCAGGCCGAGTGCGGTGAACACCGGATCCAGAATGTGGCAACCAAAGTCGCCCAACGCACCACCACCGAAGTCCTGCCAGTCGCGCCAGACAAAGGGATGATACGCATCAGGTGCGAACTCACGCATCGGCGCACAACCGATCCAGAGGTCCCAGTTCAAATTCTCCGGCACCTTGCCCGGCGCAGGCGGCTCCAGCAAGCGCGTGCGTTCGTTGCCAGTCACGCCCACCCAGGAGTGCACCTCCTTCACCTTGCCAATGGCTCCGTCTTTGATGAGCTGGGTGCCCATGCGATACTGAATGGCTGAGTGGATCTGATTGCCCATCTGCGTGATCACGCCTGTCTTCTCCGCCCACAGACGCATCTGCCGCGCCTCCCACACCGTGTGTGCCAGCGGCTTCTGGCAATACACATGCTTCCCACGCTTCATCGCCTCGATCGACGCATGGGCGTGCATGTGATCCGGCGTGCCCACGTTGACCGCATCCACCTTGTCCCCCAGTGTCTCCAGCATCTCGCGGAAGTCCGCGTAATGCGGCACGCCCGGGATGACCTTGTCCGCCTCGGCAAACCGATCGCGATCCACATCGCAGAAGGCGACATACTTCACCTTCGCATGCTCTGCGATGTTGCGCAGATCCGTCAGCGCCATGCCGTTTGCCCCGATGGACACAACTTGGAGCAGGGAGTTCGGGTTCGCCGCCTTCAACACCGCTGGAAAGCCCAGAACAGTGGAGACAGCAGCCGTTTGTTTCAGGAAGTCGCGTCGGGAGGGCATAAGGTAGTGCGTTGGTTGGAGAACCTCATACGGACGCTGGAGGGCGGGTGTTGCGAAGCGCTGTGCTATAGCAACCCACTGTCGTCCCGCTGCTCCAGCTTGATGAGCTTCTTTTTCACCACCTCCAGCTGCACGGTCAGCTCGTGCAGGGCTTTCAGGCAGTCGGACTGCGTTTCCTGATCTTGCAGTTTGGGCAGAGCGGGATGAATCTTCATCAAGGCCAGGGCGATGGTTTTGCAGGCTTCTTGGATCTGTTTGATAGCGGCGGGGCGGTCCATGAAGCACCCTGACCAGCTAAAGTTGAAATTCCAGTTGAGATATGCGCCGGACTCGCGAGTATCCATACCCGCGCCGAAAGGTAATGCTCACGTGGCGGAATTGGTAGACGCGCTAGATTCAGGTTCTAGTGAGTAACATCGTGGAGGTTCGAGTCCTCTCGTGAGCACCATCTTTAGCCCCGGAACCACCGGGCCGGGACCCTCCAGGAACCCATGCAAGACGCCGGATTTGTCAGACAAGCCTTTGAGCGCATCGCTCCACGTTACGTGCTGACGAACCATGTGCTCAGCCTGGGGATTGATATTCTGTGGCGCAAGATGACGGCTCGTCACGTGGCCGCGACCCGCCCTCAGTGGGTGCTCGATCTAGCCACGGGCAGTGGCGATCTTGCCATCGCCGTTCAGCAGGCCTGCCCAGAGGCAAACATCATCGGTGGTGACTTCACCCCACCCATGATGACAGAGGCGCAGCGCTGCGGCTTCCAGCATTTGATCGGGGCCGACGCAATTTCACTGCCGGTGCAGGATGCGGCTTTTGATGTCGTCACGGTTGCCTTCGGCCTGCGCAACATGGCCTCCTGGCCGAATGCGGTGCAGGAGATGGCGCGTGCGGTCAAGCCCGGTGGCCACCTGTTCGTGCTCGATTTCTCCCTGCCCACGCTGCCGGTGCTGCGGCCGCTGTATGTTTTTTATTTGGAGAAGATCATGCCGCGCATCGCAGGGTTGCTCACGGGCCACCGCGATGCGTTCGAGTATTTGTGCCAGAGCATTGAGCGGTTCCCGTCCGGAAAGGACATGGAAGCGCTGCTCACGGCCAATGGTTTCTCCTCGGTCACGACCAAGCCTCTGAGCTTTGGTATCGCGTCGCTCTACCACGCGACAAAGTAGGCCCACGTGGCTGGGCCAAGCTGGGCGTGATCTCGGGTGATCAACTGAATCACCTCGTTGTTGCGCCGTGCAACAGAGGCGGATGGTGTCCCGTGGGGGGAGAGAAAGTGGCGCAAGCTCGCTGCCACAAGGGTTGCAGCGTTCGCCATCCAGGTTGGCACCGGCTTTGCGAAGGAAAGAGGGCGTTACCTCAATCACTCCCTCCATCCCATGAAGCAAACATCCCTCCTGTCACGAACCCTAACATCGGTCGCCCTGACTTCCTGCCTAGCTGCCACCAGCCTCTGTAGTCTGGCACCCCGTCGGCGAAAACCCCGATTGCCACCGCGCCCGAGTCTCAACCTTGGCTGCACGCCTTGCTGCAAGTGGACATCTCCGATCACTACATCACGCCTCGCGGTCTGAATGTGGAGAACGAGGGGGTGATCCCCTTCCGCAAAGGGGCCCGCGTGCCCATGCACATGCACACCGAGAGGGCGCACATCCTCGTCCTCAGCGGCAGCCAGCGCGATCAGCATGGCATCATCGGCCCCGGCACCCTCCGCATCCACGCACCCGGCACCTACCACAGCGTCGTCAGCGAGGCCGGCTGCATCGTCCTCGCCGTGTATGAGAAGCCCGTGAAGTTTTTGGAGAACACGGGGACGCGAGAGGCTTAGCCATTCGTGCCGCCCACGGGCAACAGCGGCAATCCCACCTCTTTCAGGAAGGCATTGTGCTTGGCCGCTGCCGTCTGGATTGCTCCCTCGATCTCCACCAGCTCCGCATTCGTCGCTTCCAGGTCGATCTCCTCCTCACCCACCGCCGTGCTGATGTAGCGGGAGATGTTCAGGTTGTAGCCGTTCTTCTCGATCTCGGCCATCTCCACTCGGCGGGCATAGCGCTCAATGGGCTTTGCTGGGCGTTGCTGGTAAGTGTCGATGATCTTCTTGATGTGCTCCTCGCTCAGTTGGTTCTGGCGTTTGCCTTTCACGAAGTGCTCGGCGGCGTTGATGAAGAGCACGTCGTCGGGCTTCTTGCACTTCCTGAGCACAAGGATGCAGACGGGGATGCCGGTGGAGTAGAAGAGGTTGGCGGGCAGGCCGATCACGGTTTCGATGTGGCCGTCCTTGAGCTGCTTGGTGCGGATGCGTTCTTCGGCACCGCCACGGAAGAGCACGCCATGCGGCAGGATGATGGCCATCACGCCTTGGTCATCCAGAAAGTGAAAGCCGTGCAGCAGGAAGGCGAAGTCAGCGGCGGACTTGGGGGCGAGGCCGTGGCTTTTAAAGCGCACGTCGTCGGCCAGCGCGTTGGTCGGTTCCCAACGGTAGCTGAAGGGTGGGTTGGCCACGACGGCGTCGAAGCTAGGCTTCTTGGCCGGGTGCTGCTCCCGCATCATTTCCCACTCGTTGAGAAGTGTGTCGCCGTGGAAGATGTCAAACTCGGTGTCCTTCACCCCGTGCAGCAGCATGTTCATGCGGGCCAGGTTGTAGGTGGTGATGTTCTTCTCCTGTCCGAAAATCTTGCCAATGGTGCCGCCCGCCTTGTTCATCTTCTTGCGCACGTTGAGAAGCAGGGAGCCAGAGCCGCAGGCGAAGTCCATCACGCTCTCCATCCGCTTCTTGGTCCCGGTCTTCGGTTCCTGGCTGTCCAGCGTCACGATGGCGGAGAGGATGTCGGAAATCTGCTGCGGCGTGTAGAACTCGCCCGCCTTCTTGCCTGTCCCAGCGGCAAACTGGCCGATCAGATATTCATAGGCATCACCAAGCACATCGATGTCCGTGGAGAACTCAGACAGACCTTCAGCAATCTTCTGGATGATACTGAATAAATTCGCGTTACGGTCCGCGTAAGTCTTACCCACCTTTGGTGACCTCAACTCAACACTGGAGGGCACCTCTGGAAACCTCCTCTCGCAGAGGACTTGACTTCGCCCCGCGCTGGTAGGGCGCTATGTCCCCATAGCGCCGCCGCCGAAGCGTGGGACGTGGCGATGCGCACTCTGACGCGAAATCCCGTCGTGTATCCGGCGCGTTGAGACAACGCGCCCTACCGATCATGGACACTGCGACGGCAGTCGAAAACGGGTTTCCAGAGGTGCCCTGGAGAATAAATCTTCGAGAGTGTTTTCAAAGGATTCCGTCTCGATGTATTTGAAGCCCGCTTGCAGCGTGTTCAGCAACTCCGCATTCTGAGTGCGGGCCAGGTTGGCGATGCTGTTCCAAAGGTGCGCGGGTTGGATGACGTAATGCACCTTGCGCCGCATCTGCTTCTCGAACTCTGGGATGTCGTCCACGTTGTGCGCATACCACAGGGCCATCGGCACCTTGCGGGCGTCTCCGCCCACATCGGGGTAATCCCGCCCCAGTTCCTTCTTCGCTGCCGTCTCGTAGTTGTCGGAGAGGTAGCGCAGGAAAAGAAAGGACAGCATGTAGTCGCGGAAGTCGTCCGCATCCATGGCCCCGCGCACTTGGTCGGCGATGCTCCAGAGGGTGTTGCCCAGTTGCTTTTGGTTGGTGTCGGTCATTGAAAGTGTGTGGTTGTGGAATCAGTCCCAGACATAGCGTCCA
>Ga0247832_1005154_pt1 | contig 15418 bp, 14 predicted proteins | sample LaCruzMarch2015__10_FD_192407 | JGI IMG/M metagenome (GOLD analysis project Ga0247832, IMG submission 192407) | Freshwater microbial communities from meromictic Lake La Cruz, Castile-La Mancha, Spain - LaCruzMarch2015_4m | ecosystem: Environmental > Aquatic > Freshwater > Lake | place: Spain... | reverse complement strand
CCCCATGGCGCGCCGGAAACACCCCGCGCCGCCGGGGATACGCGCGCCGGGCTAGTGCGTAAGCGTGAAATAACCCCACCAGCGCATCGTCCCCTTGGACATCCGCTTGAATAGACATCATCGCTTCACTCGAATGATCCATGCCTCATTCTTACTTTAATAGGCTTAAAGATGGCAAGCCTGTTTTATTTATTTTGATGACTCGGTGCCGCTGAGAGTGCGTTCAGCAGCTTGCACCGCGTGTTCTTCGTGCGACCTGAGTGCACATGAAGCAGCCCGCCACCAACCCGCTCGCCAGCCTGAACTTACCGAACCTCCCTCCCGGCCCGCAGCCGAAGGGCGATCCTGATTCCCCGCAGCGCCTGTGGAAGATGGGCAAGGTCATCCTGCAACGCGAGACGGCGCATCGCGGCGGCAAGACGGTGATCGTGATCAAGGACTTCGCCTCTCACCTACCGGTGACCGTGATCGAGAAGATCGCCAAACGCGTGCGCTCGGCCTGCGGCTGCGGCGGCACGGTGAAGGACAAGCGCATTGAGATCCAAGGCGACAACGTGGCCAAGATTCGCGCCGTGCTGGAGGAGGAAGGCTTTCAGGTCGGTGGCGTGAAGTGAGCGGCTCAGTGCGCCCGCTTCCGCGTGAGCATGATCTCGTTGCCGTCAGTATCCACGCACATGGCCAGATGCGGCGGCTCGCCATTCTCTGGCTGAGGCTCGCGCACGAGCTGGCCACCGGCCGCCACGATCTCGGCAGCACCAGCGATCACGTCGGGCACTTGGAAGCTGAGGCCCGTCCAGGTGCGGTTGCCTTCGCCACCGCCGTGGATGCCGATGACGCCACCGCAGATTTCGACTTCGCTGATGATGTCATTCTGCTTCAGCACCTTGCCCCCAAACACCTGCGCATAAAACGCCACCGCGCGGCCCATGTCAGCGGCCCAGATCACATACTTCAGTCGTTCAACAGTCATGTGCGTCCATGGCACGGACGTTCGTGCAGAGACAGCGAATTATTGCTGCAATAGAGCCTTCAGATCCAGCGCGTGGGTGAACATGTTCAGCCCGCCTGTCGAAGTGCGCGGCCATTCCTCGGTGGGGCGATCCCAGTAGAGTTCCACACCATTGTCATCGGGGTCGCTCAGATACAGCGCCTCGCTCACGCCATGATCGGCAGCACCATCCAGCGGAATGTCGGCAGCGATTAAACGACGCAGCGCATCAGCCAAGGCTGTGCGGGTGGGATAAAGCAGCGCGACGTGATACAAGCCCGTGCTGCGGGGAGGCGGCGGCTTACCACCTGCACTCTCCCAAGTATTCAGCGCGATGTGATGGTGATAACCACCGAACGACAGAAAGGCTGCCTGATTGCCCATGCGCTGCGTGACTTCCAGCCCCAGCACATCCCGCCAAAAGCCGAGCGAGCGCTCCAAGTCAGCGACCTTCAAATGAACGTGACCAATGCGAACGGTAGGTGGCGGAGGTGGCGCATTCATCGTGTGGAAGTCGTAGCCGCCGCGAGGAGCGGGCTCAAGTGTAATCAGGGAGCGTGGAGTGGCTGGGCAAGAAGTAAGCGCCTAACTCCGGCGCTACCTGAAAGAAGCGACGCGCGTAGAGGGTAGTGAAATTCCATCGTTAGTTCCGGTGCGGAAACTGCGGTGACGATGAAGCCCCCCTTCGTTCCCCCCATGTCGAGATTCGCCCTTCAGCATACCCCACGTCCACTTTGGCTCCTTGGTTCCCTTGCGCTTTCAGCGTTTGGCCCTGCCACGCTTTTGTCAGCCGAGACCAAGCCTCATCCTGGAGCCGTCATCTATCAAAAGCTCTGCCTGGAGTGCCATGGCAAAGAGGGCCAGGGGGTGGATGGCGAATACGATGAGCCGCTGATCGGCGAGCGCACCCTGGAGGCGCTCACCCGGAAGATCGCGAAAACCATGCCCGAGGACAACGTGGGGGCCTGTGTGGGTGAGGATGCAAAGCAGGTCGCCGCTTACATTTATGACGCCTTCTACTCGCCCGCCGCTCAGGCACGCAACAGGCCGCCCGAGAAAGAGCTGACGCGCCTGACCATCGCGCAGTATCGCACCAGCGTGATGGATCTGATTGGCCACTTCCGCATGGGCCCGGGGTTTGATCGCGCACTGAACCCTGAACAAGGACTGAAGGCGCTGTATCGTGGCGTGGAGCTGCCGAAGCCTGGCGAGTCCACCGAGAACCTTATTCCGAAAGGCGGCATCAAAGCCAAACGCCCGAACTACAAGCTGGAGCGCGTGGATGCGCGGGTGAACTTCCACTTCGGTGCCGACAGCCCGGAGAAGGACAAGATGGAGGCCGAGCAGTTCCAGAACCGCTGGGAAGGCAGCGTGGTCGCAGAAGAGACTGGCATTTATGAATTTATGCTGAAGACCGAGAATGGTGCGCGGCTCTTCATCAACAACGAGGAGACTGCCTTGATCGACGGCTGGGTCAGCGCGGGTCCAAAAGTGCGGGAGGAGAAGCAGAGCATCTATCTCGTCGGCGGTCGCGCCTACCGCCTGATCTTGGAGCACTTCAAATTCAAAGAGCAGTCCGCCTCCATCGAACTCTGGTGGAAGCCACCGCACGGCGTGTCGGAGATCATTCCTCCACACGCTCTGCGCACTGATAGGCCCAAGGAACTGATGATCGTCAACACCACCTTCCCCGCCGACGATCGCAGTGTGGGCTATGAGCGTGGCTCGACGATCAGCAAGGAATGGGACCAGGCGACCACGCAGGCAGCCATCGCCGTCGCCGAGCACATCGAGTCAGGGCTGGACCGGCTGATCGGCAGCAAGCCCGACGCGCCTGATCGCACTGAAAAGATCCGCAAGTTCGCCGACGAGTTCGTCGAGACGGCCTTCCGCCGCCCGTTGAACGACGAGCAGAGACAGCTCTACATTGAAGCGCAGTTCAAGACCGCCAAGACCCCAGACCTCGCCTTGAAGCGCATCGTGCTTTTCACGCTGAAGTCGCCGCACTTCTTGTATCCTGATCTGCGCCTGCACGAGCAGCCGGATGCTTTCGATACCGCGGCCCGCCTCGCCTTGGCCTTGTGGGACTCGCTTCCTGACAAAAAGTTGCTGCAAGCCGCACGCGAAGGCAAACTGCAGACGCGCGATCAAGTCAAGGCATACGCCTATCGCATGATCACCGATGAGCGCACCAAGGCCAAGCTGCATGGCTTCTTCCATCACTGGCTGGAGCTGGAGCACGCTGAACACACGTCCAAGGACCCGAAGGCCTTCCCAGGTTTCGACGCGACCGTGCTCGCTGACCTGCGAGAGTCTTTGCTGCACTTCATCGACAGTGTGGTGTGGAGCGAGAAGTCCGACTACCGAGAGCTACTGAAGGCTGATTATTTGCTGCTCAATGACCGGCTGGCCAAGTTCTACGGCACCAGCGATCCTGGCGATGGTTTCCAGCGCGTGTCCTTTGATCCGAAGCAGCGTGCAGGTGTGGTCACCCATCCGTATCTGCTCGCGTCGATGGCTTACAGCCGCCAGACCTCGCCGATTCATCGCGGCGTCTTCCTCACCCGCAACATCGTCGGCATGTCACTCAAGGCACCGCCCATGGCCGTGGCTTTTGACGAGAGCCACTTCAACCCCAAGCTGACCATGCGCGAGAAGATCACGGAGCTGACTCGCAATACCTCTTGCATGTCCTGCCACTCCACGATCAATCCCCTTGGCTTCAGCTTGGAGAACTTCGACGCTATCGGCCGCTGGCGCACCAAAGACAACAACAAGCCGGTGAACGCGGTCAGCGAGTTCTCAGACGAGCAGGGCAAGACCATTCGCCTCACCGGGCCGCGCGACATTGTGAACTACGTCGCCGACAATCCCTCTGGCCACCGCGCCTTCATCCGCCATCTGTTCAACCACACGGTCAAACAGCAGATCCCTGCCTATGGCTCGAAGGTGCTGGATGATCTCCAACGCAAGTTCGCCGAGTCCGGCTGCCACATTCAAAAGCTGCTTGTGGAGATCGCGCTCGTCGCTGCGGCACCGCCGGAAGTCATTGCGCATGCGAAGCACTAGCGGCCTCCGTCAAGCCGCTTCCGCATCACCGGGCCGAGCCACTTGGCCGTTTCATCGGCGATGACGTTGTAGCCGGCCAGATTTGGATGTCGGTCACTGGCCCAGCCGGGCAGGTGGCCGAAGAGGCCATCCAAGCGATTGTCCAGCACCACCACCTGTGGCTCGCTGCCAGGCTGCACGTAGGGCGTGGCAAGGGCACGGAGGTTTTCGGGGATTTTCGTCAGGGCGTAGCTGCGGTAGTTCAGCATATCTGGCCCCTTCTTCAGCTCAGTCAGGTAGCGCGGCGCGATATCAAACAGCGGCAACTTCTCTTCGGCGGCGATCTGTTGAATGACGGCATTGATGTCCGCATGAGTGCTCTGCTCAGAATATGGAATGGCGGTCATGGCAATGAGCATGGCCTTCGGATGATCCTGGCGAAGACGTGACAGCAACTCGCGAAAATCCTTGGGGAAATGGGTCTTGAAGTCCTGACGCTTGGCCACGTCATTGATGCCGTAGCGGATGAAGATGTAGTCCGCCTGAGGCTTGGTCTTCACCGCCTTGTCATAGCGCTGGTCGAGCAGACGGCGGATGAACTCGCCGCTCAAGCCTTCATTATAAACATCGCAGGGCGGCAGATCCGACTCCGTAGCGAGCTTGATCCGCAGCATGTCTTCGAGCTGTGGTTCATCGGGCGCCAATTTTTTGGGAATGCTCGCCTCCGTCGTGCTGTCGCCGAGCAGCAGAATCTGCAAGCGCTTCTTGCCCGCCGTCGCATCGCTGAAAGCAAAGGGTGCTCCGCCGATGAACTGATCCGAGGTGATCGTGGGGCAGATGCGCTTCTCCACATGCTGCACGAACAGCTCGGTGCCACGCATGTGACGAACAAAGGGCCAGCGCGCAGGATTATACATAGTGTCGGTCAGATCGCGCATCAGCACCACATGCTTGCCGTTCTTCGCCATCTGCCGCAGACCAAACGGACGGCCCGCCACGCACATGTTCGCATGCACGCCCATGAGGATGACATTGTCGATATCCCGCGACTCCAGCAGATTCCAAATCTCCACGCCACTGTCGCTGATGACATCCTTGTCCTGGTCAATGCGCAGCACGTCGATCTGCTTGATCCAAGGCCCCTTGGGGTTCCTGCCTTTGGCAATTAGCTCCGCCGTCCAGGCCTCTTTCACCGCTGGCTCGTCGTCATTGCCACCATCGCTCTGATCCAGTGGATACACCGCCAGCTCTTCCGCTGGAATCTGCCGGCACCATTCGGCGATCTTGTCGGGCAAACGAGCAGCGGTGGGCGCGCTCTTGGCACGTTCGCGAGCAGCCGTTCCTTCGTAGGCAGCCATGCAACTGCTCGGCGAATGAATGATAAGCACGCCCTGGCTGCGCGCCTTTTCCAGCACCTCGTTCATGCGGGGAGCCATCTCGCCTTCCCGAATGACGGCATTTTTGCAGGTATGGGTGTCCCACATATCACAGACAATAATCGCCGTGCGCGAGGGGAGCCATTGCTCCTTGACCAAGACCGGCTTGCCCACGGACGAAAGGGATTGCAGTTGCAGCGACAGGGCCGTTTCCGCTGCGGAAGCGGCGGTCAGTAGCAGGGACAAGACAAGCAGGGAGAAGCGTGGCATGAGCTGAATACGGTGTCAGACACCCCGCTCCATCATCAGGCCAAGTCCGGCCTGGGGTCAAAAGGCGGTGAAGGATTCCCAACACGTGTCATTTGCCCCCGCCACATCGCCGCGTATCGCTCAGGGATCATGTTCCGCCATTTGCTTTTGCCAGTGCTTCTCGGCACCTCGCTCGTCTCCGCTTTGGAAGTCCGCGTCTCCGAAACGCTCAAGCCCGCGCAGGCGCTCGAACAAATTCGTGCGGCTCGCAAAGCCGGTGATACCGCACCCGCAACCGTTATCTTCCCTGAAGGTGCCACTGTGCTGCTCACGCCGCTCACGCTCGAAGCGACGGACTCAAATCTTACCCTTACCGGCACGAAGAGCACGCTCATCGGCGGCTCCAAAGTCACCGGCTGGGAACAACACAAGGGCGAGATCGTCAAAGCCGATGTCTCCAAGCTGCTGCCGAAGGACTTCCTGCCGAAACAACTGCTCTGCGACGGCGAACGCCAGATCCTCGCCCGTTATCCGAACTTCGACGCCAAGGACCCACTCTACGGCGGCTGGGCCTTCGTCGCGCCGTTTCCGCCTGCCGGTGCTCCCGAAGGCCATCTTTGGAAACGCACGCTGTTCGTAAAGCCTGAGGACGTGCGGAAATGGGCGCACCCCGAGGACGTGGAGCTCGACATCTTTGCCCAATACGGCTGGTGGAACTTCATCGAGCCCGTGCTGTCGCTTGATCCGAAGACGAGGATGCTCACGTTGAAGAAAGACTGTGGCTACGACCTCCATCCGCACAACCGCTACCACTTTCAAAACGCCCTCGAAGAGCTGGATGCACCCGGCGAGTGGTTCTACGACAAGCACAGCGGCGTGCTTTATTTCTGGCCGATCAAGCCCATCGATCAATGTGAGGTTAGGCTGCCGACTTCCGACGCCTTCTTCAAAATCAAAGGCGCGAAACACATCGCCATCCGCGGCCTCACCCTCACCGGCTGCCACGGCAGCGCCGTCACCTTCGAGCAGGCGGAGGACTGCCTCGTCGAAAAATGCGTCATCACCAAAGTCGGAGCTTTCCACGGCAGCGGTGTCGGCGTGAGCGATGGCAGAAACGTCCGCGTCTCGCATTGCGAGATCAGCTTTACCGGCAGCAACGGCGTCAGCCTCAGTGGCGGCGATCGCAAAACGCTCACCGGCCCCGGTCATGCCGTCGAGGACTGCCACATCCATCACATGGGCGTCTTCAACAAGAACGCCTGCGGCGTCAGCATGTATGGCGTGGACCATGCCGTGCGGCATTGCCACATCCACGACGGCCCGCGCATGGGCGTGCAGATGAGTGGGAACAACCTCCTCGTCGAATACAACCACCTCCACCACCTCTGCCTCGAGACGCAGGACGGCGGCGCCATCTACACCGGCGGGCGCGATTGGATCAGCAGCCGCGGCAGCAAGTGGCGGTATAATTTGATCCACGACGTCATCGGCTGTGGCCAGGAGGCCGGTGGGCTGAAGTATCCGTGGTTCACCTTCGGCCTCTACCCCGACGACAACTCCGGTGGCCTCGACATCATCGGCAACATCGTCTTCCGCGTCGCCCACACGCCCATTCACATGCACAACTCGCGGGATTGCATCGTTGAAAACAATATCTTCGCCCTCGGCGGCAAGTTTCAGTTCGATCTACACGGCTGGACCAAAGAGCAGCGCTTCTACACCAGCCACATCGACACCATGATCAAAGGCTACGAATCCGTCGCCGGCCAGCCCGCCTGGACCAGCATGCGAGGCATGGACCTCCACCCAAAGGACGCCATCCGCAACGACGGCACCATGATGAGCGGCAACAGTTTCCAGCGGAACATCATGTTCGGTGACACACCGGGGGTAAAGTATGGCGACATCCGCCACGCCACGCCGAAGTGGAACACCATTGATCACAACCTCGCCTGGAACGGCAGCCACCCGGTCGTCACCGGCATCAACAAAGTCGGCCCCGACAAGCCCGGCGAGCCGCTGCTCACCGAAAACTTCGATACCGCCGAGCCCGGCAAGACACCCAAAGTCTGGGGCTTCAACCATCGCCCCAACAAAAACGTGCAACTCGTCGCCGCCGAAGGGGCCTTGCGAGCCGACTGCGCCCTCGGCACCGAACCCGGCAATCCCAAGACCGTCTTCCATGGCCCCGACATCCCTATCAAGCCCGGCGCTGCGTATCGCATGCGACTCCGCGTCAAATCCACCGAACCCACCGCGAAAATGAGCCTCGCCTTCGCCAGCTTCAAAAACGGCGAAGGCTACTGGCAAACCCAGAACACCAACATCACCGCCAGCAAGGAATGGCATGAAGTCGAAGTCACCGGCCGTATGCTCCGCGAGAACGAGCCCAAATGGAAGCCATGGATGAAAGTCTTCTGGCTCCGCATCGACTGCCACGAGCCCAAAGGCCAGATCTTCATCGACGACATCCGCCTCACCGAATGCGCCCCCCTCGACGAATGGGCCTCCTGGCAAGCCGAAGGCTGGGACAAACACAGCCTCATCGCCGATCCCAAGTTCGTCGATCGGCAACACGACGACTTCCGCCTCCAACCCGACTCGCCAGCCTTCAAACTCGGCTTTGAAGCGATCCCCGTGGAGAAGATTGGAATCCGTCATTGACCCGCAATGGTGAGAGCAACTCAGGGGTCTAAGGTGGCGAGAGCCATCGCCACACGACGCTGTAGGCGCTCATCGATTGCGATGTGAAACACTCTGTCTGGAACGGCCGGCCAAGCAACTTTACCCTGAGCGATCAATAACCGCACCAAGTTCAGGTCCTTGGCTCGGCCTATCAGCACCTCCACCGCAGCCAAATCCACCGGATCGAGAGCCTTGGCTTTCTGAACGCCCGGAACCGACACCAAGCGATCTTGCGATCCTTCGGGCAGGGTCTCAAAGATAGCGGGTCGCAAGATGTCAGTGTGATAGCCATGGCGCAGGTGGAAGGTTTTGGATTCCCCCAAGGCTTGGTCCAGCATCAGCGCTGTCACTTCGTCAAACGGCTCGGGACAGAGATCTGGATCGAAAGGTGTAAGCGAGCGGCCCATCATCTCGCCCCATCTCGGGAAAGGAGGCCAGCAGCGAGGTGGAGCCAATCACGACCAATCGGCAATCCTCTGCTAGTGCAGAGGCAGCTCCGACCAAGTGCTGAAGCGCAGCTAGATTCATCCTCCTTCCTCAGCGATTACCACTCGATCTCACTGAGCAGGCCATGGCATGGCGAGCAGGATTTGAGCGGCTCGCTGTCATGATTGGGGGCTTCCATCCACTCAGCCAACTCCGCGAGCTAGAGCTCAGATCGCCTCGCCGCCTGAAGGTGCCTCCGCCATTCGAGCAGCGGAGCCGCCTGCAAACGCCCCTGCGTCAGCCATCGTTCGATGTTAGCTAACGGCACCTCCAGGCAAGCCGCGTCACTCCTCACCCGCTCTGCCAGAGCCTTCCAAAGGCGCACGCGGCTCGGACGGGAAAGATGTGGGTCTAACAGATTCTCCTCAAACAGTCTCCCAAGACTCCCGGGTATCAAGCCTTGCGCGCGGCTTAACAGCACTCATGTTTGCGGACTGGGAGAACGACGACCTCCGCCTGCAACCCGACTTCCCCTCCTTCAAGCTCGGATGCAAGGCGATCCCGGTGGAGAAGATTGGCATCCGACTCAAGGAGCCTTTTGGGCTTCTCGAGTTGCTGACATACCGCACGTATCTTCGTTTGCAGCCCTACGCCTCCCTCTCCATGGTTCAGGGTATGGCAACGATCACCAACGAAAAACTCCTCGCGCACATTCAATGGCTCGAAAGCGAAGGCAAAAGCGGGCGCAAGCTCGATGAAACGGGTATGAACCTCGCGAGCAATGTGCTGTCGGGCCTGAACTTGGCGCGCGTCCAGTTTGTGGGCACCACCTTGACGAAAGCTGATCTGAGCGGCACGAATCTGTCGGAGGGCGATTTCAGTGGGTCCAATTTCGACAGCGCTAATCTGAGCGGTGCCGACTTGAGCGGGGCTGATCTCGGCGGTGTGTCGATGCGTCATGCCAACTTGAGCAGCGCAAGGCTTTGTGGAGCTGATCTCTCAGGCGCCAATCTAGAAGGAGCCAACCTGACCGAGGCTGATTTTACTGACGCCGACTTGATCGCTGCGAATCTGAACAAGACGATTCAGACGGGCCTCATCGTCAAGGGAGCAAAGCTGACCGACACACAAGGCTTGGAAGTTTCGTAAAATGGCTGTCTGGGGCGAAGTTATGCGCAAGACCCTGGGGTCAGAAGCGTAACTTTTTCACCCCCATGAAAACCCTTCAACGTCGTCAGTTCCTCCGCGACCTCGGCATAACTGCTGCTGCGCTGCCGTTCCTCGCTGGGTTGCCTAGCCTGACGGGTGCCCCGACGCCCCAGCGCCGCCAGCGGTTGATCATCATGTTCTCGCCGAACGGCACGCTGCCGAACGAGTTCTGGCCTGATCACGAGGGAGCCAATGCCCAATTCAAATCGATCCTGAAGCCGTTGGAGGCTTACAAGGACAAAACCCTAATCCTTCACGGCATCGCCAACAAGGTGCGTGGCGACGGCGACAGCCACATGCGCGGCATGAGTTGTTTGCTGACCTGCGATGAGTTGCTGAAGGGCAACATCATGGGCGGCGGTGGCAATCCCGCAGGCTGGGCGAGCAACATTTCCATCGACCAAGAAATCAAAAACCACCTCCAATCCAAGGCGGAGACGCGCACACGCTTTGGTTCCCTGGAGTTCGGCGTGGCTGTGCCTGATCGCGCCGATCCCTGGACGCGCATGAGCTATGCGGGAGGCAATCAACCCGTGGCACCGATTGATGATCCGCACCAAATGCTGAGCAAGCTGTATGGCCAGATGAAGGACAAGGAGAGTCTGGTCAGCATCCTGGATGATGTGCGTGCCGACTTGAAGCGTGTGTCGTCCAAACTCAGCGCCCGCGACAAGGCGTTGCTCGACCAGCACATGACCTTGGTCCGCAGCCTGGAGCAGGACCTGCAAGACAGTGACAAGCAAGGCAATCTCGCGCACCCCGTGCCGCAGGTCGATCCGAGCATTGAACTGCTCAACGACAACACGCCAGAGATCAGCCGCGTGCAGATCGACTTGCTGGTCAATGCGCTCGCCAATGACATGGCGCGCGTGGCCACACTCCAGTTCATGCGCAGCGTCGGCATGGCCCAGATGCGCTGGCTCGGCATTGAGGAAGGGCACCATTCGCTGTCACACGATCCCGACGACAACAAGGACAGCTACGCCAAGCTGATGAAGATCAACACGTGGTTCGCCGGTGAGTTTGCCTATCTAGCCAAGCGCCTGAGCGAGACACCGGAGGCTACTGGCGATGGCAACATGCTCGACAATACCTTGCTGGTCTGGACCAACGAATTGGGCAAGGGCAACAGCCACTCGCTGGACAACATCCCTTACGTCATGGTCGGCGGAGGTGCTGGCTTCAAGATGGGCCGCACGCTGAAGTTCAAGGACACCTCGCACAACCGCATGTGGATGGCCGTCGCCCATGGCATGGGTCACACAGGCTTGAAGAGCTTTGGCAAGAGGGAGTTGAGTGAGGGCGGAGCACTAGCGCTGGGGTAAAACCCGATTGAATCGCTCGCCCCTGGGCGCTGCCTTCCCTGAAAGGTGGAAGGCAGAGCCGACGTGGGGGAATGCTTAGAGCCCATCAAATTTTAATGTAGAAAACTGGCAAGAGAGTGTGAGAAGAGAGCATGGCCACACTCTCCCTTGATCTACGTCAACGAATCTTAAGCACCTGTGACCGAGGTGAAGGCACCCAGGAACAGATCGCTCGGCGCTTTGGAGTCTCACACGGCATGGTTAAGAAGCTGTTGCAGCAGCGCAAGAAGACCGGCTGCATCAAGGCCCGGCATTACCTCGCCGGGCGCAAAAAGCTCATTGTTGCCGAGCACCGCATTGCCATTGGCAAGCACCTCAAGCGCAAACCTGACATGACGCTGGCCGAACTGCGCGAAGCCCTGGGGCTGGAGTGCACTCTGCCTGCGATCCACTATGTGCTCGTGGACATGGGGCTGACAAAAATAGACGCGCCGCGCTGCCGAACAAGACCGCGAAGACGTCCGCAAGGCGCGGCGGCGCTGGAAGCGCAAGCAAGGCGGGCTGGAGCCGTGGAGCTGGTCTTCCTTGATGAACCCATTTTCCTCCACCCCAATGGGCACTGCCCCCCGCGGCTCGACCGTGATGCCCGACACCCCAATTTCGTTCATGTCTTTGATGCCATTGTTGTTCATGTCACTCCAGGCCAGATCACCCACCCGCAGCTACAGTCTTGCCCAGAACGCTCAAAACCAGCCCAAGCATCACCACGGCAGCACGCAGCCAACTGCGACTCGGGGCTTCTAGCGACCAAGCGGCCTCACAAGTTCCTCCAGGAGTGGATTGTCTGATAATTATCATTATATTCAGTACATTTTCATTCAACCTTGTGGTTATATATATTTAGAATCCTTGATTTTCAGAAGACGTTCTACGTCCTGCTATTCCATCACGCGCACCTCGCTCCGAAAATCAGGGCGAGGAGGCCACCTTGGGAATTTTGCCGGTGGTGGAGACGCAACTGGGGCGGCAGGCGCGCACCACGAGGGGCGCCATGGGCACCTGTGGACACAAGCCCCGCCGAGGTGAAGACGGTCTTCCTGCCATTCAAGGCGGACGTGCCCCGCGTCCTTACGGGACTGTCACGGTGACCTTCATGTTCTGCATGGTGAAGCCACCGAACATGGTCGCCAGGGCGACATCGGCCGCGTCGCGACCGTAAGCCACGACGATGCGGTTGCCTCGCGTCACTGCTTCGGTGGCATCAAAGGTAAACCAGCGACCGCCGATGTAAGCCTCAAACCAAGCATGCAAGTCCATCGGCTGGAGTTGATAGAGGAACCCGACGACCATACGGGCTGGGACATTGCGCGCACGACAGAGCGCGATGCCGAGGTGGGCAAAGTCGCGACACACGCCGCGCCTGGTATTCGCGGTCTCCAGCGCGGAGGTGGAACTATCGCTGGAGCCGGAGACGTAGCGGATGTTCTGGTGAATCCAGGTGCGGATTGTCGCCACCTGCCCGTAATTCGGCTGCGCATTTCCAACGATGGACAGCGCTAGCTGCGATAGCTGGTCCGACTGACAGTAGCGGCTCGATAGAAGGAAATGCAGGATCTCAGGCGGTAGCTGCTGCACGAGCATCAACGGCGCATACGCGTCGGCATCCACCACGTCAGGCACGAGCACGCGGTAGCGCACGGAGACATGAAAGGCACCCCAGGGCATGATGGTGCGCTGGCAGAGATTGCCATACACATCAGTGAACTCGACGACCGGGACCTGAGGATCGATATCAAACTCCTCACGCATGATCCACTGCGCCCAGCCACTGCGGGGGCGGAGCATGAAGACAACGGGCACCTCCTCCGTGGTCTGGTAGTCGAGTTGGCAGGTGGCATCGAGGATCATGGTGGGTGCTTGGGGGTAAGCATCACCGGATGCAACACTTTCCCTTCGTCGGTGGCAGCGAATGGGCAAACGGAATCCGAGAGCGTATGCGACACATGGCGATTTCCACCTTGCACGGCATGAAGCGTGCGTGGAGTTCAGCGGCCATGAATCCCGCCGTGTTGAAGTTCCTGGTGCTCCTCACCTGCTCAAATGTCTTTATGACCTTCGCCTGGTATGCTCACCTGCGCAACATGAAGGGCAAGGCCTGGTATCTTGCCGCCTTGTTCAGCTGGGGCATCGCCCTGTTTGAATACCTGCTACAGGTGCCGGCCAACCGCATTGGCAGCGAGGTGCTATCACTGCCGCAGCTCAAGATCATCCAGGAAGTCATCACGCTGGCCGTCTTCATCCCATTCGCCATCTACTACATGAAACAGCCGCCCAAACTGGACTTCCTCTGGTCCGCGCTGTGCATGTGCGGAGCCGTGTATTTCATGTTCCGCAAATGATCCCCCCGCTCATGAACACACTACCTCCCGTGATCTTTTTCGATGCCGCTGGAACCTTGATCCAAGTGCGCGACCCCGTGGCCCAGGTATATGAGCGCATCGCGGCCCAGCACGGAATCAAGGTCGATGGCGAAGCACTCATGTGGGCCTTTCGCGCGGCCTGGAAAGACTGCCCACCGCCCGTGCACGAGGAGCCGCCCGAAGATGATGATCGGAGCTGGTGGCTGGCCCTGGTGACGAAGACCTTCGCTCAAGCCAAAGGTCGCCCCTTGCCCGACGAGGTGCTGCTGCCCTTGTTCGATGAACTCTACCGCCACTACGCCAAGCCGGAGGCGTGGATGGTCTTCGATGAAGTGGTGCCGCTGCTCACCCACCTGCACACGAAGGGACACCGACTCTACGTGCTGTCGAACTTCGACAAGCGCCTACGCTCCATCCTCCAGGGGCATGACTTGTCGCGCCACTTCCAGGGCATGATCATTTCCAGCGAAGTCGGTGCCTCGAAACCGCACGCGCGCATCTTCCAGGCCGCGCTGGCCATGGCCAAGGCTGCACCGCAAGACTGCCTGCACATTGGTGATGACGCGCGAGCGGATGTAGCGGGAGCTCAAGCGATCGGCATTCCCGTGCTCCAGGTGCGACGACCCGAGCAAACTCTGCGGGACCTGATTTACTGATGGGCAAGCAGCCGCTCCAGGCTACTTCCGATACTTTGCAATCTCAGCGCGGATGTGCTCGATGCGATTGCCTGGATCGGGGTGCGTGCTCATCATTTCCGGCTGCTTGCCGCCACCGGCTTTCTTGAGCACTTCCATGACTCCGATCATTTCCTCGGGGTTGTAACCCGCCTCGATCATGAAGCGCACGCCGAGGGAGTCAGACTCCAGCTCGTCCTCGCGGCCATACTTCATGTTGATGACGTTGCCGAGCATCTGAGCGATTTGCATGCCGCCCTGACCTGCGCTGTCACTCATGGCCACACCGGCACCTTGTGCGATGCCTTGGATGAGCTTACTCTTCGCCATCTGCTGATTGCTATGGCGGCCCACGACATGCCCGATCTCGTGGCCTAGAACGCCTGCGACTTGATCCTCCGTCTTCAACTGGCTGAGCAACGCGTAGGTGATGAAGATCTGGCCGCCGGGCAGAGCGAAGGCGTTGATCGTTCGGTTATCGTTGAGCAGATGGAACTCAAACTGATAAGGGGTCCGACGCGCAGCAGTGGAGTTCACGAGTCTCTCCCCGACACGGTCCACCAGGGCCTGCGCTTTTGTGTCCGGGTGCACACCACCGAACTGCCGGATCAGCGGAGCTCGCGAGGCTAGGCCCATGGCCACTTCTTCTTCGGCGGTCGGCAGAGCCAGCTTCTGCACACGACCCGTGAAATCGTTTTGGTATTCAGTGGTGCCGAACTGATAATAGAAGATGGAGCCGACGACGAACAACAGCCCCATAAGCAGACGCGGATTGCGCATCAGCAAGCCGAGACAGCCACTCCCTACTGTTGAAGGCTGACCATAGGCGCGCTGGTCAAAACGGGCGAACGACAGGCGATAGCCGAAGAGAAGGCGGCGGAGAAAAGTCATCGGAGGATACTACTCAATTCAACCGTGCACTCCAGCCCCAAATGCAGCCAGCAGCGCTGGCAGTTCACTGAGGTTCGCGATCAAATGATCCGGCTCGGCAGACTGAAGCTTGGCCACGGATTCGTAACCTGTGCAGGTGGCGATGGTC
>Ga0247832_1005146_pt1 | contig 15437 bp, 10 predicted proteins | sample LaCruzMarch2015__10_FD_192407 | JGI IMG/M metagenome (GOLD analysis project Ga0247832, IMG submission 192407) | Freshwater microbial communities from meromictic Lake La Cruz, Castile-La Mancha, Spain - LaCruzMarch2015_4m | ecosystem: Environmental > Aquatic > Freshwater > Lake | place: Spain... | reverse complement strand
CTGATCGCCTTTTGCTATACCATCTAAGTAGTCGGAAGCTGGTGGATATTCTGCTGCGCGTTGAATCCTAATACCGTGTTTAATAGCTTCTAATACATCTGCATCGTTACCGGCTGGTACAACTGCATTGATATCATGGGCAAATAATGTTTTGCTGCAAGCCTCCTGGGCTTGGTACATAGTGATGCCATCCTTATCAAGGCTAGATGTAATGGCATAAGGAATGCGCCATTCGCCTTTAACTAATCGGGCTTTTGGATAGGTGTTGCCGTAATTTACGAAGGTAATTTTTGACACGGGATTTCGAGGGTAAGACGTACTTGTTTATCAGTCTACCAGAATCCGCGTAGCGCAGCCACCCCTTGAATGAACCAGTGACCTGCACTAGGCGAATGGTTTCGTTTAGTGTCATACGTTTAATTTTTAATCGCTCCTTAAAGCGTTGAATTGTGGTGCGTCGTACAAGCGTTTTGTGCGGCCAGAAGCGATAGCCTAAAAAGTCAATGCCGCGACTAGATATAGGAAACACTTGCCAGTTACCTTTCAAAAGCAACTTTAATTTGTTTAATTTTGCTTCTGCTTCAATTCGCAATTCATGCAAATGATGCTTATCTTGCATGATAATAACAAAATCATCGCAATATCTGTAATAGTATTTTATTCTTTTGTGGTGTTTTATCCAATGGTCAAAAGGACTTAAAGCTATATTACCAAAGTACTGACTTAAGTAATTGCCTATAGGTATACCTGGCGCAGAGTCAATAATAATGTCAAACAATTGAAGTAAAGGTTTGTCTTTTATTTGTTTAGACAGCAAATCTTTTAAGATAGTATGATCTACAGATGGATAGAATTTAGTTATATCACACTTAAGTGCATACCATCCTTCGCATTGAGGCATTATACGTTTGATGCGTCGAACACCGTCATGGATACCTCTGCCTGGTATTGAAGCATACGTATCACGAATAAAACTTTTAATCCATATAGGGCCACATATTTGCACAATTGCGTGGTGAATAATACGATCAGGAAAAAATGGTAGTGAATGTATAACACGATCTTTACCGCGTTCCTTTAATTCAAACGTATTGTATCTACCATTAACAAAGCGCTCTTCTTTTAATATATTGTGTATTTCTTTCAGGTAAGGATCTGGATTTTTACTAATTTCTCTTATTGTGCGAATGCCGGATTTACCACGTATCGCATTCTCGAATGCTACTTTAATATTTACTGGATCGTAGATCTGTGCATATAGATTGCCTTTACGTTTCAATTTTAAGCCCTCAGCGGCGCAGAGTTTTTGAGCGGATGCCTACTAACACTTTACGCAATGCAACTATTTTACCGAGTGGTAAGGCTTGCTTTGTGTGGTTGTTGTGAGAACCTGAGGGCGATGGCCGAGCGAGCTCCGATGTTATCGTTCGTATTGCCTGAATCATTGTTCAGATTCAAGTAGAAGGCTCCATCAATGGAACCATTGTTGGAATTGCCTCCCACATTGGCTACGTGCCAGCCGGAAAAACAAAGTCAAGCCTGATGTGATGTAAGTTGGCATCACTTAAGTATTATAGCCTAGTTTGCCGCGTAGGCCGAGCGAGCCCCGACGCCATCGTACGCATCGCCCGAAGCAATGAACAGATGCAAGCAGAAGGCCCCAACAAGGGAACCAAAGTTGGAATAGCCCCCCACACGGGCCACGCGCCAGCCGGAACCAGTCCAGAAGCCATCAGCGAGATACGTGGTGCCGGATGCGCCAGTAACCACAGAAGGCAAAAATACATCAGCCAGTGGGAATAGTTCCTTTTGGAAAGAGCCTGATCCACTGGGTACTTGAGCATAGAAGCTATAGCCAACACTTGTGTTATCAGCAAAAACTAATTGATTATTAGTTAGATATACAACACGTTCATATACATTAATACCATCAGCCCATGTCCATGCCCGACCATATAAGTTTTCAATGCCGCGATAACTCATAAAATCTGAACTAGAGCCGCCTCCTGTATATACATTACCGCTGCGGTTACCACGGCTATTACTAAGGCCAGTTGCTACGCCATAAGTAGCGCCTTCACTAGAACCATTACCTAATACTTTTTGTGAGTTGTAATCACGATATTCAGTTACTAATAGCGTTTGGACTGCTGCTAGTTCAAGGTATGACTGCACGTGCCAGCCAGTACCACGTAGTGCAGCACGGGTACGAAATGTAGCGCGGGTAAGTGAACGTGTATTAGTTTGGCCGCTTACGCTAGCGAGGTTAGTGCCATCGCTATACGCTTGATAAGCGCCCCAGTAAAATGCACTTTTATAGGTGCCATCAGTTTTAATAAATGCTGGATGAGGACGGAAACCTTGTGCAATTAAACCATCATTACAACCAAGTCGCACTTCACGCGTATGTACACCATTTATAAAACCATAACGCACACTAAATGCAGGAATTTCTACTACGACCTGACCGTCAGTACCATCGAGTACGCTCGCTACAGCACCTGCTGCTGGTGTTGCAGTTGAACTTGCGACAACACATTCCCATAGATAACCACCATTTGTAACCCGCTGTCCGCGAGTAAATGTACCTGCTGCCCATGCGGGCACACCAACACGTAACAAACTATTAGTCACTTCTGCTGCTGGTGCTCCAGTGTATGCTGTTGCTAATGATTCGGTTTCAACAATGCGCAACCAATCGGCAGATTTATTTGTACTGTCATCAGCATCTAAGTAATACTGAACTACCCCAGAGTTGTTAATTACGCAACGACGTATCCTTGATTGTACATCAATGTTAATAGTGCCACTTAATGCACCAGTGCTAATGCTAGTTCCTGGAAGATATAAACCGTAGGTATCATTATCATGATCCCAACCAAATACAGCGGTGTTTAAGTCTTGCCATGTAGGAACGGCACTAGAACCATTGCTAATCAAGGCTTGACCTGTTGTGCCAAAGTTTGCCCCGCCTACACCAATTGGGCCATCAATTTGAATCCTATCATTACCAGCGTCTACAAAAAACAAATTAGCTTTAGTGTCACCTTCAACTCTGAAGTCGACATCAGCACCGCCATCATTAAACACCACTTCGGTGTTGCCAAACTCAACGCGCTCAACTCCATTAGTTGCTACCGCTAGTTGATCTGCACCGGGGCTGTAGATGCCAGTGTTGAGGTCGCCTGTGAAACTTATGCTTGGCGTGGCAACAGCACCAAGGGGGTGCACCAACGCACCTGTCATGGTGTCGCCAGCTTTTAGTACGTTGCTGGAGGCAGCACCGGTTAATGCTGCTGTAATCGTTCCAGCCGTAAAATTACCGCTTGCATCACGGGCAACAATTGCAGATGCAGTGTTGGCGTTGGTGGCAGTAGTAGCAGAGTTGCTTACCTTACTCGCAGTTGTAATAGTAGCAAGTTTTGTATCTACAATTGCAGCAGATGCGTTTATGTCAGCATTTGAAATCGTCCCATCAAGAATCATCGTGCTGGTAACCGTGCCAGTGTCACCAACGGTTACTACATTGCTGCCACTCTTGGTTAGTGCCCCAGTTACAGCAACAGTGCTATCAAATGTTGCTGCACTGGTAACGTCTAACGTGCCAGGGATGTCAATATTGCTGGCCCATTCAACGCCAGTACCAGCAGCATCAGTTTGAAGCAATTGCCTTGCTGAACCATCTGCTAGTTTGCTGACGGCAATTTCTGCGGATGCATCTACGTTTGCATTACCAATAAAAGTCCAGCCCGCATCGTAATTTGTGCTACTGACTTTATAAAATACTTGGTTTGCACTACCTCCTGAAGAAATAGCACCTGCTGGCCCTTGAATACCAGGCACTGCCAAGGCGATCTGCGTGTCCTTTTCGTCAATAACTGCAATCTGTATGTCGGCCATGGTTTAAGTCCGTGAATAGGTGCGTTGAACAGTGGCAACGCCTGTAACCCAATAATAACGCTCACCACCGCTCTGAGTTAAACTTACGTCCCAGCCATAACTACCCACCTCAATTGCTAGCGATGTAGCAGGCGACATCACCAATTCAAATGCCCCATCAGTTGCGCTAGTAATGGTTGGCGTAAAAGTACCAACTAATGTATTAGTAATTAAGCCTTTTACATCAGCATCAGCGGTATAACCTGTTATATCAAGAGGAGTTGCAACATAAAAATCACCTGATGCAGTGCCAGTAACTGATATAGTTCCTCCGCCGCTAGTTGCGGAAACTTGAAATGCGTCAGTAGTTAATCCAGCAGCAATTACATAATAAACTGTATTTAATGAAAACCCACACGGGATGTCATCACCACCTGTAAATACGACTTTAGTAGTTGCTGTTAAACCGTGACATGGAACGTTAAACGTAGGCGTGGTGCCAGCAATTGTAATACTGGTTAAAGCTTGCCGGTTTTGTGTGGCACGAAATGATCCACGCCATGTTGCGTTTTGCAATATGGTGATGTCATAGGTGGCGGGATAGATCATAAAAGTCTGTGTTTAGTGCCAGTCTAGCACCGGGCATTTGGTTCACACCGTTAGCCAAGCATCGCCTGCGTCTTTGTAAATCTTAAACTGCGCCGGGTTAATTGAAATGTCAAGCCACATTTCGCCAGGTGTTGGCGAACTAGGCGCTGTAGCATTTACCCATACGCCTGTAACCTTGCGAACCACACCTGCTGTATCCTTGCAGGTTATAAATGGACCATCGGCGTGATAGTTAAGTGCTAATTCACCATTAGCTAGTTGGCCAGCAGTAGGCTCGTTGCCTGATACACTGGAATTTTTTAAAATAATCTGTAAAGCCATGGAATACCTCCAAAGGACAAGGAGGCTATACCAGCCCCATGCCCATGCTAACAGAATCAGCAAAAATTGCTATATCTTGGCGATAAGAATAGTGCCATGGGCAGGATGTTCGTTAATTGTACTCGTTCCTCCGCCAAACGCTTTGTATAAGTAATAAACATCATGCTTACCGGCACTCAGTGCTCGCGCCCATTGTGAACCTACTGTTTGGTTATCACCTTGGGTTTCACCATAAAAAGCGTCTGTTGGGGGGGAAGAGGTGGTATCAATACCTGGAGCAACATACGCAATAAGAATAGTACCTCCAGTATTATTATATACGTCCATAAATACTGTTGTTAAAGTTTGAGAAGCTTGGACCCAGCTGATTCTTGGTGCTGTACTATAAATTGCCGCAGGGGGCACGGCCCAATCTTCCGTTAGTGTGGTCCAACTTGAACCGAAGAAATATACAGCACGGGCATCATATAAATTATATAGATTAGCAAGATACATGCGAGGGTAATCAGCACTTGACCCGCCCGCAATTACGCCACCAAGATCAATCGTACTTGTACCGGCGCTTGTAGTGCGCACCACGCCTATTAGTCGGCGGCTTGGGTTGTTATAACGTACACGGACACCATCCTGAACGCTCCGTGTTGGCGGTGTTGTGTCATTAGTCCACGCCACATATTCAAGTGCCAATACAGGCGTTAACACAGAACCATTGTTATATAGATATATGTCGTAGTTAGTATTGGCGCTATTAGCTGTTGACAAACTAATCGTCTGAACGCCATTAAACCGCACTACCTGCCACCTTAATGATGCGGTGCTGTACAAAGCTACTTCGTTACCATTCAGTGGGTGTATGTAAACATTTGTGCTATTAAGTTGATTGCCATTTGGCACCGAACTGGTGCTAGATAAACTTATGCGCAGATTTACCACACTTTTAATTGCATCACCCAAGGCTTGGATTAATGTGTTAGGTGTAACTGCAAGATCGTTACGTAAGAACTCTTGTACCTCACTAGCAGTCGCAATTTCAATAATGCCTGTTTGCGTTGTTGATGCAACTGGTAATACTGGCAATGCCCCCCCAAAACCGCCTTCCCAAACCGGTGTGCCACTTATACTGCTACTATTTAAATTAAGTTCCGTGTTAATCGTTAAATTGTTTACATTTAGGGAATCGTAAAAAGTGGGGAAATCAATTTCGTCAATTGGTACATCGCTATCCCCAATGCTTTCAAATGCAACCTCAGCCCCAGTAGCGACATCTTGCAACCCCTGTGGTGTAACAAGAAAACCATCTTCATTAAAACCACTCCCATAAACACGCCCACCATTTTTGTTGGTAAAATAATAAGTAAATTTATTAAGCGGATCTAATTCACCTTGATATTCAGGTAACGCTTTACTATAATTAAGATAACCTGCCCATTCGTAAGCTTGGCCGAATAAACGGATATTACTAGGGCGACGAAATTCAATAGCCCAGTTGTCCCACGCCGTGGCCGCGCCACTAGGCGCTGCAATACCATCAAGAGCTGTATCTGGATTGCGTTCACGACTACTTTCAATACGCGGGAGTAAAATTGTGTGTGAATCAACGCTACTAAAACCGAGGCTGGTTAGTAACAAATGTAAACCTCGATAATCTGTTGCGGTGCGGTATTGCGTTTGAATTTCGGAATCTGTGCTCCATACAGTTGTAAAGTTGTAACCGCAATTAACGGTATTATCATTACTGTCTGTATCATTATTAAATATAATTGAAGGCTGTGTATTTTTCCAGTAATCTTCGGGCCGATATTCCTCCTCCATGTGGACATAACTTTCAGCCCAATTACTTACAGTAAAAGCTGTGTCTTTATTTTGAGCAACGCAACTAAATGTTTTGTTTTGATATTTAACAGTGTCCCCTAAACGATACAAAGTGTTGCTAACCCAAATGTTGGGCGAGTTATTACGACGCAGTTCAACAGAAGCAGAGCGATTTGCGCCCGCACCATCGGAACTAATTGTTATTGCATTTGAAACCACAATTAAATTGCTATCAGGAATTAAACTGGTAACACTACCGCTACCAGGTTTAGTCTGAAGTATAAAATCGCGCACAGGTGTGCGTGATGTAGTATCAGTATTATTACAACGTAAGGAGTAGCGCCGCTCATTGGTATTGCGTGAATCTTGCACACGTCGAATATAAATGCGCGATCCAGCAAGAGCAGGCCAAGTCTGGCCGGTGTTATATCCTTGGTCGTTGACAATTGAGGCCCCAGGGATTATGCCATCTTGGTTGCTAAAAGCGCCACTAATAACGATATTGGCAGGAGTAGCACTACTCCAAGGAGTGGCTACTAACTGAGCACGGTAATCCAAACCGCGTGAATTTTCAACCCATATATATGAATTATGTCGTAACGTGTAACCATCACGATCAAGGATTTGCGGCACACCAGGATTTTTACCGCTGTTTGCAAGCGCTTCAGTAAGAATAATAGTTGTGGCATTGTCAGCTACACCATTTGCAATAGTACCTAAATATACCTTGCGGACGTTGTTAGTTTTTTCTGCAAGGTTGTTGGCAACTCGCAGTGTTCCTATGTTCCAGTTAACATCAGCAACATAAGCAGTGGATTGGTAACCTTCGGCTAAAGCTGCACAACCACCAAAATTACTATTGCTATTGGTAACGGTTAACTCGCCTCCGGTTTGAACCCAATGGTGAATACCTTGCCCAATCGCAAACACTGATACTTCTTGAATTACTGCGCTGTTAATTGCACGTATGTGAAAACTACGCCGGGCAGGGTGCATTCGCACATTATTAGGATTAGCATTGACATAAGCGGCGTAATTAGCAAAATAAGCGCCCCACATGGGGCTTTGTGCAGCGTCGTATTTTTGCCAACAGCTAAGATCGCGTTGCAAGCTAACGCCTGTAAACTGCGCCACCACCATCGAGCGGAACCCTGTTGCCTTGCTGCCATCAGCAAAAATGCCGCAAAGACCATAGTTAGATCGGATTGAGCAGTTAAAAATATAAGGACTAGCCGATAATGTAGTATCTGTGTCAATACCCTGATCGCCGCTAGAAGGACGTGCGCCAACAATTTGATATTCGCCGATACGGGTAACAGCTAACGCGGTATCAAGACCTCCTGTGTTGCTAGCGCCTGCAAAAGCACTGCGAATTTTAGCATAAAACTCATCAAGTTCATTTTTACTTGCAAACTCAAAGCAACTAAGTAAATGATGGCTGCTTGTGCTTCCCTCTTTGTCCTTAAAAGTAAATCCAAAATAATAACCAGTACCAGTAACCTTGAAAATAGCACGTCGGTTACTGGTATTGTTTGTTTCGTCAGTAACACTTGGTACAGTATCAGGCCGAAAAATTGTTTTACGTAAATCTATTCCGCATAGCGACACGCCGCGAGGTAAGATAATACCACCTGTAGCAGCAGGGTTAAATGCTTGCAATTCGCTATTAGTTGGATCTTTGCCGGATGCCCATTCGGGAACGCTAGCGTTGCCTTCGCCATTTAACAGGATTGAGACACCAGGCGCGAGTATGATACTAACTAGATCAGCATTAGCAAGAGGATTTTGATAATAAGATTTAGCTGTAATAATACCAGCTTCAATAATGGCACGACTGATTGAACGGAATGGCCGTGCTTCGGTGTAACCGCATTCAAGTCGTTGCAATGCAATTCGTTGAGTGGCGCTGCCATTGGTGCTGTATTCGCCACTAACAAATTTATCGCTGCCCGTGAATGGGTTTACATATAAAACATAAGGAGCCGACAACGGGTCATTGGTAACAGCACCAGCGCCAATTTCAGCCGCACCACCTAGTTGTCTGACGGCATCGGTTAAGGCTGCAATCTGTGTTCTGAACACCGATTGTGAACTGTTGATGTGGTCAAGAGCGCCGCTTTGGCCCCCACGGACGATCTTGGTCATAATGCCACAATTGCCAACTTGTACTCTAGTCTATACAATGCCGTTGGATTGGTCAATTTGTACCCATCCGCAATGCAATCTCTCCTACTGTAACAAAATTAAGCGAACCTGCGATTATTTCTGTTGCCCTTGTGTTGACTGCAACAGAAGTAACCAGCAGTTCAGTTTCGTAAAACAAATCACCAGGCAGCACCCCAGCAGCACCTTCGGGCCTGCTTACGATCATATAAAATTCTGCTCTTGCTTTACATCCTTTTTCTGTTAGTAATAGTAAATTTAACAATACAGTTGAATCTGCTTCATTTTCGCCTGTTGCTAATCTATCAATTAAAAAGTCCATTGTTCCACCGCCTGTTACTAAGGATTTAACAGAATCACCAAACTTTTCACCTACAGCAGTAATGTCTACTTCAGGTGCTGTTAAATTCAATGCCCATTCTGTTAATTGTGCTTGTACCACCCACTTGTTAACATCAACTAATGTCACATAAGCAGTGCTGTATTCAAAATTTACGGGCTCCTCAAAGTCTGATGCAAAATCACAGATTGAAATTAATGTCGCTTTATCCTGCACATCACTAAATGCGTAGGTACCAATATCAATAGAACATACGGCAATTGCATTTTCGTATTCAGTAGTGCCAGCCGATGAAACACTTAGAGTATTAAAATCTACTTTGTATAAAGTTGTGCGTTCTGCTGTCGCGCCCTTAAGAGCTGCTGCTCTTGTTGAATAAAAACTAATGCGATCCAGTTGATCTCTATAAATATAATAGGTAATGCTAGTGGTAATGCCGCTTTCTTCTTGCCGCATATAAAATTGTACTGCATTGTTAGCATCGTAAAAATTACTAGCGTCAGTTACAATATGATCGCGGTTGCTTCCTATAAACCAATCCCCACCACAGTAAGTGCCATACCCGTCGGGGCAGTCTGGGCCACCGCCGCTTACATCAATAGGCAACCCGTTAATACAACTTAAAGTAATTTGATCCCCGCTCCAAAAAGCAGGGTTACGCATAAAAATTGAGTTAGAGGCTACATACAAATCATCCGATCTTAAAACAATAGGTTCTGGTACTTCTCGTTTAAGGCGTAATCGACCGCCATGACCAAGAACAGCCATTAGAGCGTACCTTCAAATGGTCCCGTGATTTGAAAACTAACACTACAAGCAACTACTTCTCCAACCGATACAGGAATGCTTATTTGCGTAAGAAGTGCCCTGAATTGTAATGCGTTGCCTGTTGTTGTATTTAGAATCATAGAAACAGCTTTATCGCCACTATTATTAATAAAAACATCATTAACCAATCCCATGGTGGCTACATCATCTTTATCATAAATAACGGTTGCACTACCTGTAGCACCTCGCATACCTTCTACGTAGGTCCTATCGTATGAACCAATGGAAGTGGTCTCTAAAGCGTCACGCGATACATCAATAGAAAAATCCTTGCATCGCGCAATGCGAATGCCGTTGTAGCGTAGTTCGCCATTAGCACCAGTTAAAACTGCCATTAGCCGTCCCTCTGCCCATCTAGTCTAACTGATATGCTACTGGTATTAGGAGCCACAGAGTTGATTGATGGTTGCTCAGCAAAACGCCATACGTAATCACGTTGCAATAGCACCTGCATTTCAGACTCTACGCCTTCCCATATAGTCAGAGGCAGGCTTAACACCTCGTATGATCCACGCGCTGCTTCGTATGCTTGTACTATTAAAACTACCTCTGCGTCTGTAATATTAGCAAATTCCAGTTCGAGCGAAGAATTAAATGGTTGTGATCCATAGATCCTAGACGTACCAGTGCCAGCGATTGAAACAAATCTTTGCACTGCATATTGACCTAATGTAATATGCCTAGCGCTAGGCGTCAAAGCTGGAAATGCTATCGTCACGTTACAGTTACCGTTTTGGTTTGGGTGATGGGGCTGTCGTTTGCCGTTGGGGAACTAATCCGACAGCTCACCACATAGGTGCCTGCTGTATCAAATGTAATTGTAGCGCGGAGTGCTCCTGAATTAACAATTGCCGCATTTGCTCCAACTGTTGCAGATGTCCAGCTCCATGTAATAAATACAACACCTAATGAGTCTGCGGTGCCTGTACCGCTACCTACGCCTGTTGCCGTGAATACAACGCCTACTGTATTACTAGCAGCTCCAATGGTGGTAAAGTCTGTACTGCCAACAGAAACAATTTGATAAGATTGACCTATAACAAATGAACCGGCTGCTGTTGCTGCTGGTTTACTTGTATAACTAACACTATAGTTTTTTGCCACAGTTGCAGTTGCTGTAGCATCTCCTGTTATCGTCACCGTACCGATGGATGTAACTGTAGTAGCCGTAACAGCGGTAATTGTTTTGCTTGCTGATAATGTGCTGCCGCTTTTAGTAACTGCGCATAAAATTGTTTTGCTGCCTGAGCTAGTAGCTGTAACTGTAGTTGTTGCACTGCTTGCGCTGCCAAATGTGACGCCCGCTCCACTCCAGGCATAGCTATAAGTGCCTGCACCACCGCTAATTAATGCGCTAAAACTACTGGCACTATTGACTGTAACTGTACCAGGGCCGATAATTGATACCCCTGTAAATGCGCTAGTAGTATTGCTTGGATCTTCACTGGTGCCAAGTTGCCCTTCAATTATCCAATTATTAGGCACTTCCCATCCACTTACAATTTCGCTGTAACCAGCAGCATCTAATGGGAAGTAAGTGGCTTCAACTTGTATGTTGCCATCTTCATCAAATCCTAAACTTTGTACTTTATAAGCGCGTGTTTCAACACTTGATTCTTTAACGCAAAATACAGCACTACGATAAATTGGAGTAATTTGATTTTGTACAACTAACTGCACTTCGTCAATTTGATTGTTGCCATTGCCTTGCCACATTAATACTGTATAAGTGCCATCTGCTAATGGTTCAGTTGTAGTAATATTACCGTTAGAATCAATAGCGCCATTTCGCGGTTGATTATAAGAAACAGTTTCTAGACCAAGCTTAAAGCAACGCCCCACTTCAAGGGCCGCTTCTGATGGTATGGTTTTGAATCGTACTGAGTGTGTGGTTAATCTACGGCCACGGCATAGATATTTTGCTACATCAATTGCATGATATTCGCTAGTACAAAAATCTGTTAAATCTAATGCTTCCAATGGTGCATCGGCAGGAGTGCTTGCTTCCCTTACGGTAATTTCACGAATAACCGGAAACAAACCTCTGGATGATTCATCACTGCTTGCTTTTTCTTGCCGCCATTTTACTGATACACGATTTGGTGTTCGCTGGTCTGAATCGCCATAAACAAATTCAAACGAACCTTCTAAAATATTACCAGCCGTATACAAATTTGTTATAGGTTCTGGTGCATCAAAATATACCGCTGGCTGCAATGCAAATTTACCATTGCGCACCACAAGGTCTAGCAGGAAATAACCTGCTGTTTGACTGCCCCATTGTCTTAAATTAACTGGCTGCGCTAATGCACCATCAAAGAAATACTTGCGACTGCGAGTCCATGTGGCACATTCAGCAAAACTAGCACTATCTACTTGTTGGCTACTTAAAATTGAACCCACGCCATAGCGATTGTTTGTAAGTATATCTTCAAACACTTCTGGGAATGTATGGATGCTTTCGATGCCTTCATTTACATAAACTGATAACTGGCTAAGCTGGCTAAATTCAGTATTGCTACGTAGATTAACACCTACCAGTGCTAGGTCATCGTAAGTTGGTACACTTGGATTAACAGCAAAACTATTCACATATACCACTTCATGCTCTGGAGATGTAGCTGTTGTTTGTAATTCTTCTAAAATATAATCTTCCGCTAATTTACCGTAGCTATCAGCATAATCATTACTGTCTCCTAGCGTAACGCCTAGCCCTTTGTCCCTTGTAGCAGCAATAGCAAATGTATCAGCACTACGGGCTACAGGTTCACCACTAAAAGAAGCTGTTATTATATTTGCACCATTACCAGATGTAACCGTTCTGTAGCCGCTAACCCTAGCGTCTAATACTTCCAAATTACCAGTGGCAACAGATGCTCTGATTTCCCAGCCAGTTATTGGTTCAATGCGAAATTCCCATCGTTGTACTGATGGCATTTGTAAACGAATAAAATTATAAATGTTTTGTTGCGTAAGACCTCGTACGCCAAAGCATTGATCTAAGTAAATATATTCAGCATCACTGCCAGCAATGCGATAGCCAATCTTAAAGAATGAATAGCGTATCTCTGCACCGCTATATGAACCAGATTGGTAAGTGCTAAGCTCCAGCACTTGGTCTGGTGTGTATATTTGGAAATTGTAATATAAGCAAGCACGACCATCTATTTCTGATTGGCTTAATGAATCCCTAAAATTGCAAAGGCCGTTAATTCTAATGCCAACAACACTACGTAAACCCAGTTCAACCACTTGTGCTGATCGTGGGATAACAAATGATGCAATTGCCACTTTGAACAGGTGTGAGCTGCTGGTGGCTGTTGTGGTGCCGTTAGTAGGGTTAAGAACTGCTTGACCTGCTTTTACAGTACGCAAAACAACTGTTATTCCTTGCCCGCCGCCAACAGGCTCCTGATCCACTTCAGATGCAAATACTTCATCAGCAGGTGATCGTGATTCACATACTAGTAATGCGCTACCTAGTTTGTATAACTCACCAATAGTTAAAGCATCATCCCATCCACGTTGGCGGCCAGATACTGTTTGCGCTACATCGCGGCATGTTTCAACATGGCTTGGCCCTGATGCTTGGATGCCAATAAATGTTGTGTTTGATTCACTGCTTGATTCAAGCGTATAAGTGATGGTATCACCAACAGCAAGATTAACTGCACCACTTGTGGGAACATTGTTCTTATGCGTGACCCCACTACGACTACTAAATAATGTATTGTATTTATTACGCTGCGCTATGCTAACGCCATCAGGATAACATAATAGCTGTACATCACCACGTTCTTTTTTGCCTGCTGGTATCGTTTTAATTGTTACGGCAGGTCTTAATTGCGGATTCGTTCTAAAACCAAAACCATTGCCGATTAATTGATAAACACCAAATTTTGTTTGTGTGCTTGGTTTGGATGCGTAGCAGAAATTAGTTGTCCATTCGCCATTCATTCCAATAGATTGGAACACATCAGTGCCACCATTATTTTCTGCATTGCCTGTATCATTCGCAGCAGTACGTCCTGCCACTCGATCAGCACTAACTATTCGCCCACCATCTTTTGATACGTATAAAGTAATACGACTGCTAGTGTCATTAGCTGCTGCTAAATCATAACCTCCCAAGATGTTGTCACCAAAAGCAAATTGAGCAGGATCAACTTCACCTAAAGTAGCTTCTGATATTAAAAATACAGCACGTAGCATTTGGCCGCCGCCTTGCGACTGCATTTGGCTCCAGATTAAATTAGTATTAACTCGCACACCGCCATAAGTAATGCCATCAATAGTTTCGCGTTTTGCATATACAAGTGGGATAGCAGAACCGAGTTCAACTACATTTTGCAGTGAGTCAAAACCAGCTTTTGGTGCATATTCAGAACGACCTACAATATTTTGACCTGGTATAGAATTTTGCCTTATATCAACTGAACGTGCTTGCCCTGGTGCCTTAGGTCGAAATAGCAATGTTGCGACATAAGATAATACCAAACCAATCGCTAGCTGTATTAAAAATGGTATGATAAGAAAATACGTGGGTTCGCCTGGTTTAATTTGGCTGCACTTTGAACATGCCCGTAAAAATTGTCGATACTCAGCTTCACTAATGCCTAATACTGCCATCAACTCTTTGTCTTGAGGCAATAAGGCAATTGGTTTGTCGTTTGGGCTAAGCATTATACGAAAGTGATTTGACCTGTAGCAGGAAGTGATCCTACTAAGGCTTGGTTTAGCACACGGCGTGGAGCTTGACCTGACACAGCGTCAAGAGGGCTGCTTAAATCTAATGATAGCCGACTGCCATCATGCTGATAACCAGTCACTTGGTATGTCTCCTCAGTATAATTGCTAGTTTCATCATACGTATCAGGGTCTAACCAAACTGTATTGACGCGGATAATCCATCGGCTATCAGCGGCTTCTTGAATAAAATTTAATAGTAATTGGCTTACTGCAAATACTAAAGAAGCACGAATGTTGCTACCCTGTAAATCAACTGTGCTACCACTAAAACCAAATCCAGCGTAAACATGAGATTCACCTTGGTAATTTCTTGCTTCATTTGCATGAAAATTTTGGAATGCGTATCCAGTTGCTGCTCCAGTAGATAACTGAAACCGAACGTAGGTGCCAATTGCAATCATGATTAAATACCAATCGCTCGTCTAGCGCCTGGATTGTTTTTTAATGCTGCTAGTGTACGTTGCTGCCCCATTCGAGCACCTTCTTGTGCAGCAGTGCGACTAGCTTGTAACATGTCAGCTTCCGTTACAAATGGTAAGTCGCCACTACCAACTCTACTGTATTTAATTTCTGTGCTACTGGCGCCAGAGCTAAGTGTTTTTTCAATATAACGTTCGCGTGAAACTGAAGCATTAGCATCAAGCATTTGACGGTTTTCTTCAAATGCACTGGTGGGGCCTGAAGTGGAAGATGATCTAAGTGCATTGCGAGAAGCTAAAAGTGCTTCGGTTGCATC
>Ga0247832_1005142_pt1 | contig 15450 bp, 5 predicted proteins | sample LaCruzMarch2015__10_FD_192407 | JGI IMG/M metagenome (GOLD analysis project Ga0247832, IMG submission 192407) | Freshwater microbial communities from meromictic Lake La Cruz, Castile-La Mancha, Spain - LaCruzMarch2015_4m | ecosystem: Environmental > Aquatic > Freshwater > Lake | place: Spain... | reverse complement strand
TTCGATGGCTACCTTTGCTTTGAACTCCGAACTAAAATTCCTGCGTTTGTTTTTACCCATTGTTTTGTTTGTTTAGACAGTGATTATTCAATTATCTTGCCTGTCTAAATTTTGGGGTACATTATAAACCAATAAGTATTCAATATTTGGAATACGGGGAATGTTTTCTAATTTCGGAAAGGGCATTGTGCTATCCCAGAGAAAAACAGACTTTTCATCCTCCCAAATTTCATTTTTCTTTATAACGCTTTGAGATTGCCCAATAGAAATTGAAATAACTAAAACAATAATTATTGAATGGTAATTTAACAAAAACATTACCATTAGAATACTCGTTATTTTTCTTATAATTTGAAATTTAATAGCGTTTATTTGAATCATATTTAAATTCTTAGTTTAAAAATCATACTATTTTTAATAGTGGGGACATAAATATTTATTCTTCAAAATAATATATTCCCTTTTTGTCCCAGTATTTTTTAATTTTCATTAGAGCAATTCTAAACCGGTCAAAATCTTTGTTTTGTTCTCTAGTCCAGCCAACTTCGGCATAAGCTGCGATGCGAGGAAAAGTTTGATAATGAAGTTTTGATAATTTGGGTACATAATTACACCACATTTGACAGCCAATACCAAGTATAAGTTGAGATTTTTGAATGTCAATTCCTTTCGGAACAGGCGAAAAGTAATAGGCTTTTTTCAATGGTATTTTTTCATATGTATAATCTAAGTAAGTGTTGGAAGACTCCGAGTTTACTACTGCGTAACCTTTGTTAACTGCATCATTAATTGCACTGGATTTTCCTACCCAAAAATGTATAATAGTGTTTTTTGCTAAATTTGATTTACTTCCAGACTCATTTACTGATTCATCATGAGTAGATTTTCCCATAATTTCATTCCAACCCATCATTTGCTTTCCTGATTTTTCAATAAAATTTGAGATCCTATTCGTAAAATAAACTTGAACTTCAGGAAGAGTGCCTAAATTTTCTTTTATCATTAATGCTTTGATAAATTGATTGTTTTCCCAAACTTTATAATTTACCTCGTCTCCTCCGATATGAATAACTTTTCCGGGAAATAAATTCATCACCTCCGTAAGTATATCCTCAATAAAACCATAAACCCTCTCATCGCCCACATTGAAAGCATAATTTTTAACGCCAAAAGTATATGGCACTTTAATGCCTTTCGACAATCCGCCCAACCATGGATACGATGCTATTGCAGCCATTGCGTGGCCTGGCATTTCTATTTCAGGTACAATGGTAATATGCAGTTTTGATGCGTAAGCAATTATTTCTTTAACTTCTTTCTGTGTATAAAAACCTCCGTGAGCTGAAGGATCTATATTTTGTTTCGTAAATTGATTCAAAGTATCTCGAATCGCACCTATCTCTTTTCCTTTAAGCATGGTAGAGTCACGCCATGCCCCAACTTCAGTAAGTAATGGATATTTTTTAATTTCAATCCTCCAGCCCTGATCATCAGTTAAATGCCAGTGAAAGGTATTCATCTTCAATAATGCCATTTGGTCAAGTAGGCTTTTCACCACTTCTGTACCATAAAAATTACGCCCTTCATCAAGCATAAAGGCTCGCCAGGAATAAGCTGGGCTATCTTCAATGATACAGGCAGGAATCTGATAAGCTCCGGCTCCATTTAGTTTCATCAGTTGACTAATGGTTTGGAAAGCATAGAAACATCCTGTCCCAGTAGAGGCTTCAACCAGTATTTCATTTTTGGTAACAGTCAGTTTGTATGCTTCTCTCCCTAATGAACTATTTTGCCTGACAACCAAATCGCCGTTTTGGAAAGGTACTAACCGGGTAAAATACTCTTTTTCGAATATCTTACCCACTGTTTCCATCTCGGATTTGAATAATCTATCGAAATTGGCACTTAATTTACCTTTAAATTCAAATTCACCTTCCGCTTCGACCAATTTGTTCGGGTAGGGGATAATTGGATAGCGACTTTGTGAAAAAGTCACATTACAAACTAAAAACAAGCTAAAGAACAGACATATTATAGTACGCATACATTAATTTTATTTATCGGGCTAGATTCATAATATGCAAAATACAATTATGGAATTTGATTTTTCAATGGAAATATTGAATCATAATTTAGAAAAACTAAAAAAGAGAATTGGGACATAATAAAACCCCTTAAGTCCGCATGAATGGTAAAAAAATAAAATTATAGAAATTTACAATAAGGAAATAAAATTAAAAAGTCAACGCGTAAAACCTGACAGTAACAATAGTGTAATAAAAACTCATTATTTCAGTAAATCTAAAATTTTAATGGACTGGGCATTTAAAAGCAAATTTTGGATATTTCACAGATTTATAAACCTATTGAATTTTATTTTTAGTGCCAAATGTCCAACAAAACTTCTGCTTGTTCAATAGTACGGAACATTTACGCGAAATGTGAAGCGAACCCCATATTTCATCAAAAGCATGTTTTGGCATAGTTATAAGTGAACACTAAATTTATAAAATTAAAAATGCCCTTTAAATATTAAAGTAGATGGCTATTTTTATCAATTACATACTTTTATTTCTGCTTTAAAAACACTTCCGTAGCTAGCTTCAAATCCTGCATTTAAAGAAATTGCTTTTCCTGCTTGATAGCTGACGTTGGCAGGAGAAATGATTTTATTGTTCGCCAATAATGTCTGTACAGCTTTGTTGATTTTTGTACCAGTGAGTATATTTTGCAAAATATTTGAATTGAGCGCATTAACCGTTACTGCACTCATCGTTGGATTTCCAACTGCTGTTTGATTAGAAGATGCCACTCGAATCAAGTAATTTGTTCCCTCAGTAATATTTGATGGAACAAAACAAGAAACTGTACCAGTAGTATTCGATGTTCCGATAGTAGTTGGGTTTTGGAATGAGCCATTGGCATCAGATAATTGTACTTGAAATTGGCTAACCTGACTGAAGTTTCCAGAAGTCGAAAAACTTACATCAATACTACTTCCTGCACAAATACTTTGTGATGAAATTGTTGGTATTGAGATTGTTCCGAGTGCACCTACTACTTTAAAGGTAGTCACAACTGGCCCGTAAACAATTGCTCCGTTTCTATCATCCTGCGAATAGCCTGTCACCGTCAAAGTATAATCACCAGGGCTAAGGTTTCTACCAAAAACTTCATCCTTTTCATTATTAAAAAGAGCGAATAAATCAACGTTTTGAACCATTATAAAGTTTAATTCAGGCCCTACAATTTTCATCTCAAAACTTTCAATATTGATTGTTGGGCAAACGGGCGTTACAAGAATAGATGATTGTTCTGGAATTTGTTGAAGAATCATGCCATCACTCAACGGGAAAAGTGGCTGATGCGGCTTTCCTGCCTTTACATAGCTATAATCAACGATTCTTTGTAGGCTACACGGAGCAAAGTAATTGACAACGACATTTGTAGTTGCGGTTACAAAACAACCATTTATTGCAACTGTCATACCATAAATTCCACCGTTTTGTGAGGTTGCATTGATAATCGTTGGTGATGAAAGCAAACTCGTAAAATTATTCGGACCTGTCCAAGAATAATTAGTGCCATTGCTTGCATTTAGATTGATTGTTTGACCAACAATGTAAGGCCCACCGTTACTTGCTTGGGCTGTTGGAGCTACTTTTATTTCTAAACCTGTGATAAGCGAACTTACTTCACTCACACAGCCATCAATGGTGCATATTGCTGATAATGAGTAAGTTCCGATTGTCGATAATGTAATATTTGATCCTGTTGAGTTATCAGACCATGTAACTATTCCTGTACAGCCATTTGCTGTTAAAGTTAAAGTATTAGGGAAACAGACAACTAATTGGCTCGGTACACTAATCACCGGAACAGGAGGTTTGGATTTTACAATTACCGCAGTCGTAGCGGTTGCCGTACATCCATTTATATCAGTAATAGTTACGCTGTAAGTACCTGATAAAGACACTGTTGCATTTGGAAAACTTGGGTTTTGGTTGGTTGAGGTATAAGAATTTGGACCTGTCCAAGCGTAAGAATTTCCAACTGCATTGCCTGTATTGTTGGCAGTTAGATTAAGCGTAAATGCTGTGCAAATTGGTGAATTATTGGAAACACTCGGTATTGGTAACGGATTTACAATTACCGCAGTCGTAGCGGTTGCCGTACATCCATTAGCGTCAGTGATAGTTACGCTGTAAGTACCTGATAAAGACACTGTTGCATTTGGGAAACTTGGGTTTTGGTTGGTTGAGGTATAAGAATTTGGACCTGTCCAAGCGTAAGAATTTCCAACTGCATTGCCTGAATTGTTGGCAGTTAGATTAAGCGTAAATGCTGTACAAATTGGTGAATTATTGGAAACACTCGGTATTGGTAACGGATTTACAATTACCGCAGTCGTAGCGGTTGCCGTACATCCATTAGCGTCAGTGATAGATACGCTGTAAGTACCTGATAAAGATACTGTTGCATTTGGGAAACTTGGGTTTTGGTTGGTTGAGGTATAAGAATTTGGACCTGTCCAAGCGTAAGAATTTCCAACTGCATTGCCTGTATTGTTGGCAGTTAGATTTAGCGTAAATGCAGTACAAATTGGTGAATTACTGGAAACACTCGGTATTGGTAACGGATTTACAATTACCGCAGTCGTAGCGGTTGCCGTACATCCATTAGCGTCAGTGATAGATACGCTGTAAGTACCCGACATTGTGGTGTTCCCATTCGTTATGGATGGGCTTTGATTACTTGAAGTGTATGAGTTAGGTCCCGTCCAAGCAAAAGTATTTCCGGTCGTAATTCTTGTATTTGTTGATGTAAGATTGAGTGAGAAACCAGAACAAATAGGGCTATTACTTCCAATAGTAGGCGTCGGTAATGGATTAACTGTTACAGGAACAGAAGTTGTAGCTGTACACCCATTTGCATCAGTAATGGTTACACTATAAGTACCAGATAATGCTACGGTCGTTGCCGAAAATGATAAATCTTGATTCGTTGAGGTATATGCATTTGGGCCCGACCAACTATAAGTATTTCCTATATTAACTCTTTCGTTAGAGGCTTGTAAGTTCAAAGGCATTGCCGTACAAACAGGCGAGTTTGTGACAATACTTGGAATCGGTAAACGATAGATAGGAACTGTTGCAGTAGTCGATGGGCAGTTGGCGGTAGAAGGCAGCATTGTTACAGTATAAACATCAGGTGCTACAGCATTATTCACCTGCAAAGCATTAATAGTAGCAATAGCCAAACCACCAGTGGTGGCGGCATAAATATTATTTCCTAAGGCAAAAGTATAATTTATCGTATTCGTTCCTAAGCCATCATTTGTGTTTTTATTGATAAAGAAAGTATTTGCATTATCATTCGATAAACTCAAACCATTGACAGTGGAGGCATAAACAAAACTACCAATTGCAAAAACACTTGAAACGTTGTTATCTGTCAAACCATTAGTTGTAGTCTTATTGATAAAAGTACTACCATTATCTGAGGAAATGCTTAGCCCGCCCGAAGTAGCAATAAAAATTCTACTCCCAACTTTATAAACATCATTTACAATGTTATTTACTAAACCGTTCGTGGTATTTTTGAGAGTGAAGTTTGCACCAGCATCGGTCGAAATATTTAATCCAGTAGAGGTGGCTGCATAAATATTATTTCCATCAACAAATATACCACGAACTATGCCAATTGTTTTATTGGTAAAGCTGACCCCACCATCAGTTGAAATACTTAGACCAGAATTGGTAGCGGCATAGACGTTATCTCCATCAACAAAAACATCATTGACAATATTGCTCCCCAAACCATTCGTGGTCTTTTTATTAGTAAAAGTATTTCCGCTAATATCAGCAGAAATACTCAGACCTCCAGCGGTAGCAGCGTATATTTTAGTATTAGTAACAAAAAGACCATTAACGGTGTTATTTCCCAGGCCGTTGGCAGTAGTTGTTTTAATACTGAAGGTGCTGCCCGCATTTGTTGATATACTGAGTCCGCTCGCTGTAGCAACATAGATATTGTTACCTACCACAAAAACCTCATTGATAGTGTTATCAGCTAAACCTGCATCGGTAGTTATATTATTGAAAATGGGGAGAATAACATTATTCAATTTCCAAGTATAAAATGGCGTTGAACCGCCGCTGGTAGGTGTGGCTGTGAGTAATTCACTTTTTCCTGCACATAAGCCAGTTATGCTTACACTCACTGAAGGAGTACTCACACAACTCAATTGGGCTTTGGCAATAATTACGCTATTTAAAAATAGCAAAATATAGAGTAGATATTTATTTTTCATGATTGCGATTTTGTAGAGAGAATACTTCGGCATGGCTATAAAATATTTTTTAAAATATTCGCCCTCCTGAGAAAAGAAGTGGAATAAAAACATTTTTTTACCCCACAACAATGTCGTTTAGCTAAAGTCTTGAATTTCCTAAAAAAGTGCATAAAATTCCTTAACTAAACGACATTTCTCTCTGTTTTTGAGTTTTAATTACTACAACCTTCTATTTTTCCTGTGAAAACTGTTCCCGATTTTGTTTCAAAGCCCGGTTTCAGCTCAATCCTATTGCCACCTTTGTATTCGAGACGAATACCTGAGTTAACAATAACTTTAGATGAAATAGAAACTGCTTTTACGACATCATTATTACCTTCAGTAACGTTTCGCACAACTACATCAAGACAAGCACCTTGTTTCAATCGTTGAAAACAGAAGGTAGTTTGACCATCGCCAAAGTTTGGACAGTTTAAGGCAAAAACATCTACACAGTATTTACCAGTCCACGAAGTATCACGCAAAACCGCCGTAATGACGCCATTATTGCTTGTGATAGATAAAGGCGAAATATCTAAAGGTGCTGGTATAATATAATCACCCAATTCTTTATTGTTTTTGTAGGTTATACCCGATTTCACCACAAAAGTCTTTTTCATTGCATTTGAGTAATATTTCACATCAATCGGTGTTTCGGTTGAAGTAACACCTCCTTTTACAGTTATGTTGAAGACACTCGATTGACTATCAAACGAGGCACAACCAACTGTTAGATTTGTTGCTGGGTTGACAAATGAAAGTACGTCATTGCTTGAAACAAAGGTCGAACGCTCGTTGTAGTTGATTTTCATTACACCAGTCATGTTTCCTTCAAAACCTGTTTGCGACACACACACAGGTTTGTTTTCTGTACTAATTGGTATAACACTATTGAATGTAAATGAACCACAAGCTGTTGACTGTCCGCTAACCGAGGTTGGAATCGAAACCGTTGGAAAAATCTTAAATGGTTGCCAGATTGATTGGTCTTTGATATCAATCGTAATCGGCAACAAATTAGCAGATTCTAAGTCAAATATAATCGGAGCTTCAACTAAGCCCGCCAATGTTTCTGATTTAAACGGAATCATTCTATTGAGGGTATATTCCTTCTTTCTATCAGCTTTGTATAATTTAAAGTTGATATTCGATTCATCTTCAAAATAGATTGTTTGGAAAAATAATCTCTCTTTTGAGTAGGCAATAGATTTATTTACCCCAACCAATTGCCCATTAATATATGCTCTTAATTCGTCATCAGCATCAATCGTCAATCCATTTACTTTACCAATTAGGTTCATGGTGAGTTGATACTTCGTGAAATCAAAAGTCATTGGAGCTTCTTGGGCTGCTTGTACCGCTAAAGCCGTTGGACTAATTTCTTTTATAGGTTTGTTTGTCGTACCTGTCGGATAGACCAATGTACCAGAATTGCTGATTTTCAATAGATACCCTTTGAGAGGTTCTAAGAAACTCAAGTTACCAATCCAACCAATACCTGCTACATACTGGGCAAATAGGGTTTGGCTTTTGATAATATCACCATTAAGAGGAGTTAAGCCTTGGAACGCCTGAGTAACCGTCATACCCGTTGAAGGTACATAACCTACCCAGTTCCAGCCTGGAGAAAACGTAATCGGAAATTCATCGGTCAGATACGGACTACCTTTTATACAAATGGTGTCTTTCTGAGAAACATTTATCATATAGCGTTTTTGCGGCGTAATGTTTATCAAACCTCCTCTCCAACCATTGAGTGGACTACCATAATATTTCGCACTGAAATCTTCACTTTTAATCATTGTGCCCGGTTTGTTTACTAGTGATGCGAGTACATTTGATACGGTATTTCCTTCGGGTAAATCAAGGTTAAATGATACCCAGTTCCAACCCCTATTTAATGGAATACATTTCTTGACGACATTGATTACTTGAATAACATCAGGAGCAATCGGGCTACCCACTAAATTTCCCGTTTGAAAATTGATTCTGTTGATTACTTCAACATATTCATTACATTTATCACCATCCCATACATGGAATTCAAGAGGTTTATCGTTATCAGCATCATCACCAAAGACTGTCATAAACACTAACCAACGGTTGCTTTCATCTTTTGGTTTGCCAGTAAGACCATCAATAGTTGGATCTGCAGCAGGGATGTTTCGGTAGTAGGCAACTTTTCCAACGCCCCTGATTTGTCCATTAATCTTTGCGACCACCACGTCAGATGGGTCAACTGAAAACTTATTAAAAATGCTTAATCGGGCAACAATATTCATCGAACTCTCAAATTGAGAAGGATTATCAACCATGTAGTTTGGTTGCGGACAACGCACACGGTAGTCGATGCTCATAGGCTCTTTTCCTTTCGAACCAACCAAATTAAATGTTTCCGCGTAATCACCAATCAAGAGGTCTTGCTGGAATGTAATCAATATATCAGCTGTCTGACCTGGATTTAATGTACCCGTCGAAGGTGTTATTGTCAACCATGAAGGTACATTTTCCATACGAAAACTAGCTATACTGCCACCACGGTTACGCACTTGGCGTTTTACTGAGAATGGCTTCAATACTTCGTTGGTTTCGATTATATCAGTACCTATCCATTCAAGGTTATTTTGATTGACTGCAAACTCCCATTTTATGGTTTTTTCAATCATATTTCCTGCTTTATCTCTGATGGCCGCCCTCTGATGATTAGGGTTTTGGACCAACATGGCATCGTCATAATCTTTGCCGCTTACTATGACTCTAAATGTACGGTTCTCATAAAATACTGGGTTGATGTTTGGTACAATCACGATTTTGTTTCCGACACAGGTGATGCTTGCATCAACGAGAGCGTTGGTAGTGGCATCGTATAAACCGATGGTATTATTGGCTGTTATATCAGCCTGCACGATTTTATCACAATTGATTGGCTCATTGAAAGTTATCGAGATTTCATCACCTGGGTCCCAAGTGCCATCGCCTGGCTCTGGTACGCCTACAACTATTGGAGGAGTTCGTGCAACTTCTCCTTTGATAACCGTTGAGATACCTGAAACTAAAGTAGGATTGAAACATTCAGCTACGGCTCGAATTTCATACGGCCCATCTTTCAAAAGTGAGGAATCCCATTCTTTTATTGTGAATATATCTCCTAAGTTTGCCTTTAGCGTCTCGTTGATGTTTATCCAGGAACCATCTCCTCCGATAGAGCGATACTGTAGGCGTATAAGTTTTAAGTCAACATCACTTTTATCGTATTCGTTTAGTGTAATACTTAATTTATTACCTGATGCGGGAGTAATTACGAAGTCTTGTAATGGAGAACTAATATCGACTTTACTACAAGGCTCTATAAACGAAGCAGCTAATTTGATTTTCTTTGAAAAATAATTCTCAACAAAAGCATCTCCTCCTCTTGCATCGGCAAGATCGACTTCGCAAGTAGACTCAAATAGAATGGTTATATCATTATAATTATATTTTACAGGCCCTTTATCAATAGTAAGCGTCACGATTTGGCTCTGACCAGGGTCAATTCTGTATCTTATAGGATAAGTAAGAGGTTGTCCAAGTACTTTTACGATTGCTCCATCAGGATTAGTGCCAGTGTCTAACGAAAGGTCATAATTCATGGCCTGATTGGTTGGACTGCTATTTCCTAATTGTAATTGATAAACCGCAGCCGTATTTGCTGGTACATTTACTTTAGTGTTTCCATCAATGCTTATTAATTCTGGTGAGGAGCGTTGTCGTGTACCTTCTTCCCATGGGCACATACTTTCACCCGCCTTTAAATCAAAAATATAACCTTCTTGCCATTTTTTTCCTTTATGAATATTTATCAAGAAATTATCTCCTGAATCATTGTCTTCTAAATGGTAAGTAATAACAGTGTTGGCCACATCCGAATTAAAATCAGTTTTTTCTTTATTAATCTTATGAGTAAATGTAAAGCCCCCCTCAAAACCACCTAAAAAGTTAAGTTCAGTACTTATTCCAGCCGAAACATATCCACCGTCGTTAAAAGTACTCGTTGTTTCTGTGGTTTCTTCGGTTTGGAATATTTCTTCATAAATTGCCCCTGCATCAAATGATATTGTTTATACTAAATCACCTTTATCCGCAGCATTTTCGGCTATATATTTTTTCCAGAGCGTAGCAGCAATAGAGTCTTGCTTTCTCTTAGGGTTAACACTGATTGGTTGCGAGGCTAGCAACAAAAGAGATGGTATTACGTCTTCTTTCACAAACTTTTCGCTGTAATAAAAATCGCCCTTTAATCGAATATCGTTGATGGTGATTTTTGTACTTAACTTTAATTTACAACTATCTAAATCGATATTAAGGATGTCTGCTCCTCCATAAATTACATTTTCTGAAGTACCCACATAGACATCTCCACCAGCTTTACTACCAACAACCACATCACCTGAAGAAGTAGATATTACTTTATTTGTAGTAATACAGGTTTGTTGGGTTGTATTATTTACCCAGCTTTGATTGCCACCTCCCGCTGCTCTAATTGATACCTTATTTGTAGATTCGATGGCTAACCCAACCCCTATTGATGTAGTTCCCCCAATAGAAATGATTGCTTCTGCGTCTTGGGTATTTTCTTTTGTTTTTATAATAGATGTTGACGTACAATAAGTAGAACCCTTTTCAAGTACTGCATAACTGGCATCGCCTGGGGGGTCTCTAAGCACAAACTTTGGCATTTCGGGAGATGAAGATGTAAATGTTCCGGCACGAGGTCTTGCTCCTAAAACAACGAATTTTGTTGTTTCTATATCCGTAGCTGAATTGACATCGCCTGTTACCGTAAGGGTTGTTTCGTATGGTGCTATGATATTTACATTCTTTGGAATAAACTTGTATTCATAAGTGAAAACACCTGTTGCGAGAGTTGTATCAGTCGTTGTCCCCGTTGATGGGTCATCAATGTAAATTTTTGCACCGTCAACATAACATTTTCCACCATCATATTGCTCAAATACTTTGATTTTTACTTTACTATTTACGCCCTGTCCAACTGTTTTTAGGCTACAATTATTGGCTGCAATTCCTTCGATTTCAACAACTGGTGGAGCAATATAAATAAAATCAGTTGTAGCTGCTGTTACATCTCTTAAATCAACTTTGATACCGCCTTTATTTTGAAAATAATTGTAAATCACAGAATTTGAGTGCTCTATCACACTCACTATAAAGGCACGTGCAGGTAAATCTCTAAAAATAAATTTACCATCTGGATTACTAATTGTTTCTGTCCGTTCAAAACAGCCATCTAAAGTGGCTACTTTTACAATCACTCTTGAACCCTGTGGTATGATAGACTTTCTACATTTATCATTACCCGCGACTTGACCACTGATTGTACGTTTGGTATTATCTAAAAATACAATACCAGCCTTTGGTGTCTGCAATTTTCTTATTTCAAAGAATCCTGGTGAAAACTTGTGGTCTTTATATCTTGCTGATAATTTTACTGTTCTGCCTGGCTCAAAATCTACCGACCATTTTCCGTCCTTATCGGTTCGAATGGGTGGAAAATTTATTTGGTCATTTACATAAATATCAATTGAATCAGCAAAACAAAAAGTATTGCTAAATCGAACGTTTCCTGACATATTTACAGTTGATACGTCTCTAAAATCTACACTACCAACTGCAGTATTACTTGTATTAATGTTTACTACTCTTATATTCGGTTCAAACTCGTGTGGGTTGCTTTCTTTTCGACGAGCGTTTGTACTCCAATTAGCTTTTGTCAATATACCTTCTCTTGGTGTACTTGCCCCCCAATTAGTTGATGCATAGTCATACACTTTAGTATCAGAACCTTCATTCAAATCAAAATAACTGTACAACAAAGCTGTTGTAGAATCCTGCGGAATCCCTATTACAAAGTGCCTTTGGATTTCGCTTTGAGGCAATGCTGTTTTGTAAATAGCTACCTCGTCAATTAAACCAGTATAAAATTTTCCTGTTGAGGCATCGGTTGAGTTTGTGGCCAATAACCACGGATTTCCCACAGCCCAATTTGAGGCTCCAGTAAACGAAACAGTTTTTGCCAATTCTCCTTCCAAATAAATCTTAGCTGTTCCCGCTGTATTGTCCATTGCTACGGCTAAATGATAATATTTGGCTTTGATAGCTCCCAAATCACTTAAATTTCCATTTAGGTTAAGGTATAATTTACCATTATCAACGTAGAGTTCATATAAAGTTCCTTTTGATATAACGGTTTGACGAGATTTAAGGTCGAAAGGATGAAATAGAACTTCTACAGTAGATGTATCAGGTATATCATAGTTGGTTAGATTACCATAAGATTTATCGGCGGCATTGAATTCAACTGCCGAGTTAAATTCAAAACTTTTCATTGGAATAGCCCTGAAACTTTCGGTAGTGCTATAATTGATACCATCAATTATATAATAGCCACTTACATCACTGATACCCGCACTATAAACCTCTGGTTTATCGGATGAGAATTTTGCTCCACCATATATATTGGCATTGGTCGGTATTGTGGTGTTATCGAATACTTTTTCCCCTACTCCTTCATCCATTTTCCAGTAGGAAATCAAGCCCGATTCTGTTTTTGATACCGATCGGTTTTTAGTTGAATTTACTTCTGTTTGAGTTAATGGACGATTGTAAATCCTAACATCATCAATTTTTCCATTAAAAAAACCCCCTGAACCTATTTTACTTCCGATATTCATGTAGTTTTTTGTAGGTGAAATAGTGGCAGGCTTTGTGCCTACAAACTCACCATCAACCATTATTGATATTGCCGTACCATTATAAACCATTGTAATCTGATGCCATTCGTTTGATCGCTCAGGATTGGTAATAAGGTTTGGAATAATGTACTTTAAGCTATCACTACCTGTACCGTTACCGATATGAAAAACATAACCTTTTCCTTCGGAACTATTGCTTGTTGTTATCCACCAGTTCTTTTTTAAAGTGCTTCCCCAGTCAATGATACCTGATTCGTTGTTACCAGTCCCAATTTTCACATAAGCCGAAACGGTAAATTTTTCGGTCGGGAACTCTCTATCATAAGAAATACAGAGTTCGTCATCTACACCATCAAACACCATAGAGCTACCCGTAAGTGGCGTGAGGCGTACTTCCACGCCGGGCACAGGATTACCCGAATTGGTTTCGACTTTTCCACTCACCACACCATTGGGATTGACGAAACCTACGGCCTTGCTTAGGCTGCCAGCACCGAATACGTTTTTGGCTACAATGCTATATTCATAAAATTCGCCCGCTTGCGTATTGAAATCAAGGAAATCTCTTACATCTTCGCCCAAATCAGCAATGAATGAGCCATCACGGTAGATAACAAAGCCAGTAGCCGCCGGTGAAAGTGGGTTTACATTCCAAGAGATTTTGATGCGGTCTTTGAAATCACCCTGCGTGGCTATCAAAATTGGTGGCTGTGGGGGTAAATACCATGGGCTATATACTCCAAAGCCTGCCTGAAAGCTTTGTGAAAGCATATTTTGAGTTGATGCCAAAGGCTGACCTGCAATTATCGTCGAGCGATTGTATGCCGAGTATGCATTTACTGATGAACCGTAATTGAAGTACAATTCACCATATATTTTAATCTTTTCGTTTGGGTTGCACAGTGTATCGGTTTGGGCAAAACTGGGTACATAAAATGCCAGCGTAATCCAAAAGATTACAATTTTTTTGTATATACTTTTCATAAGAATTTGTTTTAACATTAACTCAATTTTCTTATTTCGTCAATTAATTCTGATATATACATAAAAATTCATGTTTTTAGGGCGAGTCTCGGTGGATCCGGTATCACTTGTTGTACCACTCGCAGAACCTGAAAGGCTTACATAATGTTGGTGAGAACCAGCGTCAGCGGTTGTGAGCGTTTGGCCTGCACCATATCCTATGCTGTTTGCCGCAGCACCAGTTTGACTTTTATTAGTTGCAACAAAGTAGTTATCTGTGTAAGTATGGTTATGTTCACCAGCGGAAGTTGTATAACCAGAGACAGATACAGATGCAGAATAGCTATGGTTATGGCTTTTATTATCATCTCCTTGTACCGTTGCAATCGTAGAGCTTTTAGTTCTGTCAGGATCATTAGTTGAAGTTTCAGTCTCTTGAGCTCTAATAAATAACCCACCACCATTAGGCACATTGCTTCCACCAATAATTCCAGCTAATTTAGAACCAACCATGCTTCCCCCATCCATCGGCACCCAACAATTCCCGTTAACTGCTGCAAATTGTGTAGGATTCAAGATTGAATATTTAACATCACCAACAGCACCCGAACAAACAACTTCTTGTGCTTTGGGAGACCCAAGTGAATAAGGGGCAAAAGTAAGCTCAGTGCGTGGAGTAAGCTCTGTGCCTTGTACGGTTACGCCAACAAAATAGGTACTGGCTCCCCAATTAAGGTTTTCGAGCGTTAAAGTTTTACCAAGATGTGTGCTATATACGCCACCAAATATATTTAGCGTCTGACTTTCTGTCCAGGCGGCTGTGCCTCCTGATTCTTGGGTATAAAGTTTAAATATTATGTCCTGGCTGCCATCGGCTACAGCTTTTCCATTGGCATCTTTTAAGAAACCTTGGAGTGAAATTTTCTTAGCTTGCTGACCTGAAACATCAAAACAAGCAATTATGAGCATAATTAAAGTACAATGGATGAACTTTGAAAGGCTAAAAGAATTTTTCATTTTATCAAAAATTTATTTTTAAAGGCGACTAACTGTATAGGTAAATATTAAAAATTTATTTATTAATGGATGATTCGGTGATATTGGATATAACTTTATCAATTTTTTGTTTTAGCTTGACTTATCATTAGATTCTTAATGTGTGTATTTGTGACTTGAATGTAGCATTTATAAAATACTGTTTTTAAAAAAAAAGTAATTTATGTACAATCTTTACTTTAAATTTTGGGTATAGTTATAACTAAAAGTATGTCAGTTAAAAAACGTCATCAGTTTACTAAAAAGTTGGGTAGAAATAAATTTTTAGGCGTTCAAGGTTTTATTTAATTGAACATTAGGAAGTTTAATAATTTTTCTATTTAAATTAGTTGATTTTAGATTTTTTTT
>Ga0247832_1005135_pt1 | contig 15465 bp, 17 predicted proteins | sample LaCruzMarch2015__10_FD_192407 | JGI IMG/M metagenome (GOLD analysis project Ga0247832, IMG submission 192407) | Freshwater microbial communities from meromictic Lake La Cruz, Castile-La Mancha, Spain - LaCruzMarch2015_4m | ecosystem: Environmental > Aquatic > Freshwater > Lake | place: Spain... | reverse complement strand
CTCCACCTGCACTACAGAACCTATTTCGCGTCGCAAGCGTCTTGCATCAGCACGAAACCAAACGAAAATCATCCCACCATCCGCATGATGGTTTTAACGAATCAGCGGACATCCCCGCCTCGTGCCTTGCGCCGTCGGCGGTTCCTCCATCAAGCTCTGGCAGAAAGGCGCGAAGCTTTACGAAGACGCCCTCCGCCACGCCAAACTCGCCCTGCAAACCACCGCGCCCGTCAAAGCCCGCCTTCGCGGCATCCTCTGGCTGCAAGGCGAGGCCAACGCGAACTCCCAGGAACTCCCCCTGCACGCCGAGCGCCTCCGCGCCATGATCGAAGCCTTCCGCACCGACCTCGCTCAGCCTGATCTGCCCTTCATCGCCTGCACCATAGGCGAGATGAAGCCCGAGCCGCTGCTCACGAATCTCAAAGCGATGAACGAGATCCAACTGGCCCTTCCGAAAACCGTTCCCTACACGGCCTGCGTCGATGCGCGTGATTTGAAGTCCCACATCGGCGACAACGTGCATTTTGACACCGACGCGCAAAACGAGATCGGGAAGCGCTTCGCCACAAACTATCTCCAACTTTCCCCGCCATGAAACGAGTCCTTTTCTTCGCCCTTTGCCCTCTGCTCTCCGCATTCGCCCAAACCGACGCCACCTGGCTCCGCGAGAAAGGCACGCTTATCTTTCATGACGCCTTCGAGCGTGAAGAGGAGGGCAACCTCGCCAAAGCCATCGGCAACGGCTGGAACAGCGCGACGGCCGATCGGGTGCCACACATCAAGATGGCAGACTTGGATGAAGGCATCCTCAAGATAGCCAGTGCTTCGGTAGAAGCGAAGCACGCGGCGCACATCCACCACGAGGCAGGCTTTGCCGATGGTGGCGCGGTGATTCGCTTCCGCTTCCCGGGCCTTAGCAAGGCGGAGACACTTCAGCTCGGCTTTGTGGACCGCGAGACGAAAGGCATCTGGGCCGGGCATCTCTGCTACGGCATTCTTTCGCAGAGCAGCATCACACTGACTGACCAAAAGACCGGCATCATGAACCTGGAGAACCGCAAGCGCCGTGATGACGCAGTGGCGAAGAAGCAGAAAATCCCTGCCGACCTCGAAGCCTTGCTGAAGACCAAAAACATTAGCGTGCCCTACAAAGCCAACACCGAATGGCACGAGCTGGCCCTCGTCACCGAAGGCGATGAAATGCGGCTGAGCATCGACGGCAAGATGCTGGCCAAACATCGCTCCGAAGGCTTTGCGCATCCGATGAAGCGCTGGTTCAGCTTCCTGGTGAACAACACCGTCTGGATCGACGACGTGAAGATTTGGAAGGTGCGTTGAGCGGAGCCTGTTGGCGTTTCAGCGTGCGTTGGTCAGGGCGAGCAGCAGGCCCCAAAAGCCGCCATACAACGCACCACGCCACCAGGTCGATGTCAGCGGGCAGGTGCCCGAACTGCACTGGCCGAAGTAGCCCATCAGCGCACCGAGAGAAGCGCCGATGGCGACAGGAAGAAGGTAGCGAATCACAATGAGGCAGAACGGCGGTTGGCCATGAAGTAGAGCACGGGCACGGCCATGCGGCTGATGAGCAAGCTGGCGACTTCACCCGCCATCAACGAGATGGCTAGGCCTTGGAAGATGGGGTCGGCGAGAATGACGCTGGCTCCGACGATGACGGCCATCGCCGTGAGCAGCATGGGGCGGAAGCGCACGGCGCCAGCGTCGATCACCGCTTCGCTCAAGACCATGCCTTCGGCGAGACGCAGCTCAATGAAGTCCACGAGGATGATGGAATTCCGCACCACGATTCCGGCACCGGCCATGAAGCCGATCATGCTGGTGGCGGTGAAGAAGGCACCCATCACACCGTGCGCAGGCATGATGCCGACGAGTGAGAAGGGGATGGCGATCATCACAATCGCGGGTGTCATGAAGCTGCGGAACCAGCCGACCATGAGCACGTAAATGAGCACCAAGCACGCGCCGAAGGCGAGGCCGAGATCGCGGAAGACTTCGATGGTGATGTGCCATTCGCCATCCCACTTCATGGCGGGTTCATTGTCGCTGAAGGGCATGTCACTGTTGTGAATCTTCAACTCTGCGCCGCTGCCGCCGAACTTCGTCGTATCCAGCGCACGCAGCTTCTCATTCATGTCGAAAATCGCATACACGGGGCTCTCCATCACGCCTGCGACATCGCCGATGACATAGGTCACGGGCATGAGGTTCTTGTGATAGATGCTCTTGTCCGTGATGGTCGTTTCGATGGTCACCAGTTCGCGCAGCGGCACCAGCGGCGGTGGTGAACCTGCGGCCAGTGGCTCAGGCAGTGCATTGGCATCGCCAGCGCGCACTCGCAGCGCTAGCAGTTCCTCGGGCACCGCTTTCATAGCGCGAGGCAGTTGCAGGACCAAGTTGATGTCCTCCTTGTCGCCGGCCACGTGGAGTAGATCGACCGACTGCCCATCCACAGCGATGCGCAGAGTCTGCGAGATCGTCTCGGCGCTGATGCCGTGCAGTGCGGCCTTCTCTTTGTCGATGATGAAGCGTGTGCGCGGCTGGTCCGCCTCCTGATACCAGTCGAGGTCCACCACACCCGGTGTCTCGGCGAAGATGCGGCGCACTTCCTTAGCTAGGGCCTGACGCTCCGTCTCGTCGGGGCCATAAATCTCAGCCACCAACGTCTGCAACACAGGTGGCCCTGGCGGCACTTCGGCAACCGCGACCCGCGCGTTGTAACGGCGGGCGATCTCGGCGATGCGAGGGCGGACGCGCTTGGCGATGTCGTGGCTCTGGGCGCTGCGCTCGTGCTTGGGCAGCAGATTCACCTGGATGTCGGCCATGTTGGCTCCACCACGCATAAAATAATGACGCACCAGGCCATTGAAGTTGTAAGGCGAACTGGTGCCTGCATACACTTGGTAATCAGTGACTTCCGGCTCGTGGCGTATGCTGGCGGCAATCTCGCGAGCAGCCTGCGTGGTGCGCTCCAGGGAACTGCCCTCAGGCATGTTCAGGATGATCTGAAACTCGCTCTTGTTGTCGAAGGGCAGCATCTTTACCTTCACCCAGCCGACGCCAGCCAGAGCCATGGACCCCAGCAGCAGCATGGTGATGCCGAGCAGGAAGCTCCAGCGCCACAGCGGCTGATGAAGGAGTGGCCCCATCACGCGGCGGTAGAGCTTGGTGAAAAAGTCCTCCTCATGCTCAAAGTGCGAGTGCGGCTTGGTGTCGGTGGTTGACGCCTCGGCAGTCGCCGCCTCAGGCTTGCGCCACCAGCTTAGCACGCGAACGGCTGCCCACGGCGTGACGATGAAAGCAATGATCAAGGAGAACCCCATCGCGGCGCTGGCACCAATCGGAATGGGGCGCATGTAGGGGCCCATCAGACCGCCAACAAAGGCCATAGGCACCACGGCGAAGATCACGGCAAAGGTGGCCAGGATGGTTGGGTTGCCCACCTCGCCCACGGCTTCCACGGCCATCTGCACGCGCGATTTGCCATGTTGTCCAGGTAGGTGGAAGTGGCGGACGATGTTCTCCACCACGACGATGGCATCGTCCACCAGGATGCCGATGCTGAAGATCAGGGCGAACAGCGTGATGCGGTTCAACGTGAAGCCATAGAGGTAAAAGACCAGCAGGGTGAGCGCGAGTGTCGAAGGAATGGCGACAGCGACGATGATCGATTCCCGCCAGCCGAGTGTGAACATGATGAGCAGTGACACGCTGAGGATAGCGATGCCCATGTGGTAGAGCAGTTCATTGCTCTTCTCCGACGCGGTCTCGCCATAGTGACGTGTGATGCTGACGGAGACGTCCGCTGGGATGATACGGCCCTTGAGTGTTTCGAGCTTGCGCAGCACCTCATCCGCCACGGCGATGGCATTGGCTCCGGGACGTTTGGCCAGACTGAGCGTGACCGCGGCTTCCTCCGTTTTCTGGTTGCCAAACAGCACGTAGTTCGAGGGCTCCTCGGCATCATCTTCAATAGTAGCCACCTCACGCAGATACACGGGCTTGCCACCGAAGACGCCGACCACGACGTTGCCCACGTCTTCCGACGTGGCGAGGAAGGCACCGGTTTCTACAATGACTTCCTGGTTATTGGTGGTCACACCGCCGCTGCGATACTGGCGATTGGCCTGTTGCAGCATGGGCACCAAGCCTGCGGGGCTGAGATTGCGGGCTGCCAGTTTCGCAGGGTCCAGCAGGATGCGAATCTCACGCTTCGATCCACCGATCAGCGTGGTCTCGGCGACCAGTGGCACCTGCTTCAAAACATCATCCGCCTGCGAGACGATGCGCCGCAGAGTCAGGTGATCATAGCGTGCGCTGTGAAAGGTCAGCGCCAGGATGGGCACGTCGTCGATGCTCTTCGGCTTGATGATGGGCGCGCCGACACCGTGGGGAATGCGGTCCAGATTGGCTGCCAGCTTCTGGTTCAGGCGCACCAAGCTTTCTTCCACATCGCTGCCGACCTCGAAGCGCACGATGACGAGACTCTCGCCAGGGCGGGAGGTGGAATAGACATACTCCACGCCGGGGATCTCCCAGAGCAGCTTCTCCATGGGCCGGGTGGCACGTTCTTCGACTTCCTTGGCGCTGAAGCCAGGCATGGCGACCATCACATCGACCATGGGCACCTTAATCTGCGGCTCCTCCTCGCGCGGCAGCATGATCACGGCGAAGAGACCGAGCAGCACCGAGGTGATGACTAGCAGCGGTGTCAGCTTGGAGTTGATAAAGGTCCGTGCCAGATTTCCAGCAGGGCCGAGGGAAGGGGGAGTGTCGCTCATGGCTTCACGGTGAGAGGTTGACCATCGAGCAGTTTCTCAGCGCCCTCGGTGACAAGCACCTCGCCGCCTTCAAGCCCTGCCAGCACTTCCACGCCTTCAGGGCGCTGGCGGCCGGCCCGGATGATGCGCAGGCGTGCCACGCTTTCATCATTCACAAAGACAAGTTGAAGCTGACCACGCTGCACAATGGCCGAGGCGGGGATTAGCAGTGCCTCATACTCGCGCACGGGAATGGCCACGCGCACGAATTGTCCAGGGCGCAAGGTGCAGCCTGCGGGCAGATCGAGCTTCACCGGGAAGGTGCGGCTGTTGGAGTCGCCAGTGGGAGAGATCTCTGCCACGATGGCTTCCACGGCTTCGGCTTTGGCCGCATCAACGATCAGCTTGGCACCCTTCTGCAAGCTGGCGATCAGGGCCTCAGGCACATCAGCTTCCACGCGTAAGTGGTCGGGATTTTCAAGCTCCAGCAACGGCTTGCCGGGCGCAGCGAGGTCCCCTTGATCCGCGAGCTTGCGGGTAATCACTCCGGCAAAAGGAGCGGTGATGCGTGCATAGCCGAGCATGGTCTTCGCCTCGGAGAGTGTGGCTTTCGTGACTTCGAGGCGCGCTGTGGCGGCGTCAAAATCGGACTTCGAGATGGCATTGGACTGGATCAGACTGGCTGCGCGCTGCTGGTCGGCCGTGGCCTGCACGAGGGAGGCCTCCGCTGACTCCTTGCGCGCCTGCATCTCCTCGGCGTCCAGCGTGGCGAGCACATCACCCGCGCTCACGGACTGACCGAGGCTGGTGTTGAGTGTCAGCAAACGACCGCTGATCTTGGCCTCGATCACGGCCCGAGTGCGGGCGCGAACGGTGGCGGTGATGTCCTCATGCAAGAGCACTGTTTGCCGCGTCGCAGCGGCGGTTTTCACCACCGCCGCAGGCAGCGTGGGAACGCTCTCGGCGGTGGGATCGTGTTTGCCACATGCCGTGAGAGCAAGGGCGCAGGCAAGCAGAAGGGAAGCTTTCATACGGAGGGAATCAGACGGGCGCAGCTACATGGCGAGGCTAGCTTACTTCTTGCAGGAAGAGATACCCAGCAGCGTGTAGGCTGGACAAAAGCGGAACCACCCAGTGAGCACCGGCACGATGCCGATGGCCCCGAGCCAGTTCTGTGAAAAAGCACCCCAGGTAATGAGGGCAAGTCCGATGAGGATGCGAAGAGCACGGTCGAGTCCGGCAACGTTAGGTTTCATATAATTTGGTTTGGGAATGAGGATTGCGATGGATAGGTCGAGACAAAAAACACCTGCGGCTCAGGATCTCCTAACGCCGAGTTTTTGAAGGATGGTTTCCGCTGGGCAGAACCCAGTGAAGGCGGACTGGAATAGGTTCGCGCCGACGAACATGGTGAGCCATAGCCAGTTCGGGCTGACGTAGTGAGCAAGCGCCAAGCTGGCAAGGATCATGGTGCCCGCGAGGGCGCGAATGGTGTTTTCGAGTTTCATTGTCTTGGGGTGGGGGAGGAAGTGGCCACGGCAGATGCCTTTGGCAGCAGCATGCACGCAGGGCAGCCCTGGCGGCTAAGCTGGTGGCCAAGGATCAGCGCTGTCATCGCGGCGATGATGAAGTAGAGGCGGTCGGTTTTCATTTTGGGTGGTCACGCTTAACCTGTGCTAGTGACATGTTGCCGACCTTTCGCACGTCTCCTGATGGACGGAGGGAGCGCTGTGATGTGGAGTAGGGGCACCAGACAAAAGTTTTCATAGACGAACAGTTTTCGTGGTGTTTTGTTTTGACTGTATGAGTCTATACGCATACAGTTGGAAATCGCAACTTCTTTTCTGCCTCATGCCTGCCGCACGAAAAAAATCTCTACCACCTGTCACGGATGAGGCATTGGCCCTCATAGCCTCATGGTTCCGCACACTTGCCGAGCCTAGCCGTCTCAAAATCCTTCGCGCTCTGGAAGTGGGTGGCGAGCTGAACATCAGCGAGCTGGTCGAGGCCACAGGTCTCACTCAGGCGAATGTCTCGCGCCATGTGCAGTCGCTGGTCGATGCCGGGATGGTAGGCCGACGCAAAGAAGGCTTGGCCGTCATCTGTTTCATCGCCGACCCAAGCATCACCGAGTTATGCGACAAGGTCTGTGGCAATCTCCTCAAACGCCTCTCGCATCAGGTCGAGAAACTCGGAGGGGCGTGAGCCGTCGCTGCCGCCTTCATTCCCATGCTCGTTCGTCATATGCTCTGGACTATCGTCGCCGTCATCATCGTCATCGCTGTTTGGTATGCATTTGAAGGAAGGTGGGATCGCCGCCTCTTTAAAGCGAAGCTTGGCTGCGTGTGCGAGAACGTGAACGCTATGCAAGCCAACGCCTGGCTGCGCGATCACCCCGAGACGCAAGTGCTAGATGTGCGCTCCAAGAGTGAGTTCGACCGCGGTGCATTGCCGAAGGCGATCAATATTTCCATCGGCGACGATGCCTTCGACAGCAAGGTCTCTGCGCTCGACCAAGAAAGGCCCGTGCTCGTCTACTGCGCGGGTGGCTTTCGCAGCCGCAAAGCCATCGCCAAGCTGAAGGAATTCGGCTTTAAAAACATTCAACACATCCACCGCGGCTACATGTCGTGGAAGCCAGAATCACAACAATGAAGGCTAATCCCACCGTCGTCTGTATGGCTTCCAAGCTCCGCTAGGCGTGTGCTGGGTGAAGACTACTTCGTAAAGTGAGGTAACCTCCTTCAGCCGTTATTCAGCGTAGCCATGTCGATTGAGAAGCGATATTTCACGTCGGATTTCAGCAGGCGCTCGTAGGCTTCGTTGACCTGCTGGATGGCGATGACTTCGACATCGGAGACGATTTGGTTCGCGCCACAGAAGTCGAGCATCTCCTGCGTCTCGGCGAGGCCGCCGATGAGAGAGCCGGCGAGGCGTTTGCGACCGAAAAGCAGGCCGAAGGCGGAGACGGGCAGCGGTTTTTCCGGTGCGCCGACGAGCGTGAGCGTGCCGTCGATTCGGAGGAGGTTGAGGTAGGTATTGATGTCGTGATCGGCGGAGACGGTGTCGAGCATGAAGTCGAAACTGCCGGCGTGCTTTTGCATCTCGTTCGCGTCGCGGGTGAGGATGACCTCGTCCGCACCGAGGCGCAGAGCGTCGTCTTTTTTGCTGGCGGAGGTGGTGAGCACGACGGTGTGCGCACCGAAGGCATGCGCAAACTTCACGCCCATGTGCCCGAGGCCGCCGAGCCCGACGACGCCGATTTTTTTGCCCTTCACATTGCCCCAGCGGCGGATGGGCGAGTAGGTGGTGATGCCGGCGCATAGCAGCGGTGCGACTCCAGCGAGGGCGAGGTTCGCGGGCACCTTCAGCGTGAAGTGCTCGTCCACGACGATGCTGCTGGAGTAGCCGCCATACGTCACGGGTGCTGTGCCGTGCTTGTCGGGCGAGTTGTAGGTGAATATGGCGTGCGGGCAGAATTGCTCCAGGTTCGCGGCGCAACTCGGGCACTTTTGATCCGAATCAACGAGGCAGCCGACGCCCACGATCTCGCCGACGCGATGCTTCGTGACGGCGGAGCCGATCTTTGTCACGCGGCCGACGATCTCATGCCCAGGCACGCAGGGATAGGTGGTGGGCACAGCGCTCCACTCGTTGCGCACCTGATGAAGGTCGGAATGGCAGACCCCGCAGTAAAGGATGTCGATCTCCACGTCGCGATCGGTCGGTTCACGACGTGGGATGGTTGAAAGGGCGAGTGGCGAGGAGGCAGTGGACGCGGAGTAGGCTTTGGCGTTGGGCATGAGGTGGGTTGGGGGCTGGAGATGTGGTTTATGAGTGCAGTGATTCGGTGATCTGGAGTGCGCGCTGCGTATGGTACGACGCCTGCTTGGTTGCGTCTCAGGTGCCACTCAGTGGTTGCTCATTGTGTGGAAGACCTGCTGATGGATGGTGGTTGACCCGCTGAAAATAGGTTAGCCTGCTTCTTTGTCGGCAGGCGCTCAGGCACCTGGACTCGCGCCACGCCGATACGGCTGTCGGCCATGCCGTAATAGACATCAAAGCGGTCCGGCTGATCGAGATCGTCGCGTCGGTCGATGCCGGTGGGGAAGACGACGTTCGGCACGATGCCGTGGCGTTCCTCGTGCAGCAGCGGCTCGAGCAACGGCTTGGCTGAGCGGTAGCGGATGACATGCGGATGCTCTTTGGAGAGAATCATGACGCCGGCGGAGTAGCACAGCGGATGCTTGGGGCCTCCTGGCACATCCACTTCATGCACGCCGTGATAGACGATCATCCAGCCATGGCTTGTGAGCATCCGCGGAGTGCCGCCGCCGATCTTCAGCATCTCCCAGGGATACGTGGGTGTGGCCAGCCGGTGGTGCGAGTTGAAGAGGCCCGGCTGCTTCGGCTCATGGCTGTCCTCCGGCATCGGGCAATACGAGATCCAGATGCTTTCGTGATCCAGGTCCACCAGTCGGGATTCACCCGCGCAGACGGTTTCCTCCGGCAACGTGCCTGGAAACAGCGGACGATGCAGCAGGGCTAGTTGCAGCTTCCCGGCATGGTTCGGCACAGCTACAGGAAAGATGCTGGCGTCCTTGTTATACACATGGGCAAAGTCGATGCCGCGATACGGCTCAAAGGTGACAAGTCCCAGCCGCGTCCAGTGAAACAAGTCTCTGGAAACCGCTACCGCGATCCTCGGGCCAATCGTTGACAGCGCCGAGTAGGTCATCACATAAAGCCGCAGCGGCTCCAGAAAGGTGATGCGCGGATCTTCACAGCCACCACCTCCGTGCGGCACGATTTCGTAGTCCGTCTCAGGCTCCAGCGCGATGCCGAGTCGCTCCACGCCGCGGGGATCCCCCGCATCATTGAACTTCACGCGGGCAATGCCGATCCGGGAAAAATTGCCCGCCGCCACCAGTCGCGGAAACAGATAGAGCTGCCCATCCGGCCCGCGCACCGCAGCAGGGTTTAGCACGCCTTCCGCCTCATGCGGATTGCCCGCTTCCGGCTCCATGATCACGCCCATCCGCTGCAAGGTGAAGTCGCTATTCGTGTCGTTCACAGTGCTGCCTTTCCTGAGCCACAGCCTGTCCTCGAAATCTCGCCACCTTCGTTTTCGCTGGGCGTGAATTCGAGGTGTGTCGCTTCATGCGGTGGGGTGTTCCATTGCTGAATGACCGGCACCTCGGGATGATGTGGATCGTTACCGAGAATGCTGAGCGATGCGGTGCCGAGGGGAAAATGTTGGGCCTCGACGATGGACAATCCGATCCATCGCGCAGCCAGCACGCCGCCGAACTGACCATGTGAAAAGAGCGCGATGTTGCCCTCCAGGGTGCGCAGACGAGCGATCAAGCGGGCGGCGCGGGCGGCGATCTGCAGGGGGGATTCGCCGTTGGGGCAGCCGTCGCGAAAGATGATCCAGCGGGGTCGATCCTTGCGAATGTCCACGGAGCGCAGGCCTTCGTAGTCGCCGTAGTCCCACTCAGTGAGGTCAGGTTCGATCTGCGCGGTTTTGCTCAAGTCGCAGAGTTCACAAGTGCGGCGGGCGCGTTGCAGCGGGCTGGTCAGCACATGGTCAAAGGGGATGCTGCGGAGATGTGTGGCCCGTTGCCGTACCTTGTCCTCGCCATGCGTGGTCAGCGGCAGGTCGGTGCGTCCCGTGTGGCGGCTCGTGACTGCCCATTCGGTTTCGCCATGGCGGATGAAGTAGATGAGCTGCGGCATTAGAGGGTGCTAGTCCTTCCTTCCGAGGTCTCGCTCCACTCGCCACGGCGGGCGGCGCGGTTGCACTGGGCGCGATGCTGCAACGCTTGCTGGGCGACTTTATCATTCGCTGCATCACCACGCCAGAGTTCCAAAGCAGGCTGCTGAAGGGCACGGGCAAAGGAGAACGACAGCGCCCACGGTGCGCGTGATTTGAAGCGGAGGTTCATCGCATTCAGCCGCGCGGTGGCGAGGGCGCAGGACTGGCCGCCAGAGAGGAAAGCGATGCCCGGCACGGCTGCAGGCACGGTTTCGCGGAGGCAGTTCACCGTCGCCTCCGCTACCTCGTTGACCGTCGCCTGGGTGGCGCAGCTCAGGCCGGGCAGCACCATGTTGGGCTTCAGGATCATGCCTTCCAGCAGCACACGCTGGCAGTTGATCTGGATGAAGACATTGCGCCAAACTTCACGTGTGACCTTGAGACAACGCTGCAAGGAGTGATCGCCCATCATGAGCACCTCCGGCTCGACGATGGGCACGAGACCGGCCTCCTGACACAGCGCGGCATAACGAGCCAAGGCATGTGCATTCGACTCCAGTCCGCTGCGGCTGGGTAGGCCATCGGCGATGGTGATGACGGCACGCCATTTGGCAAAGCGGGCACCCATCTGCGAATACTCCGCGAGCCGCTCGCGCAGGCCATCGAGCCCCTCGGTGATGGTCTCTCCGGGATGTCCTGCGAGTGCTTTTGCCCCCAGATCCACTTTGATGCCGGGGATGATGCCAGCCGCGACGAGCACGCTGAGGAAGGACGCACCGTCTCGGGTCTGCTGACGAATCGTTTCATCATAGAGGATCGCGCCGCAGATGCTCTCGCCGAGCTGCGGCGTGGTCACGAGCAGCTCGCGATACGCCCGCCGTGACTCGACCGTCTGCGGGATGCCGAGTGCGGCAAAACGCTCGTTGCAGGTGCCATTGCTCTCATCCATGGCGAGGATGCCTTTGTCATCGGCGACGAGGGCCAGTGCGGTGTCGATGAGACCTTGTCGGTGCGGTGTCATGGCTGTGGGGAGGTGAGGCGATCCGTCTCGTGCGCCCAGTAGCCGTCGCGGCCATAGTGGCGGAAGAGGCCGCTCTCGTAGCTGCGGGGGAGGATGGCTTCGTCCGTGTATTCGGGTGAGGCCTTGATGGCTTCGCGGGTGAGTTTGACGTAGACTTTCAGCTCGCTCCAGCTCACACGCTCGATCCACTCCGGTGAGATCAGCACCTTCTTCCCTGGCCACCAGTTCCGGGTATCCACGACGAGGTAGCGGATGGCCCAGGTCTCATCATCGATGATGAAGTCCACCACATGACCGATCTTGCCATCCGTCGCTTGGAGGTTGTTGCCCGTCACCGCATCCGTGCTGCGCAGATGCGCATCCCAGGACTTCTCCGCGTCCGTCGGCGTGTTCCACTGATTCGGGTCACGCACCAAGTGTGGATAAGCACCCCACATGAAGGGACCAGCCCAATACGTCGGCCAGCCGTAGTAGCCGTTGTAGTCCAGCTCGAACTGGCGTGACACAGGCTTGTTCGTGTCTTGACCAGGGCTGTCATGGATCTGCTTTTGGGTCAGATTCACCGCGATGGCGTCGTCCTTACGCACCGCGCCGACGAGCGCATACGGCGAGATCAAAACCAGCCTGCCCGTGAGCCAGCCGCCCTTGTCAGCCACGAGGTAGCGGATCACCCAGTGCCGATCATCGAAGTAAAAATCACTGACCTCGCCGATTTCGCCATCGAGACAGTCGAGTTTGAATCCTTTGAGCGCGTTTGCTTTGAGTAACATAAGAGTGTGGATGGGTGTTTTGCCTGCACGGGTGGGCGGCAGCACGCTGGGCCACCGTCGACCGCATCGCTATGGGGCGAAACCCCACCTCGGGACAGCCGGGCCTCGCCGACGTCGGCGAATGCGAATCCGAAGAAGCCTGAGAGGCAGAAGTGACAGGGCGCGTTGCCGCTCAACTCGTCCCGCTCCGCACAGCAACCCTCCGACCCGGCGCACCCGCCTACCGGCTCAATGCAGCGTCCATCCGCCCCGATGTAGCAACCTCCCAACCCGACGCACCGACCCGCCAAATCATTGCACTAGCCATCGAAATGGTCGCGCCGACCGGAGGAATCGTTGTTTTCACCTCCCAACTCGATGCGCCAACACTCGATTTCGATGCAGAAACGAAAACTTTCGACGCGCCAGCCATCGAAATCGATGCGGTAACCATCCGAATCGTTGTTTTCACCTCGGCGAACGATGTTGGAATCCTAATTTTCGATGTTTCAGTCCAATTTTGGCTAAAACGGGCGAAATCCACGCTCGCCGCCGCTCAAGCGCCAGTCAAATGCCGCCGGATGAACTCCAGCGGCGTGATCGGCTGCGGCTTGTAGCCTGCGTTTGCCAGCGGCGCGAAATGCGCGCCCTCAGTGATCACATAGTCCGCATGAGCGGCGATGGCACAGTCGGAGAACTTGTTGTCGTCCGGGTCAGCCGTGATGACCCGAGACTGAAACCCGGGATTGATGAGATCATCGCCTTGGCGCTGCAAGATAAGACTCAGCCAAAGCATGATCTTGGAGGCAAACGCAGCCCCGCTCCGCTGCGATCTCTTCATACTCCAGCAGGATCGGCACGCTCAACGCCAGGCGGACTTGACCATTCATGATCGCCCTGAGCAACGGTGCTAGCGGCGAATTCCGCGCCGCCGCGCTCAGCATCACGTTGGTATCCACGCAGACGAGCATCAGCGGTAGGGATGGCGTTGTCGATGTTCACGCACCGCAGCTTCGATCAAGTCGGGCTCCAGCTCGCCCGTCGCACGCAGCTCTTCGGCCTCGTCCATGATCTCCTCGCTGAGCGCCCGGATCTCGAGTTCCAGCACGAACTTTCGCACCGCCTCCAACGTCGTCGGTCCCATGGCAGCCAGTTTCGACATGAGTTCAAGAAGGACATGAGCTGGTTGAGTCGTCGTCATACGCGAAGATTATCTTCTGCGGAATGGGAGGTCAAGCTGCGCGGCAATTCAGCCCCACCGCTTCATCACCGAGAACGCCCCCCCTAGTCTCCACCTGGACCACCTTGCTTGACCGTTCTATCGCCGTGTGGTGCACAGCGAGGACATCCTTGATCACTTCTTCGTCCCCGACACCAAGGTTGCCAAGATGCGCGACTGGCCAATCCTGCGCTCGAATCCGAAAGGCCGTGCGCGCGCTCCAGGGCGGAGGCCCAAGCCGCAATCACTGTCATAGTCGAACCGCGATCTTAAAGCTGCTCGACAACCCAGACATTTTTCTTACCATCCGCTACGCTTATGACCAACCAGACGCTTCCCGGTAGCAATTTGCCCGACTTAATCACCAGCGCAGTCGCACGGCGGCGGGCGATTCAGGCCACTCAAGCGAGGGTGCAGTCAAGCGAGTCATCACTACGTCAGCAGTTGACCAGTTTCTCGGCATCGAACTCGAACCAGATGCGAGTCGAGCATCCGATGATCCAAACAGTTAATCAAGGGGTGCCTGGAGTCGTTCAACGACTGACGGATGCTGTGAACAAGATGCATATTGAGCGAGATGCCATCATCACTTGTCGGGCAAAGCGTCAGGAGATTCAGGGGCGTATCACCACGTTAAAGGAGAGACGCTCTTTTCAGATCAAACTAGGTCTATGGCTGCTGATTCTGCTCGTTGGGTTCTACATTCTTTTCAAGGCGATGGATAAAACCGCCATCACTTCAGCTGAGGCAGAGGACGCAGTTGAAGCAGCGAATGAAGCTGCGATGAACCAACGTCTGGAAGCAGCTCGCAATGACGCAATCAGTTCCCTTTCGGCCATTCAGCACTTCACTTTACAATATTTCCAGAAAGAACTCGCCTCGGACTTTGCGACATGGGGCGAGGCACTGGCCACAATACCTCCTTTTTTGCGTGGTGATTGGTCAGAGGCGGGTTGGAAGGCGCATGATTTCAAGCATTCATGGAGGTTGCCGTTCTTCGTTACTGGCATGGCCGAAGAACGAGGATCGAACTACAAAGTGCCGATTCTTGGGCCATTCCTTGGATCACAAACAACCATCCGTATTGAAGGGGATTCATCGCAGACAGTGCCAATGATGCACGGAGTGATTCTGCAACTTGCCGCAGCAATGCCGTATGGTGCTACCTTCACACTGCTCGATCCGGCAGGAGCGGGCCGTGCGTTTCCGATGCAGCGGTCGTTACCTTTTGTGCGCCGAGTTGGGGCGGATTTGTATCGTGATTTGGAGCAGGTTCTCGAAGACATCACCCGACTGATTCAGACCTATCTTGACGATCAAACAAGCTCCTTCGAACAATTGCCGGAGCAAATTCAGGCCAATGAGAGATATGAGTTCATTGTAGCTGCAAACTTTCCTGATGGCTATGATCGAAGGACAATTGAAGCCATGCAGCGAATCGCCAAGAACGGTCCCTCAGCAGGCAAATATATGATTCTTCAACTCGCCGATGGGAAGGAGTTACCACGCGACATGGATTGGGCTGGATTTGGAAGTGTTTGGTCGTTCAATACACGCAAGCCCCCACTATATGACGCACTTCCAAACTGCACAGTGGTGCCCCTCCACTGCCCCACAGGAGGGGCACAGTCGATGGTGCTTGAGTTGCTAGGGGCTGCCAAACCACCGGAAACCCGAATTGCCTGGACTGATCTGGCGGAATCGGACTCTTCCAAGTGGTGGAAGGAAGACGCCTCGCATTTTGCGATGGCCCCAGTAGGAGCAAGCGGGCGCGAACGAACGCTAGACATATGGTTCGGAGCAAATCGTGATGGGCGTCCGTGCACACACGGCATTCTCGGGGCAATGCCGGGATCTGGTAAATCGAACCTATATCATGTATTGATTTGCGGCTTGGCGATCCGCTACAGCCCAGATGAAGTCAATCTCTACCTGATTGATGG